>Ga0209917_1000577_pt1 | contig 15257 bp, 24 predicted proteins | sample SalPon2_C_H2O_MG_FD_185710 | JGI IMG/M metagenome (GOLD analysis project Ga0209917, IMG submission 185710) | Salt pond water microbial communities from South San Francisco under conditions of wetland restoration - Salt Pond MetaG R2_C_H2O_MG... | ecosystem: Environmental > Aquatic > Non-marine... | reverse complement strand
ATAGTCCTCACATCGTATCGTCGGTATCTACTATAAGGGCTACAAAGAGTACACAGAACCCCAAAAGGTATAAATTCAAATCGGTGTTAACTATTATCAAGCTGGTTGAATCCCAGCGTGGCTATGTCACTAGATGACTTCATACGGGACAACTTGAACAATGATCTGCCAGAAGAGGCAGGATTAGATAAAAATACTCCACCGGGAGATAGCGGTAAGTGGTCTGAGTACGAGCCCGGTCTTCCGCTATGGAGAAAAGAGTTTGAATCAGAAACAGTAGATGATGAGTCCCGATTTGATGACTATCCTGGATACTTAGCCATATGGGTAAAAGAAGATAAGCACAAAATGATGCTATGTGCTAACCCAATAAGTCTAGACGACTGTGTCTAGTTATCGGTACTTACGATCTTCTTCACGGATAAGCTGTGCAGCCTCAAACGCATTGCAACATCCACCAGCTTCACCTTTCATTTCATCTTTGAGCTTTTCCATGTGATCCTCAAATAACGGAGAGTTCTTTAAACGTTTATCTTCAATCTCTCCAAGGTTCCGTTTCCTTAACTTCTCCATTACCTTTTCTACAATAGGTCCTTGCGCCATGTATTACAATTAGAGTTCCGAGCTTAAATTAGTTGTGTTTTCTTCACGGTCTTAGATCTATTACCAAATTTTATATTAACTCACAGTGTAGATAGAGGTGATAAATGAGCGAATCTCCAAAGCTCTCCAACACTATAATAGACAATCTGATCAAACGTAAAGAGATCAGAGCCGATGCAATACGTCGTATTAGAGCACGTGATAGAATAGAATTTTCAGATAGACGTACCAAAGTATACAATGCACTAGCCCAACTAAATAGCAAATCAATAGTGAGCAAGTATATGATAGATGCACAGCTCGAACAGTCAGACTTTCCCACACATCTGGCGCTGATACCTGATGGAAACCGACGCTACGCACGAGCCCGTGGGGAAAAAGTCGGATACGGCTATCACATCGGATCTAAAAAACTCGAAGGAATACGCTCATGGGCTATGGTTGATAACTCAGTAGACTACATGTCCGTATTCACTATGTCAACTGAAAATATAAAACGCCGCCCTGAAGATGAACTAGCACAATTATACCAAGTATTCGCTAACTTCTTCAATCGCGTAGCCGAAGATGAAGAAGTACACGAAAACAAAATACAACACGAAGTCCGTGGCAACCAAGATTCCATGTCTCTATTACCTGATGAAGTACTCGACGCTATAGACAACATGGAATCCGCTACTGAACAGTACGATAATAAAAAAGTAGTCATTCTCATGCCATACGGCTCCCGTGACGATATAGTAAAAGCAGCTCGTATGACTGAAACTCCATTAGATACTAGCGATCAACTGACTGTTACAGAAAAAGGAGAAGACGACACGGAGTTCAGACAAAACCTTATACTAGGTGACTTACCTGATGTAGACATGATGTTACGTACAAGCGAGAAACGCATATCCAACTTTATGCTTTATGAGAATGCCTATGCAGAGATGGTATTCACTATGAAAAACTGGCCCGGCTTTACTGAGGAAGACTTCTATGAATCAGTATATAAATACTCAAATAGAGAACGGAGGTTCGGAGTATGATAGTTAGAAGTATACAAGTAAACCCTAACACATCCACAGCTCAAGATACTACATATAGTGTAGATACATTCAAAATAAAAGGACCAGCAGGAACAACAAACTTTGAGACTGAAAAGTTCAAAAACCAATCAGGATCTGTAACCGTAGAAGATACTGTGTTCCCAGCAAAAATACTCGAAATGAGTGGAACACTAAAAATACCATCCATAGGGAGAAGAAATCAACTAAACGTCACACTATCTAGCAGAAATGACGCGCGTGTACTATACCATAAATTCATAGTAACTGCTACTAGTCCTGATAAAGAAGTAGGTCAATCACTTGAATATAACTTTGACTGTACACTACCGATACCAACTTTAGGAGGTAGACAAAGAATAATAGGTATCATACCCGGACCATCACCTATAGCTACTAGGTGTATAGCTAGTGAGGAATAGAGCCTGACCCACACGTGACGTGGGTGAGAAACAGATAGCACAGAAAATCCACTATAAGAAAAATATACGGATGAGCTTATTTAGGTAACACCTATATACACAATATTAATGAAAATGAATTTATTATTACATTATTAGGTGCCGTTACAATATACGGATTTTCCTATATTTGTATCCGCATTGTATTCATTCGTTAGTCTACATGTTCTACAATGTCTTCGAATATTTCATTTACACTATCTCCATATAAGTGTGATAACATCATTTCATAGCCTTCTTTCGATTTGAAGCATTTGTACTCATCAGCCATTGATGCTAGATTTCCATATTCTCTTTTTGATTCCATCTTAGCTTCAATGAAATCTCTTTCAAGATTACAATGTAATGAAGCAATCATCATCTCTGTAGCAGTCTTTAACTTTCTTTTTGCAGATGTCCACAAGTCTGTAACCCTTTTAGCTTTTGTATCATTTAGTATTTCCTTATTATTATATAGACCTTTAATGATGCATAGTCTTATGATAGATGATTTACTTTCACCTGTGTACCTCGAACAAGAATTGAGTATATCATCGTCAGCACTGTTTAAAGACACTTTTTGTACTGCTGATAAGTTAGACTCATTATCTATGCTATCATCTATATTAAGGTCAGGTGGCTTTGCATTAAACCAGTCTACAAACTGATTAAGGTTTAGTATAAAATCTCTCAAACTCTTTTGTCCCTTAGATAATTCAGCTATTTCATATCCATTAGTGCTTATGAAACTCTCTATCAATTCTCGCTTTTTAATTGATCTGCTGTGTGCTACTTCACTAACTAATCTCTGCATGACTCCACTAGTTCGGAATGTTGTATTGTTGTATTGCATTCTTGCATAGTAACCACCTACAAAACCTATCGTACACTGTGTACCCTAGTCGATGGGTTTATGTGGGTACGGTGTGTAAGAGGAGATGCAGGGAGTCATTCTGCAGCTCCTCTCACAGGGGGCTTTTTGAGTGAGTTACTTACACAATAGTTGCACGGCCATATTTATAAATATACCGAACGTAGTTATAGGTAACTGATGAAACTAGATCTATGGTTAGATAAGGGGTTTACCCTCACGGATAGGCTTGAGACTAAACCGGCGGTGCAAAGAGATGTAGATCAGGAATTACTGAATGAAAAGCTACAGCGCGGCGATATAGTTCAGGAGATCAGATTAAGACGGTATCCGAGTATTGAGGTCGAGTTAGATAGATTATACGCAGGGTCATTCCGTGGGACTTTGGGTGAGTTAGAAGAGAAGTTATTTGATATGGGATACCGGAATAACCCGACTGCGTATGTTGAAAGTACTGATGAACTAGGCCCAGATGATGGTTCGTATGCACAGCAGATCATAAAAGAGGATAGTGAATTTCCTAATTTGAGTATAGAGCGACCATTTGGGATGATACCGTTATACAGTAGATTAAAGTTACAAAATCACATAGCTACATTCATAGATGATGAGTTTATTCACATTTTAGCTCATCAGGAGATATCAGCTTGGTTGCAGCCGATACGACACTTAACTATATCGGAGGGCGATGGAGAAATAGGTATCAGAGAGTTCAGACAATCATGGAGTGATGAGTTTGATGAACAGTTGCCTACTCCATTGAGATAATCTATACAGCCAATTTTATATATTGAGGCTACGTATTTACACTTGTGATAAGTAGATATGAGTGAAAAAGAGCAGTCATTCCTCGATTGGTTAGAAGATAAAGTAGAAGCTAGTGGATATGAAAGGGGCTTGCGAGAGCGTTTTGAGAAGAATGCAGGTAGAGTTCCTGTAGGTCCATTAAATAAGACTGGTGATGGTCAGTTAGTTGGTTTAGCAGGTTATGCAGCTATTTCTACTGGCCAAACAGCTGTTCTCCCAGTGCCCGGAGTTAGACAGCCAGGATATAATGTGATCTCCCACGGGTCGGAGGTTTTCCCGAAGTACGTAAGACATACAGTTCGGATTAATGCGGCCAGTAAGAATGTAGCTGAATTTGTAGCAAAGTACGATGTATCGGCTCCGAGTAATCTGGATTATTTAACTTCAGAGATTGAGACTGTTTCAATTGAGGAGGTAAAGAAAAGACCCACATTCAGTACTTGGGAAGTAATAGTGGATGTTGCGGATAGAGGAGAAAAAGAAGTTTAACTTGATGAGATGTTCATGGAATAACTGTACAGAAAGGGGTACAAGAGAAGTAATTTACAAAGATCCATTTCAAACTAATATTTACTGTAATGAGCACGCTTTAGATATATTCAAGTCTAATTCTAATGCGGTTCAGATAAAGAAGATCTAAGTTATAACGTTAATTGATCTGGATTCAGTAATTCCGATACATCCGTTTGCTCTCATAACAAGTTGTTCTAAGTCTCCGAGATCGCCAGTAGTTGAGTCGATAAATCCTTCAGACCATTCTATGTTCCATTCAGATCCCATGCAGTTCAAGAACAGTTCTTGTTCAGTTACGATTAAGTCCTCTGAGAATCGTATAACTTCTCCACCGTTCGGGTATATCTTTTGGGATAGCTCAAATATTGTCTGAACGAACTCATCATCACTGTAGTTATCTGGATCAATATCTTGCTCCTCAAATACTTCAAGCATAGCTTCTTCTATGCCATTTTGATCGTATATTTCCTGCTCATATGACAGCGGGCCTATAGAAGTCAGTCGCGGAAAGCCTAGTGGTCCTCGTTTCATTAGTCTTTGTATATATTTGGGATAAGTTCTTCATTTTTCGCTGTATTACTATCTGTTATCCCAATACAGCCTATAATCCGTTTCAGTAGTCTATTGTACTCAGTATCTGGCATTTGTGAGGTTTCGATTAACCCATCAGTCCAGTTTTGAGCCCACTTACTTGCTAAACATTTTTTGAATCTTCTTCGGCTTGCGACATCTACCGGACGAGCTGTAGGATATATTAAATCAGTCATCCGATCAGCGACAGCTATTATCTCATCATCGGACATGTCCCGTGGGTCAATGTCTAAGTCCTGAAAAACTTCTATCATCAAATCTTCTACTTCATCTTGGTCAATATCACTTGCACTTAGATTAATATCATATCTATTCACAAGTGGACCTGCAGATGTTAAACGAGGAAAACCAAGTATTCCTAGGTTTTTCATCCGAGTATGTCAGACTCTACTTTACCGGCACACCCTCTAGCTCTTGCAGCTACTTTACCAATTTCACTTTCATCAGTACTACCTGATGAATCACCAAGTCCTTCAGCCCATCTTCTTCCCCATTCTGAGTCAATACAGTTTACGAACCCCTCACGTTTGGCTTCAACTGCATTTTGTGCTCTGTCAGGATCATCCCATAGTGAGTCCCCGTCAGGGTATATTCTTTGAGCTAATTCTTGAAGTAGCTCATTTCTTTGTTCGTCAGACATATCTTCAGCAGGAACATTCATCTGTTGAGCTATGTCTACTACAGCCTGTTCTATTTCATCGCCCTGTAGCTCCTGATTGAACATTGGTCTTTTTTCCGAAAGCGGAGCAAAGCTTCTTACTCTAGGAATACCGAGTGGTCCTCTAAACTTCATAGTTCTTATCGTAAAGTAAGCACCGACTGAATATAAAACTGGTGATGATATGTGTTTTCTGTATCCAGAATTACCCCCTCGTGAAACCTGAGAATACGTGATATGCGGTTCATTGAAATTTGAGACTGTGATTTTCGGCGGTTTGAACCATTCTTTACGCGGGCTGTTTATGTGAATCTTTGAGTTATATTTGTATTTGCGTTTGGGATGGTAGTCTCCCGAATATTTTATAGTTCTACGCATTAGGTATGCTTTATGAAAATATTTATATTGAGTGAAGCCGAAAATACAGGTAGAGATCTACAATGATAGGTTCAAACTTCCTCGAAGGAGAAATGGGCGGTAAGCTTAGGCCAGGCCAGCGCCTTGATCTGAAAGAAAGAGCTGAGGAGATTTCAAAGAAGTACACCCCACGTGGTCGAGATGTAAGATCCAGCGTTGATTCAACTCTGGATTCTTTACCAGTTGAACCTGCTAATCCTAACATCACGACTTCTACGTTTGCGGGTGCTATTGGCACTTTCATCGTTTGGACAGCTGAAGACTACCTTCCGATTCGTGTAGGTGCAGACGCTAGCATCTCAAACGTAGAAGTGTCCGGAAATGAGATCACGTACACTGTAGATACAAATGCAGCACTTGAGAGTCAGGCACGATTCCGGTCTGTACTCGATGCTGGTACTGGTGTGACTTCACTTTACACGGACGACATTACTGTTGAAAGTGTAGAGCTTCTGACTCCCAGAGTTGGACGCGACACATACAGATACGAGATCGTTGTACGGACTTAGATTTCCTTAAACTCTTTTGCGGTTAGGTCATAGTATTCATCGCCTTCTTGAGCACTTTCTGCAACTTGCTGCATGTATCCATCAAAGTCATCTTCGAAAGTTCCAAGTACGCTATATTGAGGGAACACTTCGACTATCGGATTCTGGTTATTTAGTATACTGCCCAATGTATTACTGACAGTAGCTGGTATGAACTGAAGACCGGGTATATCACCAACTTGCTCTATCGATATTACAATTTTCAGCGGGGTTATCCCAGCATTAGCATTGCTTTCAGCCCACTCGCCGTATATTGCTATTAGATCAACTTCATAATCTTCTGGCCCCACACCCTCCGTGGGGACAGGGGCATCTTCAATTCCGCTCTCTAATGCATCATCAAAGTATGAAAGTATAAAGTCTTCCAATCCATCTAATCGACTGAAATTGGATATATTAGCATTCAACTCTGATATACCAAGTTCATCAACAGTATCAAACGGATCTCCAAGACTCGTTTCAGTCTCTTCGATCATTTCGGATACTTCTTCTTCTTCAGGTTCGTCTTCTTCAACTTGATCTATTTCATCAGGTTCTATAACTTCATCTACTTCTTCAATATCTTCTTCATCAATTTCATCTCCGTATACGACTTCAGCTGGGTTTTCCCATGCTTTAATCACAAGATTACTTGACTCTCGGAAGTTAACTGGAGTTATTACTTTTACAAATGTTCTTACTCTAAATTCTTCGGGTACAAACATATCGTATTCTTCTTGAGGCACTACCTCACGGCGGTGACGTTCTACTAACCCCGCTTGCTCAAGCATGATGATGTAACGGTACATGCTATCGTAAGTGCCTGGGGATCTTCGATATGTTCCTATGCCACCAATGTTAGATGTAACTCCTTCTAAATACTTAATGAAAAACTGATAGTTGTGCCATATGTTATTTATGTAGTCTTCATCTTCATTCTGTAGCCACAGAGCTATCCATTTTCCTTTGATTGGTATATTAGACCCACTTCTGTTTGCATCAGTTTGAGTCTCTATTATATCATCTATTAGCTGGTCTTCAAATATTCTAGGTTCACGGAGATCTACAGTATGTCGCTTGCCATCAACATCTACTTCAACTCTAAGCTCTTGGTCTGATTCAACAATGTATGGACTCAGAGCTTCGGGTATCCGTAGAAAATCATCTTGTTCAGAGCTCATGGTGTATCTAGTGTATAATATTATACAATGGGTAAATATATAAACCTTGGTGAGCTACTATCTTCTATGACAATACAGCGTCAGTTGTTGAATAGGGCAGCAATCTGTACCACTACTATGATTGATAATCAGACTTTTACTCTTAGTGAAGATGATATTAATGCATCAAACATAGAAGTTGGTGATGAACTTACTATTGCTCTGACTAGGACGGATGTAGGAACTAACATTAAGCCAAATGACAGAGAGATATTTACATCTGTTCTTGCTCCCAATGGTTTAATCGTAGTTCCAAATAGTGTATCTGAAAGCCTCGAACTCGAAGCCGACAGTAAAGTAAAATTTGTAGCTGTTCCAAACAAGAATATCCCAGGTCCATCTAATGGACCCATTCGAGATAGACTCAGTGGTGGTGATGAAGAGCCCGATGAGGAAATGACTAGGCCTGAAAGAACTAGCACTGAAGCTACGTTTAGCGGAGTTAATATGAGACAAACAGGACAGATAAGCATCCCAAATGAAATTATGGGAGAACTTGGTCTCATACCCGGTGACAAGGTACGAGTTCTTGCTGAATATGAAGGCAATCAAGCTGTAGATACTCGTGGTATACAGCAAACTAGGAACAGAGTTCAGATAACAAAAGCAATGCAAAGAGAACTAGGTATCGAACAGCCAAAGGGCAAACAGCCGCGTATTACTATTCAGGTTCTCGATTAATCGCTCTTAGCTGCTTCGACTATTTCTTCAAGTTCATCGTCGTCCATTTGCTTTAACGCTTGAACGAGTTCATCCTGTTCATCCTTGGAGTTTTCAGGTAGCATTTCACGCTGATCTTTAGTTGATATGTGCCTGTAAGCCTTAGTCACATCAGTACTTGAATGATCAACAAACTCCCCAGCTTTTTCAATGCCACTATGATTAGCTATAGCAGTGACTCGTCCATGTCGCAGTTTGTGTGGGGTCAACTTCTCCATATGCTGCCACTCACCAAACCAGAATTTATAACACTGATCTATGTCCTTCATCCGATTTTGAGCTGTTTTAGTAGTAAAATCAAATATTGGACCTGTTGATTTACTTTTCCACTCGCTATATTCATTAAGTATATCAAGTAATCTATCAGGTACGACTCGCATTTGTCTCTTTATTCCCTTCCCAGACTTCTTAAGTCTATATACTTTGATCATCCCCTCATCATTATATACATCTTCAAACTCTAATGCGAAGTCACTACTGTTCCTTTTGCAGATCTCACCCACACGGCATCCGGTATAATATAGAGTCAAAGCTAATGCCTTGTGTTCAAGTGATAGAACAAATGCTTTTCCTGATCCCTGTAGTTTATTAATGCTTTCTCCTTGATCAGGGAACAGGTGTTCATCTACTTTTTCAAATTCATCTTCGGTTATCCACTCTTTTACTTCCATATCGCCGCTGAATATTTCTTGGGATACCGAACGTTCATCAGATAATCGATTTAGCTCTTCAGACTTGGCTTTTTCGCCTATTGCATCATAATATTTTCTGAATGATACCACCATTATATTCTTTGTACTTGGGCTTTTGTCCGATTCTTCGATGATTTCTATGACATTTGTTGGGTCGGGATTTTCATTATCTGCATGATGCAGAATCTGTCTAACCTGAGTTTTGTAAGTACTCAAAGAACCATCGGCCATATTCAATTTGTCCAGCTTTGATGCACCCTTACACGGTTCTAAGCCGTATTTGGCTATCATTTCCCTGCCGTACTTGTTAATCTGTTCTTGTGTAAAACCAGATGACGCATTATCGATTCCCATAGTCTCAGTATGATTCGTATATGTTTATATTTACCGAAAAGACTCACTTATTCCAGAACGTTATGCTTTTGTTAGTGGGTCACATATATAGATCAAGATGAGTTCTGAATACGTTGAGGAAATAAAGCAGTTCGTAGGAGACAATGATACTAAGCTTGATATTCTTGAAAGAATAATAGAGTACGAAAGCAACAATAAAGACAAACAGTGTACTTTTAGAAAGTACGATAATCACGGAGCTGCATGTTGGTCTCCTATGCATGATATAAGTATGCAGCCATACTATATTGGCGCATTGAAAGGTGCATCTTTTATTGAAATAGTAAACGACACTAATAGTCACACTAACTTATCGCTATCATCATTAGAAGCAGCTGAACAGGCTTATGATGATCTAAAACATGCACCTGATAAAATGTCTGATGAGTGGATCAAGAATAATGTAAATAAAGAAAATACTACTATCACAGAAGCATTTTCTGATATTGAAGTAGATGAGTCTGATATTGAAGAAATAAAGGACATAGTGCGTAACAATAATGCTTTAGATTATTGGGTCCAGTATGTAGCTCCAAGTTTGAAATATAGAGAACTTGCAAAGAAAGCTATACTTGTTATGCTTGCATCTCCTGAAGATAAGTATGGCACAAAAGGTAGAATAAACATTAAGATATATGGACCTCCTGGAACTGGTAAATCCAGTCTGAAGAAATATATGGTAAAGAAGTTTGGAGCACTATCGATTGATGGCCCACGGGTGTCGAAGGCAGATCTTACGTTCAATAAGAATAGCGAGGAATTTGGTATACTACCAAAAGCGCATAAAGGAATAGTGGTTATTGAGGAAGCCGATGAAATGGATGAAGATGCATTAGGTTCCACTTTAACATCGCTGGGAGAATCAGGGCAAGTTGAAATACGAGACATGACTATACCAGCTGAAACAAGGGGAATAATGCTAAGTAACTTTGAGACTGAACAGGAAATAATGAACAAATGGTCTCCTGAATCTTTGAATAGATTTGACTTTGTTATACGATTTGACTTACTATCGGATGATCAAAAAGACGATGCTTTAGATGACATATATGACTCATTCAGGAAACCACCGCAGGACGTGGGTGAAAAGATGTTGATTAAGTACTTGAAAATAGCTCGCCAGTTTGAACCAGACTTTGAGGAAATGGACGAAATAAAAGACTTCAAAGCTGGCAATATAGATAGGATACAGAATATCCGTGAAGGGATATCTGTACTAAATGTTGCATGGACTATCGCTAGGCTAAACCTGGAAGACGTAAAGCTTAGCCACTATAAGCGAGCATACAACCTAGTAGTCAGTAACGAACTAACACTCAAAGAAAAGTTTTCCTCTTGAACGGCTCTGCTAAAAATTCTCTACGGAATTAGTCGAGGCCGTTCAGGAAGCGGTCTCTCCAGGCTTCGTCAGCCTCGCCTTCCGTAGCGAACGTTTCGAGACCATCTCTGTACCGCTGATCTCTGACAGCAGCAGCCGTATTATCTACGTACTTGCTGTTGTAGTTATCGAGGTCGCTCTCTGAGATACCGTAACGGTTCGAGAGTGCTTCAGTAGCCGAAGTGAAGCCGGACTCGCCGTTAGCAGCTGCGAGGGCATTACTTCCCCACTTCTCATAGTTATCGTCGTCGTAGGTGTTAGCGACGAACCGATCAGCGTCTCTCTCTACAGTTTCCTGACCCTCTGAACTGAGGTCACTGAAATCTACCATTTTTACTTCCTCCACCTAATATGAGGGCGTGGTACATAATAAAGCTTCCGTGACTTTGTGGTGCCTATATTTTATAGGTCAGCCTTGTTCAACATTTTCTCTATGCGCTGCTTTGGAAAATCATCGTCTGTGATCCCATCAATATAATTCCTCATCATCTTGCGCTTGACGCCTTCCTCAGTTATCTTATCATACCAAGTATCGGCGTGCTCAAGTATTTTGTTCTCTTGCCGAGTTAGAGGCGAATTATCTGATGGAACATCATCAGCTGAAAGAAACGGACCTATTGGTCGTACATCTGATAACGGTCTTCGATCACTCATCTTCTTGTTCTTCATCCTCCGTTTCATCTTCTATCTCTTCAACTTCTTCAACGTCATCGATCTCTTCTTCTATTTCACTCTCAGTTTCTTCTTCAACCTCTTCAGTTTCAGTGTCGAATGCTCCTTCAGGGATACCAATGTCATGTATGCCCTTACCCACGGCGTACTCGACTAGTGGAGTAATCGAGTCGCCATTTTCTCGGAGTTCATACAGCTGAATAGCTGCATTCATGAATGACTCTTTAAACATCGGCCCAGAGTCAGTAGCCGATGAAAGTACAGCCACTAGATTTGAAGCTGCAACTAGATCTTCATCTTCCGGCCCGAACTCTAGTCCAGAAATTTCAGGGCCTCCACCCTCACCCAACGTGGGGACTTCATCTGTATCTTGATCTAATTCTCCACTCGATTCATCTTGTTGTTCTCGGTCCACTAATACAGGGCGGTCAACGATTGTATCCCGGTTAAGTATTGGCATTGATTTCAGTAAAAAGGTGTTGTTTATTCGAGGCGGTCTTTGACTTCGTCTCGGAGAACCATCATCCCCTGACTCCGTCTTACAGTACCAACTACAGGCGTTCGACCAGCAAGAGCCGGGCCTGGATCGCTCGGAACATCAAGCTCTGACATTCCAGACTGACTAAGCATGTCGCCTGAAGGCAGTACATTTCTAACCCGTTCTCCTACGTTGAGGTTCCCAAGAACCCCTTCTTGATTGTATTCCATTGTTTATATGTTAAGTATGTCGCTGTTTAACTCGCCGTATTCGTCTTTTAACTCATCTCTCAGAACCGGAAAACCCTGACTTCTTCTAAGGGTTCCGAGAACCGGAGTCTTCCCCATTACAGCAGGACCGGGATCATCTGGAGCGTCAATTTCATCTCCAAGCATATCCTGGGAAAACTCAGACTCATCAAGAGCTTCACCTAGGCTTTTCTGGGACAAGCTTGGACTATTAGCAGTATATTTCATCCTACTGTTCTCGCCTATGTGTTGGTTTTCGCGTTATATAAATATGGTGGTGTATCTCTGTTACGTTGTTCTATATATCAGGTGATAAGCCCTTAGAATGAATAAGTCCATTCATCCCAATAAACCATAGTATTGGAGCTACTAGTATGATTAGCCCAGCCACAATATTGATCATAGACATACTTATTCCTATGACCGCTATCGATGTTAACTCGTGTTTTGCTGAGTTTATTTTGACTCTTTCTCTGTCATATTCTTTTTTGAATATTTTAGCTAATGTATATATGAATAGCAGAAGTGCAATGCATATCAAGCCAACATAAGCCATCATCTTAAATCCTCCATACGTTACAGATAAAAACCCTACAATACCTATCAAGGCAGACTCTATAAACTTCAAACTGAAAACAATAGACACAAGTGTATTGCTGTACTTTATTCTTGTATAGTCATTCAGTTCAGCATCAAACGAACTAAACAAGTGAGTTCCGAATCTACCAGCAAATGTACTTTCAGGGCCTTGTATATCTTTTATGTCGCCTTCTATTACTTGAACAAAGATCTGAATGAATAAAGCTCCTGCTATTAAATAAGTGATGATGTTGGGTTCACCCACGTACAACGCGCCTGCAATAACCAGAATGAAAGCCCATATAGATAAATATATGTTAGACCACCAGTGAACTTTGGAGTATTTATTGTATGCGAAACCCGGAATTACAGACAATACTAGCATCAACGGCGCTAATGCTCCTTTAGATCCCATCCAAATAATGAATATAGCAAATACTATGCTTGCACGCGAGGCATACTTGACTCTTTTCCTTTGAACCTCGCCTGTAGCTATTGGATGACCACTACTTCTTTGATTTTGTACATCATATTCGTAGTCATACACCTCATTTAAGCCAAATCCCCACATGTGGGTCAACAATCCGACGATAGCTAACACAACTATATCGCCTAACTGGGATTGACCCGTTGAAACATAGCCTACCCACAATGCTAATGCTGTTACTAAAGCAGTTTGAAGCCTAAACACCTTGATCCATGATTTTATGCTACCTGTCATGATTACACCTTAGGTGATAACTGTCCCCACATAAACTTAGATACGGGAATAAAGTATAATAAGCTACCTATTGCAATAGCTAACATACCTACTATACCGCTAACATACATCACAGAAGTACATATCATTAGCACTCCGTATATTTCCTTTTTCGACATAGCCTGAAGTCTTAAGTCTCTTATGTATACTGATCCCCAAAGAACTCTCACATGTTCTAGTGTCATAGCTCCAAACAATATAGACATAATTACAAACTGAACATACTGGCTTCCAGTTTCAAGGAACTGAACAGCCAAAGAAGCATACTCTGCACACACTATAACTGTTCCAATCAAAAACACCTTGCTAGGCACAAATAACATAGGCTGACCTGAAATCCCATTGTACGTTCCAACTCCAAACGATTGAAGAAGACTTGACTCATCACGATCAACATCCTTTATATCTCCTGATATTGCTATCTGGTACACATTATGTATGAACAAAGAAACTGTTATTGACCAGAATAAAACTCCATAATTGTCCGAGTATGTACTATATGGAAGTACAAACACCAACGTGTGGACTATAGATATCGGTATGTACTTATGCTGTGTATACTTTCCAAAGTAATTATATGCAACTCCAGATATTAGCATTATCAGTATAATGAATAACCCTCGGTTACTGAATCCAGTCAAATATGTAGCATACGATATTAAAATGAACATAGATCCAGCTACTGTATACTTTGCTTGTCCTGGAGTTATCTCTTTAGTATTCAATGGGTGATGCTTTTTCTCTGGATCATTCTTATCAAATCCCTTTTTCCAATCAACATAACTATTCATCCCGTATCCAGCAAAATGATATATTGCTCCAAAAATAGCCCAATACAACACTCTAATATCCCATAATGTACCAATTGCTAGTGCAGCTCCTAATGTAGCTATAGGAGTTTCAAGTATAGCACTATGCATCCTCCCGAACACTAGCCATGCTCGGAATTGAGATATAAAACTCATCTAAATACTATCTGGGAGCTCATCTTCATCTACGTCATCTCTCTGTTTCGCTAATTCATGTAATGTCTGTGGATCAGTTAACTTCCATCCGTGCCCATCTCTTTCAACTCTCTCCCACGTGTCCGACTTGGCTATAATGTCCGGCTCTAACAATCTCCCACTGGTATCAACTATAACTGCTTCACCGCCCATCTCTTTCCACTCCCATGTGTTGGGTAAAGTATCCCAGACTCTCAACGAACCAGTACTTGTCTCAGAAACTGCAGCTGCAGGTCTAGTCTGTACATCTGTTTTATGAATCTTAAGATCACCACTTAGCATTTGTGCTCTATGTACACAAAGTACCGCGTGGATAATAAATGTTCCGCGACGTTACTGCCCTAATTTGCTTAGCTCTGAAGTATCCTGAACCTGTATAACCCACTTATCTAGTATTCTATCATTACTCAGGTTTTCGATCTCAATCACCTGCTGTTCTCTGAACGGAATTATTCTGAATGACTTCAATCGAGCCGCTAACATTGCACCGGGCTTGCTAGCTGCTCGGACTGTAATCTCAACTGTGTCTTTACCCTGCTTATTGCCGAAATCAGTTACTGTTGATCTCAGTAAACTCATCTAACTTCCTCCATCATATCCTCTTTATCCTCAGCCGCTTTGCTCATAGATCTAACTT
>Ga0209917_1000576_pt1 | contig 15267 bp, 19 predicted proteins | sample SalPon2_C_H2O_MG_FD_185710 | JGI IMG/M metagenome (GOLD analysis project Ga0209917, IMG submission 185710) | Salt pond water microbial communities from South San Francisco under conditions of wetland restoration - Salt Pond MetaG R2_C_H2O_MG... | ecosystem: Environmental > Aquatic > Non-marine... | reverse complement strand
CTCCATTGACAATATTGACGAAGTGTTCGCCTATGTTTGCCTTGATCCTAAGGCCTTCTAACTCATCTTCATCAAGCTCTAGTAAGGCCTGGTTTATGTCCTGGAGTTCTGCATCGGCTTTAATCCTTCCGTATTTAGTATCTTTGTGGCTGTGACCAGGGTTGTTGCCTGATAGTTTGTCGTCTCCGATACGGTTCATCATCAGGTGGGATGGCCCCATTGACTTTGCAAGCATTTCTGTGCTCCATTCATCGACCTCTTCAAGATCCTGGAGAGTTATTGGGTCTTCAAGACTGGCCTCAAAGACTTCTGTATCAATCCCTCGTTCATCAAGGTAGTTTTCAACTGTTTCGATATCGTATTCTGCTGTAGGCCTGTTTACTGTGATAAAGTTTGCTGTCTGGAGGTCTTGTTCATCTAGCTCGGATTTTTCTCCTTCCCAGTTTTCCAGGTTTATCATTCGTCCGACATATCTCTGTTCCAGCTCATCTAGGTCGCTTACTGTGCCTGCCATATCTCTTGTTCCTGCGTTTCCAGGGCCTTCGACAATCACTCTTTCCGAGTCTTCCAGTTTATCTATTACTCCTTCTATCGCCTGATTGAATTCTCCTTCAGTGTTACAGGCCATACAGACATTCTGTAGTTCCACAATATCTTCATCATCCAGCGGTATCGATCCTCCATCCATTCCGATGTCTGCGGTCTCAGAACCGACGAAGACATGGTCCTTATCGGAGTTCTCTATTATTTCGGATGTCCAGGTTGATTTTCCGGAGCCATAGAGGCCTGTCAGAGTTATGGTTTCTACAGGCTCGATCTGAGGAGAGTTTTCCGAATCTTCATTCCGAGTGTTGAGCATCAGAGACATATCTTTGTTAAAGAATCTAAAGTTTTTTAACAATATAAGTTAAGATAAAAGTATAATCTTAATACTTGATGATAAATCTGGGCCAAGAAAATATGAACGCTAACCACAGACTCTACGAGGCAGAACAAAATGCAAGACAAAGAACATATAGAGAAGCTGGAAATTAGAGAAATTAATCCGCACGAAAAAGTAATAGAAGAAAATCTGAAAAAAGTTCTTACATCTCTCAAGGTCGAGAAGAGACTGAAGGAACCAATAATTGTTGATAAAGAAACCAAAGTGATTCTTGATGGACATCACAGAGTCAAGGCCTTCAAAATACTTGGGCTAAGAGAGATTCCTTGCAGGCTTATTGATTACAGCTCTGATGAGATAACTGTCGAACCGCATCAGAACGGAGATGTATCGAAGAAAGAGGTTATAGAGAAAGGCCTCGGTGATGGGCTTTTCCCGCCGAAGACATCTAAGCACAGAATGAAAGAAGTTTAACAATCTTGATGAAATTGCGATGTAATTATTGTAAGTCTAAACATGTCTCTATGTAGATGTAAGAACTTAATATGCCGGATAAAGTGTCATGTAATGTTTTAGTCGATATAAGTAACTGGATAAAGTGTTTATATAGCCTTTCAGAGTTTCTTTCGTTCTAAATTCTTTCTCTGTTTTCAATTGCTTTTCTATCTCTTCAGAATTTTTCAGTTCATCCATTTTCGTTTCAAGAATAACAAAAGCAGCTTGAGGCATCCAGTTACCCTTGTTGATGTCTTTTAGTAACTGTCTAACAAATCGAATATCAGAATAATATTGGTTAAGCCCTTCGAAGGTATCTTGTTTAAATGCTGCAACTGTTTCTGTATTTCTGTCATATGAATCTGTCGACAATCGAGAAGGAGACGGAACATATTCTGGCTCGTATCTATGAAAATTCCACTGATCGCCATTACTCCCAGTAACTTCTTTTGACTCCTTGAACCGCTTCTCATCTATGTGAGGTTGAATGTTTTTTAGATCTTTTCTGTGGTCTTGAATTTCTTTGCTCAAAGCAAACGCCAAATTCTTTCTAAGCGTATATCTTCTGTGAAAATAAACTATTATGGTTACGAATACTCCTACTGTAACAACTAAAAGCTGGAGAAAGCTAATTGTTGTTGGCTTCACAATTTGAGTTGTCATTAATAATTCTTAATAAATTTCGTATCTCTCTGTAATAATATGAGCGTTGTAAGCGTATCACTGAACGACACACTGCTCGAAGACATTGACGAATTTATGGACGAAGAAGGCTTCTCAGGCAGAAGCGAAGTAATGAGAACAGCCGTCCGAGCACTACTAAGAGACAGAAAAGAAATATCAGACCTCGAAGGAACTGTAGATGCTGTAGTAATAGTAACCCATGAGGACGAAGACTCGGGGGAGATAGATAATATACAGCACGATCATCAAGACATTGTAACCACTCAACTCCATAACCATCTGGAAAATCATACGTGTCTAGAAGTCTTCATGCTACACGGAGACGCAGACAAAGTCAAAGAACTATACAATAAGTTTCAAGCATCTAGAAAGGTAGAACAGGCCAAAATAATCATTCCCTAGTCTATGATTATGAGGTGTCTGATGAACATTTCAAGAACCTTTCTAGAAAAGAAAGGTTTTTATTTGTTACTTTTTAATCACAAATTATGAGTTCCTTATCTGTATTTGAAATAGAGCCTGACGACGTGTCGGAGCTTGTGGATAAGATGGAGAGCTTTGAGTGTTTTCTAATTGAAAACGACTGTGAGAGCTTTACACCATTTCTCAGAGCCTACAGAAAGATCACAGAGAAAGTACAGGAAAGGATGGAAATTTTCGACAGTCCTGAGGAGCTTGAAGCCTTGGATCTGAAGTTCGGAGAGCTTTACTTCGATGCTATGGAGGCCTACTTTGTGAATGGAGAGAAGAAAAAACCTTGGAAGACGTATCTAGATTATGTAGAAAGAGATGATTCAAGGCCTTTACTGGAGCTTTTGCTTGGGATTAACGCACACATCAACGCCGATCTGGCAGTACTGATTGATGAAATAGACTACAGTGAAAAAGAGGATTTTGAAAAAGTGAACAGGATTCTTCTTGAATCGCTTTACCCTGTTATAATTGATACTGCTTTCACAAGAAAGGATCTTGAGTCATTTGCCTTTATCGGATCCGGGCCTCTACCGTTTATAGGACTGAAGAAGATACAGAACTGGAGAAAAAATGCATGGAACTCGGGGAAAAAGAATAGTGAAACAATTCTTCAGGAGACAGAGATGAAGGCCTCTAACTTGATCTCATTGAGGCACGACAACAGTTTAGAAGGATTTCTTGATAAGCCTTCCAAGATTTTAGAGGCCTGAAATTTAGCTTCTTAACTGTTTCACAGCTATTCATATATCATGGGCCTGTAGCTCAGCTGGACAGAGCACTCGGTTCCTAATACCTCTTACTTGAACACAAGTGAAAGTTGGAGGTCTGAGAAAATCTTTTCGATTTTCGATGGAAATACCGAGAGGTCGTGAGTTCGAATCTCACTAGGCTCGATTCGATATCACCAGAGAAAACTCTTTGAGTTTTAGGCGGGTTCAAATCTCTTCAGGTCCGTAATCTCAGGATTTAGTATAATAAATCTGGAACTTTTGAATTAGGTGTGGATAGTATCGAAAGCATGTCGTCTGATCTTTCTAGAGGGAATGCTGATTGGATCTGACTTAAAGAAAAAGGTGGAGTTTTCCTCCGCCAGTCAGTCTCTGATAGTTTAATTACATTCTTTACTTTCAGAAAGATCTGGCATCGGATACTGGGCCATGAAAAGCTGCATACTGCCTTCCATGTCCTTTTTTGACGTAATTTCTATTTTTCCCCTCAAGATTTGTCCCCTCCGAATACCTATTGGGCTTCGATTGATTTAAAAAGTTTGTTTCATCAAGTGCATGTTTCTTGGGATTTTTCGCATGTTTTTTATTCGGGATACGTCTATAGGCTTTTAGTGGAAACTCCAAGCTTTGAACTTGAATTAAAGCCTGCGGATAGCTCAAAGAAGTACTTGTTTGCATCCGAGAAAGGTGTTAAGAGGCCTGAAAAAGTCCTTGGTACAGAGGTAACGCTTTTGAACAATGTATCTGTTGATAGTACGGATGCTATTTTAGTCCTGGATTCTCGCCTGGGAGTAGAAGGAGTAGTTCTCGGGGATAGAGTAAGAAACGGCCGTGTGATGATGAGCACATCTAAAGCTCGTGAAGCACTTCTGTCAGAATTAAATAGACGTAAAAATGATCCAGAGGCCTCCTGTGAAATAATGCTTACATCTAACGTGGAAAGGGACTGTCTGAGAAAATATGATAAAGTAGTGTATACTCCGCGTGAAGGAGATCCTGTTCATCTTGTTAAGCAGAAAATATTAGAGGCGTCCAGTGTTTTGCGTGAAGAAGGGAAAATATTCATTTCTTCAGGGAGAGCACTTAATTCCAAACTGAAGGATTACTTGAAGAACGCTGGAGATGTTTCCGAAATAATTGATGGAGAGAAATCTGTATTGGAGTTTTCCAATTTCTCCTTGACTGATGAAGACGTACTTGAAGTCTCCAAATTGAAACACACTGTCAAGGGAGAATCGATAAAATTTCAGGCAATGAAAGGATTTTTTGACAGCGAAGATATGCGTCAAGTGGAGATGATTGTAAGAGAACTAAGTGCAGGAAAAGAAAAGGGAGAGTTGCTTGATGCCTATGTAGGGCCTGGACTGGTCGCGATCTACGGCAGTAAACTGTATGGGATGGATTCTTCATTTGTATCTGATGATGAATATCAACGTGAATTTGCTGTGAAAAACTCGAAAATAAATGACGTGAGTTTAGAGGCCTCTGTAGACGATGGACTGGAAATATTTGAAGATAGATCATTTGATACAGTTGCTTTAACTACACGAGAAGATACTTCTGTAAAAGAATTTGAAACAGTTTTAACTGATGCATTCCGTATACTGAGGCCTGAAGGCCAGCTTTTTGTTCTTCACGACAAAGACTTTCCTGTAGAGAAACAGATCCGGAAATTTTTCCCTAGTTACAGAGTATGTCGGAGAGAGTGCGATAGTCAACTGGTAGTTGCTTCAAAAGAAACGTGAGTTGAATTTTCCTTTCTGTGATGTGTACAGGAACAATTTATTAATGCTGATGGCTACAAACTAATTATATGGCTGAAGACGATTATACAGACGTTCTAGAAGGTACTGTCGACGAAGTTAAAGACGCAATCAGGGACCTTGAAGATCCTGATTTCGATGCCCTTCTGGAAGCAGAGAAAGAAGGTAAAGACAGAAAGACTGTCCGAGAGTTTATCGAGTCAAGGATTCCAAGTGAAGAGGCCTCTGAAGAAGATTCAGAGAATCTTGATGAAGAGGAAGAAGCAGAGATTGTAGAAGGAATCGAAGAAGAGACTTCTGGTGGAATCCTGGGATCTTACTCCGGCACTTCATTGCTTGCTGGAGGAGTTATCCTTGGACTTGTCATCGGATTCGTTGCAGCAGGAATGACAGGTGCATCAGGCGATGCACAGTCAAATACTGTAAGTCCTGATCTAGTCAGAGATTCTGTAGAGACTATTGCTGGTGTAGGATTGAACACTACTCCGGAAGTCACAGAGCCTGAAGTAAGACACTCCATGTACAACATGAATGTCTCAACAAGTATAGAGACAGAGAATGGTACACAGGAGCAGTCACAGGAAGTTTACGTCACGCTTGACGGTGAAAAGCTTTTCATCGTTCAGAGACAGCTAGGGCAGACATTGATGCCTATTGACGTACAACAGGCAGTAGCTCAGGCAGAAGCAGCCGAGCAGAGACAAACTGCACAGCAACAGGCACAGCAGCAGAATTCAACGACAGGGAACGATGCTAACGTGACAGTACAATAAATTTTCCCCCACATATATTCTCTTTTTTATTTTTCTTCTCAAGAACACAGATTTCTTAACTCTGCACTTCGTATATCCTTAATATGAAAACAGTCATTGTGATAGGAGGCGGAGTTGCAGGCCTTGAAGCCGGAGTATTTACGGCAAAAGCAGGAGAAGAAACTCTTGTACTTGATTCAGGCTCTTCTCTAGTACTGAATACTTCAAATATCAAAAACATGATAGGCCATAACTCTATAGCCGGAAATGAACTTCTGAAAAAAGGAAAGGACAAACTTGATGACTTTGGCGGAGAGTTCAAAGAAGAAAAAGTCGAAAAACTGGAGAGAAAGGATTCAGGCCTGAAAATAACTACATCTGAAAACGAATACGAAACTGAATACGTTGTTGTTGCTTCCGCAGGAGATCTGGATTACATCGAACTTGATGTAGAATTCGAGGAAGGAGTTGAAGGCCCTTACATGATGGAGAAACACGTCAAGACTGATGACTCGAATAAGGCAGTTGAAAATGTCTATGCAGCAGGACTAGCCAATTCATGGGAGTATCAGACATCGATCGCCATGGGAGACGGGGCAAAAGCTGCCGTAAATCTGCTTTCGGACAAGTATGGAGAACCGTTCACAGATCACGATACCTAGAGGCCTCTCAAATGAGTTATGAAGCAGTAATATTCGATTTCGATGGTGTACTGATTGATTCAGGATTCGATGGATTCCAGTGGGCTGTAGAAGCGAGGAAAGAGTATGTCGAGAAAAGGGATATAGATGTGGACAGGAGTAAGATTCAGCACGGTGTCTTTGTTCCAGAGGATAAAGAGTTATCTGAAGTAGTGAACGGATCAGATATCTCTTGGAAACAGTTCAAGAACATGGAAGAGTATGCAGCAGAAAGGAAGTTGGAGCTAGCTTCTACAGGAGAACTTCAGCTGTTTGATGATGTGAGGCCTGTGCTCGAATTACTTGATCTGCCTGTTGCGATAGTCAGTAACTCTTACAGAGAGTATTTGGAATCCATATTTGTTGAACTAGGGATAGCAGATTATATACGATTTTACAACGCACCCAGTATCGATAATATAAGAAACTTCACGGATCGGATGAAGCCTGAGCCTGTGATGATAAATGAAGCTCTCGAAAGGCTTGGAACGGAAAACGCTGTTATGATAGGAGATCAGATAGAAGATGTTAGAGGAGCAAATAGAGCAGGAATTGATTCTATCTACATAGACAGGAACGGAGAAACTGAGGAAAAAGCCGATCATTCAGTTGAAAGCCTTAAAGAGGCCTTGGAACTTATCCGCTCCTAGTTTTTTTTATTATTCTCTTCAATCCCTCTACGATTCTTGGGCCAGGCCTGTTCAGAAGCGAGTCATCGATTACGTAAATATTATCCTGTTTTACAGCGGTAATTTCATTCCAATCATCTCTTTTCTTTATCTCATCAGTGTTTAGATTTTCCCCAGCCCCACACACGTTCAGGAAGATATACTCTGGATCAAAATCCTTGAGCTCTTCTAAATCAAACTCTTCACTCCTTTCTCCTTCTTCGATAAAGTATTCGCCGCCCGCTTCTTTTATCAGGCCTGGTATCCAGTTTCCTGAGGCCATAGGCGGATCCATCCACTCTTCACAGTAAATCCTTGGGTTTCCTTCAAAGCTTAGTTCCTCAAGTTCTTTCCTCATTTCTTTGACAAGTTGAGAGGTCTCTTCGGATTTTCTTACAGCTTTTCCGATTGTCTTTATACTTTCAAATACTTCTTCAACCGTATGAGGCTTCACTTGTATTACGGGATAGCCTTCTTCCTTTATCTTGTCTACGGCTTCATCTTGAAGATCATCGGAGGCCAGTAAAATATCGGGATCAAGTTCTATTATTCGTTCGATCTTTGGATTCGTCCAGCCGCCTATACTCTGTTTCTTTGCGGCCTCTTCAGGATAGTTACAAAGTGAAGTGGTCGCAATTATATCTTCTTCAGCACCAATTTTGTACAGAATCTCAGTATTGGACGGTGCTAGAGACACTATCTCCATAAGGAGTTGAAGCTGTTGGGTTGTTAAATGGCTTTGGTTCAGGAATTACGCTATTTTTCAGGTTCAAATTTTCTGTATGTATTCAGTACGTACTGGACTATATAGGTTCTCAGCGGTACTGCGACAGCCAGAGATATCAACATCAACATAATCAGACCTAGGATCAATGGAGGGATCACAAGTACTGGTAAAATACTATATACGATTATCGCGATGAATGCTAGAGGCAGGCCTATAGACAGAAGTGCTATCAGATTTATTATTCCTGATACTGTGATTACAGCGATACCTAGTGCAATCTTCACCAGTATGAAGACTCCGGCCTGTTTCCATTCGTCTCTGAAACCGGTGAAAGCCAGTTTTGTAGATTCAATAAATCCTGAGTCAGTGGTTGACATTCTTGGTATAGTAAAATTGTTGATACTAAACGAGATCAAGTACATCAGTATCCAGACAGGGATCATCAAGGTGAAAGCAGCGAGAACTGCTGAAAGACTTCCAGTTTCAATCCCTATTATCAAAAATAGAGCTGTTGTGATACCTATACCCACCATCAAAATCCTGTAAATAAAGTATTTCAGGCCGTTAAGCCAGTTATTTTTAAATCCCGATAGTATTCTAGGCCTTTTCTCATTTACAGACTGGAAGAATATAAATTGGAAGACTGAACTGATATAAGAGAACAATAGAAATACTCCGCCAACAGCTCCAAGAATTAGCAAGACAGTTGAGTCACTGAGACTTTGATCAGGCCACTCATCGATATCGCCGATATCCTGGTTAAAATCTGCATCTTCAAACTGATAGTCAATATCTGACGGCCCGGTCGACGGAACGCCAGAGATAAATCCTCCTGTAAATATTACTATCACAGCCATCTTTAGCCAAGTGTTCAAATCAAATGGCAAAAGCAGCTCCTTGGTGTCATCGATCGATTTATCTATCTCCTCAACTGCATACCAAGACGGATATCCCATAATATTACTGGGCTAGGAATCCAATTTAAAATAATGTGTCATTATTCGAATTCTTCCGAACAAAAAATCAGGATTTTAAAATGTGAATGAAGGACAATAAAAATACTATGAAGACCACCAATACAGAAAAACTGGAAGGGGAAAATATCAAAGAAGATCTTGGGCTTGTAAAAGGAAATACTGTAAGAGCGAAAAACGCTGGAAGAGATCTTACACAGAGTATAAGAAACTTTTTCGGCGGAGAACTGAAAAGCTACTCAGACCTCATGACAGATGCACGTGAACAGGCCCTAGACAGAATGGAGGAAGAAGCAGAAAGCAAAGGAGCAGATGCAGTAGTAAACGTCAGATTCGTCACTTCACAAGTGACTAGAGGAGCCTCAGAAATATTGGCATATGGCACAGCTGTAAAGACAGAATAAATTTATAGATTAGTGGATGGCTGACACAAAAAGACGTCGTCCGCTGTTTCCAATTTTATTAATTTATCAAGATTGTGAGAGATTTTATGAAGTCTTAATTCTGTTACCAATTTATCTCAAAAACGGCATTTTTACAAAATCATAATAAAAATTGGATTTAGTACTGTGAATTAGTGAATGCTGATGGAATCTGTTGAGTTGGATGATACTGAGAAAACTGTTCTAGAAATGGCGGATAGAGGCTTCAGTAATGATAAGATAGCGGATGAGGGCAATATTAGTTATAGGAAAGTTTCTTCTCTTAAATCAAAATTGAAGTCGGAAGGCCTTCTTGAGAGGAGCGGAAGTAAAAGATATGCTTCATGGAGTAAGACGGATAGAGCAGCAGATCAAGTTGGAGAAGAGAATCAAAAAAGTAATTCTATGCAGATAGAGGAAGAGGCTTTCGTTAATCATTTTTTGGATGAAGCTGAATCATCTCAAGTTTTGAATCATGATCTTGATCAAGGAGATCGTGCTCTTGTAGGCATGATTCAGAGAGGTGATGGATACGGTTTCATCAAAGATAACTATCCTGGTGAAGACGTTGATGAAAGAATAGACAGACTGGAAGAAGAAGGATTTATCGAGAGAACAGATTCCAGCGCTTCCGAGTACAAGGTTATAGCAGACGTCAATATTGACATGGATGAACTGCCGGGAGCGAATAAAACAGTGGCCTCCTCTACCAATAAGGAAGTAGTTTTAGATGAGCGAGAGATAGAAGATGGAACTGATCGAATGGCTGAAAGGATCTCAGATTACGTAGCCAAGGAAGGAACTGTATACTGCAGAGAGTTGATTGAGGAGTTTGAGATAACTAGTCATATCAGGACCGCGCTTATACAGCTAAACGAGGAACGCGATGATTTCTACATGGGACGTAAAGGTCTTGCAATGGAAGTTTCAACTGAGAGAGATGTTGAAGTGACAGAAGAGACTCCTGATGATTATCCAAGATCATCGACGCCTATTCACACGGGATGGAGAGGTCAGATCTTCAGCCTCTAGTGGAGGGAAGGAAACTCATTTGAAACTGAAGGCCTGAAATTTGTCTTATGAACATCAGGATCGGAGCGCACGTCAGTATTTCTGGAGGAGTAGAAAAAGCAGTAGATAGACAGGAAGAGATCGGAGGCAACTGCGGACAGATATTCGCAGGAAGCCCAAGGACTTGGAGCGTATCAGAATACGAGAAAGAAGATGGAGAAAATTTCCAGGCCCGCAGAGACGAAGAAGATCAGAATCCATACGTGATCCACTCAACTTATCTCGTGAATCTTGCGACTCCGAAAGACGATCTATTTGAAAAATCCCTTAATTGTCTTCAATCAGAGCTTGATGCAGCATCTACTCTTGGAGTAGAATACGTCGTGTTCCATCCTGGAGCACATACAGGAAGCGGAAGAGAGGCTGGTGTAAAAAGGATTGCAGAAGGAATCGATAACTTGAATATTCCGGAGGATGTTACTCTCTTGCTTGAGAACACTGCCGGAAAAGGTACGACACTGGGCAAATCGATGGGCGAGCTCAGAGAGATGATCGAGAAAGCTGAGACAGACAGCGAAAAAGTTGGAGTCTGCATAGACACGTGTCACGCCCACGCAGCAGGCTACGAATTGAGGGAAAAAGAAGGATTCCAGGATTTCATCCAGGAAATAAAAAATGATATAGGCCTGGATAAGGTCAAGGTACTTCACCTGAACGACTCAAAGGACGAGAAAGGCAGTGAGAAAGACAATCACCAGGATATCGGATGTGGAGAGATCGGAGACAAAGGATTCTCAAACGTAGTCAACGCAGAGGAGTTCGAAGATCTTCCTATGGTGCTGGAGACTCCGAGCGATGAACGTGACAGTTACAAAGAGAACTTGAAGAAAATTCTTAAGTTAAGAGAGTAGCAGAGGCCTCTCCAAATTTTTTCTTTTTACAATTCTCTGTCTTCTATTATCCTGTTTTTGTATTTCCAGAGAGGATAATCTGTTAGTGCATGTCTAACAGGTGCGAAGTCAGGATTGAAGAATTCAAGATGGCCGACTAATACATCGTCTTCAAGACCTTCTCTTTCAACACCTCTGTAGTCGCTTACCTGTACACTGAAGTACTTGTTCTTGTCTCTGTATACAGTAGCTTCCGGCCAGTAATCAGTGACAATAGTTGTATCTGTCTCATAAATTTCATCTCTATTTTCCTCAAAAAGATCTTCAGGAATTACTGTATCATAAACGAATCCGACATGTTCTTCGACGTATTCTCCAAGCTCAGATAGTTCCTTACTTCTTTCGATCTCGTATTCAGTATCTACACCTAGAAGTGCCGCTGTACCGACTGCTCCACCGCCTCTGAGAAAGTCCCGTCTGGACAGCGAATCATTTTCATCCTTCATTACTATCAAAATCAATGAGAAGAGAGCTTTTTTGTAAATTAAATCTGCAAAAACTTTGTTCACTGATTCCTTACTTCCAGAGTATCAACATCTGAACTATACTTCTCTCCGGATTTATGGACAATAAACCTAAATTCATAGCTTCCTTTCATTCTTCTGCTTTGATGAGATTATTTGCTTCAAAACTCGGGGCCTCTAAATCCAGTCGATTAAAGGCCTCCTGCATTATACCGATATCAGCCAGATAGATCTCTCCGCTGTTAGTTGAAGACACCCCATGCTTCACAGCTCCCAAAGCCACTGTATAATCCGGCTTGACTGCTTTCTCATCTATCTTCTGTTCGTTGACGTCCAGACCTGTCGGCACATCAATCGAGACTGTCTCACTACTCCAATTATTGATCTTTTCACAGGCCTCAACTAGAGGCTCTCGAACTTCTCCATTTAATCCGTACCCAATCAACCCATCCACATAAACATTTGAAGAAGGAAAATGAGGAGCCTTTATCTCATCTTCAAGGCCTCTAAATTTTTTCTTTGTTAGATCCATTAATTCGTCTTCGCTGTAAGGAGTAAAAACTGTGACATCAAATCCTCTATCATTAAGTCGACGTGCACATACAGCTCCATCTCCTCCATTCCCGCCTTTCCCCAGTATAAACGCAATCTTCAGATCCTTTGAGAACTCTCCGCCAATAAATTTAGCAAGTTTCTCCCCAGCAAGCTCCATCAAGGCCTCTTCACTAACATTATACTTTTCGATCATGATACGCTCCAGTTCTCCCATCTCTTCAGCGGAAACACGTTGCATAACAACTACTTTACAGAAACTCGAACATAAAATCAGAGGCCTGAAAAAGAACGATGTAAATGGGGGTGGCATGATTTGAACATGCAACCTTCCGCTATCTCCAAGTGGAAAATCCTTGTGGGATTTTCTGGGAAGTAGGAAACTGTGAGCCAGTTTCGATCTTTTAATCATCGAACCGTTTCTTGCGAAACAGTTCTCATTCCTCCAGTAAGTTTCTGGAGGCGGACGCTCTCCCGGATTGAGCTACACCCCCGCACATCTCTGTGCGTGTAGTTGTGTTGTCGGGCCTCAGCTTTAAATTACATTATCTATCTGTGTGAAAAAGAAGAGAAAAGAAATGTGTTGTTTTTTACTTCATTATTCCTGCGAGGATTGACGCGCCGACCATTATCGCTGTTGATAGTACCACGAAGTCTCCGCTTGGAGAGTATCCTGCGAGTCCTGCTCCTGTCTGTACGACGAATACGACTACGAAGAAGGATAGGATGGAAAGTACTATCATCAGGATGAAGGCAACAAAGTTCTCCGTCAATTCCTCAAGTGCCTGAAAAACTCCCATATTTTCTAACCAATAATGTTTTTGTTCTAAGTTGCACTTGTATCTTCCCCATGAGTTGAAAACTTTAGAGGCCTCTAATTTTTCCAGATGATCAGAGAGAAAGATGGGATACATATCGAAAACGGAAAATACGTTGCAGACTCCAGAAAGGCCTCTGGAGACATTAATATTGCCTCTCACGCCCACATGGATCACGCTTTCCAAGGGAATGGAGAAGTAGTCTGTTCCGAGTTGACTCGTAAATTATTGGAATCTCGTCTTGGAAAGAAGATTTCTAGGATTGATCACGAGAGTATTGAATTGATTGATTCCGGACATATTCTCGGCTCATCATCTGCTTTGATCGATACAGGCGATAAGAAAATCCTGTATACGGGAGACGTATCAATTAGAGATAGAGCCTACATCGATGGATTCGATCCTGTAGAGGCCGATATACTTATCACAGAGTCTACTTATGGGATTCCGGCGTACTCTCTTCCGCCACAGGGAGTGATCGAGAACAATATAAAGGACTGGATAAGCGATACAGATTCACCATATCTTTTCGGCTACTCACTTGGAAAGGCCCAGAAGATCCAGTGGCTAGTTAAACAAGTAACTGACAGGCCTATAATAGCTCACGGAAGTGTTTTGAAAATGAACAAAGTAGTCGAAAAAAACACTGATCTAATTTTTGATGCAAAGCCTTACGGAGAAAACAAAGAGATGCTCAGGAACGGAGAAGGAGTATTTATAGGCCCGACACGTTTCGCAAAAACTGATGCTCTTGAAAAACTTGTAGAGGCCTCTAATGGAGTTAAAGCAGGTTTCTCTGGATGGGGGATGACAGAATCATATAAATACAGAGGCGGATACGATAAAGTCTTTCCTTTCAGTGATCACTGCGGATTCGACGATCTTGTTGAACTAGTCAGAAAAGTCGATCCTGAGAAAGTATACACGCACCACGGCTTCGATTCTGAGTTCGCCTCTTATCTCAAAAGAGAGGAAGGAGTGAATGCCAGATCCTTGAAGCAGAATCAGTCATCTTTGACAGATTTCTAGACAGAAGATTTTAACACAGAAAAACTACAAAAAATAGTTATGACTCATTTAACTGATAAAATCTGTAAAGTAGCTTCAGAAGGAGAAAACTTGTCTGAAAAAGACATCCCACATTACAGGGCACAAATACACAGTGACTGGCAGATACAGGAAGAGAAACTGGAGAGGAAGTTCACTTTCAGAGATCTCTCAGAGGCCTTAGACTACACACAGAAAATATCGGATATAGTTGAAAGAGAAGGCCATCATCCAGAAATACAGCTCAACTACGGCGAAGCCAGGATAAAATTCTCGACACAGGAAGTAGAAGGACTACACGAAAACGACTTCATTATGGCAGCCAAAATCGACAGACTCTGGAAACAACATCAAAACAGTTCCAATTAACTAGACTTTTTACTCGTAGTTTGAAGGCCTCTCTTCCCAACGTTGTACAGATACTGGACTTCAGACTTTGTTAGAGGCCTGTCATAAATACGGACTTCAGAAATTTTTCCATTAAAATAATATCTGCCTCCATTCCATTGATCAAAGCCTAAAGAAACATCACCAAAATAGTAGTCATTTATATTTGCATTATCGGAATCGTACAATTCACCATCTATCAAGACATAAACATTTGAATCAGAACGCAAAGCCACTACATGATGCCAATCTCCATTAGTGAGCTTATTATCAGGTATACTCACAGCGAGATCGGTTGTAGCATCTGTGTCATCATCATCTCTAAAGGAAAACTTTCCTGATCGTCGGTATCCTACCATAGTGTTAGTTGTTGATGTTGACCTTCGAAAGTTTAATGCACACTGCATATCCAAATCAGTACTTTTGACCCAGTGAGAGATAGAAAAATTTTCAACTAGAACACCAGGATAGATACGGCTTTCATCATTATTTCCATCAAAATCATAGGCAGATTCTCCTAGAGGTCCGTTAGCTCCGGGAACTGTCGAATCTCCGCCGTCGTTGATTGTTCCGTGATTCTCGTTCCCGCTGTGATCATAAGCTATATCGCCGGAGTTTTCGTTGAGAGGCCAGTAGCCTACAAGTGTCATCCTGTTGTAGTTATTGTGTCTGTTACTTTTTAGTGTTTATGTGTAGAGTCTGGAGAGTGCTGCGTCGATGAATTTCTGTTCTTTGTCATTTAGTAGAGGCCTGGCGCTTTCGATCGTCATTCTGCCGTTTTTCGTTAG
>Ga0209917_1000575_pt1 | contig 15291 bp, 14 predicted proteins | sample SalPon2_C_H2O_MG_FD_185710 | JGI IMG/M metagenome (GOLD analysis project Ga0209917, IMG submission 185710) | Salt pond water microbial communities from South San Francisco under conditions of wetland restoration - Salt Pond MetaG R2_C_H2O_MG... | ecosystem: Environmental > Aquatic > Non-marine... | reverse complement strand
CGCCTCCGGTTGTTCTTCGACAGCGGCGCGGCCCCGCCGGAGGCCGACTCGCTGGTCGTCGCCGACCGCACGCACTTCATCACCGACGGCGTCGAGACCGAGGCCGACCCCACCTCGGCCAACGACGTCGAAGTGAGAGACGGCGCCCGACTGCTCGTCACGACGAGCGAGGGCGATCCGGCGGTCACGAGCTGGCGCTTCGGGCTCGGGCGCGTCGTCTCCCTGACGGCCTACGACGCCGACGGGAGCCTCGGGGGGCTGTTGTCGCCGCCGGACGCCGAACTCACGACGCGATCGGTGAACTGGGCCATCGGCGACCCACGGCGGAAGCGGACCGACGTCGCCGCTGTCGACGACACGAGCCGCGGCGCGGAGACGAGAGCCGTCTACCGCGGGTCGACCCGACCGACGGGGACGGACCTGGAGTTCGTTCGGACCGACGCCGGGCGGTTCGAGGCCACGTTCACGCCGGAGACGGTCGGCTACGACTCGGTGCTCGACGCGGAGTACGCCGTCAACTACGCCGCCGAGTACGGGGCGGTCGGGCAGGCGTCGGCGGTCGAGGCGGCGATCGACCGGACCGGCGGGCAGGGCTTCCAGCCTTCGGAGGCGGCCGCAATCGCCGAGTTCACGCGAAGCGAGACGACTCGCGGGGGCGCGATCCAGCGCCCGTTCGGGTGGGCGTTGCTCGCGCTCGCGCTCGTCGTCTACCTCGGCGAGGTCGCCGCCCGTCGGCTAGAGGAGATATATGCCCCCGGAGACATAACGAGGTAACGATGGGATACATCGGCGGCCACATCGACACGACGGTACTCGTCGCGCTCCTCGTCGCCGCGGGCGGGCTCGTCGGCACGACCGCGGTGTATCAGGCCGCGAGCTCGGAGCTGCAGTCGACGAACGCCGACCTGCAGGCCGAAAACGAGGAACTGCGGGCGGAGCTGGAGGCGACCGAAGCGACACTCGAGACGCGCGAGCAGGAGCTCAACGAGACCCGAGCGACCCTCCAGACGAGAGAGCAGGATCGCGAACAGCTCGTGACGCAGCTCGACGAGACCGAGGCGGAGCTCGAATCGACCGAAAGCGAGTTAGCGGCGGCCGAGAATGACCTCGCCGAGGCGGAGGCGGAGCTGGCCGACGCGCGCGAGGAGGTTGCCACGCTCGAGACGGACCTGGCCGATGCGGAGGAGCGGGTCGACGAGCTGGAGGACGAGAACGCCGACCTAGAGAACGAGGTCAGTGAGTTGGAGAGCGACGTCTCCGCGCTCGAAAGCGAAAACGCGGCCCTCGAGAGCGATGTCGACGATCTCGAAGCCGAACTCGAACAGTGTCAAGCGGAGGAATCGTGATCGGAGCCCAATCCAACGCGTCCTCAGCGGACACCGATGATCCCGAACCCCCCCGCGAGGAACTGCTCGCGGCCGTCTCCGAGATCGACCGGGAGGCAAAGAAGGCGGCGTTTCTGCACGCGGCCCTCGACGCGATGTTGGTCTTCGTCGCCCTCCGGTTGACACTCCAGCTCACCTCGCTCGGTAGCGGTTCGGGGGCGCTCGTCTCGGTACCGCTGCCGGGCGGCCTCGCCGGCGCGCTCGGCGGGGTCGGCATCGTTCTCCCGGATCCCGTGCCCGTCTCGGCCGCCGGAGCCGCGACGGTCCTGACCGCGGCCTCGTGGTTCGTCGCCGACGCCCTCCTCCGGTACGATCGGCTCGGCGTCGAGCGCTTCGAGACGGACAACCCGGTCGTCGAGGAGGCGCTCCGGACGGCCAGAGACGCCGCCGAAGGCGACGCCGATACCCCGGTGGCGACGGAGCTCTACCGCGAGGTGCTCGGGCGGCTCGAGGACACCTCCAGCCGGGAGTTCCTGCGGCGTCGGCAGCTCGTCGTCGCCGTGGCCGGCATCGCGCTCGTCAGCGCCGCGACCGTCGGCGTGGCGGGGCTCGGGCTATCGCTCGGTACCGGCGGCGACGCGGACGTGGGTGCGGTCGGGGGGACCGGCGGCGGTGGCGGCGGCGCGGGCGGCGAGTCGTCCGGCTCCGGCGGGGGCGAGGACCTCCTCGGCGAGGAGGGCGACGTCGAGCGCGGCACGGACGACCGGTCGGTGCAGTTGCGCGGCGAGGGCGAGGGGCAGGCCGGCGGGGGCGGCGACTACAGCGGCGGTTCCTTCGACGCCGATCCGGGGAGCGTCGAGACGTCGCGCGCGGAGTTCACGGACGAGGAACGCCCGGAGGAGGCCGAACTCGTGCGGGCCTACACCGAGCGGATCCGGGGCGGTGAGACTGATGGGTGAGCACGCACGGGCGACGGCCGGGAACCGGAGAGCGAACGACCGGGATCGATCGGATCGGACGACGCGCTGGAGGGAGACAGACACTCATGAGTGATCGTACGGACGGGAGCGAACTCGACATCGAGACGGCACAGGCGAAGGTACAGCGCGTCGAGGCCGAGATCGACGAGCGGATCGTCGGCCAGGACGCGGTCGTCAGACAGCTGCTCGTCTGTCTTTTGACCGACGGCAACGCGCTTCTGGAGGGGGCGCCGGGGCTCGGCAAGACGCTCTTGATCCGGACGCTCGCCGAGACCGTCGATCTCTCCTTTTCGCGAATCCAGAACACGCCCGACCTGATGCCCTCCGACATCACCGGGACAGAGGTGATCCGCGAGTCGGGCGACGACCGCGTCTTCGTCTTCGAGGAGGGGCCGGTGTTCGCGAACGTCGTGTTGGCCGACGAGATCAACCGGGCGACGCCGAAGACACAGGCCGCCCTCCTGGAGGCGATGGAAGAGGGCCAAGTCACCGCGGGCGGGGAGACGCGGGCGCTTCCGGAGCCGTTCTTCGTCCTCGCGACGCAGAACCCCATCGATCAGGAGGGCACCTACCCGCTGCCGGAGGCCCAGCGGGACCGGTTCACGATGAAGATCACGATCGAGCCGCCGGCCTTCGAGGAGGAGCTGACGATCGTCGACCGCTACACGGGAACGATCGAGTCCGCGCCGCCGGTCGAGACGGTGATGACCGGCGCGGAACTGCGGGCGATCCAGACGCTCGTCAGGCAGGTACCGATCGCCGACGACATCACGGAGCGGGCGGTCAGACTCGTCGCCGACACCAGATCGGCCGACCGACTCGAGTACGGCGCCAGCCCGCGGGCGAGCATGGCGCTCGTCGTCGGCGCGAAGGCGCGGGCGCTGCTCGACGGGCGGGCCTACGTCAGCGAGGACGACATCGAGGCCGTCGCCCGACCCGTGTTGCGCCACCGCGTCGTCGTCGGCTTCCGCGCCGAACGCGACGGCGTGACGCCGGACGACGTGATCGCGGAGTTGCTCTGATCCGATGGCGATCGATCCCGACTTCTTGGCGACGCTGGATCGCTTCGACGCGTCGATCGACCGCCGGAGTTCGGCGCTCCAGCGCGGCGAACAGCGCTCGACGGAGATCGGCGAGGGGCTCGTCTTCAGCGACCACCGGCAGTACGTCCCCGGCGACGACACGCGGCTCATCGACTGGACGGTGTACGCCCGGAGCGACGAACTGTACGTCAGGCAGTTCGAGACCGAGCGAAACCTCACCGTCCACGTCCTCCTCGACCGAAGCGAGTCGATGGCGTTTGCCGACCGGTCGAAGTTCGAGTTCGCGGCGAAGATCGGCCTCGGTTACTGCTATCTGTTCGCCGCCGAGCACAACGAGTTCCGGCTGTCGACGTTCGGTGCCCGCCACGAGCGTCTCGACTCCGGCGCGTCGACGACGGGGGCGTTGCTTCCGGTGATCGATCGGCTGAACGAAGTAGAGCTGCGCGGACAGGCCGACGTCGAGGCGGCACTCTCCGAGTACGCCGGAACGATTGCCTCCAGGTCGCTCGTGGTGATCGCGAGCGACTGTCTCCTCGACCCCGAGGCGCTCGAGGCGGGCCTCGCGGCGCTTTCGGACCACGACGTCGTCGTCGTCCACGCTGTCGCCCCCGAGGAGCTGTCGCCGCCGGCCGACGGCGAGACGATCTTCGAGGGGCTCGAAACGGAGACGAGCCTCCGGACGTACTTCAGCCCGCGAAAGCAACGAGAGTACGAGGAGCGACTGACGGCTCACTGGGACGCCGTCGAATCGGCGACGGTCGCACAGGGCGGCGAGTACGTCCGGGCCACGACCGACGAGCCGTTCTACGAGGCCTTCGATCGGGCGTGGATCGGGTAGCCGTCGGGGGTCAGGCCTCGAGTTCGCCGCGATCGCGGATCAGGTTCTCGAGTTCCTCCGGGTCGTCGATGCGCTCGAACTCTTCGCGCTCGATGAGTGCGGTGCCGTCGACTGAGTCGCGCTTGGCACGGTCGACGACGTACACCGAACGAGTCCCCGTGACCCGCCCGACCGAGGACATGATCCGGGCGCGCTTTTCGGCCGTTCTGGTGAACTCCGAGTGTCCCGTGAGCATCTTTCGTTCCCGCGATTCGTCCTCGCTGACCGTCTTGAAGGGGGCCCGCGAGGTGGGGTGGACTTCGAAGCCGACGCGGGTGAGCACCGTCACGATGTGTGCGTCGTCGGGGTCCGCCTCCGGTTCCTCGGGGTCGTCGCCCCCGTCGTGGACCTCCTCGGCACCGTCCAATACCTCTACGGGGCTCGCGAGCGGCTGATCGAAGATGTCCTCGAGTTCGGCCGCGACCTCGACGCTCGCGTTCATGCCGTCCTCGTACTTCGAGACGGTCCGACGAGAGACGCCGAGCTCGTTGGCCAGCTTTCCGAGCGACATCTCCTGTTCCGAGCGGATCTCCGAGAGCAAGTCGCCGTCGATGTTGACGTACAACCCGCCCGGCGCCGCGTAGATCAGCGGCGGTACCTCCTCGACGAACAGGTCCATCGCCGTGTCGGGCGAGAACACCGGGACCCCGTGTCTGAAGTAGACGACGCCGGGGTCCAACTCCTCGTCTCGCGTCCGGAGACCGATGACGAGCGGCGTCGCGTCGAGATACTCCCCGAGACGACGCATCTCGGCCCCGGTGTACCCGTCGAAGGCGTCGATGTTCGCGAGCAGTTTCAACAGGAGCACGTCGTCGCCGCGCCGAGCCGCGATGTCGAAGCTCTTCGGTCGAATCGCACACCGGTCACTCACCGTAAACCCGGCGTCCTCGAGCATCGCGGTGATGTTGCCGACCAGTGCGGATCGGGACATAGAGGTATATAGTCGCGTTCCAACTTAAATCAGTTTCCCCGCCGGCGGGCTGTTTGTGCGTCTGTGCGGGCTTTGGGGTCGGCGACGGCGTCGCATCGAAACGCCGTTGACCGGGGGGCCTCTACCGACGCCCGTGACGATCCTCGGGATCGACGACACGGACTCCCGCGAACGGGGGATGTGTACGACGTACGCTGCCGACACGGTCGCGCGGCGCCTCGAGCGCCGCGGCGCGACCGTCGATCGGGTTCTGCTGGTCCGGTGTAACCCCGCCGTCGAGCACAAAACCCGGGGGAACGCGGCGCTCGCGATCCACACCGACGCGTCGCTCGAATCGGCATTCGAGACCGCACACGACGCCGTCGAGGAAGTCGCCGAGACCGACGACGACCGGACCAATCCGGGAGTGGTCGTCGCTCCCGGCGATCCCGACCGCGTTCCGGAGGCGGTCGCCGGGTTCGCCCGTGCCGCGGTCGAGGGCCACCTCACCCGGGAGGCTGCGCGAGCGCTCGTCGACCGGGTCGGATACCGACGTCGCGGCTGGAAGAACGGACGGGGGGTCATCGGCGCGCTCGCCGCCGTCGGAGCGTGGCGGGCACTCGACGCGTGGACCTACGAGTGGATCGCCTACCGGGAGCCGTCGCGGTGGGGCACCGACCGGGCGGTCGACCCCGACAGCGTCTTCGAGGCCGCCGACGCCGGCTATCCGACGGTGTGGGACACCGTCGACCGCGGCACCGGTGAGGTCGTCTGTGTCCCGCGGACGCCGGGACCGATCCTGTACGGCGTTCGCGGGGACGACCCCGCGGCGTGTCGAGCCGTCGCCGACGGTATCGAGAGCGAGCCGGTCGACCGCGCCAGGACGTTCCGGACGAACCAGGGGACCGACGGCCACCTACGGGACGGAACGCTCGAAAGCGTTCGCGACGGATACGCCTACCGGCTCGACGGACGCGTCCTCGATATTCCGGAGACGCGCCGCGGCGGACACGTCTTCTTCGAGTTCGGGGACGACGGACGGACTATCGACTGCGTCGCCTTCGAGCCGACCAAGCGGTTCCGCGATCGCGTCCGCGCTCTCCGCGTCGGCGACCGACTCACCGTCTGCGGCGAGGTGAGCGACGGGACGGTGAAACTCGAGAAGTTCGCCGTTCGCGAGCTCGTGAGGATCGAACCGACGACGCCGACCTGCCCCGAGTGCGACCGGACGATGGAGTCGGCGGGCAGCGGGCAGGGCTATCGCTGTCGGGACTGTGGAACCTCGTCGGCGGGGAAGGTCGATCGGCCGATCGAGCGCGACCTCGAGACCGGCTGGTACGAGGTGCCGCCGCGGGCCAGGCGGCACATCGCCAAACCACTCGTCAGGGGCGGGTTCGACGGGGAGACCCACCCCGAGCGGTAGCTACGGGGCGAATCCGGTCGCCCCGGACGATAGGGCAAACAGGCGGGCTCGGCGTTCCGACGGCGACGGCCCGCGCTCCGGCCTCGGTCGGCCGCCGGCTGTGTCTCACGTCACGCGGCAGCCTGGCCGCGTTTGAATATATAAACCGTCGGGTGGGGGACCGATCGGCGCGGTCAGTACTCGTCGATGTTCGTCCCGACCGAGCAGACGTACTCGCCGGTCGCCACCTGCGGGAGCCGTCGGTGGCGCCAGAGAATACCGTTCGAGTCGGCGGTCACGTCCGCTTTGACCGTGCCGAACGGGTCGGTGATCTCGAACAGCGTGTCGCCCCGTTCGACCTCGTCGCCGAGATCGAACTCGAAGCTCACGAGGCCGCCCGCGGGGGAACCGTACTGCTCGAAGTTGGAGGCGCGGGTCTGCGGTGCGGTCGTGACCTCGCCGTCGAGGAACCCGTAGTGATAGAGGACGTTGAACACGCCCTTGACCCCCTTCCGAATCGAGGCTTCGTCCCACCCGACGGCGCCGCCGAGTTCGGGGTCGATCGTCGGGACGCCCTCGTCGGGGCCGGCCCGGGCGAGCTGCCCGTCGGGCCCCTTCAGATCGAGGATGTATCCACAGCCGAACACCTTCGCGAGCTCGAGACAATCGCGGTGAAGCCGGTGTCTGCTCCCGCACCGGACCCGGGTCTCGTTTATCATACACGACGTCGACCCCTGGTGGAGATCGAGCGCGAGATCCGAACGCGCCACGGCCTCGAAGATCGCGGCCGCGATCCGCTCCGAGGCCGTCCCCGAGTCGTTGCCGGGGAACGTTCGGTTGAGTTTGGTGTCGTCGATCGGGTTCCGGTGTTCACCGACGAGGAAGCCGTAGTAGTTCGCGATGCCGACGATCAGGATCTCCCCGGCGATCTCGCCGGGGTCGAGTTGCGGCACGACGCGGCGGACGACCCCCAACCCGTTGAGTTCGTCCCCGTCGGAGACCGCCTGCACGAACAGCGTCTTGCCGTCGCGGCGGCCGTTGATAACCGCAACTGGAAGTCCGACGTCGGAGCCATCGCGTGCTTCGCCGACTGGGAGTCGCCCGGTGTCCATCTCGCCGGGCGACGCGCTCGCGGTACCGAGGGTCGTCATTATCAAGAGTCGTATCGTGGCCGTTATTAGGCCTACTGATAACCGCCGGGGTTTCCGCCACCGATATCCCGCCCCGCCGGCCGAAACGGTAACAATCGTTCATTGAAACGGTAACCCTTTTCTTCCGTCCATAGGAACCGACACCACATGACCGAGGAGCTAAAAAAAGGGTTGGAGGGTGTTTTAGTCGCGGAATCGTCGTTGAGCTTCATCGATGGCGACGCCGGAGAGCTGGTGTACCGCGGGTACACGATCGACGACCTCGCCCGGAACGCGAGCTTCGAGGAGGTCCTGTATCTGCTGTGGCACGGCGAGTTGCCGACCGCCGAGGAGCTTTCGGCGTTCGAGTCCTCGATGGCCGAAGAACGCGGCCTCGACGACGGCGTCCACCGGCTCGTCCGCGAGCTCGCCGAGGCCGACGAGGAGCCGATGGCGGCGCTTCGGACCATCGTCTCGAACCTCTCGGCGTACGATCCCGACGTCGGATCGGAGCCGACCGACGAGGCGGCGAACCTCCGGAAGGGACGCCGAATCACGGCGAAGATCCCGACCGCGCTGGCGGCCTTCTCGCGGATCCGCGACGGTGACGACCCGATCGCCCCGCGCGAGGACCTCGATCACGCGAGCAACTTCCTGTATATGCTCAACGGCGAGGAACCGGACGACGTCCTCGCGGAGACGTTCGACATGGCGCTCGTGCTCCACGCCGACCACGGCCTGAACGCCTCGACGTTCTCGGCGACGGTGACCGCCTCGACGCTGTCGGACCTCCACGCCTCGATCACCTCGGCTGTCGGGACGCTCTCGGGGAGTCTCCACGGCGGCGCAAACCAGGACGTGATGGAGGCGCTTCTCGAACTCGACGACTCCGGGAAGGACCCGATCGAGTGGGTCGAGGACCGCCTCGACGCGGGCGACCGCGTCCCCGGCTTCGGCCACCGCGTCTACAACGTCAAGGACCCGCGCGCGCGGATCCTCTCCGCCGAGTCCGAGGCGCTCGGTGAGGCCGCCGGAACCCCACACTGGCACGACTACTCGGTCGCGATCGAGGAGTACCTCACCGAGAAGAACGGCCTCGCGCCCAACGTCGACTTCTACTCGGCGTCGACGTACTACCAGATGGGCATCCCCGTCGACATCTACACGCCCATCTTCGCGATGAGCCGCGTCGGCGGCTGGATCGCCCACGTCCTCGAGCAGTACGAGGACAACCGTCTCATCCGACCGCGCGCCCGCTACGTCGGCCCCGAGGACCTGTCGGTCGCGCCGATCGCCGAGCGATAACACGCGCCTTCGAGACCCGACCGGTGGCCCTTTCACGCCCCGGATCGTACACGCGACGAATGAGCGAGGAGTACGGCCTGCTCGACCCCGGCGAGGGGATCGACGGCGACGAGTGGGGGGACATCGACGTCGCCGACACGGACGCCGACCGCATCGCCCGCCGGCAGGACCGGGAGTTCCTCGAGTTCCGAAAGCGGATCAAAAACACCGAGCAGTTCAAAGTCGAGGCGTCGGTGTTCGACGACGCGACGCTCGGGGCGCTGTACAAACTCGTCCAGGACGGCCACGTCGACGCCTTCGGCGGTCCCATCTCGACGGGCAAGGAGGCCAACGTCTACACGGCGTTGGCCCCCGACGGCGAGGTCGCGGTGAAGGTCTATCGGATCAACGCCTCCGACTTTCGGCACATGCGGGAGTACCTCGACGGCGACCCCCGATTCGAGGGGATCGGCTCGGACAAAAAGAAGGTCGTCGTCGCGTGGACGAAAAAGGAGTTCGCGAACCTCGAGCGGGCGCGGAAGGCCGGCGTCAGGGTGCCAACGCCGATCGCGATCGAGCGGAACGTCCTCGTGATGGAGTATCTCGGCGGCGAGACCCAACGCGCAAAGCGGCTCAGCGAGGTCGACGTCGAGAACCCCGAGACGGCGTTCGAGGTCGTCCGCGAGTACATGCGCCGGCTCTACGGCGCCGGGTTGATCCACGGCGACCTCTCGGAGTACAACCTCGTCGTCCACGACGGCGAGCTCTGCCTGCTCGATTTGGGCCAGGCGGTCACGATCCACCACCCGAACAGCCGGGAGTTCCTCGAGCGGGACTGTCACAACGTCGCCGCCTTCTTCGGTCGGCAGGGGTTCGAGGCCGACGAGGACGCCCTCCTCGAGTGGGTCACCGAACCGACCCCCGACCCGTCGGGAGACGGCGGCCCGGAAGGGTAGCTTTTTCGAGCGTCCGGGGAGAGATGTCGGTATGTTCGACATCGTTCCGACGGCCGCCATCGCGGAGGGGCGGGCGACGGACGCGTACTTTCTGCGGACGGAGGAGGCTCTGGAACACGCCGATCGGAACCCCCACGTCGTCGTCGAGGTGACCGCCGACCAGTTCCCGACCGGTTCCTTCGAGCTGTTCGCTGGGGTGGCCGACGCCGCTCGACTGCTGGAGGGAAGAGACGTCGACGCCGACGCTCTCCCCGAAGGAACGCTGTTCGACGGCGGCCCGGTCCTGCGGATCGAGGGTCCGTACCTCGAGTTCGCGCGGCTCGAAACGTCGCTGCTCGGCTTCCTCTCACACCCCTCGGCCATGGCGACGGCTGCGCTTGCGGCCCGGCGTGCGGCCCCCGAGACGTCGCTTTTAAGCTTCGGGGCTCGCCACGTCCACCCCTCGATCGCGGGGACGGTCGACAGAAGCGCCCTCGTCGGGGGGTTCGACGGCTTCTCGCACGTCGCCGCCGGCGACCTGATGGGTCGGGACGCCGCCGGGACGATGCCGCACGCGTTGATGCTCTGTTTCGGGCCGGGCAACCAGGAGGACGCCTGGCGCGCGTTCGACGAGGCCGTCGACCCCGACGTGCCGCGGGTCGCGCTGTGTGACACCTTCGACGACGAGGTCGACGAGGCGGTCCGGGCCGCGGAGATGGGCTTCGACAGCGTCCGGCTCGACACGACGGGCTCGCGGCGCGGGGACTTCAGACACATCGTCCGGGAGACCCGCTGGAAACTCGACGCGGCCGGCCACGACGACGTCGACATCTTCGTCAGCGGCGGCATCACGCCGGGGACGATACGGGAGCTCCGCGACGTCGCCGACGGCTTCGGCGTCGGGAGCTACGTCACGAACGCCGACCCCGTCGACTTCGCGCTCGACATCGTCGAGGTCGACGGCGAACCGACCGCCAAGCGGGGGAAGCTCCCGGGCCGGAAGGCGGTCTATCGGACCGCCGACGGCGGCCACCACGTCGCGGCGGCCGACGCCGACGCGCCGCCCGACGCCGAGTCGCTGCTCGAACCGCTCGTCCGCGACGGCGAGATCGTCTCGACGTTCGACCTCGGGGCGGCCGCCGAGCGGGCCGGCGCCGACGCTCGGCGGGTCGGGTTCGGCGGAGCGGAGTGACGGCCGCGGCGCCCCGGACGGCTACGCGACGAGGAAGTAGACCTGCTTTCGCGCGTCGCGGAAGGAGTACCGCGACTCGACGAGCGACTCCTCTTGGAGACGGTTGAGCGCGTAGCGGACGGTCCGGTCCGGCAGCAGCGACTTCTCGGCGAGTTGCCCCTGCGAGAGGGGACTCGCGTCCTCGAGTACCTTCACGACCAGCTTCGCGCTGGGCGGGAGTTCCCGGAGCGTCTCGCGGAACTCCGGATCGGCGAGTGGCGATTCGGCCTGGCGTGAGCGGTCCTCCGTGGTGGTGCTCATACTACGGTATGCAGGAAACACGCCCGTAAACGTTCGCTATATGTATGACAATACAATACGGAGAATCAAGTGTGTATAATGTGTCCTTATACGCCCGACCGGGGGCCGCGACGACGCCGCATCGCGCATCCACATCCTTTTATATCGGAGGCGGATCGATTCGGGTAACGTGAAGGGACAGGAGTGGTATCAGGAGAGCGACGTCGCGGAGTCCTACGAGGACAAGCGGTTCTCCGGCGGCGGGCGCGTCATCGACCGCCGCGAGAAGGAGGCCGTCCTGGACGCGCTCGGTCCGGTCGAGGACAAACGGATCCTCGAGGTGGCCTGCGGAACCGGTCGGTTCACCGTCATGCTCGCCGACCGCGGCGCCGACATCGTCGGGATGGACATCTCCGAGGCGATGTTGGAACAGGGCCGGCGGAAGGCCCGCTCCGCGGGCGTCGACGGATCGCTGTCGTTCATGCAGGGCGACGCCGGGCGGTTGCCGTTCCCCGACGACCACTTCGACTCCGTGTTCGCGATGCGGTTTTTCCACCTCGCCCCGGACCCCGAGGGGTTCATCGCGGAGATGCGACGCGTCGCGACCGAACAGGTGTTTTTCGACACGTTCAAGCGTTACTCGGCCCGGTCGACGTACAACCGGGCGCTCCCGATGGGATCGCGGCTGTACTCCGATCGGGAGGCCAGGGAACTCGTCGTCGGGGCCGGCCTCGAACTCGCCGGCGTCGACCACGACTTCGTTCTCCCGTACGGGTTCTATCGGGCGATCCCGGGGTGGGTCGCCCGCCCCTTCCGGGCCGCGGATACGGCGCTCCGCGGGACCGCCCTCGGCGAGCGGATCGCCACCGTCTCCTACTGGGATGCGCGCGTCCCCGAGTGACCGCCGCGGCGGCGCGCAGACACGGGGCTTTTGATGGTCGGGAACGCTACCTCCGGTATGGACGTCTCGGTAGTAGTTCCGACGCTGAACGACCGCGACGAGCTACGGGGGTGTCTCGAATCGGTCGTCGAAGCGGCGCCTCACGAGATCGTCGTGGTCAACGGACCCTCTACCGACGGCACGAGCGGGATGGTGCGCGAGCGACCCGACGTCGACGTGCTGGTCGAGATCGACGAGCGAAACGTCAACGTCGCCAGAAACGCCGGTCTGGATCGGGCCACCGGGGACGCCGTCGGGTTCCTCGCGCCGACGATGGCGGTCGAACCGGGGTGGCTCGACGCGGTCGGCGAGACGCTGTCCCGGGCCGATGCGGTTACCGGTCCGACGCACGAACGGCTCGACGCCGGGGTCGCGACGGACACGGTCGATTCCGGGCGGATCCGCGGCCGGCACGTCACCTACTTCAACGGCGGTAACGTCGCGTTCACGCGGGAGCTCTTGGCGGAACTCGACGGGTTCGACGAGTACCTCGAGGTGGGCGGTGCCCGCGATGCGGCCCACCGGATCGCCGGGATCGGTTCCGAAGTCGCCTGGTCGTCCGGGATGTGTGTCGCACAGGAGGCGGCCGCCGACGGCGGGACGGCCGAACGGGACTGGCGGGCTCGGTACCGCTCGCTCGCCTACCGGCTGGCGAAGAACTACGGGCTTCACCCGACGGTTCCGTTGCGGACGCTCCGACACGCCGCCGTGGACGCGGGCGGGGCGCTCCGGGACGTCATCCGGGGGGAGGCGAGGCCGACGTCGTGGTTCGGGAACGGCCGGGAGGTCGCTCTCGGCGGCGCGCACGGGTACGTCGACGGGCTCCGGGCCCGCTACGCGGATCGCAGCCCCAGCCGGAATCCCCGGGGCCTCTCGGCGCGGGCCGACCGGGCGGTCGCGATCCACGACCGGAGATAAAAACCCGCGGTATAGCCACACCCGGCGGCCCCACCGTCCTCCGATCGTTACGAAGGTTTTATATAGAACCGCTGACGACATATCAACTGAACATGTCACAGCAGATGCGCCAGCGACGCGGACAGCCGCTCTTCATTCTCAACGAGGACACCGAACGCACCCGCGGCAAGGACGCCCAGTCGTCGAACATCACGGCCGGGAAGGCCGTCAGCGAGTCGGTACGCACGACGCTCGGCCCGCGCGGGATGGACAAGATGCTCGTCTCCGACTCCGGGGACGTCGTCATCACGAACGACGGCGCGACGATCCTCCAGGAGATGGACATCGAACACCCCGCGGCCCAGATGATCGTCGAGGTCGCCGAGACACAGGAGGAGGAGGTCGGCGACGGGACGACGACCGCCTCCGTGCTCGCGGGGCAGCTTCTCGCGCAGGCCGAGGACCTCATCGACGACGACATCCACCCGACGACGATCGTCGAGGGGTATCGGGAGGCAGCGAACCTCGCTATCGAGGCCATCGAGGACGTCACGCTGGCCGACGACCTCGACGACGAGAGCCTCGCCTCGGTCGCCGAGTCGTCCATGACGGGCAAGGGAACCGGCGACATGGACGCCGCGTCCCTCGCCGAGACGGTCGTCGCCGCGGTCCAGCAGGTCCGCAACGACGACGTCGTCGACCGCGACGCGATCACGATCCGGACGCAGACGGGGGCCGGCGCGTCGGCCACCGAACTCGTCCAGGGCGTCATCAGCGAGGAGGAGCCGCTCCACGACGATATGCCGACCACGGTCGAAGACGCCTCGATCGGCGTCTTCGATCTCGATCTCGAGGTCCGAGAGGCCGAGATCGACGCCGAGTACGACATCACCGACGTCGACCAGCTCAACGCCGCCATCGAGGCCGAGGAGTCCGAGCTCCGCGGCTACGCGGAGACCGTCGCCGACGCCGGCGTCGACGTCGCGTTCGTCACCGGCGACGTCGACGACCTCGTCGCCTCGCATCTCGGCAAGGAGGGCGTCCTCGCGTTCGACTCCGTCGACGACGACGAGGCCCGCTCGATCGCTCGCGCGACCGGTGCCTCGACCGTCGGCACGCTGAACGACTTCGAGAGCGACGATCTCGGCAGCGCCGAGGTCGTCCGCGTCGAGTCCTTCGGCGACGACGACCTCGCGTTCATCGAGGGCGGCGCCGCCGCCGAGACGGTCACGGTCTTCGCCCGGGGCGGCACCGAACACGTCGCCGACGAACTCGAGCGCGCCCTTCGCGACGCGCTCGACGTCGTCACGGCCGCGCTCGACGCCGGGGGCGTCGTCCCCGGCGCCGGCGCGACGGAGATCGCGATCGCCGACCACATCCGGACCAGCGTGGCAAGCGTCGAGGGCCGCAAGCAACTCGCCATCGAGGCCTTCGCCGACGCCGTCGACGTCCTGCCGCGGACGCTCGCGGAGAACACCGGCATGGACCCCATCGACGCCCTGGTCGAACTCCGGTCGACCCACGACGCCGAGGGCCGTGCGGGCCTGATCAGCGAGGGACAGTCCGGCGACGTCGGCGACCCCGTCGAGCACGGGATCCTCGACCCCGCCGCGGTCAAACGCGAGGCCGTCGAATCCGCCACCGAGGCGGCGACGATGATCGCCCGCATCGACGACGTCATCTCCGCCGAATAACTCCGACGCGACCTTTTTTATAAATCGGCCCCGCCGACACGACGACGCCGTGCGGTGGATCGTGAGACGGCGACCGGCCCCCGTAGGTGTGGAGCGACCGCTTCGGTACCGTCGGACGTATTTCGCCATGGAATAGCCGGTGCTGTCGGGCGATCAACGAGGGGCCGAGGGAAACCGAGCGTAGGTGACCACGGTCAATGATCGTGTGTCTCCCTCGGTCCCGGTCGAACGTACCGCGGGTCCGTATAGGGCCTTTGTGCTGAATCCCACATTTCAGGATCGGCGTCGGTTCGGACGTCCGTCTACGCCGCGTGTCGAACGGTCGGGTCGAGGGGGCGCCCGGTCGTTGCCGCGCCGACCCGTACCGCCGAACGAGGAGGACGGTGGAGCGGACGGCGAATGT
>Ga0209917_1000569_pt1 | contig 15373 bp, 24 predicted proteins | sample SalPon2_C_H2O_MG_FD_185710 | JGI IMG/M metagenome (GOLD analysis project Ga0209917, IMG submission 185710) | Salt pond water microbial communities from South San Francisco under conditions of wetland restoration - Salt Pond MetaG R2_C_H2O_MG... | ecosystem: Environmental > Aquatic > Non-marine... | reverse complement strand
CGCGGCGCTCGCGAGCGACACCTCGCTTCCCGACGCCGGCATGACGGTCGACGATCTCTCGAGTCGGCAGCCGGTCGCGACGGACGGCGGCGAGCCGGACCGGCCGCATGACTGCGAGTGTTGGGATGTCGACGAGAGCCTGCCGTGCTGGCCGTGCTACCGCGAGGGTTACCGCTCGCAGAACCCCGCAGAGCCGGCCGCTGACGACGCTGACGCGGACGCCATAGACAACGAGAGCGACATGGACGGCGACGCGCCGCCGACGATGGCGGACAAACTCGACGCACAGGCGGAGGTGTTCAGCCGATGACCACGGTCCGCACCATGTACCGCGTCGAAGACGATCGCGGCGTCGTCGAGCTCGCGTACGACGCGGAACACGCCGAGCGACTGTCGCGCGCCGGCTACCGAGTCACGGCGCTCACGGAGGCGTACCCCGATGAGTGACGCGTGCGTGATCTGCGGCTACCCGACGGTTCCGGGCGGGGAGGCGCGGCGCTGTTTGGAGTGCATCACGAGCGCCGAGCGGACGTCGATCACCGTGCGGCACGGCGACGGTCACGAGCGGCGGATCATCTTCGAGCGCGGCGAGGACGGCACACGGATGGAGACACAGACGCTGACGCGCGGCGGTACGTGGCGGACGGTTGGCAGTGAGAGAATCGAGAGCGTCGAGATCAAGTAAGACTACTCGCCGCTCTCGAAGGCTTCTTTTTCGGCGATGCCGATCCCGATGAGGTACGTCTCGAGCGCTTTCTCGCCGGCGATTAAGAGCGCACCGAACGAGAGCGCGTATATCGGCTCGACGCCGGCGGCGACGAACCAGACGGTCGAGGCGAGCGCGATGACGTTCCAAATGAGGTCGGTTGTGCGGTGCATGAGCGGGGTGACGGTTATGCCGAGCGCGGTGCGCGCGCCTCGGTCGAGTGCGTCAAGCTCGTGTTGATATGAGCTCGCGAACGCGGCCGCGAGAGTCGTCTGTGCCGACATGGCATCACGCTGGTTTTCGGGTCGGAGGTCCATAATGGTACGGACGACACGAACGTGTTTAAGTGACATGGCGACGTAGCGCACACGAGGCGAGCACCGGCGCCGTGGTCCGCGTTGGGCGGTGGTACCGCCCGTCGTCAAACGCACCGCACCGAAATAATTGGTTGTGCTCGTGCCCCGGCACGCTCCGGGGTGTGTCTCACCGCTGTCACACCGCGAGCGACGCGTATGCTTTAGGCCGTGCACGACCAAACACGGGTATGAGACAGGTGACGATGGAAAACGGGCGCGTCGTCGACGTCGACGCTGACGAGGCGGAGTCAGAGGACACAGCTGAGGCGGACGTCGACGAGGAGGGCGCGGCGTGACGCTGAACCCGTTCATCGAGCTGGCGCGCGACCCCGTCGAGGCGCTCGCGTGGCTCGGCTACGTGTTGCTCATGTTCGGCATCGTCGCGGCGGCGATCCCGTGGGCCGCTCGACAGGCGGTGGTCCTCGTCGTGCGCTACCAGAAGAACGCACAGAGTGACGCGTGGTGGTCGCTCGGGCAGCGCCGGCGTGGCTACATCCCGCCGCTGTCGTGGTTGTCGCGACTGTTTGCCATCGTGTTCGTGCTGGCCGTGGCCGCGTGGGCGCTCGGCACGATCGTGTGGGTGATCGGGTGATGGGCGAGGATGACGCGACCGACGCGGCCGACGCCGAGGAGCTCCCCGAGAAACCCGCCGGCGAGCAGTGTAACGCTCGCAAGCGCGCGGGCGATGGCTACTGTAAGCTCCGCGCGGGCCACGGAACGGATCACGTCGGCCTCGGCCGGTGCAAGTTCCACGGCGGCACGACGCCCGGCCAGACGAAAGCGATCGTCGACGAACTCGAGGAGGCGGCCGAACACGGCGCGACGGCGCTCAAGCTGAAACTGAAGCTCATGCTCGACGCGCTCGAAGATGACGACGACGTCGACGCGCACGAGCTCGACCGACTGGCCCGCACGGTGCTCGACCGGACCGGCTACGGCAAAAGCGAGACACACGAGGTTGACGGCGACGTCAGCGGCGACCTGACGCTGAACGTCGAGCGCGAGGTGATCACGAGTGACGACACAGACGATTAACGAGCAGGTGCACGAGGGACAGGCGGAGGTCCTCGACAGCGAGGCCCGGTTTCGTATCGTCGCGTGTGGCCGGCGATGGGGGAAGACTGTCACCTGCGCGAAGGAACTCCGCGATGGCCTCTTGAGTCACGGCGATGGTTGGCTGGCGTGGTGGGTGGCGCCGACCTATCAACAGGCGGAGATCGGCCTGCGGTCGCTCCGCGACGAGTTGCCGGACGAGTTCATCGAGAGCGTCAACCAGTCGAAGCTCCGCGTCGAAGCCGTCACGGGCGCGACTGTCGAGTTCAAGTCGGCCGACAAACCGGATAACCTACGCGGCGAGGGCGTCGACCTGCTCATCGCTGACGAGGCCGCCGAAATCGATCAGTACGCGTACGAGAACGCGCTGCGGCCGACGCTGACGGACAGCGAGACGTCGCGCATGATCGCTATCTCGACGCCGAAGGGGCGCGGCTGGTTCTTCGAGTTCTTTCAGCGCGGACAGTCGGATGACTGGCCGACGTATGAGGCGTTCCGCGAGCCCACGACGCAAAACCCGTTTATCAATCAGGCCGACGTCGCCGAGGCGGAGCGTGAGCTGCCCGAGCGCGTCTTTCGACAGGAGTACCTCGCGGAGTTCGTCGACGAGACGGGCGGCGTCTTCGAGCAACTCGACGAGCGTCTGTTTACGGGCGCGTACGAGCTGCCGGTGCCGGCGGCTGACGCGGCCGGCCCGTTCGCGACCGGCGTCGACTTTGCCAGACACGAGGACTATCGCGTCGCCGTCACGCTCGACTCTGACGGGCGTGTCGTTCAGTTCGACCGCGATCAGGGCGAGACGTGGCCGGAGATCCACAGCGTTGTGCGTGACATCGCCGAGCGCTACCCCGGCGTCGTCGCCGTCGACGCCTCGCGTGACAACAAGATCGTCGCCGACCTCGAAGCCGACGGCGTCGCCATCGAGCCGGTAAAGTTCACGGCGACGCGAAAGCGACAGCTTATCGAGAACCTCATCGCGGCCATCGAGGCGGAGTCGCTGACTGCGCCCGAGATCGACGCGCTGCGCACGGAGCTCGAAGTATTCGAGGCCGACGTCACGCGTGGCGGGAACCTCCGCTATGACGCGCCGAGCGGCTTCCACGACGACACGGTCGACGCCCTCGCGCTGGCGGTCGACGTCCGCGAGCAGGCCCGACGACTCGGTGCGGCGACGACCGCGCGCGTCGGCGGCGGTGAGGAGCCGGCGTCGGGTGGTGGCGTCGAGACGGCCGCGCTCCGATCGGCTCGCGAGCGCACACAGAACACGGGGAAGTGGTGACATGGCGGTCCCGAGACATCCAGCGCAAAACGAGACGTTCGAGGATGACGCCGACGAGCGCCTCCTGTCGAAGACGCGGGCGCCGCTTGAGGAAATGCCGACGTCGTCGTTCACGTCGTCAAACGTGCACAGCGGCCTGTACGACTTCGGCGAGCGCGAGTTGTTCATGCGCTACCTGCGGACGGTCGGGCCCGACGCCATCTACCGCTACGACGGCGTGCCGGCGAGCGAGTGGCAGGGGCTCAAACAGGCGCGGTCGAAAGGGTCGTACATCAACGCGAACGTCGCGTTCGACTATTTCTACACACGGATCAATCGCGGCGAGATCCCTGACGAGGACCAACAGGCGGCGCCGAACACGCTCGTGCGACGGTTCGTTTCGACACCGTGACTTTTGTCGGTCGGCGCCGAAAGAGGCCTATGAGCATCTTCGACGATGCCGCGCGGACACTCGCGGCTGGCGACGAGACTGACAGCTCCACAGACGACGTCGACACGAACACGGCGCCGGACACGGCCGGGCCGCGCTCCTCGAAGGGCGACGTCGGCACGCTCGACGGGGCGTTCACCACGACGATCCGCGGGCAGACCGTCGCCGTCGACGGCGAGGAACTGACGATCGCACGGCCCGAGACGAAACAGCCTGACGAGACGACGGGCAACTGGCTCACCGCGAGCGACGCGTACGGTGTGCCGCGTGGCGTCGAAGCGGCCAAACAGCGCCAACTCGTGCAGACGGCGAGCATGCAGTCGATCGTGAACGGCATCGTCGACCAACTGCTCGGCGGTGAGCTCATCTTTGTCGACGATGAGGACGTGATGGAGGACCTCACGCCGGCGGAGCGCGAGGCGGCCGGCGAACTCAAGCGCGTCATGCGTGACATCCTGACGGGCCCGCACATGGGCGACGAGGACCTCGACGACCTCGTCACGGCCGCCGTCGAGGACATGCTCGGGCCCGGTAATGCGTACTGGCAACTGCTACCGGCTGACGACGAGTCGCTACCGGTCGTGTCGCTGACGGCTCTCGACCCGCTGACGATCCGCCACAACTACGACGAACACGGCTACCCCGAGACGCCGGCGTACTGGCAGGCCATCGGCTCGTTCAGTTCGGCGGCCGCGTCGGCCGGTATCATGGACCCGACGCCGCTCTCGTCGGACGAGCTCGCTGTCATGCGCTACCCGAAAGGCTCGCGGTCGTATCGGCGCTACCCCGTCAGCGCGGCGTGGCAGGTCAAAGAGTGGCTCGAGATCCTCGCCGACTCGGTGACGCATCATAAGCGCTACTACTCGGACAACGAGGTGCCGCCGGGGCTCATGCAGGTGGTGAGCGCGAGCGACTCGACAATACAGGACATCCAAAATCAGGTGGAACAGGCGAGCGGCGACCCGCGCGACTTCCCCATCGTCGGCGGCGAGGCACCGGCGCAGTGGATCGAGATGGGTGGCACGGCGCTGAACCTCGACGTGATTCAAGAGCAACAGTGGTTTTACGAGCTGTGTCTCGGCTCGCTCGGGCTCGGCAAAGCGGAGGTCGGCATGATCGAAGACGTCAACCGCGCGAACGGCGAAATCGAGGCCGACCGCGTCTACAAGCGTGTCGGCCAGGCGTTCGGCAAACAGTTCGAGCGCGCGTTCATGCACGTCTGCCGGCAGTTCGACGCGTTCGTTGACCTCGGGGAACCCTTCACGCCGACGCTCGCACACAGCGACCCGCGCGCCGAGGCGGCGAAACAGGATCGGCTCCGCGAGGAATACGAGGCGGGGAAGCTGACGCTGCGGCAGTACGTTCGTCGCGCCGGCGACGCCGACATCGCCGACGACGACGAGCAGTTCACGGTGGAGATCGATGGCACGACGGTCGACTACGGCGATCACCCGAAGTGGGTGGCCCGTCGGCTACTCTCGAACGCTGGTGCGACCGATCCCGACGTCGGCGGCGGTGGCGGTGGCGATGCCGCCGACAGCGAGGAGGTGTAACGCATGGGATCGTATGGCGTCAGAGACGTCGAAGTCGAAGCGCACCTCTCACGCACCGCCGAGAGCGAATTTCGCTACTACGCGCGTCACGGCCGCGCCTACACAGCCACGTCGCTCCTGTCGAACGCCAGCAGCGGCGACACGTCGGCGGTACAGTTCAGTAACCCAGCCGGCTCGGGCACGACGGCCGTGTTCACGCTGTTGCAACTCTCGGCAGCGTCGCGTTCGTACGCTCGGCTGTACGACACGTTCGACAGCGGGCCGACAGGCGGCGACGCGCTGCAGGTGCAAAACGTGCGCCTCGACGCCGGGAACGGCGCGCCCGATGTCGGCTCGGTGACGGCCACACAGAACCCGACGTACACCGGAGCGTCGACGCACACGGCCGAGTTGCTGCCGGGTGGGCAGGGCGGGAACGCTGTCGGCGCGGAGATGACGATGCCGGCCGTGTTGCTTGAGCCCGACCGCCGGATCGTCATCGAGGTCGAGAAACTCGCGTCCGGGCCCGATGAAGTCTCGCTCGTGCCGCGCTGGTACGAGGTGCCGCAGGTGTTCAGCGAGACGAACGTGGATCCGCCGTTCGACGACGTGATCCGTGGCTGACGACGAGCCCGAGGGCGTCATCACGACGGCGCGACTCCACCCGGCGCTGCCCGTCTGTGTCGACGGCGATGGCTGTTAGTGACGTATGGGAACCGTCACCGCACAACAGTCGGTTACTAAATAGACCCTTAAGGATCGGGCGCAAAAGCCACCACACAGGGGCATCCGAGACACATGGACGACACACGGAAGACGGAGCACCGCACGCGCTACCGAGCCGCCGGCGATCGTGTCGACGTGCGCGAGGCCGACGACGAGGACGTCTTCGAGATCCGGATGCCGATCGCGTCGACCGGCACGGTGCGGAACGAGGGCGACGACCCGCTCTCGCGCGCGGAGATCGACGGCATGCGCGAGCAGATCAACGACCGCCGTATCGGCGTCTTCCCGGCACACGGTGGCGACACGATGATCGCCGCCGGCCAGTATTCGCCGTTCGAGCGCCTCGGCGACTGGCATGACGCGGAGCTCGTCACGAGCGAGCGGTCAGACGGCGTCGACGCCCTGCTCGTCGCGACCGCGCGGATGCCGGACCCAGAGACGCTGCCACAGGCGACGGGGCAGTATCGCGAAGCGCTCGCGATCCTCAAAGAGCAGGCGAAGCGCGGCATCGGACAGGACTCAAGCATCGGGTGGCGCGATGATGACAGCTTCCCCGGCGGCGTCGACTTGATGGAAGCGTCGATCGTCGGCATCGGTGCCGACTGGCGCACCAACACGAGCGACGAGGCTGCCGAGGTCGTCGCACGCGAGGCCGTCGCGGCCGGCGCCGACCCGGACGCACTCGTCGAGCGCGTCGCCGCGGCCGTCGGAACGCGTGACACGCCGACCGACGCGCGGCCGTTCGGCCCGCCCGGCGGCGACCCCGAGCGATGGGAGGACTTTGACGCCTGCGTCGCCGAGGTCGACGATTGGGACGGCATCGACGACCCCGAAGCGTTCTGCGCGAACGCGGAGCAACAGACGAAGGCCGCCGACCGTGCGACGTATGACGTCGGCGACGAGACGCTCGACCTGACGCCGCCGGACTACATGGTCGCGGCCGCTGACGCCGCTGCCGAGGCCGGCGACGAGGGCCTCATCCCGAGCGACTGCGGCACCGGTCGCGGTGACGACCGACGCGATCAGATCCGCGACGACGAGACCGGGCCTGACGTGTGGGAGGAAATCGCCGCGTACCTCACGAGCCACGCCGAGGACGTCACCGCTGACGGCTCGCCCGGCGAGTGGACCGACGAGGAGTGGGCCGACTGCGGGAACGCCCAATACGCGAAGTGGGGCGGCACCGGCGACGGTCGCGCGCTCGACAAAGCACAAGAATACTCGAACATGGTCGCACGAGCCCGCGACGAAGAACTGCCATACCCGGACCGCGCGGTCCGAAACCTCGATGACCCCGCCTTTGCGGACGGCGACGCGGTCATGTGGTCGTGGCAGGGCGAGCCCGTGCACGGTCGCGTATCTGACGTCGGTGCCGAGTATACCGTCGGCGGGAACACGATCACCGGCGCCGAGGGCGAGGCCGTCTACCTGATCCACGAGTACGACGAGGCCGTCGAGGCGTTCCGCGAGGACAACGTCGCGAAGCCCGAGGCGTCGCTCGACGCGTCACAAAAGGACCTCCCGCCGGCATCGGACGAGAACATGCAACACATGGACAGCGATACTACCACCACAGACGACCCGGACGCACAGCGTGCGCCGGCGGACCTGACGGAGGATGACCTCCTGACGTTTACCGCGGTGCACTACGACGGCATGGACGAGAGCGATCTCGCCGAAGCCGCCGACGCGGCCGATGCCGAGTTTGTCGGCGAGACGAACATCGAGGAATTGTTCGATCTCGTCTCACTCGTCACCGGCGCGGAGTATGGCGATGTCGAGGAGGTCATGATGGGCCTCATCGAGATGGCCAACCAGGAAATGGGCGACAAAGACGACGAGGAGGGGGAGGAGGACGACGACGGCGAGGACGACGACGAGCGCGCCATCGCGGAGCGCGTCGCCGAGCTTGAATCCGCCCTCGAGTCGGTCCGTGGCGGCGACACGGACGTCGCACGCGCGGCCGGCGCTGACGCTGAGGCTGACTCTGACGCTGACGCTGACGCCGAGGCCGACGCCGAGCGGAGCACCGACACCGACGCTGATACCGAACGCGAACAACAGCCGACCGGCCCCAACTGGCGGGCCTAAAACGCCAGTCTGACACACACTCATGGCGACTAACGCACCCGACACGACCGCGGACGACTTTCAGGACACCCTCCTGTCGCTCGCACGCGGCACCCGACTGAACGATAGCAAAGCCCGCGACGCGTTCCACGGTCTCGTGGAAGCGTGGGGCATGCCGACGACGCGCGTCGGCCCGGACGCAAAGCCTGGCGCAAACATCTCGCTCGTCCGCGAGAAGATGCTCGAACCCGACTGGCGGACCTCCGACGAGACGTGGACGTCGCGCGAGTTCGGTTCAAAGCGGCCCTTCCTCGCTGGCACCGCGGCCTCCGCTGGCGCCAACGACGAGGGCACCGCCGTCCGCCGTGCGTTCGACGACATGACCGAGCGCGCGACGATCGACGCCAACAACCCGATCCTCGAGACGGCGTCGCCGGTCGAAGTTGACCCGCAGCTCGTCGAAGTCCTGCGGAGCCGCGCGCCGATCCGCGACCGGATCATCACACAGGCACAAGCCGGTTTCCAGGCACGCTACAATACGATCAACGACCGGTCCGACCCGCTCGGCATGCTCTCGGAAGCCGAAGCCGTCGACCTCTCGGGCGACACCCCGAGCGACTTCGGCATCGGCAGCGAGGTGAAGGACATGAAGCGGTTTGTCGACCTCGTCGAGATCTCCGACTTCGCGCAGCGCGCGGAGGAAACGCTCGACTACATGGACCTCACCGAGACGACGATGGGGCAGCGGATGATCGAGGCAAACCTGTTCCTCGCCCGGCAGTACTACTACGGCGACCCGTCCGTCGCGGCCGGTGACCGGTCCATCGAGGACGGCGACGCCTTCGAGGGCATGGTCGCGCTCGCGTCCGACGCGTCGAGTTCCTACGTCGTCGATAAGTCGACCGTATCGAGCGGCTTCCTCGAGGACATCAAAACCGAGCTCACGACCGTCGTCGAGAACACGGGCCTCACGTACGACGCGGCCGCGATCCCCGTGTCGCCGACCATGTTCGACGCCCTCGAGAACGAGGCGAACGCGGTCGTCCGTCTCGACAGCTACGACGGCGAGATCCGCTACGGACGGCGCTCCATCCAGATCAAAGGCGTCGAAGTGTTCGAGGACCCGAACATCCGTAACTACTCCGGCCTCTCGTCGAGCACGACCAACGGCGGCGACGCGGGCGACGTGTTCATCTACGACACGCGGAACCTCCAGTACCGCGAACTCGCGCCGATGTCGACGGTCCCGCTCGGCAAGATCGGCCTCGCCGACCGCGCGGCCATGTTCGAGTACGGTACGCTCCTGTCGAAGTCGCAGGGCGAGCACATCCGTGTGCTGCAGGCCTACGACGTCTAAGGTGGCATCATGACGCACACCACCACAGACGTCGACCGCGAAAGCGGCGGGTCGGTCGTCAGCGTCTACGCTACGATCGACATCACCTCGCTCGACGGCGCGAACACCGAGCCGTTCGACACCGAGGCGGAGCTGAAGGTCGACCCGCTCGGCGTCAGCGTGCAGGGCGTCGAGAACGCGGCCAGCTACACGGTCGCATACGACCACGTCGCCGGCGACCTCGTCGTGAAAGGTCAGGACGGCACGGACCCCACGGCCGGTACGGACGTCGGCGAGGTCCGCGTCCGCGTCGACGGCGACGTCGGCCCCTGACGACACCCCATCATGCCACGCTACCGACATCCCCGTGCGCTCGACGGCGCACGGCCACAGATCGCCGTGTCGCTCAACGGCAACACGATCGGCCTCGACGCCGACGGTTGCTTTGAGACGTCTGACGAGGACGCTGTCGCGTCACTCGCGGCGGCCTACGGCGTGGATGTCGACCGGTTACGCGTCGGCGACTCGCCCCCCTCGCCACCGGACGAGGACACGGCGACGTGCGACGCGATCAAGTCGGACGGCGAGGTATGCGGCCGGTCGCTGCCGTGCCGCTACCACGACGACGACTGACGACCCCGTATTTCTTTAACTCTCGCGGCCGTAGCGGCGCCTATGGCATGGACGACACTCACGGCCTCGCGTGATGACATCGACGAGAAGATCAGTTCTTTCGAGTCGGGCGTGACGAGCATCGACAACTTCGCCGCGACGGGCCACGGATACAACCAGGTCACGGCGTTGATCCAATACACGCCCTGACGGATGGCGACGAGAAACTCATTCCCGCTTACGTTCGACGTTGCTTTCGTGAGCGGGACACAGGCGACGGTCACACGCCCCCCGGCAAAGCTGTCGGCCGCTGTCGAAGCGATCGAGGCCGAGGTGACGTCAATCGACGACGTCGACATCGAGTCACACGGGCAGGCACAGATCACCGCTGTCGTCACGTTCACGCCGTAGCGACCCCGCACTTCTTTAGCGCTCGCTGCCGTAGCGGCGCGTATGGCAACACCGGATCGCCTGTCGCTCGCGCTCCCCGTCGACGTCATGCGACGGATCGACGCGACCGTCGGCGGCGCACAGATCGAGGCCGACCAACCGCTCGGGAGTGGCGACGACTACGACACGATCGCCAGCGCCATCGAGGACGCCGAGGGCGCCTTTCGCTCCGAAGTCGAACTCTCGGCCCGCGTCTCTCGCGAGGGTATCCCCGAGCGCCGCGAGACGTTCGAGCATGCGACGTACAAAACCTCGGGCCACAAGCTGACGAAAGGCACCTTCACGGGTGTGTGGACCGACTACCTCCCCGAACAACAGTCGATCATGCTGCAGTACGGGCGTGTGCTTCCGTTCGACGCGACGACTGGCGACGCCGTCTACTTTTATCGTGGCATCCAGTCGGACGGCAGCGACTCGTGGGTCGACCTCACCGACGAGCGCGGCGCGATCTGGGAGATCCTCGACCACCGGAGCGGCCGGTTCACCTTCGACCCGACGACGCTCACTGAGTACGTCCTCGACTCATACACGGGCTCGTATCAGTCGGTGCCGACGTTTCTCAAGCGCATGCGCTTTGCCGTCAGCTACCGACACGGCGTCCTCGACCGCTCGTCCGAGCAGGTGGGGCGCACGACGCTCGACGCGACGCTCACCGCGAGCGAGACGGGCGGCGTCGCTGTCGACGACGTCGAAGTGCTATCCTCGGGCGCCGTCGGTGACACGGCCATCCTGCGCGTCGGCACCGAATACGTGAGCGCGACCTACGACCGCGTCGCCGGGGAGGTGACGATCCTCGAGCGTGGCATCCGCGGCACCGAAGCCGTCGACCACGACGCCGACGAGGCCGTGATGTACGTGCCGCCGGAGTATCGCGCTGCCGTCGCCGCACGCGCCGCGGCCGCCGTCACGTCGAGCGCGCGGTACTCCGCATGGCTGCCCGATGCCGACGACGCCATGAGTCGCACGGAGCTCGTGAGCCAACTCGAAGACCACTACGCCGGCATCGTCGACGCGCTGGCGTAGCGGGCGTTTATACGACAGGACGGCACAGCGAGCGTATGGGCCACCCACAGAGCGGCGACGCGATGGCAGCGGCGCTACTGAACGACACGGCCGAGCTCGTCAACGACGACCGCGACACACACGGCGACGCCGTCGAGAACCAGCAACACATCGCCGACGCGTGGACGTGGTACCTGCGCGGTCAGGGGCTCCTCGACGACGGTGACGCCGTCATGGGCGACGACGTGGCGGCACTCATGACGCTGGTGAAACTCTCACGGCACGCGGTCGGCGATCGCGACATGGACCACATGCGCGACGTCGCCGGCTACGCGGGCATCGGCGGCGCGTGCATGGTCGACCGTGGCGCGGCGCCGGCCGACGAACTCGCACGCGGCGCGTACGAGTCGGCACACCTCGGCGAGCGCGAGGACACCCCGCCCGAGTCGTCGACCATGGCTGACCGGATCGACGACGACACCGACGACGGCGCGACGGCCGACGAGCTGTACGCACTCGTCACCGACGCCGTTCGCGCCGGCGCGTATGGCGACGCTGTCGGATGTCTCGAGAACGCCGACGAAGCGAAGCGGCAGCTCGCACGACTGGCGTCAGAACGCGCGAGCGCCGAGGCGGCCGAGTGACTATCACGGTACACAACATGCCTGCGAACCCCAACAACACCGAACGCGTGGAAGTGATTAGTGAACAGTATCATGAACTAAGAGTCGCAGTCGAATTCTACACCAATAGCGCGATGGCGATCCGGCGTGGTAAAGATACTGACGAAGACTTTTCGCGCGTCTGGTTGGATAGTTTTGAGAAACAGCGGCTCAGACGCCTGTTGAACGACCAACTCGGAGACGCCGAGGCGGCGGACACAGACGACGAGCCGACTGACCCCGGCCGTGTCGTCGACGCGCACCGAGAGATCGCGCGCGGCGAGTGACGGCAGCCGAGCGACATTTTATCACGACGGACGCCGCAGTGTACGTGATGCCTGATCTGTCACAGCGGCAGCGTGATGTCCTCAATTTGCTGCCAACCGACGCCGACGAGACGGCCGGCGTGTCGCGGACCGACATCGCCGAGGCGCTCGACATCGCGCCGACGACGATCGAGCACCACATGGATCAGCTCGAAAAGAAGGGCTACGTCTTAGACTACGAGCGCGAGGGCCGACAGGCGCTCTGGTACGTCGCGGCCATGCCCGACGACGCCGCAGCCGAGTACACCGACGCGGACACGTCGCCGTCAGACGAGCGAGACGACGCGCTGCCGGACTTTTCTGACACGCCCGTCGCCGACGACGCGCCGACGTTCGACGCGCTCACGGACCGCGAGCGCGTGGTTATTGACGAACTCGAAACGGGCGCCACGGTCGACGACCTCGCGGAGCGGCTCGACGAGCGCGTGTCGATCGTCACCGAGCACCTGCGCGATCTCCGGCGGAGTGGGTGGCAGGTGTACGTCAACGAGAGCGCGGGCCACATCGCCATCGAGTCGGACGCACCGCTCCGCTCAAGCGAGCACAAAGGCACGCGCACGCGAAAGGCGAACCAGTGGTGGGAACTGTCGCATAATTCGCTCGTGCGTCAGTATCGGTCGCTCGACGCGCCGACGGCGCCGCTGCAGGCACACGACAGCCGCGAGGATTGGTGTGTGCACATGACGGACCTTCACGCCGGCGACGTCGTCCGTGACGACAGCGGCGAGGTCGTCTATTCGACCGATGACATCCCCGACGTCGTCGACTACGTCACCGAACAGGGCTTGAGTCTCGCACACAAACACGGCTCGACGTACGACACCGCGCACCTGCTGTGGGGCGGCGATTTTGTGACGAACGAGGGCATCTATCAGGGCCAATTCGAAGACCTCGACGCCTGGCTCGACGAGCAACACGAGACGCTTATCGACCCGCTCATCGCACAACTCAAAGCCTTCAGCGAGTCGCCGCTATTCGACACGGTGCAAGTGGTCTGTCAGGTGGGTAATCACGGCAAGAACCGCGCGAGCGGCACGAGTCGGCAGGCGAACGCCGACCTCATCCTGTATAAGACGATCCGCAACACGGTCGCACAACTCCGCGACCACGCCGACGTCCTTCATAACGTCCACTTCGAGATCGGCGAGGCGCGACCGTATCGCAACTTCGAGCTGCGCGGTGGCGACCTTCGCGGCCACCTCCGACACGGACAGCACCGACGGCCACAGGCCGAGACGTCGGCGCGCGATAAGGAGTGGACGAAAACGCTGCTCGATCACGAGTTCGATGTCGCGCTCATGGGCCACTATCATATCAGCGGGCGGATCCCGTGGGACGGCCCGCCGGTGATCGTGTCGCCGAGTCCGAAGCCCGCTGGCGAGTTCGTCGAACGGATCGAGGGGCGGATGCCCGGCGACACACAGGGCGTCGCCACCGTGTTCGGCGTCAGCGACGACGGCATCACGGGCGTGTTCCCGGTCGACACGCGACGGTTCTAAGTCGGCGGCGTGCGTGACGGTCACACATGCACGACTACCGACACCCGCCTGAGTGGCCGAGCATGAGCGATCAAGAGCGGAGCGACTGGTACACCCGCGAGCGCTGCCGGCGGCAGGCCATGCGACAGGACACGCACACGGCGCGTGCGCTTCGGAAACAGTACGAGCGGCTCCACCGGAAGCTCGACGCACACCCGGACACGGTTCGCGTCGAGCGGTGACGCCGGCGGCACACCCGGCGCCACCGGCGGCACACACAAGTCGCTCGCCGACAAACGCTCGTCCATGACCGACATCGAACTGATCTTACTCGGCGTCGCGCTCGGCGCCGTGCCGACCTCGAACCTGGCGCGACTCGTCGTCGCCGCGCTCGGCAAGCGGCTCGGCGTCGCGCCGCGCGAGATCGAGAACTACAACGCCGCGACGGACAACGACGACGACACGCGTGTCGCCGACACGCCCGACAGCGACCCGCGAGGGCAGGCATGAGCGCGGAACTCGGCGATCCGGAGTCGTTCAAGCGCGCGCTTCGCGAGGCGAGCGGCGAGGTGAGCATCGAGGAGATCCGCGACGCCGTCGAGCAGGCCGCCGAGTACGCGAACGAGAACTTTCGCCGCGCGGGCGAGAATCCACCGGCCGGCGCCTCGATGCCGGAGTGGAACATGCAGCCGATTATCGACAGTCTCGAGATCCGCCGCGTCGAGGGCGAGACACAGGGGAAGCTCGCGCAGGGCGACGCGTTCGTCGCCGAGTGGCAGCACCCACACACCGATAAGATGGAGGTCGGCGTCCGCCCGCACGAGATCACGGGGAACCCGCTGCTCGTGTTCGAGGATTGGGCCACCGGCGAGACGGTGTTCACGACGCGCGTCGATCATCCGGGCAACCCCGGCATCGGCGCCATCCGAGACGGCTTTCGCCGCGTCATCGAGGAACGGTTCGCATGACCGACCGGCGCTGTGAGGTGTGTGACGAGCCGCTGACGGCCGAGCGCGATAAGTCACGGGGACGCTACCGCGATCGGTGCCTGCCGTGTATCGAGGCGGAGGCACGGCCGTCTGACGCGCGCCACGTCGTCACCTGCGACGAGCCGGCGTGTATCGTGTGCCAGGACTACGCGGCAGAATACGCGGCGACCCCGGACCGTTAAGTGTCCGTGCGGCGAGAGCGTGGGTATGGGTCATGCACCACCCACCAGAGACGAACAGGGACGCCGGCGCGGCAACCGAACGACGGCGCTCGACGAGGGCGAAGTCGCCGCGTGTCCCGAGTGCAACAGCTCGCGCGTGACGATGAACGGGCCGGGCGGCATGAGAAAAGACACGGATCTATCG
>Ga0209917_1000567_pt1 | contig 15396 bp, 19 predicted proteins | sample SalPon2_C_H2O_MG_FD_185710 | JGI IMG/M metagenome (GOLD analysis project Ga0209917, IMG submission 185710) | Salt pond water microbial communities from South San Francisco under conditions of wetland restoration - Salt Pond MetaG R2_C_H2O_MG... | ecosystem: Environmental > Aquatic > Non-marine... | reverse complement strand
CTCCTCGCGGAACGCGTCGAGGTTCTCCTCGTCGTAGAAGTACTTCGTCTGCAGCGTGAACCGTTCGGTCACCGCACAGCCGGTACAGACCGGCTCCCCTTCGAGCCGTTCGGTCCTACTGTGGGTGTCACAGGCGATCGCCCCGCAGTTCGGACAGCAGGTGTACCTCTCGTCGACGCCGCTCGTCTCGCAGTGGACACACCGGTGGATCCCGTCCTCTAGAGAGACCCGCGAGGGGCCTGCGACATAGTATTCGTACGGGTACGAGTACTCTCGTATCTCCGTCGTCTGTCGAACCTCCGGTAGATACACCGGCTCGATCGACTGCACCGAGATGTCCGAGCGGTTCGGCTCACACGTCTTGTTGTACGTGACGTTGTTGTCGCCGGTGTAGGTCACCGTCGTCGTGTGGTAATCCCGAAGGCGGTCGACGGCCCACGCTTTGTACTCCGTTTGGGTCTGACCGAACCGGCGCTCCTCGACGCCGTCGAACACCTCTCCGAACTGGTCGACATCGAGGTCCACCGTCGCGTGGAGGTTTTCGGTGACCAGTGTCGCGACATCGTCGTCGGCCACCGTCGGGGGGCCGCGTCCAGCGTGGACAACGAACCGTGTGCGGTCGTCGATCCGGTGGACGACACCGACCGAGGTCTCGAAGACGGCGTTCGTATCGGCGGTGATCGCAACCACCGGTCGGAACGTCACTTGCGAGTGCGACACCGGCAGATCCGCGGCCTCAATGTTCTCGATGTCGCGGAGCGCCTCCTGGACAGGTGCGTCGACATCCGCCGCCGGATCGTACGGTCGGAGCGTCTCGTCACAGAGGATCTCGATGCGCCCGTTGTAGAGATCGAGACCGATTTCGTCGGCGATCTCCCGAAGGCCCTCGCCGTCGATCAGCTCGATGGGATAGGGATCGTCGTTCTGTCGTAGACGCTGGGCGTACTCATGGGCAGGCCCCGTGAACCGACCGGTCGTGACGACAATCCCGCGCTTGGGGCCGTCGAAGTCGAACGTCGCGACCGCCGAGTGGAGCTTCTGGACGACCGGTCGACCGACGGTTCCCGTGTGCTTACACTCGACGATGATCGCCCGTCGCGCGCCGTCGACGACCTCCTCCATGAGGACGTCGCGCCCCTCGTCGGCCGTCCGCTCGGCCTGGCGGACGTTTTCGTAGCCGAGGTTGCGAAAGACGTCCTCGATCACGTCCTCGAACTCGAACCCCGAGAGGTCGTCCAGTACGGCCATCTGAACGTATGTGGACAGTATCTTGGAATAAATAAACGTAGTGTGGTGGGGTGCGTGGCAGCGACGGTCGAACGCTACTCCGTTGGAGGGTCCTGTCAGTGAAGCGGTAGAACGGATGTAGGTGGCTGGGGAGGAGACAGCCCCTAACACGGCACGGCCACAGGCCGTGCGCGCTGTAGGTGGGCCAACACGGATTTGAACCGTGGACAGAGGTGCTGTAACGCACGAATACAGCGTTTAAGCACTATCAAACACATCGCTCAAAAAGTCAAGCAAATGCGATTAGCGACCCACAATGACAACCCTATACGAAATTACACCACGCGACGCCGTGGAAGAGTACCTCGATGACCGGGCCACCGAAGACGTAAGCCAAGCCACGCTTAAAAGCCACGGCTACCGACTTCAGCACTTCATCGAATGGGCAAAAGAAGAAGGAATCGAGAATATGAATAACCTCAATGGTCGAAACCTCCAACAATACCGCCGCTGGCGTAAAAACACAGGCAACCTCAACAACGTCACATGGCACACACAAATGACCACCTTTCGAGTCTTCATCAACTGGTGTGAAGACTACCAAGCAGTCACACCCGACCTCTCACAAAAAGTTCGTGTTCCCGAACTCAAGCGCGGCGAGGACAAACGAGACGCGTTTCTAGGCGATGAAGAAGCACACGCCATCATCGAGTACCTAACCAAATACAAATACGCCAGCGTCCAACACGCAGTATTCTACACGATGTGGCGCACGGGCGCGCGAGTTGGTGGTGTTCACGCGCTCGACGTAGACGACTACGATCCCGACGAGCAAGTGCTGGAAATACGCCACCGACCTGAAAGCGGAACCCCACTCAAAAACGCATCAAACGGCGAGCGTGACGTGTTTCTCAACAACACAACTTGCGAACTATTGAACGACTACATACGCGATGTTCGCCATGAGAAATGCGATGAGTCGGGGCGAGAGCCGTTATTCACAACTACTCACGGTCGCGCTCACCAAAGTACACTTCGCGACTGGATCTACCGTCTTACTCGACCATGCACCTACACCAGTTGTCCTCACAACCGCGAACCCGATGATTGCGAGGCTACTGAACGATGGGGCTCGGCAAGCAAGTGTCCAAGTAGCGTAAACCCACACATGGTTCGAAAAGGCAGTATCACGTATTGGCTAAATCGGGATGTACCCGAAGAGCAAATCGGCCAGCGAGCAAATGTACAAGCAGACGTTCTCGAATTACACTACGACAAGCGAACAAAGCGCGAGAAAATGTCTCAACGGAAGGACTACTTCAACCGAGAGTAATCCTCGTGGGGCTGATAGTGGCTAATTAGTGAGCACCCTCACAAATGTAAAAAAATGCCCCACCAAAGCAGTGGGGCATAATTCAAAGAGTCTTGAGGGGTCTACACCCTCGGAGTCCTGTCGGGGATTGGGTCGCACAGAACTTGCTCAGAGAACATCTTAATGTGGTTTTCCAGCACACGCATATCTTCTCCAAGAGAGAAGCCACCGACCGCAATCGTCTTCTGCATCTTCGATACCGGGTCACGAAGGTAGAGAACATCCACGTCTCCTTCCTCAGTCGGCTCACTCACCTCAAGTCGATTCTCGATGAGGGCAAGTGCTTCCTCACGATACTCTATCGCCACACGCTCCATCACCCCGAGTGGATTCCCAAGGCTATTTCGAAGGTCGGCAGACTGTCGAACCGCATCTATCGAGAGGACGAGGGAGCGATACTGTTCAACTTTTATCGGTTCCGCCTTGGGGAAGAAGTGCTGCACCTCTTCGCATATGTCTACGATGAGGGGGTGACGGGAATTAGTATTGATAGCAACTCCAATCGAGTCACCCACTTCAACTTCTTCTATCATCTCTTGTTTGTGACGCTCCTTGATCTGTTCGAGTCGTCGGTGCGCCTTGCTAATCGCTTGTGAGCCGTGTGTAGATTTACTCATTAGTTCTCCAGAGCCGCAATTAGTTCACGAACGTATTTCTCTCGCTCCTCTTGATTCATTGGCTCTACTTCTCGGGTCGTGACGATTTTCTTACTATCAAGACTCTCATCAATAGATTCAGCGATAGATTGCATTTCGTCGCCGGATGGAATGTGGTCAGAAAAGTCAATCCCAATCCAGTAAACTGGTTCACTCATTAGTATCTCCGGTAAACATTGTTATCCGCACAGCACTCCACGCACATTCGGCCCATTTCGCAGTTATCCGAGTCGTAAGGACAGTCGTGTTCGCTCACGTCTTACCGACCGTAATCGTTGCGTCAATTTCTTTCACCGGGACGGGCTTCTCTATGTCCACTTGAAGGTCGTCGTGACCGGTGGTATTGCGATGTGCCTTGGCTTGAACAGCGATTATGTCACCAGCGATTAGTGCGCTCTTTTCTGCGTCTGTAGCAGAGTCAAAGAACCGCTCCTCGCACTCTCCACAATAGGCTTTCAGCCGGTCAATTGGCATTTCGTCTTTCAACTTTCTGCCAAGCCGACTCATTGCGCTCGCTCCTCGGGCGTCAACTTCTCTCGCTCACATAGATTACAGAGATTCATCGGAATACAGATGATTCCGTTATCTCGATTCAATTCCTCGTGCGGGTATCCGTCGCGTATTTCAGTCATCGGTCAATTCCTCCAGCATCTCCTCGACCTCGAAGGCGCTCAGCAGGTCGAAGTCCTTGGGAATGACCGCAATTTGAACGTCGGTGCCGAACAGCCAGTTGATTGTATCGAGAACCCGTTGTGCGTCTTCCTCGCTCTCCCACTCATCGCTATCGTACTGAATGAACAGGCGCTTTGGTTCGGGCTTCTCGTATGGTTCCTCCTCGTCTACTTGAATCCGAGGCATATCTTGAGCCTCGGGAAATTCGTATGTTTCACTCATCTGTCTCTGTCCTCGTCAGCGTCGTCCCACCCCATTCGAGGGGCTTCCCGGCGGATTTGTGACCCTCGGGGTACCGCACGTATCCCTCGTCGTCAACTACGGCTTCGTGTTCCTCTCGCGTCGGGTCGAGAGGGTAGTAATAGTACGCTCGGTCGGCGTTCTTGTTGACCCGTTGTGGGTCACGCACGCCGTCAACAGTCTCCGTCACGAGATTGAGAGATTGACGTTATCCACGCCGCTCAGGTCAATCTCATCCCCGAGGTCAACGCTCACATCAGCCTCATATCCAATCGAGACTGAGTTGGCGTCAAGAATCTCATCGAAGTCGTCTTTCTTTACGTAGACGTACTTGTCCCCCCGCTCCTCGTACAGTTGACCTCGAACTGTCTCCCACTCTCCCAACTCCGGGTGGTCGGGATTAGATGGGTTCTCGAAGTAGCAGTCGTTTATCGCAAACTCAATCTCCGAGAGAAGTGTTCGCTTCACGCTTTCACGTTGAGAACCGGATTAATCCGGTCAACAATCGTCGCGGTCGGCTCAATCGCTCCCTCGATGAGGGCGGTGTCCTTGTACGCCTCGGCTATCTCGTCAATCGGAGTCTGAGTCGCGGTGATTCCCTCCATCGCTTCGTCAGCATCTTCCTGTGAGAACCGACGCTTTGCCTCACGCCGACTCATCGTGCTCTCTCCTCCGGTGTCCACTCACTACGTTCACACAACGGACACAAATCAAGTGGAATACAAGCTATTCCGTTGTCTCTATTCAACTCTGCATAATCGCAGTTATCTCTAATAGGAAGCATTTGAATTACCGTGATTAACTCCAACGCAAGACGTTCTCGTAGTCAACCCCTCATCGCGTTGAAATTGGTGTTGATCACTACGAGTTCAGTGCGATGAGGGGTGAGGTGGGTTTCAGTTGGTGTCGTATTCTTGCGGTGATCTTAATCTCGTAGTTGATCAACACGAGTTCAACATCACCACTGAACTCTAACAGAACCAACCCCTCATCGCAGTAAAATCGCGTTGATCAACACTAATTAGCACTACAACTACAGAACAACACAGCACAGCACAGCACTACAACACAAGATCTCTCTCCGTTCTCCAGACCTCTTCACTCTATTATACTACGTATAATAACTTAAATCCACCGAAGTTAAGTCTATATGGTTAGTGATGGGGACCGAGTAGTGGTAGTTGAGGCGTGATACACACAACGAGAGCTACAACAAATAGCAACGCAATGAGCGCGGCAGGAGTTTCTTAGTCTTCTCTCACCTCTTGACCTCGTCGTTCGACCTCCCGCTCATACACTCTGTCGGGGTCGGGTTTCTCCTCCAGGTCGCCGTCACCAATATCCCCGAGGTGGGGCGGGTCGCATTGGAGTGTCATCACTCGACCTCCGTGGAGTGGAAGCACGCAAAGCAGGGGAGCAAATCAGCGCCTGACCCCGGACACCACTCCTCTCCGTTCGGACACTCCTCACGTTCGACTTCGATGACGCCCGCGCCGTCCTCGTGTCTTTCCTCGGCAATCACACCACCGTCGGCACGCAAGCGTTCCGCAAGTGTTGTCGAGTCCGTTCCTTCGCCGCCCACGCTGGGGGTTGGACAGTCCACAGCCGTTTGCAGAACGACCGGGCCGCCGATTATAGCGAGCGCGACCTTGTGCTTGCAATCGTACTCCTCGTTATACTTGTCAGCCGGACACTCGCACTCGGCAGGGACGAGAAGCCCGTCTCGGTCTTCGACGCCAACGAGATACGAGTGGTCGTCTTTCTCGTATCCATAACTTGCGTTCGTCACCCGGACGAGGTGGGGCGCTTCAACAGCGAACTCCCACGCTTCCCATCCCACGCGCTTCGCGGTCTTCGAGCCGTAGTTCAGTTCCTCAACGATGCGCTTATCAGCCGCCGTAGTGCTATCTTCCATTGGCTTTCTCTCCACAGAAGGCCGCCGTCCGGTGTTCCAAGCACCGGGCGTTTTCCGAACTTCCACGCCCCGAGGGCGGCTACCTTCTCACCTATTCCTATGACGGTACTTGTGATAAGTCTTCCCGTTACACTTCGAAGGAATAGGAGAAAACCTATCCCTCACCCGTGTGTACGCACAATTATGACCGACGATACATCCCGTCCACGCGGGGAGGGGGGCGAGTATGTAGAGGAAATCACACCTGACGATGCCCTCGCGGTCTTCACAGGCCACGAACCACTTACCGCGAAAGAAGTAGCAGGGGAGCTCGGCGTGGTTCGACGGACAGCATACAACAAACTAAGCGATCTCGAAGAGCGAGGTGACCTCCGAAAAAAGAAGGTTGGAGCGCGAGCAGTCATCTGGTGGCGACCCGAATAAGCAAACCAATAAGAGCGCGATGAGGCCGGGCGTAGTTCTGTATTGTACCCGAATCCAATCAGAATATTGGGATGTTAAACTTCACAGTACAGCCCTAGAGCTAGCCTGTACCCCCGCCTCATCGCATCCCAACTTGGGAATTACGCTACGATTGGCGCGTACCGGTTGGCACACGGTCGGCTAATGCGAGCGTAAGATTACGTAACTTTGCGCGAGAAATATTTCGCTTAGCGGCGTAATTTCAGGTAATTCGGGAATAGGAGACTTGACAGCATGGGTGGTTTGAAACGAACAAGAGGTGGGGTATTAAGTTACTCCACGTTGTTTAATAGAGTGAAGAGGTAGAGTTACTCTCCTCGTAACTGCTGTACTAACGCGGAGCCTCTGCTTTCTGAAAACTGATTAGCCACGACGCCGGTCAGTGCACTCAAATTATGTCAACAACTAAACCTACAGCTACGGCCATAGAATCTCCTTCTGACACTGAATCACCGGATCTGAATCCGTTTACAGACTGGGGACATGAAGAACATGACAAGAGCATCCCTACCGATGACGCCACACTCGCAATGGGGAATCAAACTGACTTTTATACCCAGTCGACAGAGATGAGCAGTTCGTACAACCCGAGCAGTGATGCTCCTACTGGAAAAAAAGATGGACTGCTCAACCGAATGCGGAGACACAACCGTGATATTTGGTGGGCGTACCGTGACGATGTAGACCTTTCCGAGAGTCTTGATAATCAGTACAAACGTGGCGTAATTGGGTCATTTGTCGTTCGTCTCGGATTGAGCGACTTGCTTGCTCAACGCGCTTTTGAGCGGTTTATGCGCCTTGACCTCCGACGAATGGGTCTCCGAATCGAGATGGTCGCCTTCGCAATCTGCATCAGAGTGGTAAACAAGCAAGCAGATCGATATGGTGACTCGGGGCGAGCGTATGATCCTCAGCACTCGAATGTAGATAAAAAAGAAGATTTCCGCGATCTGCAAGACAGCCTGATTAAGCGGTATGATACAGTGTCAACCTCTCAGATTACTTCCGTAATCCAGAAGATTGAGCAAGGAAACCCCCCCACGCGTCCAAAAAAGAAGTGGAAACATTTTGTGAGAAATGAGTCCTTCGCCCCACTACATGCACCCTCTGGAGGAGAGGCTAAACAGCAAAGATGACCCCCTATATAAACCGTTGCACACTACATAAAGTGAACACAGTGAACGAATAGATGAAAGTTCGAATTTTCTTATCCGTGATTGAACGCGATGAGCGCGTGGTCCTGGAGGGTCGCGAAGCGAGCCGACACCACGCTACCAACATCCACAACGAGATTCTCCTTGATGACGGGGCACTGTCGGGCCGCGTGCGGCACGACGCCCCATATCAGAAGTTGAATACTGTAGTCTCCGGGGTTAGTCGCGGTAGCATACACATTCCTTCAGGACTGGATTTTGACAACACCCTCATCGCGTAGAGTCACGAGTTGCCTACTTTTACAGTATATCCTCTCCATTTAACACTTTTTTCAATTTATCAGTTGACTGCTCCAAATAATCCGTCTCGTCGTCAAGAAATGAGGGTATCAAAGCTGCACAGGAGAGGCAAAGTGTGTATGATTGTTCTTCACGAATGTTCTCCACATCATTTGGATGGGGATGATCCTCGACGTAGAGAGTTCGATAAGCCGTATCTATGTCAAATTCTTTATTGCACCGTGCGCACTCTTTTGTCTTAATTTCAACCATTCAAGAGAATAAACTCCCATTCCTGTTATAAGTGTGTGGTTCTAGGCCTCTACCACCAGCCTATCCTATACGATGTAGCTAGGTGTTACAGTGTCTGTCGAATTTTTCGACGGTGTCTAATCTTACGATCATAGCGTTGTGAATGCTGTGAAGTTAGGTCTCTGTGAACTGATTTCGATTTTTGCGGTGAGTCCACAGTCAATGCCATCCTGTTAGCAAACATTCAATCCATTGTGAAATACCAATTGCATATGGATTACATACCCAAGCGAACGCTGTTGTTTAGTGGTCAACTCTTCGCAATTGGATTTCTCTTTTCTCACGTCGCGTTGCCAAACGGCTGGTTTTACAGCGGCATAGGCGGCGCGCTCATCGCGTTGCTATTTGTTTCTGTCACCGTGGTCTACTTGCTTCTAACTGAAATGCGCAAGATGATAGCGCATTACTCAAACGCGTCTGTGTAAGCCCTACTCCCTGGTGTAATAGCCAGGGAGATTTTTGCGTGTGAACATAAATACGGTTGTACTTTGTACTTGACTGGCGAGTTTTAGTTCGTGAGTTAACGCCAACTACTGCTCAGTCTGCTCTGCCGGATACCAAGACCTATCCTCAAGTTGCACAGAGCCCTTGTCGCGAAGATCCTGAAGTACATCTTGGACTCTCGTGCGTTCATTCCCCCAACCATCTTCCCATTCTACCGGAGAATCTGTTATTTGAGCTGAATATTTGTGGATAACTCGCAGTGAACTACCGGGATTTTCAGCAACCGCTTTCAGCACAACTTCCTGCAATTTGGAGTCGTCAGCTCCACCCTTGCTCACATCACCAAACAAATCATCAGTTGTCTCTGCATTTTGGAGTCTCCCTAGCGTAGTGTATTGGAGGCCTTGTGGATACTTTGTTTCATACTGGACAGGATGTTCAATCTCATAAAGTGTTCCTGGTTTAAACATCACTACCTTCTTGTCATCTGCTATAGCGTCTCGGTCAACGTAATCTAGTGGCTCCCGGTTTAATTCGGCCTCACTCGGAGAGACCACTTCATCAACCTCCGCGAAGTATTTCACCTGTCGAACGTCATCCGTTACGTACATTGCCACGTAATCGAACTCTCGCCCCACTCGAACAAACCCCCATGCCCCATTCTCTTTGAGGAACAGGAGGCCAGATTCACGAGTTGGAAAAACCGCAACTGTAGCATCAGGGTCGCCCTCAATATTTTTCCGTAGAATTGTCCCCGCTAAGTGATTCTCAAGCAGCTCCAAGTCATCAGGGTTGTCAGGCACATCGCCAGAACTCATCTCCGACTCATCGGAGTTAGATTCCTGTATTTTTGATGTGGGGTTTTCATCGACGAAATGACGTTGTTCACGTAGTACCGTGGTAAGGTTCTGAATGAACTCTCGGGATTGCTCTTCAAGATCTATAGTGAGTTCTCCGACCTCGCTCTCTACTGCTTTCGTAACGGATTGGGTGACACTGTCTTCGTTTTGTTGCAGGTGTCGAATTGCTCTGTTCGTCTGTGCGACTTGCTTCGCCACCTCATCAGACTTGCCTGACCGTATCGAGTCTTTAGTAAGTAGTTCCAGTACATCCGGGTTCTCGGCGAGATCATCAAGGTTGAACTGGACGACCGACACCTCCTCGCCACCGTTTCGATGGTGATTCTTTGTCAAGACCTCAAACGATTTACCGTTAGTCAGGATGCCCCAATCAACATCCAATTCTTGCCGCATATAACTCCGCAACTGACGAACCTCGTTATCGGTGAGCGTAGAGCGAACCGGCTTTGCTTCGACGAACACAACGGGAGAATCACCCACAAGGAGCGCATAGTCAACGTGGGTACTCCCAGAAGCCATTGGAATCGTGTATTCGAGAGCGACTTCTGTAGAGTAGAGGTTCCACCCGAGAAGTTCGAGGAATGGCTGGATGAGTTTTACCTTCGTGTTTTCTTCATCCATCTGCGGTGATGACTCAATGAGCTGCTGACACCGCTGAACGTACTCATCGATCCTTTGCTTATGCATTGTCATGTAGTCTGTGACGAACCCTTTTTAAAATGATGCAAGTTGAGCGACCTGTTCGGATGCTTCTGTGTAATTCTCACTCCCTGGCGTAATAGCTAGAGATATTTTTTTGCGTATGAATACATATACGATTGTACTTTGTACTTGACTGGCGAGTTTTAATTTATGCCGGATGTAGAGATCGTTAACGTCGTCGGGATGGTGACTTACCGACAGGAGTTAGATCTCCAGGCATTAGCAGACACATTTTGTTTGCGTGATGAGATTGAGAGCGTCAAATACAATCCAGCAGACAATCATTGGCTACAGACGCGGTTCCAGCCTGACAGCACATACGTCGCATTTTATCGATCAGGGCGATGCTCTATTGTCGGGACAAATTCAGTAGAACACCTCCACGAAATTGAGCAGCGTGTGACCAAGGTAATGCGCGATCTCTTGGAGTTTGATTATACTCCTGACACCGAGGTGAGCAACATTGTTGCCACGGCTGAAGTAGATTTGAATCTCTCGTTAGAACTCTTGGCAGTACACTTGGGCATGGAATCTGTTGAGTATGAACCAGAACAATTCCCCGCACTTCTGTTCCGTGGCTCAGACCACACAATTCTCTTGTTCTCAAGTGGGAAAGTCGTCTGTACAGGCCTCACCACTCGTGAAGATGCGGCAAACGCAATCGAAGAGTTTGAGTCACAAATTCAGAAGACTTCGAGATAGTCTTCGATGACTTCTCTTTCCTCTTGCGTTAGGTCAAACAGATCGTAGACAATCTCATCTATTTGTGCTTCTAATTCTTCGATGTTGGTTTCCCTCACGCGTTTTCTATCCTCCTCAAGCGAATCAAGTAGCTGCTCGACGCCCTCTCGTGATCGCGGAATTGGGATTGATTGCTCTTCCCCACTCTTCATATTGCGACCGTCAACCGCTGTGTGAACATATTGTGCCCGAAGCTTGCGCTCTTCTCGGTCGCCTTGGTCGATGAGTGGGTCAGTGATCTCGTCGGAACGACCAGCGGTAACGGCGAATCGACCATCTGCAAGTTCCTGTATGTCTGCGTTCACCGGGTAACGGCGTGTTTGCCACTCGTAGTCGATGTACGCGAGGTTGCCATCGTATTCTCCGAGGTAGGCTTCAGGGAATCGTTCTGTTTTGCTTTCCAGATCGACAGTGTCAACAATATCTGCGACGGTCTCGGCTATCGAATCAAACTCATCTGGACTCCCCGAAAGGATACATGGGAGCTTCTTAACGTACTGTGTACGATACGAATAGTACCCGCCGGCTTTGATAGCCGCGATGTGTTTGAGATAGAAATCCAGTGGTTTAGAGTTTAGCTGGGCGACTAATGTGTTTGTTAGGTTATGATATTCTTCTTTGACACCGACGCCGTACCCAGTCGTGAAGTACCAACTTCCGCTGTCGTCCAGCATGAATGTTGCTTGCTCGCAAATTTCTGCTTGGATAGGTTTCGACAGTTCGAATTTTGCGAGATTCTGTGCCCGGCTGTATTCCCACCACTGATCGCTGTCTTCCCATTTTCCTCCTTCGCGGCCTCGGAGAATATCTTCATGATCCTTGAAGTAATCCCACGTGTGCGGGAGGTATCCTCGAATCTGTGTGGTTGTTAGTAGGTGTGCAGTATATTCTTCACCGAGTTTGTTCAAATTATATGGGTAGATCACGTGTAAGCCAGACCACTCGCCGCGCCAACGCTGGATTTCGTCTCCTTGGAGGAATGGCCTGAGAAGGTCGGTTTCCATCTTGTATTCGCCATCACCCCCTGACGGAGATATGGTGACGACTTGCTCCGTGTCATCTGATCTAACAATATCTGTGTCAAGAACTTCAACGACGAACAGCGAGTTCCTCCCCGTACGAATACCTTGGAACACTCCGGTTGTTACGTCATCAATGGTACCTGTTTGATTCCGCTCAAGCTTTCGGAAAACGTTGAGTTCGCTCGGAGGCATTAACGACCAATAACTATCACCAAGTTCACTCTGTGGGAAATCAAACACGTCAATAAACGTGTCCGAGTATCCCGGTTTACTGCGATGGTCACGCACGTCGGCGATGATTTCCTTGTCCAACGCTTTACCAGTGTCCTGATCTACGTTGCTTTTGACTCGGACACACCGAATCTGATTCTCCTCTTGGGATTTCTCATCCGGCTCGTCCTCCGCAATAACAATAGCTGGATAATTTGTCGCATCCTTGAAAACGCCCGAATCTCGAAAATCATACACCTCATCAATGCGCGTTTCTCGAAGCAAGACTTGGCGAATACCCTCCCCATAGTCAGTCACCATGAATTGATTTGGAGTGATGTATCCGAGCTTACCGTCGCCTTCTTCTAACCAGTCAAACCCGCGCTCGTAGAACGGACAGTAAATATCGTAATTGCCAGTCGTAGACTCATACAGTTCGTCCATCATCTCCTTTTGTGAGTCCGGAAGATTTTGGATACGAACATACGGTGGGTTGCCAACCACGTAGTCGTAGCTCATGTAGTTCTTCACTACAAGCGAGAGAACGCTGTCCTCAAACATCTTGAACAGCCGCCCGTCACCGTGATCTTCTCGCAAGTATCGAACCGTGGTGAGAATATCATCGACATACGGCTCAAAGAACTCCTCAGTGCCGCTATACTCTCGCGTGGTATACCGATTAATTCCTTCTTCAAGTCCACCGTGATATGTCCACAGTCCCTCACTCATGTGGTACTTCACCACGTCAAGAACGCCTTGTAGGGCCGCGAAGTATTCTCCAAAGTTTCGCAGGCTTGCTTCGACTCGCGCGGTGTTGTACTTCGGCATTCGAACGCGTTGTACGAGGAAGCCGTCTTCAATTTCGTCTACTTCTGATTCATCAACCTCAATGGGTAATGGAACGGGAATTTTCACATCTTCATTATCCTCAGTGATGGTATCAAACGTCATTTGCGAAGATCCATCTGTGAGATCAACACCCGCAAGCCTTCGCTCATCGCGTAGTGAATCCGTTCGGAATATCGGGAGTCGCCGGATAGTGAAATCGCTATCTTGCTTTTTGGCCTGCTTGTACTCAGGTAAAATTGCGACCATGAAGCGAATCTGAGCCATTAGAACGGCGAATGGATGAATATCTAGTCCAACAATGTGTGGTCGTGTGCAGAGTTCTTTGATGGCTTTACTCCAGTCGGGGTCGTCATCGTATCTACGAACATCGTCGAGATAGCGTTCAACGGCTTCGACAAGGAATGTTCCAGACCCACACGCGGGATCGATGAGTCGTTCTTGTGAGACTCCAACATCGTACTCTACCCCCTCCATGATGTAATCGACCACGGGTTGAGGCGTGTAGAACTCTCCAAGCGCCTTGCGTGTCTCGGGGTCGAAGTACCGTTGGTAGAGATCGCCAAGTGGGTCGCCTTCGATACGCGAAAAGTCGAACTTCAACACTGCAAACGATAATTGTGCTATCGCTCTGCTGAACCGCTCGCGTGTTGCTTGACTAACGCGAGTTACATCACTTCCTTCTTTCGCAACTGACTTGAACCGGCTATACGGACTCTTGTGCTGGCTTGCTGTTTGCTCGCCGTAGCCGTCAATCCACCAGATGAAAATATCGTCTTCAAAGAGACTCTGAACGAGTTGATTCCGCATATCCTCGATCATTCCATTCGCAGCGATGGGGTAGGCATCGAGGTCTATCGAGCCACCAAAGCCACCAAGCTCATCGAAGTATCGTCGTAGCCCTCGCTCGCTTGGGAAGAAGTCGTAATCATCAGTTGCCTTTGCGAGGAGGAGGCGGGATAAGAGCGCGTGACCTGATTCCAAGCAAAACATGAAATCACGTAGTGACTGTTTCCCACCGATAAACGACTCCCAGGAGTTTGGAACCTCTTCAGGCTCGCTCGCGTAGCTTGCTTCCCAAAAATCATACGCGCCTTCAACGAACTTCGCCCCGCGCTCATCGCGTAGCTCCACGAGTAGGTCCATCATGGAGGTGACAAGGTTTGCAAACGGACTGCCCTCTTCTAATCGGAATGTATCAAAGAAGTGCTCGCGTCCAAGTTCTCCATCAAGTTCGACCTCATCGAGATTATTGAGGAACCTGTCAACGCTCAGTGGACTGCTAATATCCCACTCGGGCTTCTCTAACGCAGAGACGAGATCTGCAACATCACTTGTTGGTGCGTCTTGTGAAGATATTGCCAGCATTCGCGAGTGGGTATCTCCCTGATATAATCGTATTTCGTCGCCATTAGTGAGCACACCGTAGTCTGCTTTCAATTCGTCAACGTAGTGGAACAGTTGATCTTCGTGGGGAGATAGGTCGCGACCAGATGTTTTGAACTCGTAGACGGCAGTTACGGACTCATTTTCGTCTAGGGTTACGTAGTCCGGACGCTTGTTATCAGGTAGTGTAAACTCACTTCGCAAGTCGTATCCAGCACCTCTGTAGCCAAGTTGCGAGTAAAACCCTTCATTGAGAAACGCGTTTTCAACGTCTTTCTCTTGCATATCATCGCCAATGCGAGAGGAAATTCCACTGAGCGTTTCTTTCAGTGAGGAGGACGCTGCCATACGACTGCATATTTTTGTGACAGTAAAAAGGTTGTAGTGTCAGCGGATAGGCACCGACTCACTCATCGAGAATCTTCTCCGTGGCTTTCCGCACAACACGCGCTTGCTTGCGTTCACTGGAGTGCCGCTCTTCGTTGTTTTCGACGTGCCACATTTCGTCGTGGATAAATGCGATGTGTCGAACTTGCAGGTCTACTGCGTCCATATTTCATGTGTGTTCTGGCGTTTATTAAGTACTTTCCTTATCGTATCTAAACAAGCAATACGCACTTTTATTTCGCTGCGCGTACAATTAGCAGTTGCTAATCGCCTGATGCAAGGCACCCGCGAGTGGATTACACTTGAGATGAAGTTGTGATATGGCTGGTTCTTTATAAGGAACCCTCCGCCGTACAGACAATTCTAATCGGGTGTTAAAAACGTGGGCCAACACGGATTTGAACCGTGGACCTCCCGGTTATCAGCCGAGCGCTCAACCTGACTGAGCTATTGGCCCAGGCGAGCGCATTCAGTAATTTCTGTGGTGGAAGTTTAAGCGTTTCCTTTCG
>Ga0209917_1000565_pt1 | contig 15417 bp, 13 predicted proteins | sample SalPon2_C_H2O_MG_FD_185710 | JGI IMG/M metagenome (GOLD analysis project Ga0209917, IMG submission 185710) | Salt pond water microbial communities from South San Francisco under conditions of wetland restoration - Salt Pond MetaG R2_C_H2O_MG... | ecosystem: Environmental > Aquatic > Non-marine... | reverse complement strand
AGCGGATGAGCGAACTCCTCCTGCAGGGGGCGACGATGACGAACCGCCACTGTCCGGCGTGTCAATCGCCGGTGTTCCGCTACGACGGCCGGTCGTTCTGTCCGACCTGCGAGCGGGAGGTCACCGAAGACGGCGAGTTGCGCGGCGGCGACGAACCGGAGGCGGCGGACCCCGACGCGAACGCGGGCGAGTCGATGGGATCCGACGCGAACGCGGGCGAGTCGACCGACCCCGACGCCGGGTCCACGGCCGACCGCGAGGGTGGCGATGCGGCGGCCGACTCGAAGGCGGAGGCCGAGGCGGACAGTCGACCCGACCCGCAGTCCGAAACCGCGACGAACCGGACCCCGGAACCGGCAGACGGGGGCGACCGAAAGGCCGGCGGGGAGCGCGCCGAGGCGACAGAGAGCGCCCCGCCGACTCCCTCGCGGGACCGTCGCCCGACCCGCGTCGACCCGCCAGCGACGAGCGACGCGGAGCCGCCCGCTGGCCGTTCGGGGTCGGACACCGACGCCGGAGAGGGGGAGCGAAGCCGAACGCGACAGCGGGCCGGGGAAACGCGATCGGAACGCGGGACGCTCCGGGAGGCCGAACGGACGCTCGTCGAGGAGGTCGCCTCGCTCACCCGGCGGGCCGAGGAGACGCGCGACGTCGGCCGGAAGCGCGACCTCCTGGCGGCCGCCCGCGAGGCCGCCGAGACGCTCGAGGCCGTCCGCCGCCTCTGAGACGGCTCAACAGACGGGCTTCGGATCGACGCCCATCCCCTCGAGGGTGTCGGCGTACTCGTCGTAGGCGGCCCCGATGGCCTCGCTCGCGGCCGCCGTCGCCGCCTCCGAATCCGAATCCGGATCCGAGTCCCACCCCTCGAGGTCGACCAGAAGCGTTGCCCCGCGCTCGGCCGCCGCGTCGGTTTCGGCCCGGAGCTCGCGGAAGGCCTCGGCCGCGGCGGTGTCGCCCTCGTTGACGAAGAAGTTGATCACCTGCAGGAGCGTCCGCGAGGCGACGAGCGGGCGGGCGACGAGGCCGGCCGCGACGCGGGGGAGCGTCCCCTCGAGGCCGCGGAGGTGCTCGTGGAGCGCGTCGGCGGGCGGGTCCTCGGCGCTCCCGCCGAGTTCGGCGATCCGGCGGTAGTGTTCGCGCTCGCGCTTCGCGGCGGTCCGGAACGCCGCCGCCGCGCGGTCGGTCGGCTCGTCGTCGGCCCACGAGTCGAGCGTCTCGGCGGCGCGGGCCTCCGCGGCGGCGGCCGCGTCCAGTACGTGATCGGCGTCCAGTCGCGCGGCCGTCTCGGCGACGAGGGCCTTCTCCGAGCCGAGGCGGTCGAGTTCGGTCGCGTTCGACGCCCGGACGGATTCGAGGAACGCGGTCGCGTCCATGGGCTGTGTTGACGGCGATACCACACAGTTCTGTCGGCGGACCGTTCATGTCGACGGGACACATACGGCCTCGCATGTCCGAACCGTCGAGGTCCGTCTCGCCGGCCTCGCTGGCGGCGGCGATCGAGGCCGGCGAGCGGGTCGCACTCCTGGACGTCCGGAACCGCGACGAGGTCGACGCCTGGCGGATCGAGGGGCCGACCGTCGAGTCGACGCACGTCCCGTACATGCGGTTCGTGAGCGCGGGCGTGACCGGCGACGTCGGGTCGCTCGTCGACCCCGAGGAGTCGTACGTGGTCGTCTGTCCCCGCGGCGAGGAGAGCGCCGAGGTGGTCGAACAGCTCGCGGAGGCGGGGATCGAAGCCCGGAACCTCTCGGGCGGGATGACGGCGTGGGCGGACGTCTACCGGCGGGCGGAAATCGCGGCCGGGGCGACCGACGCGACGGTGTACCAGTATCGCCGCCCCGCGACCGGGTGTCTCGGCTACGCCGTCGTCGACGGCGGCGAGGCGGCGATCGTCGACCCGCTGGCCGCGTTCGTCGACCGGTACGTGGCGGACGCCGCAGCGCTCGGCGCGGAGATCGTCGCCGTCGTCGACACCCACGTTCACGCCGATCACGTCAGCGGGCTGCGGGCGCTCGCCGAGGCGGCCGGCGTGACCCCCTCGGTCCCGGCGGCCGCCGTCGAGCGGGGGATCGAATACGAGGTCGACGCGCTCGCGGACGGCGACGCGCTCGCGGTGGGCGACGCTGAACTCGAAGCCCGGGCGTCGCCGGGGCACACGACGGGATCGGCGTCGCTGCTGGTGGACGGCGTGTTGCTGGCCGGCGATTCGCTGTTCCTCGACGGCGTCGCCCGCCCGGACCTACAGGGCGGCGACGCGGACCCGGAGGCGCTCGCCGCGGAGCTGTACGCGACGCTCACCGAGCGGTTCGCGGGGCTGGCCGACGACACCGTGGTCGCGCCCGGGCACGTCCGGCCGGGGCGGGGCGGTCCCTACACCGCCGACCTCGGGAAACTCCGGTCGCGGCTGGCGGCGTTCTCGGAGGGGCGCGAGGCGTTCGTCGAGCGGATCCTCGGGTCGGTCGGGGAGCCGCCGGCGAACCACGAGCGGATCGTCGCGATCAACCTCGGCCGGGAGACGGTCGACGGGGACGCGGCGTTCGAACTCGAACTCGGGCCGAACAACTGCGCCGTCGCCGAGTGAACCGGCTCACCCCTCGGGATAGGGACTCGCGGTCACCGTCCGGATCCGGTCGGCCGTCACCTCGCCGACGCCGTCGACCGCGAGGAGGTCCTCCTCCGTCGCGCCCATGACGGCCTCGACGCTGCCGAAGTGCGCAAGGAGCGCCCGCGCGGTGACGGGGCCGACCTCGGCGACCGCCCCGACGACGTACTCCTGTTGTTCCGCGAGCGTCTTGCCGCCCTTCTCGCCGTGGACCGAGACGCTCCGGTCGTCGGTCTCCTGCTCGCGGCGGGCGATCACCTCGAGGAGGTCGGCGGTGTCGTCGGCGTCGGTCGTCCGGAGGACGCTCGCGCCGAAGTCGACCGCGAGCGAGGCGAGCGCCCCCCGGATCGCGTTCGGGTGGACGTTCCGGGCCTCGTAGAGGCGCTCGCCCTCGATGACGACGACCGGGCGGGCGTAGTGTCGGGCGGCCGCGCCGACCTGCTCGAACAGCGACCGGTCGCCGCCGACGAGCGTCTCGAGGAAGTCCTCGACCGCCTTGCGCTCGACGACGACCCGATCCGAGAGGACGTAGTCGCCGACCTCGAGCGTCTCGAGCCGCGTCTCGATGCCCTCGCGGGTCGAGAGGTCGCGGGCGATGTGGGCGTCGAGTTCGCGCTGGTCGGCGACGATCTCGATCCCCTCGGCCGTCGGTTCGGCGACGGTCGGCTCCGGGGGCTCCGGCTCCGGCTCCGGACCGTCGGGAGCCGAGTCGGCTGCACCAGAATCCGAGTCCGAATCCGAATCCGGGTCGGGGGCGTCTGGCTCCGAATCCGGGTCCGCTCCCTCCTCCGGAGTCCGATCGTCGGACGGGGACCCGGGGGCCGTCCCCGAGAAGTCGGCGAGCCCGGCCTGGCCTCGTGTGCCCGTCCCCTGGTCGGCGTCGTTCGAGCCCCCATCGGCGTCGCCGTCGGCCGACGCGTCCGCCCCGCCGTCGGCCTCGGCGTCCTCGCTTCCGTTCCCGCTCCCATTCCGACCGGCGGCCGCACTCGCGCCGTCGGGGGTGTCGAACTCGTCGATCCCGACCTGTTTTCGGATCTCGGATTCGATCTCCCCTTCGAGGTCCTTCAATTTCCGGAGTTCCTTTTCCATCCGTTTTTCCTCGTTCCGCGAGATCCAGAAGAACGCCTCGTCGCGGGTGTCCTCGGCGAGGAGCACGACCACGCGGCCGTCGCTGGCCCGCCCGGTTCGTCCCTTCCGTTGGATCGAGCGGATGCCCTTCGGCACCGGTTCGTAGAACAACACGAGATCGACGTCCGGGACGTCCAGGCCCTCCTCGGCGACCGACGTCGAGACCAGCACCTCGAACTCGCCGTTCCGGAACGCGTCGAGGGTGTCCTTCTGTTCGGTCTGGGTCATCCCGTCGGAGCCCTCCTTGTCGCCCTGGCCGACGAACCGGCGGGTCGAGAAGTGCTCGCCGAGGAACGCCGTCAGCGTCTCCGCGGTGTCGCGGGACTCGGTGAAGACGATGACCCGCTCGCCGTCCTCGATCCCCAGCGTCTGTGCGAGCAGGATGCGGGCCCGGCGGAACTTCGGGTGGAGGTCGTCGAACGCCTCCGCGCGGCGCATCGCCTCCTTGACCCGGGGGTCGCTGACGAAGCGCTGGCTGGCCTTCGACGCCCCCGAGGATTTGGCGTCCTCGCGCTGGCGCTCGAAGTACCGCCGCAGCGACTCGACGCTTTGGGTCTCGACCAACTCGACGGCCCGCCGGAGCTTCATGATCTCGGCGTGCGCGCTCATCCCCTTGTACCCCTCCGAGCTGTCGTTGTTGATCAGCTCCTGGAGCTTCGCGCGGATCGCGTTGAGCTGCGATTGGGACATGCTCGGGTCCGTCGAGTTCGTCACGCCCAGCCCCTGCAGTTTACTCAGCCGCTCGGAGATCACGTCGTTGAGCGCGTCGCGGATCTCGATGACGGTGTCGGGGAGTTCGACGCGCTCCCACTCGACGTCGGTGTCGTGGGTGTGGGCGGCCACGTCGGCGTCGTTCTCGGTCATGACCGCCACGTCGCGCAATCCGAGGTTGTCGCAAACGGTCAGGATCTCCTCCTTGTCGCCGCCGGGGGAGGCGCTCATCCCGGTGACGAGCGGCGTCTCGGCGTCGGCGTGGTAGCGGTCCGCGATGTAGTTGTAGGCGTAGTTGCCGGTCGCGCGGTGACACTCGTCGAAGGTGAGATGCGTCACGTCCGCGAGCGAGATGCGGTTGCCGACGAGGTCGTTTTCGATCACCTGCGGCGTCGCACAGACGACCCGGGCGGACTCCCAGAGGTCGGCGCGGTCGTCGGGGCGGACCGCGCCGGTGAAGACGACGATGTCGTCGTCGTCTACCGAGAGCGCCTCCCGGTAAAAGGCGGCGTGCTGTTGGACGAGTGGCTTCGTCGGCGCGAGGAGCAACGAGGTGCCGCCGCGTTCGGCCAGCCGCTCGGCGGTGACGAGCAGGCTGACGGCCGTCTTGCCGAGCCCGGTCGGCAGGCAGACGAGGGTGTGGTCCGCGGCGGCGGTCTCGGCCAGGCTGAGCTGGTAGCTCCGTCTCTCGAGCAGGCCGTCGACGAGCAGCGGCCCCTCGATGTACTCCGTTTCGCCGGAGGCTGTCGCCATCTACGCGGTGATTCGTCGTTTCGCCGTATAAGGGTTCGGCCGCCGCGGTGAAAGTGAATCCCCCGACCCGACGGTTTATGTACCGGAACGGGAGCAAGCCCGCCCGTCGTGTGAGCGATCGTCGGCGATCCGCCGGGGCGAAAGTGCGGCGCACGGATCGCCGGAGGGGGTGCGCCGCCTGTTCGCCAGTCGCTTCAGTGACAACCGTCGCCGCGGGACAGGAGAGGAACGTGAGGGGACCCCGGCGGCGGTGACGCCGCGGCGACCGTTCGCGCTCACCCCGATACCGGTTTCTCGTCGACGACGAACCGCTCGAAGACCGACGAGTACTGCATGAGCATCGTCCCGAGGATGCTCATCACGAGGACGTACCCGACCGCGACGGCCGGGATCGTCTCGGTGAGGACGGTCCCCCCGACGACCGCGTCGGCCGCGATGGCCGCGATGATGAGCGAGAACTCCCCGCGCGTGACCATCCCCAGCCCGACGCGGACGTTGCGCCGGTCCTCGAGGCCGTAGATCCGGCCGCCGACGAACCCGGTGAACAGTTTCGTCGGCGCCGTCACGAGAACGAGGACGGCGACGATGCCCGCGACCGCCGGGAAGACGGCCGGATCGGTGCGGATCCCGATCCAGAAGAAAAAGACGGCCGCGAAGACGTCCCGAAGCGGGATGAGCCGGCGCTCGAGGTCGTGGAGGTGGTCCGTCCCGGAGAAGGCCATCCCGACGAAGAACGCCGCGACGGCCTCGCTGACGCCGATCGCGAGGGCGATCCCGGCGACGAGGACGGTTATCGCGACCGCCCGGAGGACGAACATCTCCTCGGAGTCGACGTCGAGGAATCGCTGAAAGTATCGGGACCCGAAGTGGACCGAACTCACGAGCGCGAGCAGGAACACCATCGCGGTGCCGACGTCGACGGCGATCTCGGCCAGTTCGCCGCCGCCGAGGAGGACCGCCGACAGGACGGCCAGATAGAAGGCGATGAACAGATCCTCGTAGACGAGCGTCCCGAGGATGGGGTTCGACTCGTCGTTGGCGATCCACCCCAGATCGATGAGCGACTTCGTGATGACCGCCGACGAGGAGATGTAGACGATCCCCCCGAGGACGAACGCCTCGAGGGGCGACCACCCGAGCGCGAGGCCGACCACGACGCCGGCGGGGAGGTTCACGAGCAGATCGAGCGTCCCCGCTTTGCCGATCTTCTCGCTCGATTCGAGCAGCCGCTCGAGGCTGAACTCCAAGCCGAGAAAGAACAGCAGGAAGACGATCCCCAGTTCGGCCAACAGCGTGATGTACGGCTGGAGTTCGATCGCGTACCCCGCCACCGCGGGGACGCCGACCCGCCCGAGGACGAAGGGGCTCATCAACATCCCCGAGACGACGTAGAAGGGGATGACCGACTGGCCGAGCCGTCGGGCCACCGTCCCCGCGAGGGCGAGGACGGCGAGTACGAGGCCGGTCTCGAGGAGGACATCCGCCATGTCTCAGGCGCCGTCCTTGTCGTCCGCGTTTCCGTCGTTTCCGTCGTTTCCGTCGTTTCCGTCACTGCCACCGTTCCCGTCCGCGTGGGTTCCGTCACCGTCCCCGTCTGTCTCCCCGTCCCCGGAGACCAGCGACTCCGCCCGGTGACAGGCCGGCCGCGTTCCGAGGACGATGAGCGTGTCGTCGGCCTCGAGGACGGTGTCGGGGCCGGGGTTCGACTCGGTGTCGTCGTCGCGCTGGATCGCGACGACCGACGCGCCCGTGGCGTGACGGAAATCCAGCTCCCGGAGCGTCCGGCCCACGGTCTCGGAGCCGTCGGGGACCTTGACCCACTCGAGCAGCGAGTCGTCGTCCAGCATCGTCTCGGTCGTGTCGGTGGCGATCGGCTGGAAGTACGCGCCCTCGAGGATGGTGCCGACCTGCCGGGCCAGTTGATCCGTGATCTCGAACAGCTTCACGGAGTCCTCGTCGCCATCGCGCTTGAACACCTCGCGTTTGCCGGTGTTGTGGATGACGACGACGAGCGTCGACTCGTCGTCGAGATCGATCTCGAACTTCTTGCCGACGCCGGGGAGGTCGGACTCGTAGACCGTCATACCGACCCGTGCTCCCCGGAGGTCATAAATGCTACAGACCGATCACGGGGACGCGACGGGACGCGACGAGCCCCGGGCGTCGATCACAGCGCCGACAGCGTCTCGCCGTCGACGAGGCGGCGGATCGCTCCGGGGAGTTCCGCCGTCGGCACGCGGGTCTGGGCCGTCGAGTCCCGCTCGCGGATCGTCACGGTGTCGTCCTCCTGGGTCTCGTAGTCGACGGTGACGCAGTAGGGCGTCCCGACCTCGTCCTGTCGGCGGTAGCGCCGCCCGATGTTCCCGGTGTCGTCGTAGCTGACCTCGAACCCCTCGGCGCGGAGCCGATCGGCGATCGAGCGGGCGCGGTCGTCGAGGCCGTCCTTCGCCATCAGCGGGAAGACGGCGACCGTCGTCGGAGCCATCGACGCCGGGAGTTCGAGGAACGACCGCTCCTCGCCGTCGACGGTGTCGGTCTCGAGGGCGTGGATCAACACACTGTAGACGAGGCGGTCGACGCCGAAGGAGGGTTCGACGACGTGGGGGGTGATGTGCTCGCCCGCCTCCGTCCGTTCCTCGACGGCGAAGCCGGTCGCTTCGACGGGGACAGTGTAGCTTTCGCCGTCGAGTTCGACGCTGACCTCGTCGCCGTCGAAGGCGGATCGGTCCCGACCGGCGAGCGCCTCGAGCGCCTCGGCGATCGCGGCCGCGTCGCCGCCGAACTCCGGGCCGAGGTAACTCATGTCCGGATCGACGACCGCGCGCTCGACGGTCTTCGGCTCGTCGTACTGCCGAAAGAGGGTAAACGAGTCCTCGGAGTGCTCGCCGTGTTTCGAGAGGTCGTAGTCCGACCGGTAGGCGAAGCCGGTCACCTCGATCCAGTTGCCGCCGAGTTCGGTCTCGGCGTCCCAGCAGTCGGCGGCGTAGTGGGCCCGCTCGCCGGCGAGGTGCTGTCGGTACCGGAACCGGTCCATGTCGATCCCGATCCGCTCGTAGAACGCCATCGATCGGCCGAGGTAGTAGGCGACCCACTCGCTTTCGAGGATGCCCGCCTCGAGCGCCGACCGGACGGTGTGGGTTTCGACGCCGCCGTCGGCGGCGTTCTGCGCGGAGGCGGAGTACAGCGGCACCTCGACGTCCGCGACCCGCTCGATCGGCGGGGCGTCGCGTTCGGGGTCGATGAAGTGCTCGAGTTCGGCCTGGGTGAACTCCCGGACGCGGACCAGCGCCCGCCGGGGGGAGATCTCGTTCCGGTAGGCCCGCCCGATCTGGGCGACGCCGAAGGGGAGTTGGTTTCTGGCGTACTCCTTCAGGCGGGGGAACTCGACGAAGATCCCCTGTGCCGTCTCGGGGCGGAGGTAGCCGGGGGAGGCCGACCCGGGGCCGATGTTCGTCCCGAACATGAGGTTGAACGCCTCGATGGGCTCCTCGGCGAGGGCGGCCCCACACGAGGGGCAGGCGATGTCGTGTTCGGCGACGAGTTCGCCGACCCGTTCGGTCCCGAGCGCCTCGGCGTCCTCGACGTCGGCGACCGCGTCCTCGACGAGGTGGTCGGCGCGGTGGGTCGCGCCGCACTCGGCGCACTCGACGATCATGTCGTCGAAGCCGTCGAGGTGCCCCGAGGCCTCGAACACCGCCTCCGGCATCACCGTCGGGGCTTCGAGTTCGACGTTGCCGAGTTCGCGGACGAACAGGTCGCGCCAGGAGTCCTCGAGGTTCCGCTTGAGCGCCGCGCCCTCGGGACCGTACGTGTAGAAGCCGGCGGTGCCGCCGTACGCCCCGTTGGAGGCGAAGAAGAACCCGCGGCGCTTCGCGAGTTCGGCGAGAGCCGCCGTCTCGCTCATACGAGCGCCTCCAGGAGGTCGACGTCCCGGACGATGCCGACGAGTTCGTCGCCCGAGAGCAGCGGGATCTGCTCGATGTCGTTCGACAGCATCGACTGTGCGGTCTCGCGTGCGGTCCGGGTCTTCGGGACCGTGACGAGGCTCTCGCTCATGAACTCCGAGACCGCCGTCGAGGGAATCTCGACGTTCAGCGTCGGGATCGACCGGCTGCCGACGGCCTTGATCCCCTCCCACATCCACTCGTCGTCCTGGTTCGCGACGGCGTCGCCGGGGTCGGACTCGCCCTGGACGACGCGGGCGACCTCGATGATGTCGACCTCGGTGAGCATCCCGGTCTGTCTGCCGTCGTCGTCGAGCACGACGGCGTAGGCGACGTTGGCGTAGGAGAGTTCCCGCTCGGCGACCGGCAGCGGCGTGGCCTGATACACCGTGTTGATCTCCCGCGTCGCCAGCCCGCCGACGGTCGTCTCGCCGTCCGGTTCGCCCTCGGCGATGGCCCGGACGAGGTCGGTGACCGTGACGATGCCGAGGAGTTCGCCGTCCTCGACGACGGGGACCCGTCGCTCGCCGGACTCGAGGACGAGTTCCGCGAGTTCGGTCAGCGAGGCCGACCGGCCGATCGTCGGGACCTCGCGGGTGAGCAACGCCAGTTGGTCCTCGTCGGGCTGTTCGATGAGCGAGCCCCTGGTGACGAGGCCGCGGAACTGCTCGCCGTCGTCGTCGATCCGGATCACCGGCACCGACGAAAAGCCCCGCTCCTGCAGATACTCGAGTACGTCCTCGCGGGTCCCCGGAATCTCGACGGTGACCACCTCCGACCGCGGCGTCATCGCGTCTGCGACGTTCATACCCGCCTCCTTTCTCCGCCTCCGTACTAAGTCCACCGACCTTCTCCCCGGGGTTCCCGCGGTGGGCGCCGTTCGATCGCTTTCGGACGGAATCGGTACGGGACGGCACGCGACCCCGGCCGCTGAGGATCTCGACGGAGCCCCCCGAAGTTCTTCGGCCGTGCCCTCGGGAGCGGTCGCCTCGATCGTCCTGTAGGTTCGCTGACCTTTTTTATAACGCCGGTTTTTGCAGCATCTTCGGCGTACCCGCGAGCCTCATTCGGCAGTAACACGGGGCAATTCGACGTAGAACACGCTCCCCGTCGGGTCGTTGTCTTCGATCCAGACGTCGCCGTCGTACCGATCGACGAGCGTCTGGACCAAGTAGAGTCCGAGCCCGGTCCCCGGACTGTCGAGGCCTTTTTCGCCCTCACCGAAGACGGCCTCCTTTCGATCATCGGGAATCCCTGGGCCGTTATCGGCCACCGCGACGGTTGCTGTCTTCTCATCGAGCGCGATCGATATCCGCACCTCGGGCGCTTTTGCGTCGTTGTGAATGATCGCGTTGCGGACGAGGTTCCGGAACACCGCCTCCAGCAGGTCGTTCCCCCGTACTCGGACGTCCGAAATCCGGTCCTCGAGGGTGATTATCGCGCTCTCGAACTCCGATCGGGCGTTGTCGACCGGCGTCTCGAGGTGGCGGTCGAGCCGAACCGGCCCGACGTCTTCCTCGCTGCTGAGCATCGTCTCGGAGAAGTCGCGGGCCGTTTTGGTCAGCTCGATCGCGTTTTCCGTGGCCTCCTGTATCGCTTCGAGGTCCTCCCGTCCGGCCTCCTCGACGTGCTCTGCGAGCAGATTCGCCCGCCCCCGAACCACCGTCATGTCGTTTCTGATGTCGTGTCGGACGACCTGGTTCAGTATCTCGAGGGTGTCCCGCTGCTCTTCGAGTTTCCGCTCGTACTCGACGCGTTCGGTGATGTCGATGTTGCTTTCGGCGATCCGGACGACGGTACCGTCGTCGTCGAAGATCGGCGACGCGTACACCTTGTAGACGCCCTCCTTGCCGTCGTTGTGGTGGGCGTGTTCGACGGCGGTCGGTTCGCCGGACTCCACGACGTCGGAGAGCGGACAGGTGACGGTCGAGTCCCCCTCGTCGCACGGTTGCCCCCGGTCGTGTGTGATCTCGTAGCAGGTGTCGCCCTCGCCGACGGTCGCCAGCGAGTTGGCGTACTCGACGGTGTAGTCCTCGACGTTGAGGACGTAGAACGGGTACGGCAAGCCCTCGATGGTCTCCTCGAGGAAGTCCCGCTGTTCTTCGATCGTCCGTTCGCGCGCCTTGCGTTCGGTGATGTCGCGTGCGAGGGCGACAAACCGATCCCGCCCCGTCTCTTCGGTGTCGAGTTTGCTGACTCGGACGTCGACGGGAAATGTCGACCCGTCTTTGCGGCGGTGGGTCCCCTCGACGTCCAATCGTTCCGTCGAACCGGCCTCCATCGATCGCCACTGCTCTTCGAGTAGTGTCTCGTCGAGACCGACCTCGATGTCGGTGACCTCCATCGAGAGCAGCTCCTCACGGGTGAACCCGAGCTGTTCCAGAACGGTCCGGTTGGCGTCGAGGATCCGCCCGTCCGAATCGTGAACGAAGATCCCGTCCGATACCTGTTCGAAGATGGCTTGATACTCCGGCGAGCGAACCGGAGAGCCGCCCGGAGGGTCGGCGGAACGGCCCCCCGATTCGGGACCTGACGCGGGATCCTCGTTCGGCTCGTCTCGATCGCTCATAGCCGAGTATAACTCCCGTGCGGACTAATACGGCTGGCTGATTCCCGCAGTTTGCGACGCGAAACCCGACTGCGATCGCTCGTGCGCGGCACGCGTCGCGTGTACGGCGTCGCTCGAGCGGCGTGGCTTCGTTCCCCGCCGACGGAACGCACACTCATATCGAATCCTCCATGAACGTGGACATGATCAGGTCCTCGGCCGTCCGGAGCCGGTACTGGACGGTCGAGGACGGCGTCTCGAGCGCGTCGGCGATGTCCTCGACGGTCACGTTTCGGGGCCGGTCGTAGTATCCCCGTTCGAACGCCGTCTCGAGCGTCTCCCAGTGTCCGACCGACAGCTGGGCGGCGGCGCGGGCCGTCGCGTCCCATCCGACCGACGACTGCAGACGGGAGAGATCGAGCGAGAGGCCGGACCGAAGCGACCCCTCGATGGCGTCGTACAGCTCTCCGATCGCTTGCTCGCCCGGATAGAGGACGCGCCAACGATACTCGTCGTCGATCCGACGGGCCTCGAATACGCAGCCCTCCCCGACGTGGTCGACGACGACGTACGGGATCGAGTGACAGTCCTGTATCTCGGTCCGGTAGGTGTAGATCGTTCGCGTCGTTTGGGTGCTGTCGAGGACGGAGTACTCCCGATGTGTCTGACAGTTCGGCGTATCGAGACACTCGTTGCACTGTGAGCGATCGAGATACTGCGCGTCGAGCCGCTGAAGCGCCTCCGTCGAGCCGGTTATCTGATCGATCCGCCACATCGACGAATCAGTCACGAAACACCACGACGATCGCGCCGAGAGCGACTGGTGCTCCCGGAAGAGGTCCATCAGGGGGTCCGCCCCCTCCTCGAAGCGAATAGTAAATTCAAATTCTTGCATTATTGTTCCATCCCACTCGGAGCAGTTAGCGAGTGGGTTAGTATAAACTAGGAGGTGCTGTCCGCACATAGTACTACGGTTTATCCCGTCCGAGTGTCGTGGTTTTTGAGTACAGTTTCGCCACCGAGAATTGTGTATAACTAAAACAACACCTACCGTCGATCCCCCCTCAGATACGGGTGCAGACGGACCATGAGTGATCGAAAACAACACGCCGCTGGCAGTGTCGAACCGGGCGATACGAGCAAACGAGTCGGTGCGGAGGTCATCCGCGAACGCGGCTGCGACCCCGAGGAGCTCAGGGAGAAACTCGTCGACGCGGTCGGGGCCGAGTTCACGACCTACTACTACTACACGAACCTCCGGATGCATCTGGCCGGGGAGGAGGATTACAAGGAGATCACCGAGGACGCGCGGCTCGAGGACCGAGCGCACTTCGAGTTGGTCGTCCCCCGGATCTACGAACTGGAGGGGTCGCTCCCGAACGACATCCGCGACTTCGCGGATCGCGCGTCCTGTCCCGACGCCGAGGTCCCGACCCCGATGGACGACGACGGCTGTCTCGACACCAGCGAACTCGAGGTCGAGGACATCCTCGAAGTGCTGCTCGAAGCGGAGCGCTGTGCGATCCGCACCTGGAGCGAGATCTGCGATATGACCCGCGGCGCCGATCCCCGCACCTACGACATGGCACAGCGGATTCTCAACGAGGAGATGGACCACGAAGCGTGGTTCATCGAGTTGCTCTCGAAGGAGCGCGACGGCGAAATCAACCCCGCCGGGCACTTCGCCCGTGGCGAGCCTGGCGACGCGCCCTACACGAAAAATACCCCGTTCAACGACTCGGCGTAACCGGGGATGGCCGACGCCGACGCCGACGCGGACGTGTGGGACGTGACGATCGAGATCCCGGCTGAGGCGGACATCGAGGGAGCCGGCGAAACGCACACGATCCGCGTCGGTAGCGACGAGTACATCTTGGCCGCGGCCAGAGAGCAGGGGCTCTGGGTGCCCGCCGACTGCCAACAGGGATGGTGTATCGCCTGTGCCGCAACGATCGTCGAGGGCGACGTCGACCACTCCGACGCGAAGCGGTACTACAGCGAGGACGCCGAGGCGGACTTCGCGCTCATCTGCACGGCGAAACCGCGCTCCGACGTGACGCTCGAGGTGGGCAAGTACGAGGAACTGCTTCGACACCGGGCGGACACTGATCGACCCCCCGGTCGGTCGAAGCTGTAGACACGCCGGGCGGCATCGATGCCGGGGACCAACGCGCGCTCGGGACACTCGGGGAGCAACGCGGGGAACGAAGCCACCGACCGAAGCGAGGAGGCGGTCACTCGGTGATTAGTCGTTGGACCCGCTCGTTGATGCGTTCGACAGTGGCGGTCTGTTCCTCGTTCGCTGCCGCAACGTCTTCGATCTCGTCGGCGACGGTGTTCGCCTGTGCCACGAGCTCGTCGACCATACTGGCCACCTCCTCGGTGCTGGCGGCCCGATCGTCGGTCGCGTCCGAAACTTCGCGGATCCCCTGTGACGCCTCCTAGACGGATTCGGCGATGTCCTGGAGCGTGTCCATCGCATCGGAGACCTGGTCGATTCCTCGATCGACTTGTTCGGTGGCCTGCTCCAGACTGGCGACGGTCTCGGCGGTATCGGCCTTGATGTTCGAGACCATCCCTTCGATCTCGCTGGCGTGCTCCTGTGATTCCTCGGCGAGACTTTTCACTTCCTCGGCGACGACGGCGAACCCGTCGCCCGCGTCCCCCGCTCGGGCCGCCTCGATGGACGCGTTCAGCGCGAGCAGGTTCGTCTGTTCGGCGATGTCGTCGATCGCATCGACGATCGAGTCGATCTCGTCGATGCGGTCCTGGAGTCGATCGACGTCGTCGGCGACGTGCTGTGTGGAGTCGTCGACCCGTTCCATCATCTCAACGGCCTCGATGGCGGCAGCACGGCCCTCCTCGGCGAGTTCTCGCAACCGGCGACAGTCACAGGAACGATACGATCGTGCGGCAGCATGGATCGAGGGCCGACGCCCATCGTCCGACAGCACATGGGGGGAGCAACCGTTCCAATCGCTCGTGAGTCGGTTGCAGTCTGACACGGTGAGGGAGTACCTTCTCAATAAGTTGTAGCGGAAAGGAACCGCCGGACTTCAACACACGTGCGCTGTGACCACACGTGCTTACCAGGCCAGTCCCCGCCACAAAGGCAAGGGAGTGGCCTGCGTCCTCATCCGTGAGTAGGCCATATTCGTACATAAAAGTTCGCCTGCTCGGAGAGAAACTACTTTATCGTGGTGCAAACAAAATAGGCGGTGTTCAGATAAGGATTGAAAGGTGAGGCGGTACGTTTTCAAAGTTATCTATGCCCGAAAACGACCGCCTCAGCGGCTGTTTAGACGAAATCAACTTAGGGTTTGTGGAGCGAGAAGCAACACCGCCGCTGTTGATGAAGCTCAGTATTCAGCTTGACGACGAACAATATTGGCTGTACGCCGCCGTGTTCGCAGCGACAGGAGCTCACCGGCGATCACCTCGGGGGTCGATTCGGGGAATCGGGGGACGGCGTCGACCCCCAATTGGTGACCTGTTGAGGTACTGTTTTGGCGGCGATTTTCTGATTCCCGAAAGCCGTGTTTTCAGGCGTTTCGTGCGGCTAACGGCGTGTTTTCGTGTGGGGGAAGAACCGGCCGGGATCGATATGGGCCCTGCCGGGTTCGAACCGGAGCCACTTCACTCGCTTCGCTCGCTCGTGGCAGGGTTCGAACCGGAAGACGGCACTTCCGGCTCCTCGCGTCCGCTCGTCGCACAGAAGTGGGCCCTGCCGG
>Ga0209917_1000564_pt1 | contig 15429 bp, 16 predicted proteins | sample SalPon2_C_H2O_MG_FD_185710 | JGI IMG/M metagenome (GOLD analysis project Ga0209917, IMG submission 185710) | Salt pond water microbial communities from South San Francisco under conditions of wetland restoration - Salt Pond MetaG R2_C_H2O_MG... | ecosystem: Environmental > Aquatic > Non-marine... | reverse complement strand
GTCGCGACCGTCCCAATCCGAACGCCATCGAGTGCCGCCACATCGTGATCTGCAGCGGCCGTCCGAAACGGGACGCCGTCGACGAGGACCCGGTGGATGACCGCCCGAACGACTGCGTCCCCGTATCGAGCGACAACCGTGGCCATCGTTTCATCGAGATGTGCATCCGGGTGATCCGTTCGCGGGGTAGCCGCACGGTCGAGCAGCCGCTCACAAACCCTGTCGACAGATGCGTGCGCGGGATTACCAGTTCGTTCCTGGACGTCGTACACGGTCGCGTGATCGGTCATTCCTCGGCCGGTGGTTCAAGATACGTTCCGAGTGCGTCGACGACGGTCTGGACGAACGACTCCTCGAGGCGGCCCTGGCGACGAACAATCGCGGCGTGCTTCGGTGACGCGACGGCCCACGGCGAGGCGTAGCTCTGCCTGGGCATCCCGCCCTCGACCCAGTCGGCGTCGTCGAGAGGAATCCCCTCGTCGTGGGGCGTCGTCGTCAGCGTGACCGTCATGTACTCCTCTGCACCGAACGGGTGCCTGTCGTTGTTGCAGATGAGCCACGGACGAGGGTTCTCTCCGGACTTGAACGGGTCCGGCCCCCAGACGACATCCCCGCGCTGATAGCTCATTCAGTCGCCTCGTCCTCGTCGTCGACGGCGTGCTCCAACCACTCCTCGATGTCCTCCTCACCGAAGCGGTCGTTGGCCGCTCGCGTACTCTCGAGCATGCTGGCGTACGCGGCGACGTCGTCGACCTCACCGAGCGCCCAGTAGGTGCCCTTGTGCCGGACGAGCCCGCGATCTTCGAGGCGGGAGAGGACGACGCTGATGCTCCCCGCTTTGACGTCAGTTGCGTCGCGAATCTCGCTCTGGGTGAACGCCTGGTCGGGATGGGTGGCGAGGAACCGCATCACGCGGTCTGCGTTCGTCTCTCCGGAGTGCTGGAGCCGGTCTTCGGGGGAGGATTCGAAGGTCTCGATGTCGATGGGCATATGTATTTTTTTGTCGGCGAGTGTATTAGGTGTATCGACGTATTTCTACAGGTGGCGCTAGCCGGCAGTACACTCGAGTGCGTCTGGACCAGTGGATCTCAGGATTTAGGACGGTCACAGGTGCGACCGCGTCGTTAGGCGTCCACAGACGCGGTTCGACGCTGGCCCACACTGGTACGCAGAACCCACCCCAATCATCAAACAACCGGTGCCCATCCGTCAGGTGATGGAGAACTCGCGGACGCCGATCAACTCCGACGAGGAAGCTGTGCTCGAACACCTCGAACAGTATCTCGACACAGCGGGCGACGACGAGACGCTCGCTCGGGAGACAGCCGTCGCGCACCTCGTGGCGCAGGATTTCGAGCGTCCAGATGCGCGAGCCCACATCGAACAGCTACTTCTGAAGGGCTATCTCTACGAGGTCGACGAGGAACTGCGGATTCCACCGCGCCCCTGACCGCGGCCACCGGCTGCGGGTCTCGACCCCAGCGGGAACGGTGGTTGCACCACGATAGCGGAAGCGGCCGGCAGTTGCAATAGAGTAACCAACACCGCCCGAGCGCAGGATAGATGTTGGTTAAGACTCGCGAGAACTCACACCTCTCCGACTGCGTGAGTCGAGCGACGACCGTATGTCGGCCTCGCAATCGGGAGACGCGTGGACGTGTAGACTACAGAGCGAGCGGCTGCAGTATTACGGAAGTGCAAGGAGAAATCCCTGCCCTTTAGCGCGGGGAGGATGTCAAGCGTCGAGACGGTGGAGCAATTGCGTGACGTAGGGACTCTCCTCCCAACTCCGATGCGGGCTAATCGTCGTAATCAGCGTTCGAGCCACCTCGTGACTCAGATGATTGTTTCGGACGTACTCGACGATGAGCCGCGGCGTCGGGACGATCCGTGGGCCCTGCAGCACGGCGTGAATCAGCGGGAAGTTCGTCCCGCCGAACTCGTCGGTGAGAAACCCATCGACCTCGAGCGCGTTCGCGAGGACGATGCCGTCGGTTTCGCCGTCGTCGAGCCCGAACGTCGGTCGGGAGTCTGGTGTCTCCTCGTGTTCGTAGGGGTCCTCGACCGTGTAGTGGCTACGGGCTGCGAGAACATTGTCCGCCGCCGCAGCGTGGATGTCCTGGTACTGCGTGATATCGCGGAGCTCCGCGACCACTTCTGTTGGTACGAACACCTCACACGAGGTGAGGAGATACTGGAACGGGTCCGGGGTGTCAGTGTCGACGGCCGCGTCGGCTCGGGGCACTGCGAGACTGACGAGCGCGCTGGTGTCGGCAACGACCGTTCGCAATCGTCGACCGCTCATTGATCGCCGTCGGTTGCGGTCTCGACCGTCGTCGCGTCGCCATCGTAGACGTCGACATCGTCGGGGGCAGCGAGATCGAGAGGTTCGTCCTCGAGATCCGCTTTGAGGAGGCGGAGTCGCTGGGCCGTCTCGGCGCCGACCAGTTGCTTGACCGTCTCGAACTCGAGCTGGTCGTCGTAGTACTTCGTCGCGACCAGCTCTTGAAACGTCTCGCTGTCGGCCGTGTCTTCGATGTACTCTCGGATGGCCTCGACAAGCAGATCTGTCCGATCCTTGTCGAAGAGGTCGGCGATGGCATCGAGCCGGTCGACGAGGTACTCCGGCGACTGGAAGTGAACCCGCCGGGGATCGTCGCTTGCGCTCATTCTATGTGCAAGTTTTGCACATAGTCGCATAACGGTTTCGGCGTAGCCACAGCGCTTGCACATCAGTGCGCGGGAGAAGGGACTCGCTCACGTCGGTTTCAGTCGTCGTCCTGTGCGTTCAGTTCGTCAAGGAACTGGCCAGCGGTCGTCCCGACACGAACACCGTCGACGTTGGACATTTCGAGGCCGTGAGTAGCGGTCCGGAAAGGCGTGCCGTCGACGAGGACGCGGTGAACGACGGTGCGGATGGGATCGGTCCCGTACCTGTCGACGACAGACACCATCATCTCGTCGAGATGCGCGTCCCGGTGATCCGTCTGGGGATGCTGTGCGCGTTCGAGCACGAGATCGACTACATCGTTAACTGATGCGTGCTCGGGATTCTTGGTTCGTTCACGAACGTCGTAGAGAGCGTCGTTATCGGACATTCCTGTTCACTTTGAAGTATCCTCCACGGTGTTAGGGCTCTTCGAGCAATGAGCGAGCTCGCTGCACGTAGCTGTTCGCGCCCCAGCTACGGGCGTCGCTGATCTCATCGAGGAGCACCCGCGCATCAGCAGCAGATAGGTGTTCAGTTCGAACGAGAACCGAGAGCAGCGTCGGCGTCGTGACGAGCCGGGTATCAGCGAGTGAGGCGTGGATCAAGCCAAGTTGGTTGAACTCGTCACAGAGGAAGAGCGCAGCCTCGAGATCGTTCGCGAGCGTGACCGCCGCGTTCTCACCGTCATCGAGTGGAAACTCGGCGTCGAGATCGACTGACCGTGTGGTGAATGCATCCACCCGGTCGAGTACGGCGGACGCGGCGTGTCCATGGACGTCATCGTAGGAGGCAATCTCTTGGAGTTCATCGATGACCGCCGTTGGGACGACGACCTCATACTGGGATAGACAGAGTGCGAGTGGATCGGGGTCGTTGTCAGCAACGCTCCCGAGACTCACGAGGGCGGAGGCGTCTGCGATACACCGCGACATCTATGCGTCGGCGACCTCGTCGATGAAGTCCTTGTCCAGCTGCTGTTTCAACACGCGGAGGTTAGCCGCCTCTTCGGCGCCGCCGAGCGCTTTGAGTTGCTCGAAGCTGATCTCTTCGTCGTAATAGGCAGCGGCGATCTCTTGGGTGAGTGCGTCGTCGTGAGCGGCGTCTTGGAGGTACTCCCGAAGCGCGGTCACGAGGACGTCTGTTCGGTCTTCTCCGAGGACTGCGGCCAGTGCGTCGGCCCGGTCGATGAGCCGATCGGGGGCCCGAAACTGTACGCGCTTCTTATCGGTGCTCATGATGTGTACATTGTGAGCCAACGCACTTAGCCGTTTTCGTGTGTACGATGTGAGTCTCACTCGGCCGACCGTCACTCGGCCACGAGATGCTCCTCAAGGTCACGCGTCCAGTGCGTGGCGGGCCCACCGGGGCCACAGCGAGCACACAGTTGGAGCGGCCCCTCGAGATGGCCGAGTTCCACGCGAAATAGAGTGAGCGCTGCGAGCGTGTCAACGACGAGTCCACACCCGTCGCAGGCGTGGTGGTCGCAGTCGTCGGGATCCGGCTCCGTCTGAATCGCGCAGTCGACGCAGATCGGGTGGGTGACCCGTTCGTCCTGTCCCCAGGTATGCGCCTCGCCAGTCTCGGTGCCAGGCGGGGTGTCGCAGAAGGCACAGCCAACGAGGGTTTGCTGCATCACTCGTCCTCCTCGCTGGCGTCGCTGGCGGCCTGCCAGCCACGATGGAACACGGCGAGCTGGGTGATCGACTCGAAGGGCTTGCCACTGGGCTCGTGGACGAGCACGCGCTGGTCAGGGATCGGCGTCACCACATCGTCCTCGACGAGTTCGCCAACGAGACGGCGGGCAGTCGCCTCGTCGATGTCCGCCGTCGCGGCTCGGGACGCATCCCGGTCCTGGGCAACGAGTTCGGTTTCGAGCCGGTCGTAGTCGCCTGTCGTGTCGTCGATGATATCTGGTTCAGTCATGGAAGCTCATGTTCTGCACGCGCTTCGAGCGCGCCTCACGCCTCTTGGCGCCGATAGACACACCTGCGGTGCGGGCACGATGTCCTACGTCAGCGATCTGCCTTCAGCTAGCCTCGTTCCTGGTTGGAAGGGAGCATGACGCTACTCCAACACCTACTGTGAGCCACCCCTTGCTGTCGGTCTGTTAGAGTGCGATCACGAGCCCGGTCACGAGTGTCACGAGTCCGAGTGCCAGCCACGTCGTCCGCGCTGCGAGACGCCGCCAGAACCGTCTCCCCAGCTGGCGGAGTTGATCACGGAGGGCTGCCCGCCGTTCTGTTTCGAGGACCGCGACTTCGTCGTAGTAGTCACGGCGATCTGCGGGAAGCGTCCGGAGTGTCGTCTGGCACTCGCTGCAGGTGTATTCGAACTCTGCCCGGACGTGCTGGCGGCGGAATTCTTGCTCGTCGCCCTCGTCGTAGCCTGTGACCTCGTACACGAGGAGTTTCGAGACGAAGCGACGAGCCCCGCATTCCGGACAGTGGTTCAGCCTAAGCGTTGGCATTCCATCCTCGCTGCTTGCATCGTCTGGCCAAGATGTCTGTGGCTCTGTGTCCTCGGTCTCTCGGGGTGGGCTCGTGTGGTTTTCTGACGGCGATGCACTCGCTGTCTCGGAGTTACTAAACGTAGACATGGATTCACCTGTGACCGCGCTCAGTTGACACCAGGCTGGACACCACGGCGGCTCTCGTGTGGTGCCCATCGGGCTGAGCGCCGTCACCCTTGGTCGGCGCGATAAACGCCACTGCGGGGGAGTCGTCTACCTGTCCCACAGTGCTGCAATCCGGTCCTCGATCTCGTCGAGGACCAATTGCAGGACATCACGATGGTCGGTCGGCCAGGAGTCATCGTCACCGGGGGTCGGGGCGATGGGCGGGGGATGGAAGTGGTCACGCGTATTGTGGGGGTTCGGATGCCGGTCCCATCGGCATTCCCAGGTGTCCTCCGAATGGACCTCTCGATAGTGGATTGTGAAGTCGTCGTTCGTGTACCAGCGAACAGTCAGGGTTGCGTCGTCGACGGACGCTGGGTAGTACGACGATGCAAAGACGACCTGAAGCTCGAGATGGCCGCTTGCATCCGTGATGGCCGTGTGGGAGACCTGCCTCGTCGCTTGGAGCCGCGTCTGGAGGAACTCGAGGATGGGACGATCGATGGGGGCAGGGCTCCCGCCATCGCCTGTCGGTGGCACCATCGAGCGGGCTACCCGGACGCCTGTTCGCGCTCGCCACCCGTGCGTTGCCGGCGCGCGCGCTCGTAGCGGTCACGCTCCTCGCGAGCGGTCGCCCAATCGGCGAGGTCGCTGTACACGTCGTCGATGGTCCGCTTTTCGCTGCCCTCCGCGGTGGCGACGGCGTCGACGGCGGCCGGTGACGTGGCGTCGTACGTCGCCTCGTACTCGGTAATGCGCGTCGTCAGCTCACGAACGCGGTCTTGGAGTTCCTCGACGGAGTGGTCGGCTGCGAGCTGGTTGATGCGTCGCCACTCGAAGTACGCGTCGTTGCGCTCGTAGGTGGCTGGATGGCCGTCGTGTCGGGTGACGATGCCGAGGTCGTCGAACCACCCCAGATACTTCCGGGCGGTCTTGGGGTCACAGTCGGTGCTGTCGGCGATCGCGCTCGCCGTCGTCGGCTCCCGGGTTTGTAGGATGGTGCCGTAGATGCGTTGTTCGACGTCGTCGCTGCTGAACGGCTCCTCGAACGGGGGTGGCCCATCGGTGGCGTCTGTCTCGGACATACTCAGGAGTGCAGGTCTAAGGATATAGTTCTTACTTCGAGGAATAGTTTCCTAAACCACAATATCCTGCGGTAGTCCCCATTTTGCGGCGAGATTCAGCGTAGTTAACCAACAAATAGTGCGATATAGCGAGACTGTTGGTTAATCTTCTCGGCTCGCGGAATCAGAAGGCTCGAGGGAGAACTTCTCGGATGAAGGTGACGCGGCGCCACTACTCGGACTGGCCACCGAAGAATCGACTCAACATAGAGGGTGATTCTGAATCGTCATCGGTCTCTCTCGCAGTACCGGAGTCTTCCTCGTGGGACTGTTCTGTCCCTCGGTCACCGGCTTCGAGTTCGTCGGTGAGCCGCTCGACCTCTGCTTCGAGGGTCTCGATCCGCTCAGTCTTCTGTTCGAGTGTTGCTTCGAGCTCGTCGACGCGATCGCTCAACAGTCGGTTTTTCTCCGTTAGATACGCACGGCTCCGGTCTGCGTCGTCAGGCCTATCGCCAGTTGTGACACCGTCAGGTGTGCCGTGGGGATCTGCGGCGTCGTCGCCGGCGTTCGGGTCGTAGAACTCGGAGGTGGTCGCAATCGCTCGCTCGATGGTTTTCTCGCTGTACGTCGACCCGTCAGCGTAGTGGACCTCGTCCCACTTCTCCCGCATCAATCCCGACTGGCGGAACAGCTGCTCCATCTGCGTCCGGTCGCCGCCGGCCCAAAACGCCAGCAAACAGCACAGCGCCATGTCGGCCTCGGACTGACTGTCGTAGCCGACCGTATTCCCGTTCCAGAGCCGCTCGAACTTCTCGCCATTCGATGCGTTTCGCGCTTTCTCGAGGAGGGCCTCGTCGTCGAGGTCGACGTCAACGTCGGCTGCACCGGTCGTCGGTGACTCGTCGTCAGCGCTCTCACGCTGCTCGGACTCGGATGCTGTGTCACGCTCGGTGTCTTGGACGTATTCGCGGTGAATCGCTGTGAGCGCGTCCTGCCGGCGTGCAACGCGCGTTGGGGTCCGGTCGACGTGGTCGCCAGTAACGGTGAAAAAGCGTGCCGTGTCGTACAGTTCGACGCTCCCGCGGCGATTCCGCCCCTCCGGGAGTTCGCCCCTGATGAGCACGTGATAGCCGGTACCGGACGGCGATACCTCCGTATAAGAGTCGAGTCGCTCGATGATGTCCAACGCCGCGTCGTCGACGTCGCCGGTTTCAGGATCACAGCAGTCGTCCAGATCAACGCCGACGATGGGACCGTCGTCGGTAAACACGAATCCGACGCCATCGGCGTGCTCCGTCTCGGTGTACTCAAGTGCTGTCTCGAAACTCGCCCAGGTCTCCGACTCTGTTGATGACGCGAACCCCCCAGCCCCCGGCGTCACCGGAATCTTCGTCGGCTTGCCGTCCCGCTCCTCTTCGCGCCAGCACACCCACTGGTCGCGTTCGCGTAACGTCTCGGGAATCGTCTCCGGTTCGTCGACAATAGGTTCACTCATCCTCACACAGCACCTTGCATGGCTCTCACTGGCTCTGAGCCAGCACAGAATTCACGCTGCTCTACGTCTCGATCCAATCCCTTGGTCCCAACGGGGACCCCCCGTTCTATCCTAGTTGGTTGTTGGGTGGAACACCCGGTATAACTGGTTGAAAATCGCCAGACGTGAGAGCGTTCCACCCATTTCGGCCGTCTCGTTGGTGTTCCACCCATTGAGGATTTGGGTGGAACATGCCGTCGTCGGGTGATTTTCGACTTGCGAGTCTGGTGGGTTGAAGTCATGATTCTGATTGGGTGGAGCAGGCCCTGAGAAGTCGCAATGCTATCGGGAATTGGACCGTGTCTGTCCATTTCATGACTCAGATCCCTCTTCAGAGCGAATGCGGATACCAGTGTAATGCCGAACGGGTTCCCCGTCGATTCGCTTCTTCGTGGAGTCCACCTCGATGTGGGTGTTGAGCTTCCGTGTGAACCAGCTCTTATTCAGCGGATCCTCGATGCCATGTGCCTCTGCCCAGTCGTTGTAGAGGCCGAATACCTCATCTTTCGGCACGGCTTCATCTGCATCTTCGATAAGATAGTCGTCGACGAACGATTCAAACGACGGTGGCGATTGGTCTTCCTGCTTCTCTTCGACCGGCTCATCTGCCTGGTCGGTCTGACTGGGGGGTTCGTCAGCGGCCGCTGATCCGGACGATGCTGGACGGAGCGACCCGTCAGTGATTGCAGAGAGTGGCCGCTTCTCACCGTCTTCATACACGACCGATTCCGCCTCATCGTGAAGGATAACGATGCCGTACGTCGAACGTGTGTAGTCTGGTACGGGGAGTTCGTCTTCAGGGACGAATGGCTTCTTGACACGCATCCAGTCGTCTTCGAACGCCGATTTCGTCTCGTAGATGTGTTGCTCACCGTGCTCGTATACGACGTACTCGTCGGCGGCGTGGTCGTAGCTGTAGATGGCTGGAACACGGTCCTTTGAGAGTGTTCCAAGCGACTGGAGGCGGATGTGTTCCGTCCCGCTGGCATCACGAAGGACGATCTCGTCGCCATCACGCCACCAGATGTTCTGGCCCCCGTTCTCGTCGTCGGTCGCCGGTCGCACGGCCGTCACCCCACCTTCTTCGGTCGCTCCGCCGTTGAACGTGAGATTCGAGTCGGTCGTGTAGAACCGCGTCTCGCCATTCTGGAGGGTGCGAACGGGTGGCGTGAGAATGCCGTCGACACGCTCGGCCCACTCCGTTTCGTCGTTTCCTGGTCGAACGACAAACAGCGGGATATCCCCTGCCTCTTGGGCTTTCCGGAGGTTCGTAAGTACCTTTGCGGGATTCTCGGGTGTCGTCGTTTCGACTTCGATAGCGAATCGGTCGTCAACGTCGGGATGGCTCGCCCTCGCGTCAGGTTTCTCGCTGCCATCCTGTGCGAGAATCGAGACCGTGAAGCCGAGTGCGGTGAGCTCTTCTTCGATCTGGCGGAGTGCTGCGTCGTGGTCACTCCCCCCAGCTGCCTGCACGCCACCAGTATCAGGCATCGCGATCTCTTCTCCGGCTTCAGTGAGCCGGATGCGGAGCTCATCGGCGTCGATATCGACGGTCATATCGAGGTATCGAGATCGTTCGCGAATGTCCGCGAGTGCATCATACGATGGCGGATCGGCGTCGACGTCGTCGAAGAGCCGTCTGAGTTCGTCGTCAACTGCTTCGACGGCCACCCAGCCGTTTTTCTCGCGGCATCCTTCTCGAAGCTGAAGACTCCGAACCACCTTCGCAATCGCGACGTCCAGGTCGTCGCTCGCAATATCGAGGACATCGTGTCCGTCGGCAGGTGGTCTCGTTGTTGCGGTTTCTGGCTCAGCCGGCACACCGTGTCTGTCACTGATGTGCTCGTGCATCGAGGAGAGCGTCTCAGTGAACTGCTCCTCTTCACGCGCTGTGAGAGGCGATTCACTCTCGGGGTGGCCCAGTGGAATCGGGAGTGGTTCGAGACTGAACGGATACGGCCCTGTTTCACCGAACGTCGGGCTCGGCAGGCTGGCGATCCACTCTCCACGCGGCAACGAACGAATCCGATTGGCGAAATCCGTGGGGTCCATCTCTTCGTGGGCCATCGCTCGCGCCAGTTCTCGGTCGACGTTGATTTTCCCGATGAGCGAACTGCCGATGTTGTTCAGGGCGTTCAGGTATATTTTTCGCCCGCCTTCGGCCTCCATCTGTTCGGGGAACTGCATCGACAAGCCGACCGAGAGCCGGAATCCCCGCCCTTTCTCGAGGAGGTCGTTCATAATGTCGGAGACCACAACCGATGCTGCCTCGTCAACGAGCAAGTTCACGACGTAGTCGTCTGAGTGTTGAGAGAGCGCCCGTTTGCGATCTTTGAGGGCTGCATCGAGATTGGTCAGGATCACACCGGTCATGATCCGGGCGGCGTCGTCGCGGAGGTCTCCGAGGTCGAAGAGAATGACCGTATCTTCGTCGAGGACATCCCGAAAGTCGAACTGGTTCTCGGTATTATTGAAGATCTGACGCAGGTGCGTATCCTGCGAGATGTAGGCGAGACGGTTTCCGACACCGCCCATCACGTTCGCGAAGGTGTTCGGATCTAACTGGAGTTGCCGTCGGATCGTCCGAGTGACTTCCTCGTCGCTCGATCGCGGGGCGTCGCCGATGTTCTCGTTCGGTGGCCCGGCCTCCCAGAGCTGGTCGACTACGTGTTCGAGCTGTCGGTGTGCGAAGTAGTCCGTCGACGCTCGGTACAGCCCGTTCTCACGCCCGTATTCCTCGTCGAACAGAGCCTTGATGAGTGTCTTGATGAGGGTCGGGGCCACAGTCGCCCGCTCGTAGCGGTCGGTTCCCATCACGAGCTTCAAAATCTCTTCGTAGTGGTCGGCCTTCCGTTGGACGGCGTCTTCGCGGCGCCGTCCGGTCTCCATCGACGGTTCGAGATCGAAAAATGAGAACCCGGGGAGGACGTCTGGTACCGGGAAGTGGACGACGTTCTCTTCGAGGTCGGTCATTCCAAACCGACGCGCGTGAGCCCGCATGTAGTTCTGGGCCATGTCGTCGTTCTTCGGGATAATGAGGATGGTTGGTCCCTCGGTGTTGTCGTACAGCGACAGCAGATCGTTGATCAGGGCTTTCGATTTCCCAGAGCCGGTTGTTCCGAACCGGCCGTAATGTGTGGGCAGCAGTCGGGGCGGAATATGTGTCGGCTCGCCTTCGGCCTCGCCGGTATCGTTGAGTGCGTACCCGATTGCCATTCCGTCACGGAACTCGCTCATGAGGTCTTGGTGGGGGCGTGGCAACGGATTCCGACTCTGCTGTTCCGCACGCGTCCCACGGGTCCCCTCGACAGTAAGCTGTTCCGAGGAGGGAACAAGTACAAAGTGCGCGAGTTCCCGGCCACTCAGCACGAACCCGGGTCGGGTCTTCCCACGGCCGGTCGTGATCTCACGATCCAAGAGCCGCTGAAGAGCCGTTCGGGCGTTCCGTTCTTTCGTGGCTGCCCGAAAGCCGCTGTCGCGCAACCGTTCAGCGTTAACCTCGTAATAAGGCCCGTCAAGCGGATCGAATACCGGGACAAGTGATTGCATCCGCTCATCGAGATCATCGCGACCGTCGTCCCCGGATGGAATCCCGATTGCTCGGATGTTCGCGGTGAACGACCGCTTCGGATTTTTCGCCTCGATTGCCTCGACGCGTTTTGCAACCGCGTCGCTAAGCTGGTTTTTGTCCCGGTTCTCCGATTGGCCGTCGAGTTCGAAGAGGGAGCCAATAATCTCCTGGGCGAGTGTGTCCCGCCCGTCGATGACGTCCTCCTTGCGAAGATCGGCATCCGACTGCCAGCTCTTGCGTCGCTGGAAGACGACCTGGAACGCCACTGGTGCTGTCGCCTCCATCAGGTGGTCGACGAGCGACGCGAGCGCACCTCCTGGCTGATCGACGGCTGATAGTTCCGCTTCGTCGTCGTCGGCAGTGAATGGCGAGAGTGAGGTCATCCAGTCCTGTTTCCGAGTAGCCGACCCCTGCCACCGCACGCCGAGTGGGGAGACGGTCTCGGTCGCCGGCCGGGCGAGTATCGTCCCCTCTGATGTCTCCGTTGGTTTGGCAAGCGTCGTGAGTGGCTCATCCTCGGGAATCGCATCTGGTGGGGCGAGTTCGAGGGCGGTGTCTCCGAACTCGATGATGTGGTCGGCGACTGTCCCTCCATCCGCGACCGATTCGGCGTCTGCTGGCCTCGCTTGACTGTCGTCGTCAGTCCCACATTCGTATTGCTCGTCAGGACCGAACTCGTACGTGAGCTCGCCCGACTCATAGTGATCGACAAACGTCTCTCGGTCGAATTCCACAGGCTGCACGAGTCGGGATGCGACGTCGACCTCGGTACGCTCGATGTCGAACGTCTCGGGATAGATCGACCGGAGACGTTTTTCAAGGGTATCCAGATGGTCGTCAGCACCGTAGTAGAATTCGACGGGGTCGTCTGCACCCTCGCTGAGCGCGAGGAATTCGAATCGTAGCGGTGTTTTGCTGTGTAGCGGATTGAGTTTGTCAGCTAGCCCCGTCGAGTCCGTTGAGGTCAGTTTGTGGAGGCTTTCCAGTGCCTGCGGCAGACGCTCCGGATTGAGGCGTTCGGAGGTTGGCGTCACGCGGAGGTACTCACGCATCGTCGCCACCTCCTGCTGCACCACCATCAGTCTCTGTTGGCGTCCGCTCAGGTGGGAGTTGTCCGTTGTCTGTCGCTCGGCTTTCAATGTCCTCCTGGAACGCCTGTACGTCCGCGTCCATCGGATTCTCGCCAGTGCCGGGGAGTGAGGCTCGCCGTTGCTCGGTTGGCTCGAAGTCGATGACCTGCTTCTCCTTGGGCATCGCTTTGACCTTGATCCCGCGCCACTCGCCGTCGACGCCGACGAGTGCTTCGGAGAAGCCTGCATCCTCGTTGCCGGGGACGGCATCCTGGACGAACCGCATCTGCGCGTAGTTCAGTCCGAACTCGTCGGCCCACGCCTTGTCCATCCCGTCCAACCGATGGAACTGCTTGACGGCACACTGGTCGAGGATCGCCTCGGATTCGGCATGCTCGAAGAACTCGTCGACGGTCTGGGTGACCAGCCGAATCGAGAGATCGTGGTGTCGGTGATGGCGGAACACCGTCTCGAGGAACGCCAGACTCGCCGCGTCCTGCATGATGTAGCGGGCCTCGTCGATGTAGAACACGACCTCCTTGTCTGAGACCTTCGCTCGCTCGTAGACCAGCGAGATGAGTAGCTGCATCGTCAGCGCCGTGCTGCTGTCGACGCTGCCTTCCTGCTGGGCGAGATCGAGGTAGATGACTTTCTCGTCGCGGATGTCGAAATCGGATTCCTGCCCGAGATTCGCGTGGCGACCGTCATCCTCGAAGGGGCGGAGCTGGTCGAGCAGCCACGTTGCGTCCTCCTTGATCTTCCCGGCTTCCTCGTCGGACCGCACGACGAACTCCTCGGGGTCGTCGACCATATCCTCGAAGACGTCCATCATGTCGCGGATGGTCGGGCTCGGGTTGCTGTGCGTGGAGATGTCGTCCGTAATGTCCTGGCGCTTGTAGGCGCGCTTGAGCCCGAGTTCGAGCGTCGTCCGCCGGTCGCCCAGCGAGATACCGCGGAGGGCGAAGAAGTTCGTGAGGAAGCTCATCGCGTCGTCGAGCTTCTCGTTGAACGGGCTCGCGTCCTCACCCATCGCCCGCTGGACGTGCTCCGGCGTCTCTCGGATTTCCAGCGGATTCAGACCGAGCGTCCCACCGACCGTGATCCGTTTGGCGTCGAGAGCTTCCGAGACACCTGCCCAGTTGTTCAGCGGTTCGAGGATGATACCAATGCGGTCCTTACTCTGTTCGATGGATCGGATAAAGTTCTGCTTGGAGCTGAACGACTTCCCCGAGCCCGTGTCGCCGACGGTGAACATCGCGTACCCGTTGTCCCGGGCGAATGGGTCGATGACTACGGGGCTCTGGTTGTCCTTGTGGATCCCGAACTCGACGCCGCCCTCCTCGAGGATCGTCGCGTTGTGCGGCGAGGACAGCAACGCGCCGACGGCGCCGCCTAGCGCGATAGACGTCCGCCCGAACTCGTTGTCGCCGATAGGCGCGGCAGACTGAAGGGCAAGGTCCTGTCGACAGATGGCGGTCTTCGGCGTGAGGTTCGCCGGATCGTCACGGAGCGCACTCTTGACCTTCTGGACGGCGTCCCGGAGTTCCTCCTTCTCGTCGGCTCTGACCGTAATGAACATCCCCTGGTCGAAGACATTCGCGCCATTTTCCACGGCCTTGTACGTCGCTGCGGCTTCGTTGGCGCGCTCCTGCAGGTAGGCACTCCGCACGCTCTGTTCGAGATCGGCGTCGACCTGAAGGTCGTCAGCGATATCCTGCAGTTCGTTCCGCGCCCGCTCCTGGTTCTTCGGCGTGATGTGGGCCGTCAGGTCGAACTGCACGTCGGTCATCTCGAAGAGCTCGGAGAGGTAGCCGTCGTTGGGGTAGTCCGGGTAGTCGGCGATGTACAGCGTCGTCGTCCACTGCTCGCCGACCTGTGCCGCGCGCGTCTCCCACTCGATGGCGGCTGGCGCGGTCACCGTCTTGTGTGACTCGGCGATGTCGTCGAGGAGCTGGCGTTCGGCGGCGCCCTGTTCGATGGTCTCCTCGTCGAGGAGGTCAGAGAACTCGACCTTCTCCTCGTCGTCTTCGGTGTACCAGTCCCAGAGGAGTTTCCCGCCGATCCCGACCAGTACCGCGAGCAGAATGTAGAGGGCCGCTCCTTCAGCTGAGGTCGGATTCGTGAGCCACTCCGTGAGCTGGCCGACGGCTCCGCTGCCCGTCTGGAGGACGAGGTTACGCATCGTGGGCATCCTCCCGGCGCGAGTGGCCGATGATGGGTTGTTCGCGAACGACGCTCTCTGCGTCCTCGTACTCGTGTTCGCGGCCGTTCCAGAAGTCCATATTCAACACGAAGAGTTCGACCGTGCTGAGCCGCCGAGCGGACCAGCCCGACGCCTGCTGGATGAACTCCGAGCGCACATCGTTCACCCGGCTGTCCAGCTTCTCGAACATCTGAGCACGACGTTCGACGTCGGTGAGGTCCTCGCGACGGGTGACGAACGGGTTGAACAGGAAGCCGATGACGGGGAACTGTGTGAGCTTCTCGGCGGGCGTGCCCTCGTCGCGGAAGCGGTCGTAGACCTCCAGCGGGGTGACCTCGACGCCGATGTAGTATCGCACCTGCTGGATGCCCCGATCGCGCATCTCCTTGGGCCGGGTCTCCCTGTACTCTTCGAGGAGTTCCTTGAAGATCGGGTTCTCCGTGACGTCCTCGTCGTTCAGGCGGTCCTCGATGTTCTCGGTGATCTGTTCGACCGGGAACGAGCGGGTCGTGGCGTGAAGTTTGAGTTTCGAATCCAGTTCCTTGTTGGCGAACTCTTCGCCGGCGTCCTGGAGCTGTGCCCAGTCGTCGGACATCGCGAAGTCCATGTTGCCGGGGTCGATCTCGATGAACGCCTCCATCGTCCCGTCATCGCGCTGGATCG
>Ga0209917_1000559_pt1 | contig 15480 bp, 8 predicted proteins | sample SalPon2_C_H2O_MG_FD_185710 | JGI IMG/M metagenome (GOLD analysis project Ga0209917, IMG submission 185710) | Salt pond water microbial communities from South San Francisco under conditions of wetland restoration - Salt Pond MetaG R2_C_H2O_MG... | ecosystem: Environmental > Aquatic > Non-marine... | reverse complement strand
CGCCACCATCGTCGTCGACACTGTTGTCGCCAGCAGCATCGCCATCGCGTTCGGTCGCCGCCTCACCGAGCGCAGGAAGGGTGATCCGGATGGTGGTGCCGTCTGCGGTGTCGAACTCTAGCTCGCCGTTGAGCGCGTCAACACCCCATTTGAGCTGCCAGAGGCCGAGTCCGCGCCCGTGTTGGAGGTCGGTTTCGGTGCCGGCCGCAAGCGAGTTGAGTTCGGTGGGGGGGATTCCCGGTCCGTCGTCGCTGATGACAACCTGACAGCCCGCTGCCGTTGTGGTGACCGCAACCGTCACCGTCGAGTCGGCGTATCTGACGGCGTTTTCAAGCGGGCTCGAAAGCGTTGTTCGAAGCGTCTCAGCGTCTGTTCGCAGCTCTACAGCGTCCGGGAGCTCGGTCTCGACGCTCACCTCTGTGGTGTCGAGGTCGTCGAGCACATCGGTGACGACAGCAGCCACATCGACCGTTGTCGGCTTGAGGTCGCGCGCCATCAGCCGGTCGATTCGTCGCGCGCGGGTGCCGAGGGTCGCCAACCGATCGGCCGCCGTCAACACCGTCTCCGCGTGATCGCCGTCGGTCTGGTCGGTCAGCCGCTCGGTGTGGCCCTTGATCACGTCGAGGCGATTCCGGAAGTTGTGCCGAAGCAGTCGGTTGAACACCGAAAGCCGTTGCTCGCGGCGTCTCCGATCGGTGATATCCCTGGCGTTGATCAACACCGCCGGCTCGCCGTCGTGGGTGATCTTCGAGACGGTCGTTTCGACCCGCCGTCGCTGGCCGGCCTTGGTTTCGACATCAAGCTCGTACTGATCGCTGGCTGCGACACCCTCAAGGACGCGTCGGGCTTGCTCGTGTGCGCCCGCAAGATCCTCGTCGGCGATGACGTTGGCGTACGGCATGCCGACCAGCTCCTCGCGGCTATACCCCGTGATCTCGGCCAAGCGGTCGTTGGCAAAGATGTATTCGTCGCCGTGGACGACGCCGATACCATCCTTGCTCTGTTCGACCAGCGTCGAATACCGCTCGCGTTCGGCCTCCAGCTCATCGATAAACCGGCGGAGGTCGCCGCGCATGTCGGCCATCGCCGCCCCGATCCGCCCGGGGATCGCCGCCTCGAAGGCATCGTCGTCGAAGTCTTGCCGGGAGAGCGCGTCGGCCTGACTGGCGATCGTCTCGATGTATGCTTTCGTGTTGCGGAACGCCGTCCGGAGATCACCGATCTCATCCTCACGGCTGCCATCCTCGATATCGACAGCTAACTCGCCGTCAGCGATCGCGTCGGCCTGCCGTGCCAACCGCTGGATCGAGCGGATCGGCCCGCGTTGGATCACCGTCCCGATCAGTAGGAATCCAAGGAGCGTGATCCCCACGAGCGCGGTGAGATCGGTACGGACGGAGTCGCTGACCGCAAGCGCGTTCCGCCGTGGGGCTTCCTTGACGACAACCCAGTCGACGGCCTTGCCGGGCACACTGTGGTAGCCCTTGACGCTGGTGTCGGTCAACACCGAGCCGTTGAGCTCGGCGGCGGGTGGGCGTTCGAGGATCCGGCTCCCGATCGTCGTGTTCGCGCGATCACCCTTGTAGGGTGCGATGACGTTTGCTTCGTTTTCGTCAAACAGGACGAAGGCGGTGAATCCACCCAACACCTGTGTCTCGGTGCCCTCGATCACGCTGGTGAACGATTCGGCTCGCACGTCGGTTCGGTACTCGCCGACGAGGACGTGTTCGCCGTCAGGCGTCGGCGACGCGATAGCGACGAGTGCCTCTGACTCGTCGGTGTACACCCACGAGAGGATCACGTCGTCGGTGCTGTTGAAGTTGAAGCCGACGGTTGGCTTCCAGTCGACATCAGTCACCGACAGCGAACGATCGACGTATGCGGACTCCGTGCTTGCGACGATCCGTTCGTCGGTACCCTCAGAAAACGACGCTGGGCTGCGTTCGACTAACGACAGCGTCGCTACCTCGGTTGACAACGCCTCGCGTTCGCTCCGGAGGACGGCGGCTGTCTCCTCGGGTGCGGTCGGATCGAGCCCGCGGTGGCTTGAGAGGGCACGGATCGTCTGTTGGTTCCCATCAACCCATTGGGCGAGGGCGTTGGCCTCCAGCTCGGCATTTGTCTCCATCGAGTGCAGCTGTTCGTCTCTGACGCTGTCGGCGACATCAATCACGGTCGTCGCACTGATCGCGGTGATCAACAGGCCGATGAGCATCGCGCCGCCGAGCAGTTTGAGTGCGTACCGCGAGCGGATCGGCTCCGGGAGCAACGATTCGAGTGCCATGTGGGATTACGCGCAGTACGGAGAGGATACGCGGTCAGCGTCCATAGGCTACGTAGCTGAACCACGTATTTTAAGACTTGGTCATCCTGCCTTTATTATCACAGGCGGATGGTACCGTCGCTCCTCCGGATCCTACTAGTCTCGTTCAATAACACCCGGGAGGTAAACAGTCCACTTCGTTTGAGAGAACTGCGCTGTCCGGGAATTGAATCACGGTCGCTCACGCCGTTCGCTCTCTGGTTCAATTCCGTGGCGATCTCGTTGTTCGCTTCGCTCACGACAGAACTGCGCCGTCCGGGAATTGAACCCGGGCTAGAGCCTTGGGAAGGCTCTGTCCTACCACTGGACCAACGGCGCACAAGATACCAGTACTACGCTAGAAAAATAAACCCGCTGGTTCGATCCGGATGCGCTATTTTGTCGCCTCATATCCGGCTGAAGACTGATCGTATCGCTGACGAATGTCTGCTTCGGTGGTGAACTGATAGGTTTCCTGATCGTGCCACCAGTACAGTGCGGTGAGCTGTGCGGCTACCTCATCTGTGATCGTCTCCTCCTCACGAAGCTCTTCGACCTGCCCGATGGGTTCGATCTCATCATCGTCTGTTGCTGTTGTTTTCGCGTCCTGTAGATCAGTTACCGTCTCGATACCTGCTTCTGTGAGTGTGTCGATCGTTTCCTCGGATAGCTCGATCACGGTCGAAACCGCTCCTGGGGTGATCTCCTTTTCGCGGTCGACAGCCACCTGCATCACTTCACTCAGTAGCTCGTGGTCACTTCCCGCCAGTTCGTCTAGTGCACGTTGATACTGATCACGAGCCTGTCGGTACCGAAGTTTTGCGACGGTGTACTCACCGTTTACATGGGCTGCAACTGCTGTCTGAAAGCTCGTCTCTCCAAGCTGTAACGCCTCCGTGAGATCGCCACGTCGGCTCTGGATCTGACTGAGCGTTTCCCGATCGGAGTTGGTCTGCGCGATCGTTTCCTTCACCTCGTCTTTTGTGTCTTCGTCGTCGATCTCGTCGGCTGCTGTCCTGTAGAGATCGAGGGCTTCATCATACAGTGTGATGGCTGTCGCCAAATCCCCGTCCTCTCGGGCCGCAGTCGCATCGACAACGAGTTCATCGGCATCGTCTCGGAGTTCGTTCGGGTCGACCTCATCTGTGGCGTCTACCGTATCGGTTGCTTCGATCACCTCATCTTGGACATCGGGTGATGCCGACGGTGTCTCCTCGTCAAAGCTATCGATCCCTTGTCGATCGGAATCTGAACTGCTAAGCCATTTGTAGGCTCCCCCGATGCCAGCGAGCACAGCGACACCGGCTCCGCCGACAGCAGCCATCCCAAGGCCATCATCTTGTGGCGGTTGCGAGGTATCATCCTGTGGTGGCTGGGTATCGTCTTCTGGTGGTTGTGAGTCCTCCTGTGGTGGCTGGCTGTCGTCCTGCGGTGGTGGTTGCGAACTATCGTCCTGTGACGATGAGGTATCGATCTCGATTGTCTGATTTGCATACGCCCACTCGTTCGGATGGCCCAATGTTCCGAGAGTCGTCCGTGATCCTTCGCTTGAGGAGGTGGTACCGGAGTTGACCGCACGGAGGGTCGAACCGCTGCCGAAAAACAGTGTGCCATCCGCAACGGTTGGCGCGGAGGTCATCTCTGAGTCGATATCCCAGTCGACTGAACCGGTGTCGACATCGAGCGCGTAGGTGGTGTTTCGGTTTCCGAAGAAAACGTTTGATTGTACGACGGTTGGTGTTCCGGTACCATCTTGAAGATCGTTCTCCCATCGTGTTCCGCCGAGTTCCGAATTCAGTGCATATACCGTTCCGGTAAGATCACTGACGAAGAGCGTGTCTCTGACGAACGAGCCTGCTGAGGCTACTGTTGGCATGGACAGGCGGCCAAAGTCGGATTCAAATGTCCACTGTTCCTCGCCGCCGGATACGCTGACAGCGTATAGCACATTGTCGTCACTACTGGCATATACTGTCTCGTTTGCTACCGTCGGTGACCGCTGGATGCTGCCACCGGTCGAAAACGCCCACTGTTCCTCACCGGAGCTCGCGTCGATCGCATACAGGGTTCCATCATCGCTGCCGACGAAGACGGTTCCGTTGACAACGACCGGTGACGATTCGATTGCTCCGCCGGTCTCATACGTCCACGTTTCCTCTCCTGATGAAGCACTTACGGCATACAGTGTCCCGTCGTTACTCCCGACAAAGACGGTTCCATCGACGACCGTTGGTGATGAGTTGACAGCTCCGCCGGTGCCGAATGCCCACTCTTCCTCACCGGATTCGGCGTTGATCGCATAGAGGGTGTTGTCCTGGCTCCCGACAAAGACAATACCACTCACCACAGTCGGCGACGACTGGACGCTGCCACCGGTCGAAAACGCCCATCGTTCGAACGCGTTGGATGCGTTCAGTGCGTATACGTCGCCGTCGTCGCTACCGAAATAGACGAACGAGTCGACGATTGTGGGCGAGGAGGTGATCGTACCGCCGGTGGCGAACGACCACTGCTCGTTGCCTGCTTCCTCTTGTGCGGCCCCGCTGGTACTACTGGTTGTTATACCACCGAGAATACCGGCTGCGACCGCAGTTGTTTGTAGTACCTGTCGCCGTGTTGACTTCCCACGCAATTCATCAGGAGTATTTATTTTCTCGTTGTTCATTATTGGATGACATACCGATAGTAGCAAAAAAGAGTCCCGGTGTATTTTTCAACAGCTCCAGTGCTATCTTATTATTCAGCCATCTCTGGTTTAGGATTCCTGCGTCAGCTGGATATCTCTTGAAATGCCTTCCTCCTCATTGTTCAAAAATTGACCTAAATCCAGGCTTTCGGTATCTTCCTGAATATATCCTTCTTCACTTGCTCTCCATACCAATGTGATATTCTGAATATCGCCTTCGTACGGTACATTTTCATACCGGTATTGTCCATTTTGTCCTGTTTCTTGTTCTGTGGTTAATTTTTCACCGTCCTCATATTCAATGGTAACATTAGCGAACGAAACAGGATCTCCATTACCGTCTATAACAGTCCCGTTCAAAACTTGAAATACTTGTTCTTGATTTCCACTATCACTTCCAGATCCCCCGTTGCTTGTGTTTCCACCAGTATCGCTCGTCGTGTCATTATTTGTGGTTTCACTATCTGCTGAGTTGTTATTTTCATCCGATGAACTATCTCCCCCACCAATAAACGGGAGACTGCTAAACAGTCCTGATCCAGAATTACTCGACTGATTAGCTCCTGATTGGGCCGGTTCACCGAAATCAACCTGGGTAGCCGTTGGGGTTATCCCTGTTTTGGGATCGTAGTCTGTCGTTTCCGTTGAGGCTGTGATCGTATAGTTCCCACCACCTTCTTCAAGTTCAAATCGGTATCTTCCATCGCTATCAGTTTCGGTTCTACCTTGATTTCGGTTAACCAATGAAACGTTTCCATTATCTTCGTTCTCTATTTGCACGATTGCTGCTTGGGCAGGCTCCCCGTCCGCATTGTACACAGTTCCGCTAATTTCGTTGCTTTCAGCTAGCGGACCGACTCCTAAGAACGTTCCCGCACCCCACAGACCACCGATCAGCACAATCAAAATGATCGCCCCAACAAATAGATATTTACCAACCTGCGGCGACATCAGCGTCTGCTTCAGCTTCTCACCGGTCGACGCAGAACCACTGAGCTGTGAGCGTCCTCCCCCACCCGAACCCGGAGCCTCAAGCCCTGAGACTTTTCCCTGAATCTCGCCGCTTGACAGCCCGAAATCTCGCTCGAGCGTTCGCACTGACTCTGTAATCGAACTGATCTCCTCATCGACCAACTCTCGCTTGAGCGACTGTTTCGCTTCCTTCCATCGACCTGTTGTCTGCCCGAGCGGTTCGATACCTTGGTGGCGACCGGTGACGATGACGATATCGAACTCGGAAAGTGCGTCGGTGTTTGTGGAGTCTGCGATCGCCACCGAGTGTTGATCCACGAACTCCTGTAACAACCCGACGGCCTCGTTTGCGCCGGAGACACCGACAGCCGTGACCTCTCGATCGTCGGCCAACTCCTCTAGAATCCGGATATCCTTCTCGCTGCCGGGCACTGTCGCCCGCCGCTGGTTCGTCAGCGCGTTGAACACCGCCATCGAGTCGTCTGATTCCTCAAGTGTGTGGTTCCACTCATCGATCTGCGTGCGAACGGCGTTGACAAAGTCGGTGAGCGGTTCGGCGGTGTTCCGATCGGTATACTCGCCGTAGAACTGTTCGGCCCGTGAGTTTGGCGTTTCCTTCGCGCGGAAGTAGCCGGTGACCTGCCGACTGTCTGGTTTGATGGCAACCCGCATGCTCGCGAGCGCCATCTCCTTGATTCGCTGGTTCGTCCCCGTCGCGTCACCTGTTGGGGAGTATTCGTTTCCTTGTGCATCGTAGACTGTGAGTGTTGACATGATTGATCACCCCATCTTGTCGAGCAGTTCGTTGAATCCCATCGTCTGTACGTTTCCGTTTACATCTCGCATCGGCACCCGCTCGCCGTTTCGCTCGGTCGTCTGGTAGTACACCGGGTGGATCTCCGATCCAGCAGTGTCCTGTACCAGCGTCCGAACAGTCTGATCGTTCTGGACAAGCGTCTCGTTGACGTAGTCTTTGAAATCATCGAAGTACATCACCGGATCAAGCCCCATCTCATCCTCGAACTCCTCGGCTAGCACGTCGCACTTTGTCGCCACGAGCAGCACTTTCGTGCTGTCGGTCGCATCGAGGATATCGAAGTATGACTCGATCCCCAGTGACTCATCGCCTTCGTATCGCTCCATATCGAGAATCAACACCAGGGTGTTGGCTTCGCGTACCCGCTGGGCGAGCCGCCGGAGGATCGAATCGTCGATCTCTTCTGGCTCGCTCATCAGCGCGTTCGGTAGCTGGTCGAGATACTCGCCGGCGTAATCGAGGCTCCCGATGCGGATGTTTTTCGGGAAGACGCTCCCCTTCACGTAGTTGAACTCCAGATTTTTCACGTCATCGACAGCGGTTGCACCGAGCTCCCAGCCGGCATCTTCCGATGCAGCATCGACCTCACTGACCAGCTCCATGAGATCCGCACTCGGTGTCATCGGTGTATCTGCGTCCCGGGCGGCTGCATCGTCGAGTGCTTCGAGATACTTGCCGACCAAGAAGAGCGATTTCCCCGAGCCAACCGGCCCGAGAATAAAGAAGTCCTCAGCCGAGTCGTACTCGAAGAAGCTGCGCAACGTGACGATGAAGATCGCCGAGAGGACGACATTTTGAATGAGTCCGCCGGAGTTAAACTCGACACTTGGACTGTCAGGAACGACGATATCGACGGTTCCTTCGCTGAAGACGGGATCGATGACCTGCGGGAAGCTGAGGTGATACTCGATCAGCCCGACGACCGTGATCGCCGACAGGAGGAAAAACATCAGACTGGCTGCCCGCCGAAACTCAAGGGCGTCAGCGGTCTGAATCTCGAATAAGCTTCGTCCACCGCCGACGATCCCGCCGAGTACGACACCACCCACAACGAGTGGGATATTAGCAACAAAATCGATATTCGGGAGGAATAGCCCCTGAGATTGCAACGCGATCAGCGCCGAGGCCGTTCCAAACCCAAGCAACAGTCCCTGGATCCGCTTTTTCGGATCAAGAATCAACAACAAGAGCAGGCCAGCGTACACCCCAAACAGAAACGCTGAGAGCTGTTCGACGCTGACGATCCCGAGGGCTCCGGGTGTCTGGATGAGCTGTTTGAATATGTCTGACCGTTGCCACGCCTCTCCGAGCGAGCTAAACAGCGGTGCTGCGACTGCGATCACGACGACGAAGTAGCCGATGAGTCGCAGCTTTTCGCTGTTATCACTAATTATGTCTCCGAGACTCATCGTTCTGTATCCGCATCAACCCGATTATTTGTCTCGGCTGCGTCACTGAACCGTACCGTTTCGAGGTAATCGTTCAGAAGATCATCCCTGATCTCGGCTTCATCTCGTAGGTAGAATCTGACATCGTTTTGATTCTCCATGTTGAGCACGTCTGTCCGCCTAACGTACCATCCTTCGTCGAGCTTGTGGTTGTGGTGGACGAGAATGTCCGTATCCTCCGACCCCTCACGAGATTTGTAGCCGGTGTGGTAGCCGTCGGCCTCAACCTCTGCACGGAGGTTATCAAGGAAGACCCCGCCGATGAACATTCCAAGACCGATATCCCAGTTTCCACCGGCCTCAACCGGGAAAGAGGCGTAGTTTTCACCGCCGGCACCGAGATTGTAGGCACCCTTGAACTCGCCTTCGAGATCAGCAACGTCGCCGATCGAATCGATCGCCTGGCTCATCACGCCGACAACAAGATTCATTTCATTGTACCGCGCTCGATCGTCGCTGATCCGACGTTTTCTGAGCCCGGTGTACTGTGGATCTTGTGCCTTCCGCGCTAACTCTTCGAGCGAGCCACGGAGTCGCTGTCGTTCGGTCTGATCATCAAAGAGCTTACTTTGGCCGATATCGGTATCCTCCCGTATCTGGAGGATGTTTTGGGGCTGAATCGTTTTGATGTAGTCGTAGGACTCATCCTGTGTGGCGACATCAGTATCCCGGCTTTCCTCGTACTCCGTTTGGTGTTCCCGATACTGCTCTTCGGCGGTGAGCAGCTTTTCGCGCGGCTTGTTCAACTCCTCGAACAGATCAGCTGTCCCGTCGTACCGTTCGACGGATTTCCCTGCCGATTCCAGATCAGATTCAAGCTCGTCGTGGCGTGCCTTGATCTCTTCTGTCTCCAAGACCTCATCCTCGATGCATTCCTCGATGACCGTGGTGAGGTCGCCAAAGCTCGCACCATCCTCAAGCTGCCGTTGGAGTTCGTCCATCGCTGAGGGGTGCTCCTCCTCAAGCACCGACCGTGCCTCGCTGAGAATCGATTGCCGACGGTGATCGACTTCGTCTTCGACGGTTCTAACCAGTTCTCGTCCATCGAAATTAGATTCGATCGAGATCGAATCACCGGTTCTGGAGACGGTAAACACGTCTCTGTCCTCAAGCTGGTTTGTCTTCATCCGGTAATTTCGTTGTGCTTCCTCGCGTTCTTCCTCGGAGGAGGTTTCCCACGGTGCCAACGATTCGAGTGTCCCCTCCTCCTCGTTCATTTTGATGAACGAGCTTCGAACGGCCTGTAGATCCTTCAGCGAGGAGTTGATACGGCGTTTTATCTCGCTGCTACTGATGCCGATCGCCTCGAACTCGTTGGAAAGATCATTCAGTGCATTCCGAACCCCCGAATCGTTGAGTGATTCGACGAGCTCCTCGGAATCGGCGTTTTCGACCTCTCTGGCATACTCATCGAGTGCCACCTCCAGATCATCAGTAATCGCTTCAACAGGGATCGATTGACACTCGGTGTACTCCTCGTAGATCGGTCGCGCGGCATGATCCCAGTTGTCGACCTGCCGGTCGATCTCATCCTGCTGTTTCCGACGCTGTTCCTCTAACTCCGCGGCAGTCTCTTCGAGGTCAGTTGTAAGGCGCTCTTTTCGCTCTTGGGCGTCCTCAAGTTTTGCTTCCAGCTGATTGAGCCTAACCCCTGGGCTGACCGTGTCGGTTTCTAGTGCGAGTAGGTAGCTGATCGTGTTCTGTACCTGCGTATCATCGATTCCCCGAAGGCGGTACAACAGATCTTTCCGCTGTGCCAGCCGTTTCAACGCGTTCTTTGCGACATCACCGAGCTGCTTGTCGGTGCTGTCGACGAACTGATCGGCTTCGCCGCCGACATCTGTTGTTCCCGCTCGGATCGATCCACCGATCACTTCGATCTGTTCGGTGATATCCTCGGATTCTGATTCGGCCTGTGCGATGATGTCCTTGTAAATCGAGACCGATTCGTACTCCAACTCGGTAAAGAGATCGAACTCAAGCAGCGATTTGATCTCTTCGAGCCGCGTTTCGAGATCGGATCGGTCGGCGTCATGGAGCTCACCCTCCGGCCCTTCTGGACGCCACTCTCTGGAGAGGAATCGATCGACCCCTGCATAGATATCCGCCTCCGCCTCGGAGGCGTCTTGTTTTGCCGTCAAGATCTCACTCATCACGGATTTCGCATCCTGTATCTCATCGACGTTGTAGCGAACGACCTGCGGAACGCCGATGATGAACGGTGCGTAGGAGGGAAGATCGGCGAACGGATCCTCCATATCCATCATGTTGTAGTAGGTCGCAATGAGATAGACCATCGCGCGATCGAATTCGATCAGTGCATCCGATGATTGGAGGATGTTTGCCTTCTTGCCCCCAAACCCGGTTGGATCGATCGGTACCAGTATCTTATCCTTGAAGATATCCTCCCCTTGGAGGCTCAGATACTCCATCTCTGAGAGTGCGGCGTGTGCGTTTGCGGTTTCGGCATCCCCCTCGTCATCGTTCGGTAGGATGCCGAACAGCGTCATCTCCGCTGTTCGGTTCGTTTGTTTGAGATCGCGGACGAGGTCGATAAAGATGCCTGAGCCCGAACCGCCTCCCAATCCGGCGATCACAGCAACCTTCCCTCGCCGCGGCAGATCGATCGAGGTTCGAACATCGTCATCTTCCGCATACGCCTTGTAGTACAACCCCTTGCCAAGCCCGCGCTTCCGCACGACACCGGTAGCAAAATCAAGATTCTCGTTGATGAACTCCGGTTTGAGCCACCAGTTGTCCTCGTTCATCCCCTTCCCCGATGCGATCCGCGGCACTGCCGATTCACCGATCAGATCGTTTTGATCGTGGAGTTGGATGTTCCGAGTAAGCGGGAGATACTCGATGTTGATCTCACCCGGACGGCCGCGTCCGTCACTCTCCTCTCTGAGCCGATCTTTTGTTTCCTGGATCTCCTCTTCGAGCTCGTGAATCCGCTCGAAATCTCGGTTTTCCTCTTCCTCGGCGGTATCGATCACTGTTACTGTCAACGAACGCGGATCAGGTCGCGGCTGTAACACTGCTTCCTGCACCCACGTTGCACCCAATAGCTCGTAGGTAACGGCTTTCCCCGCCCCACCTACGGCAAATATTCTATCTGGGAGGTTCATCCTTCGGACGATAAGTTATTACAGTATCCAATAAAATTCCCGATTAACAAAATACAGTCAAATAACTGATTGTTGGAATAATATGTTAATATAAAAACAGACTGTTCAGTATTATATACTAACTTCCAACCGATTATATACCCCATAATTTAATCAATTACACCGTTTTGGTTCCTGAGAGAAGAGTATTAGTTTCTCCAGGCCACATATGTATTATGTCCGCTACCACGCCCGTCCTCTCGGAGTCAGCACCGCTTGACCTCCGCTTTTCGGCGTCCGAACTCGAAACCGTCCGTGAGACACTCCTCTCGTTTATCCAGGACACTGTTGCCGACGCCGACGCCGAAGGGGCGACACTTGGCCTCTCAGGCGGTATCGACTCGACGACAACCGCCTATCTCGCCGTCGAGGCACTCGGTATCGACGGCCTCCATGGGCTTGTCATGCCCAGCGAGGTCAACGATCCCGACAACATGAGCGACGCCGAGCGCGTCGCCACGGAGCTGGGCATTGAGTACGATACCATCGAGATCCAACCGATCGCCGAGCAGATCTTTGAGGCCGTCCCCAGCGCGACCGAGGATCGGATGGCGATGGGCAATGTCTACGTCCGCACGCGGGCCGTGCTCAACTACTTTGTTGCCAACGCCGAGGATCGCGTCGTTCTCGGCACCGGCAACCGCGCGGAGGCGATGACCGGCTACTTCACAAAGTACGGCGATCAGGCTGTCGACTGCAACCCCATCGGCGGGCTCTACAAACAGCAGGTGCGACAGCTCGCCGATTCCCTGGACGTCCCCGCTGATCTCGTCGCACAGACACCGACTGCGGGGATGTGGGACGGCCAGACCGACGAGGATGAGCTCGGGTTGGATTACAATACGGTTGACGCGATCCTCGCCCTCCACGTTGATGGCCCGCTGTCGGCGTCGGCGACGCTGCGGGTGCTCGATGACGTTACCCACGAGCAGATCAGGCGTGTCGAATCGCTTGTTGCGGGCAGCGAGCACAAGCGTTCCATGCCGCCGGCACCCGATCCGCTCGGCGAGTGACCCGTCACACAGGCGACAAAGCCCCCAGCGAAGCCAAAACATTCCATCGTGTTGGTAGATGCCGACGACGAAAGCTGTAAACCATCCCCTTGCTAATCGGCGGGCAATGAAGGAGTACAAGATGCGACGCGGGGAGCATCTCGACGATCGCATCCCCGACCTCAAAGCCACAGTTGAATCGTACTTCGGGGCAATCACCGGAACCGAAGAGCACAACGGCCACGAGCTGTACGTCGTCGACGACCCCGACAACGCCGTGTTCAAACGCATCCTTGCGGGCGCGGCCGAATACAGCGGCAAAAAAGACAAGCTCGCGGTTCACTTCGAGGAACGACCGGCTGAGGAGGTTATCGCCGACGGCGACGCCGACGCCGCCGAGGAAGCTGTCTCGCTGAAAAACGAGTTCCTGCTTGAGGCGACCGGCCGGGACGCCAAATCCCGCCGGGAGTCGCTCAAACGAGAAGTCGAAGACGACGCTCCCGACTACTGACCACACGCTGGCGGCCGACACGTGCGGCGCGTATCTGTCGGTGCCTTCTGTGAGGTGTGTGTGCTAGTGTCGATCGCTGTTTTGATGGCTAACATCGGCGAGTAAAAACGTCCTAATTAAGTGTGGTCGCTCCCCGAACTCGGGTGATGGCCGTCTACGTGGGTGTCGACCTCGGGGCAACGAATATCCGGGCCGTTGTCGCCGATGGTTCGGCGACGATTCTTGGGAACGCCACAGCCGAAACACCGCGCGGGCCAACCGGGATCGCGGTCACCGAAGCCATTCTTGATGCGATCCGCGCGGCCTGCGGGCAAGCCGGCGTCACTCCCGGCACGGCGACCGCCTGTGGGATCGGGTCGATCGGCCCGCTGGATCTCGCCGCGGGCGTGGTTGAAAACCCGGCGAACCTGCCCGATCGAATCGATCGCATCCCGCTGACCGGGCCGATCTCGAAGCTGTTGGCAACCGAGAAGGTATATCTGCACAATGACACCATCGCGGGTGTCATCGGCGAGCGGTTCCACAGCGAGCGCAACCCAGATGATATGGTGTATCTCACCATCTCCTCGGGGATCGGCGCGGGCGTCTGTGTCGACGGCACCGTCATCAGCGGGTGGGACGGCAACGCCGGCGAGGTCGGCCATATGACGCTCGATCCACAGGGATTCATGACCTGTGGCTGCGGCCACGACGGCCACTGGGAGGCCTACTGTTCGGGCAACAACATCCCCCGGTATGCCGAACGCCTCCACACAGAGGATCCGATCGAGACCGCCCTCCCGATCGACGATCCTGATCTGTCGGCGGTCGACATCTTCGAGCACGCCGGCGAGGACGAGTTCGCCGACCACGTTATCGAACAGCTCGGCCACTGGAACGCGATGGGTGTCGCCAACATCATCCACGCCTACGCGCCGTTGGTCGTCAACGTCGGCGGCGCGGTCGCGCTCAACAACCCCGAGCTGGTGCTCGATCCGATCCGCGACCGCCTCGACGAGATGGTGATGACGAACATCCCCGAGGTCAACCTCACCGATCTCGGCGACGACGTTGTCGTCAAGGGCGCGGTCGCCAGCGCGCTCACCGGCGGGACGGGCGACCGCTCGAAGCTCTGAGCGACGAATCGTTCACGATCATTCATCGCTGTTGGAACTGCTGGAACCGCAACTTACCCATACGTTGAGCCCATAGAGGCAGCTATGACCGACGAGAGCCTCAAATCCCGCGTTGAAACCTGGATGGTCAAACAGATGCCGATCATCCAGATGCACGGCGGGACAAGCATGGTTCGGGAGGCCGACCCCGAGACCGGGCAGGTCGTCGTTGAACTCGGCGGCACCTGTTCGGGCTGTGGGATCTCAAATGTTACCGCCCAAAACATCAAACGGGATATGTACATGGAGTTCGAGGAGATCGAGGACGTCCAGGTGAAGGTGCCCTCGACCGGCGACACCGGTGCCGACACGGTCGAAGGCGGTCGTGGCGGCGACATCCAGTACTCCAACGAGTCGGCCGGCCACTTCTGAGCCGCCCACGGGAAGCACCCCTCCGGCGCGGCTACGACAGCGATGTTTCCAACGCGGTCGCAACACCTCTCGTTTTCTCGGCCAGCTCCTCGCTGACATCCCCTTCCTCGACAGCCCGATCGAGCTCGTCGTCGTCGACGCGCTCGACGGTTCCGTCAGGGTATTTGAGCACGTCGACATGGAGATCGATGTAGCGAACCGTCTCGGGAAAACACTCGATCGGCGTACAGATGTTGACGTAGGTGCCGATGAGCTCGTCGTCGCGGCTTCGGTAGACGGTCGGATACCACCATCGGCCCTCCTGAAACGTCGTTGTCGCGGTGTCGCCGTCGGATCGGGGCACGTCCAGCCCGTCGTAACGGCCGCCACCGGTCAGCTCGCGGACGACCGTGATCGACTCGCTGTCCCGTTCGGTGACCGATCCCGATCCGAGACTGACCAGCCGGCCGTCGGGTTTGCCGTGGCCGATCTCGATCTCGCTGCCGACGGTCGGCCCAAAGTTGTCGGCGACGACCGCAAACGGAATATCGACGTCAGCGTTGTCGTCGGCGATGTCGTCGACGCTCTCACCGAGTGATTCGACGAAATCGACCGCCGCGCTTGCTGTGTCGCTGCCGGCCTTGATCCGGTGGTGGCCGGCCATCGTCGGCGTTACCTCGCGGCGAATCTCATCGAGGGCAAACCGCGACCTCCGCCCGAACCAACACCACGAGCCGGCTTGGTGACTGAACACCTCCTGTGGTGTCTCATTCTCGTCATCGCCGGCACCACCGCCAGCCAGCGCCCCGTCGACTGTCTCGGCCTGTGCGGTCGCCGTCTCCAGGCCAGCCCGAAGCTCGTCGATCGATGCGTCGGTAGCGGGGTGTTGCCACTCCACCCGCCAGCCATCAGGCGCGTCAATCTCCAGCAGGTCGGCCATTCCGAGAAGTTCGCGGGCAGCATCATCATCGTGGCTGTCGACGGTCGGTGAGCCAGCCTCCGGAACGAGGGTGACGAGATCGGTTGTCACACGAACCTCGCCACCGAGTTGGTGGCGACGATCCGCCCACGGCGGTGTCG
>Ga0209917_1000555_pt1 | contig 15543 bp, 16 predicted proteins | sample SalPon2_C_H2O_MG_FD_185710 | JGI IMG/M metagenome (GOLD analysis project Ga0209917, IMG submission 185710) | Salt pond water microbial communities from South San Francisco under conditions of wetland restoration - Salt Pond MetaG R2_C_H2O_MG... | ecosystem: Environmental > Aquatic > Non-marine... | reverse complement strand
GTGTTGATCGTTGCCTTTGGCTCTGTCGGCGCGCTTGCCATCGCGATTACCGCGCCGGCTGTGTTCCTGAGTGATCTTGCGCCAACGGCCCGCGCAGCAGTCACTGTCCGAGCGATCAGCATCGCGGCCGTCTTTAGCGTCGTCGGGGCTGTAACGACCGATAGCCTCTTTTGAGGGAGTGTGGCGGCCGCCGGTGGGTCAGTCGATATCCGGGTCGTAGATCTGGAGTTCGACCGCAAACACCGCCCCGGTTGGCTCGGTGTCTTCGACCCAGATCTCGCCGTTGTACTGATCGACCAGCTTCGAGACGAGATAGAGACCGATCCCCGAGCCCGGACTCTCGGCTCCCTTGCGACCCTTCTGGAAGACAGCCTCCTTCTCGCTGTCAGGGACGCCAGGACCGTTGTCGGCGATCCGGAGGACGATCGTCGTGGCCGTCCGGTCGGCGGTGAGTTCGATCGCAGGGGCGTCGGTATCGTTGTGGCGGATCGCATTCGTCAGGAGGTTGCCGATCACCGACGACAGCAGTTCATTCGCTCGAACGATGGCGTCGATATCGTCGCCGACGGTGATCGTTACGTCGTCGTGTTTTGAGCGGAGCTTGCTTACCTCGGTGTCGACGATTGCGCCGAGGTCAATTGCTTCGAGGTCAACGGTGGTCGTTCCCTCGATCGAGTCGACGAAATCCTTGGCGATCTGGGCGAGTTCCGCGATATGGTCGCTCGTGTTCCTGATTCGCTCGACCATCTCGACGGCCGCTGGATCGGTGTGCTCCGGGAGGACGCCCGCCCACCCGGAGATAACGTTGACATCGTTTTTGATATCGTGGCTGACGATCCGGTTGATGAAGGTGAGCTCCTCTTTTTTCCGGCGAAGCTCCTCTTCGTTGTGTTTCTGAAGGGTGATCTCCCGGGTAACGATCTGTACCGAATCCTCTTCGCTACCAGTCTCCAGCGGAACCACGATGTTGTGAAAATGGCGGAGCCCGATGCTGTCCTGAAAGGTCACAACGCTGCCGGCGGTGATCGCCCGTCGACCCTGCGTGCGGCGGTTTTCGGCAACATCCTCGGGCAGTATCGAGGACAACTGCTGGCCAACAAGCTCGTCGGTGGTGGTGTTGAACGCCCGCGCCATCGTTTCGTTGGCGGCCAAGATCGTCCCATCCAAGCGTACCTGACTGATCTCGTCGGGGGCGTTGGCGATAAGTCGCTCGTATTTCTGCTGGGTGCGGTGTCGGTCGACAACGTTGTCGATGCGGTTGGCCAGCAGCTTGAGCGCGTCAGCCTCGTTGATATCCTGTTTGAGGATATACTCGTCGACGCCCTTGCGGATCGCGCGACTGGCAACCGTTTCATCACCCTCGCTGGTGACCAAAATAAAGGGCACGTCGGTTTTGTCGACAATGGCATCATACAGCTCCAAACCGGTGAGATCCGGCATCTGGTAGTCGCTCACGATACAGTCGACCGTGCCCTCGGCGGCGATCGACACCGCCTCCCGGGGGTCGGTGACAGCGGTCGTTGCCATCCCGTGTTTGTCGCTGAGCGTCTCGGCGACGAGGGTGGCAAAGAACTCACTGTCGTCGACAACGAGTATCGAGAGCGATTCGTGTCTCACCATGTGGGTGGTTTGTCGTCGTAGTGTGTCAGCAGACTTACTCCTGAAGGCACTGCTGTCGGTGATATTGACAAGACAGACTGAGACAATCAGCTGGCATACTACGTGTAAAGCCGGAGGAGGGAATTGAACCCTCGGCCTAATCCTTACGAAGGATTCGCTCTGCCAGGCTGAGCTACTCCGGCACGCCGTCAGTGGCTACTTCGTCGTTGCGTGATTGCGGAAATAAGGGTTGCGAAACAGCCGCCATGCCGTCGATGGTATCGACGCCGACTCAGTCGTCGCCCATCGCGTCGGTAATCTCGACCTCGCCGTCCTCGACAGTCACATTGATCAGCGTCTTGACGTGGTAGTCGGTTGCATCAAGCTCGTTCGGGCCGGCCTTTTTGATCACCGCCACCACATCAGCGATCTCGGTGCCGATCTCGGTGAGCGCATCAAGGATGGCTGCCATCGTCCCGCCCGTCGAGAGCACATCGTCAAGGACGAGCACGCGGTCGCCCGGCTCCACATCGTTGATGAACATCTCACCCTCGGAGTAGCCGGTCTGTTTCGATAGCGATACCTCGCCGTCAAGCCCGTAGGAGCGTTTTCGGATGACGACCAGCGGGATATCGGTCATCAGCGAGACGGCCGTCGAGATGTGGATGCCCATCGCCGCCGGCGTGACGATCTTGTCGACGTTTTCGATCTCGGCCTTCCGAATAATTCGGATAACGATCTCCCGCAGCAACTCAGGGCGCAGCATTGGTACCCCGTCGCTGATCGGATGGACGAAATACTCGTAGTCGCCCTTTTCGATGATCGGTGCGTCGAGAAGCGACTGCTGCAAGCGATCCATATTTCTTCTTCACCAGACGAGACCTAAAGATGACGATCCTCCGAGCGAGGCGAGGGCGACGCCGGGCGTGGTCGGATCACCCGCATCGAAGCCATTAACAGCCAGCCAGTCGAAGCCCGGGTATGCAACATCTCATCGTCACCGGCGACCCCGGAATCCGCAAGGGCGCGATCATCGACTACGATGGGCGCGAGCAGATCTGTTTTGCGATCCAGCGACAGGGCGACTGGCACGGCCCAGATGAGGTACAGCTGTGGTGTACGATCGGCACCGAGGACGAACATGAGACCTTCGAGAAACGAGAATATGTCCCGAACTGGCTCGATGTCGACACCATCGACGCCGAGGAACTCGACGTGATTCAGGCCGACAACGAGCTCACCGTCTGAGTGTCAGTTAGATGGCCGCCCCGAACAGACCAGCAACATCCATCGCCCGCTCGGCGATAAACACCTTTGCCTTGTCGATCGTTCCCGCGCCTTCGATCGTGATCTCACCGCTATCGTAGGCCTGGTTGAACTCCGCGACCGGATCCTCAGCCGTGTATAGTGAACAGGCCGTCTGGCGGTCGGTCTTGACGATCACGTTCGGGTTCTCGGCCTCGCCGAGTTCGACTGACGTGATCTCTAAGGAGCCGTCAGCCTGCAGGGTGTAGTACGTCTGGGCAGCGTTCTCGACCTGCAGTTCTGTGGTATTGGATGCCGCAACCGAGCCGACCATTGACGGGACGGCGTCGGTGTTGTCGTTGTACACGTCAACAACTTGGCCGATCTGTATCTCGCCTGTCTCACCGCCACAGGTAATCGGTGGGTTCGACTGGGCACTGACAGAGCCGGTGATGCCAGCGACGAGCGCGACGACGACCACCAGCGTCAGGAAAAGCGTTCGTTTCATACGGTAACATTTGGCTGCAGTCATAATTAGATTTTGTCAAATCGGCACTGTGTACAACCATCTAACAGTACTGCTATGGAATCGGAGCAATCAGTCCGTCATTCGCCATCGATGTACTTCTCGGTGAGCGGATCAGCCTCGGTGACCCGACCGTACTCCGCAAACCGAGCATACAGAATCCAGTAGTACGCCGGATTGTGTTCGTCCTCAGTCGCCGGGAGGCTCTGGACAGTGTTAACGATCGGATCGATACTTTCGACCAGTTCGTCGGCGTCGAGCTCGCCGCTGATCCCCCCTGCCGCGTCGCGGTAGGCGGTGGCTAACTTCTCGGTGGCAATCACCCCAAAGTAGGCAAAATCAACCTCGGGGCGTGTCTCGGTGGCGACGTACTCCTCGAAGACCGGTTCGTACTCCTCAGGATCTAAGAAGTCGTCGGGCGCATACCGCGCGCAATGAGTACAAAGCGTTGCGATGTTGTCGGGCTCGTCGCGGCCATCGAACGCCAATGGGACGATGTGGTGGTCAACCATCTCCTCGAGGGGCCCCTGCTGGCCGCACTTCTCACAGGTGACCAGATCGTGAGCAGTGGTATCAGTCCCCGCAGGCATATCCAAGAGTACGAAGCCCCCGGTATTTAGTTATACTTAGAGACGCCCTCACACACAGCCATGGTGGGCCTGCTCACGACTCGGCAGACGCTCACAGTGGCCGCCCTGCTCATCGAGAGAGCATCCAGAGGAAGCCGATGACGGCGACGATGATGACGACGACGACAACACCCGTAAGCACAACGACCTCCTGTGTCGCCGCCGGGTTCGGTGATTCACCGATCATACGACACCCAACAGCCGGGAGTGGTAAAACGGTACGCCCTGCCGGTGCTCGCAGATCGGCAGTGCTACCGGGGCAGCGATCAACAGAAAATCGACAACGCAACAACGGTAAGCGAGAGTGGTGTCTCGGTTCTCAGTGTTGAAGCCTACAATCCGATGTCAGTTAGACAGATTTACAGGCTGTACAAGTGTCAAGAAGCGTTTTAGTCATAAAGCTGTGCGTTAAATTATCACAACTGATGTAGAAGAGGCGGAACAGCGATCGGCAACGCGGTCACACCGGAACCAGAACGTTGGCCGGACAAGCATACCGGGGTCGCTGGAGCCACCACTGCGAGCCAACAGACACAACAGCACAGTGATATCAGCGGCGCTCTTCGGAGCGTTTCAGTTGAACCGCCCACCTGGTGTCTGAAAGAAGGTTCACCATGTTCAGCACTGAGAACCGAGACACCAGATGGACAGACGGTAGTACGACAGGCAGGGTCTTAAACATAACGCGTAGGGGATGTGACTACCATTGATGCAATCGCCCATCGATGACAGTATCGAATATCCCACGATCAGATATGTTTTCTGTTATAAGTAGAGGTACACTGCAGTAATAGTCCACAGATTACAAAAGTTCCGCAGATACCCGAGAGAAGTGTTACTTTGACCAGTTTTATTCCTGTCAGCTGACAAAAAATACAGTATTAAACGTGTAGTTACGAGTGAGTATGTGTATGTATCGACAAGCGACCACGAGTGGGGCGTGCCAAGAGCCACGCCGATCCCACGTAAGAGGCAGAGAATCGAACGATGAGTGATGACAACCCCGCAACTGAGTCGATCTCGCCAGGCCAGGAACGAATCCTCGAGGTTGCCGCAGCACGACCGGAGCTAACGACCGCTGAGATCGCCGCTGAAACCGGGCACGTCGTCGCAACCGTCCGTGATACGCTGGCTGCTCACGGCGACGCCATCGACGACCAGGCTGGGGGGTCGACAACCGGCAGCAAACCAACCGACTCGGCGTCGTTCAATGCAACTGAGCAGGCCGTCCTCGAAGCGGCGTTACGGAGTCCGACCTCAACAAACCGGGAGATCGCCACCCGCGTCGGCACCCACGTTGGGCTGGTGCGGGATATCCGCGACGCCCACGAAGCGGTTGCGACACTACCGGACGACGACGCAACGACAGCCGACGACACAGGTGGGTCGGCAATGGAGTTCAACCAAGAGTTGCTTTCGGCGGCCCAAGAGCGGATTCTTGAGACCGCCAGAGAGAACCCAGCGTTGACCAACAGAGAGATCGCCGACCAAACCGGCACGCGACTCCCACTTGTGCGGGATACAATCGCTGCCCACGGTCCCGAGACAGCGACAAGCCGACAGGCCGGCGGCGACAAACCGACTGATTCAGCCTCATTCAACGCGACGGAGCAGGCTGTCCTTGAGGCGGCACTGCGGAACCCGGAGGCGACCAACAAGGAGATCGCTGCACGCGTCGACAGCCATGTTGGGTTGGTGCGGGATATCCGCGACGCCTACGAGGACGCCGCAACGCTCCCCGACAACGACACCGCGGCGACAACAACGGCAGATGCTGAAGCCGCCGGCGATCACGATGCGCTCTCAGCGACACAGCAGGCGATCCTCACAGCGGCCGCCGACGCACCCGAAGACACCTACGCTGAGATCGCCGAGACGGTCGGGGCCCGGCTGCCGCTGGTCAGAGATACCCTCGAAACTCATGACGTCGACGACACATCAACAACGTCGACGACGGGCGACGCGGCCACGGGAGACGAATCGCTGTCCGAACTTCAACAGGAGATCATCGAACAAGCAGAAACGAACCCGACTCAGACGTACGCCGAGATCGCCGCCGAAACCGGGGCGCGACTCCCGTTGGTCAGGGATACCCTCGAAACCCACGGCGACAAACAGCCAGCCTGAGGAGGTCGGCACGATCGCCAGCAGCCAGCGAGCGTCTCGGTTCCGACGCACGGAGACAACGCGACAGCCGAGAAGTGCCGGTTCCGAATCCTTTTGCCGATCCCCCACCCTCATCCGCGTAATGACCGAGATTATCGACGGCAACGCTGTCGCCAGCGACATCCGCGCCGAGATCACCGACTGTGTCGACACACTGCAGGACAGCGGCGTCACACCAGGCTTGGCGACCGTCCTGATGAGTGACGATCCCGCCAGCGAGACCTACGTCTCGATGAAACAACAGGACTGCGAAGAGGTCGGCATCAACGGGATTCACGTCGAGATCGATCCCGACGCACCAGCCGACGAGCTGTTCGAAACTATCGATCGCCTCAACGACGACCCCGAAGTCCACGGGATCTTGGTGCAGTTGCCGGTGCCCGACCACGTCGACAAACGCGCGGTCATCCGGGCGATCGACCCCGCAAAGGACGTAGATGGCTTCCACCCCGAAAACGTCGGCCGCCTTGTCGCCGGCGACGCGCGATTCAAACCCTGCACCCCCCACGGTGTCCAGAAGTTGTTGGAGGCCTATGAGATCAAGACTGAGGGCGCGGACGCGGTCGTCGTCGGCCGATCGGGTATCGTTGGCAAACCCCTTGCTAATCTGTTCATCCAGAAAGCCCCACAGGGCAACGCAACGACAACGATCTGTCACTCCCGTACCGATAATCTCGAAGCCAAGACGAGGACAGCGGATATCGTCGTCGCCGCCGCTGGCGTCCCGGAGTTCATTGATGGCTCGATGCTCAAAGAGGGGGCGACCGTCATCGACGTGGGCGTCAACCGGGTGGATGCAGACACCGAGAAGGGGTACGAACTCGTCGGCGATGTCGACTACAAGAGCGCGGAAGCCGTCGCGGGGGCGATCACCCCCGTTCCCGGTGGCGTTGGCCCGATGACGCGGGCGATGTTGCTGTACAATACGGTGAAGGCTGCGGGGGAACAACACGATATCGACATCGAGTTGCCGTAGCGTCGTCAGTGTCGGAAAAGGTAGACGCCGTCATCCTGATTCAGCAAGCAGAACCGCGCACCGTCGTTTTCCGGAAACTGTTGGGTTCGACCGCGCAAGATGAATAAACGATCGAAGACTGCCGCACACACTGGACAGGAGACACCGTCGCGGTTGTCGTACAGGCCGGTGTCACTGCTCTCTCTGAGCTGTTTCAGCTGGTGGCGGTGATCGTGGATATCAAATGGCTCGGACATGAGTGGCTCAAGGAGCGAGAGGGGCTTTGCTATTATGCCTGCGAGAGCCGCGTCAGCCGATCGCGGGCAGCCGTGAGTGCTGCCTCATCATCTGTCCGGAGATACCGACCGACAGCACGGGTGCTTACGACGAGGTCGGCCGCGACCGCGGGCTCGACATCGCCTTGAAGCGCGTTGAGGCGGTTGACGTGGTCCCGGAGCTGACTGAGCGTCGTCGCTGCCGCCTCGTCAGGCGTCGCGTCCAACCACGTTCGGAGGTCGCTGCAGTAGGCAGCCACAGCATCGGCGACAGCCAACCCCCACGCAGCTCGGAGGTCGCTTGGTACCCGGGCGGCAGCCAGTTCGAGGGTGTCGATATCGGTGTCCGTCATGTCGGTGTCAGTAGCGTCGACGGTGGTGTTGCTGGTATCGACAGCGTCGTCAGTTAGGGTTTCGTATAGCGATAAAAGGTATAATTCGGCGTCGGGGGTCGGTGTCTGGCGACGAGCGAGGATATCGACGGTGTGCAGCAGCGTCCGGGCTGTGAGGTAGCGATCGTCAAGCGGTTGGAGCTCACCGCCGTTGATGAACCCGCGCTTGCGGGTGTACTCCCGGAGTACCGATTTGAGATCGTCGGCGTAGGTTGCCACCGACTCCTCGGCAATCCGACCGGAGAACGTTGCCAGCGGTAGCGTGGCGGGTGTATCGGTGTGGAGCTGGCGTTCCGCATCGCGGCCGACGCTGCGGAGTGAGCCGCAGTTTGGACAGGCGACACTGCCGGTCTCGTAGTACGACCACTCGGTATTACAGGCTTGACAGACGCGCTGTCCGCGAATCTCCATACCGACCGTTGCCGATGCAGCTAAAAAGGGATTCGGGAGCCAGCAGTGGTGGCATCGGCGCGCGTCCCGAATTTCACCCGATGAGAGCCCGCTCTTCGGTAGACTGGCCGCCATATGCAACGACGCAAAAGCAAAAAGACAGATAAGCCACGTAACACACAACGAATGATCCGGCGTGAGGAGCCGTAATAGGCCACTCTGTCGGCTAGAACGATGGGAAGCCGACATATTTATTTGAGCAAAAGAATAACAATCGAACGAACATTACATGTATGACCTCACAGGATTTCAGCGTGATCTACTGTACGTGATCGCCGGCCTCGATGAGCCACACGGGCTGGCGATCAAAGACGAACTCGAATCGTACTACGAAAAGGAGATCCACCACGGCCGGCTCTACCCCAACCTCGATACCCTCGTCGACAAGGGACTCGTCGAGAAGGGCCAACGCGACCGGCGGACAAACTTCTATACGCTCACCCGTCGCGGCAGCCGCGAGATCGACGCTCGTTCGGAGTGGGAAGCCCAGTACATCGACTAACGCGTCGGCTCACTCGGGGAAAACAGCCCTCATGTCCCCGCGCCTCCCCCCTTACTACTCTGCAGAAGATTCATCGTCAGCGGCCGGTGCGGAATCAGTCGTCGGTTCGTCAGATTCAGTTGACGCATCACCAGCGTCAGATATGTCACTCGTCGCAGCCGTCTCCGAGTCTGGCTCGGTGGCGACCGCCGCAGAGAACCGCTGGAGCGGTGGCTGGGTATCGTGGGCGGTCGATGACGACCCGAAATCCAGCGCAGGGACGACGACAACAGCAAACTGAACCACCACAACCAACAAGGCCGGCATCAAAAACAGGCCGTACCAGCCGAAAAACAGCGGCCCGAGAATGTAGGCGAGCATGAGCGAGCCGATGTGGACGTTCTTACCGGACACGTAGGGCCGGAGGAGGAAATCCGGGATCGAATCGACGATGATGATCGAGACGATCGCAAAGAGCACCACAAACCACAGGCTCTCGCCACCGGTTGTCACCACCCCGCGGGCGGCCATGTAGAGCCCGACTGGGACGTAGATGATCTTCATACCGACGATCGGGATCAGACTTGCCGCACCCGCAAGCGAGCCGACGAGGGCGGCCGCCGGAATGGCTGCGCCCGCCGGCGCAAAGACGTTCAACACCGAGTAGGCGATGACCGCGATGGTGCCGGTGATGATCGCATTAAGAATGTTGCCGAAGAAGATGCTACTCAGATCACGATCGACAGCCTGCAGAAACTCCTCGAACACCGTTTCTCGGGTGTCAAAGTTGGTGTGAATCCACCCGGAAAGCCGGTCGTCGTCCCGAAGCAGATAGAAGGCGAAGACGACGACGGCAAGCAGATTGATAAGGATAATCCCAAGCGTTGTTGCCGTTTCGGCGAGCGAAACCACCGATTGGAGGATCGATCCGGAGAGTTCACCGGTAATCAATTCACGGGCTTCCGGCGACAACAAAAACGACGGATCGGTCAGTCGACTGTAGGTCTCGGGGTCGATCCCGAGTTGCTGGGGACCGAACGCGGGCACGTTTGTCAGCCGTCGGAGTTCACGGGAGACGATAAGTAGCGCGTAGCCGACCAGCAGAAACGCCGGTAACACGAGGGCGATAATCGAGAGGCCGGCGGCAACGGTCGGATGGCCGATCCGATCGACCAGCCGGCGGTACACCGGGCGGGCGGCGTAGTAGACGAACAGTCCGACAACGACGAGCCCGATAAACGAGCTGAGGACGTAGCCGATCGCGCTTAGGATGACGATCCCAGCGAGCAACCACAACGGGTGATCGCAGACGACAGAACGGAGGGTCATATCAACGTGGCCGACAGGCGGCGAAAAAAGCATACCGGCTCACGACCCACCGAAGCGACAACTCAGCGGAGCGGCTAGCCACACAATCCACCCGCGTCAGTCGGTGGCAACGCACTAACAGTGCGGGATCAACAGAGGTGCCATGACAAGCGGACAGCACACACCAATATCAGTGATGAAAAATTGAGCGAGAGATATTTATGCGTATCTCACCCACGCTCAGGTAGTCCCTTGAGTTATTCAAGGCGACTACCCCCCGAACAGGTGTGGAAGTTTCCCCCGACTTCCCGTCCTTCGATTTCTGCGAGTCAACGCATCCGTACCGCACCGAGAGTATACCGTTGATCGAAGAGCGATATGGGCTGAACTGGTCGACGGTGGCAAACCAAGTTATTAGAATTGATTTTGTCCGCGGTGAATATTTATACTCTCATCGGTAACGTACTGGTGTCGTCAGATAAAGAGAAGGCGACATTGACCCCCCTAGAACCCCGCTACCCCACTGGCATGGTGGTAGCACTGCAGTTGTAGTATACAACCCCCTTCCTCATTATAATTTCGGTCAGTGAGCCCCGCCTGCAAGTTTCATTCACTGAGAACAGTATCCCTAAGCCTGCCGACCACTGAGCGTCAGCAATGAGCGAGGCCAACGACAGCGCGACCGCGTTGCTCCCGGGCGAAGACACCCTCGCCACCGTCCGGTCGCGGTTGATCGAGTGGTACGAGGCCGACCACCGCGAGTATCCGTGGCGCGAAACTGACGATCCCTACGCCATTCTCGTTTCTGAGATCATGAGCCAACAGACCCAACTAGAGCGCGTGGTTTCGGCGTGGGCGGACTTCCTCGATCGGTGGCCGACCGTGGAAGCGTTGGCCGACGCACCGCGAGGCGCGGTGGTCTCATTCTGGAGCAGCCACAGCCTCGGCTACAACAATCGCGCGAAATACCTTCACGAAGCCGCCGGCCAGATCGTCGACGATTACAACGGCGAGTTTCCCGAGACGCCCAGCGAGTTACAGGAATTAATGGGTGTCGGCCCCTACACCGCCAACGCCGTCGCCTCGTTTGCGTTCAACAACGGCGATGCCGTCGTCGACACAAACGTCAAACGCGTGCTGTATCGCGCCTTCGACGTGCCTGATGACGACACCGTGTTCGAAGGCGTCGCCGACGAACTCATGCCGGCAGGCGAATCGCGGGTCTGGAACAATGCGATCATGGAACTCGGTGGGGTCGCCTGCGAGAAGACGCCGCGGTGTGATGCCGCGGGCTGTCCCTGGCGGGAATGGTGTCACGCCTACGAAACCGGCGATTTCACCGCCCCGGACGTGCCGACCCAGCCGAGTTTTGAGGGGAGTCGCCGGCAGTTCCGTGGACGGGTGATCGAGACACTCGGTGAGTACGACGAACTACCCCTGTCAAGGCTGGGGCCGCGGATTCGTGTTGATTACGGCGGCGACACCGGTCGTGAGTGGCTTGAGGGATTGGTCGCCGACCTTGCCGACGATGGATTGGTCGAACTCGACGAGCAAACAGACGAAACAGTGGTGCGGCTGCAACGCTAACGGCAGCCCGGCTGCGGTTCGTCGGTTCGGGAGCCGGCACGCGGCTTATTAGCATCTGTGCCCAACACCCTCGTGTGAACGCACCATCCAGCGCGGCGCAGATCACGGCGGTGTCACAGCAGGTGGATGGTGTCGATGACGTCTGTCTCGTTTGGCACTGCCGCAACTTGCGCACAGACGACCACCCGGCGATCGAGTATGCCACCGAGCAGTATGCGGCGATCCTCCCGGTTTTTATCGTTGATCCGGCGTTTTACGCCGCGGATGGGCTAGCCTGTGATGCCCGGATTCAGTTCATGTTGGAATCGCTCGCTGACCTGGCCGACCAGTATGCGTCGCTTGGCGGGGGCCTCACGATGTTGCATGGCGGGCCGGTCGAACTGCTTGACGAACTCGATGCACACGTGAGTCACATCGTCACAACCGCAGATCCGACCGGCAGATACGGCCTCCGCCGAGACAACGCTGTCGCCGAGACGTGTGATATCACCTTCGTCGATGCCGACGGGCTTCGACGTGACGTTCCTGACACGCGAGACGGCTGGAGCGAGCATGTTGAGTCGTATCTCACCGCGCCGGTTCACGAGGTCGACGGCGAGGAGTTATCGATTCATCATGTCGACACCGGCATCGATCCGGCGTGGATTGAGGACTACTACGAGATCTCACCCGAAAAACAGATCTCTCGGGTCGGCGGAACCGAGCAGGCAGTTCAGGTGTTAAACGAGTTCATCGACACCCTCTCGGAGTATCCAGGGAATATCTCAGCACCGACCGACGCACGCACCGGAACCAGTCAACTCTCACCGTATCTGCGGTTTGGCTGTCTCTCGGTGCGGCAGGTCTACCAGGCCGTCGACGACGCACCTGGAAGCACACAGGCCACCGAGATGTTCACATCCCGGCTGTACTGGAATCGCCACTACAACCAGAAGCTCGCCGATTGGGCGGGCTGGATGGAGCGGGCGGTCAACCCCGTCTTGGAGAACTTCCATCAGGAGACGCACGATCCCGACAGCGTCGAGGCCTGGAAGACGGGGGCGACAGGGTATCCGATGGTTGATGCATCAATGCGATGTCTCCGCCAAACCGGGTGGCTCAACTTTCGGATGCGGGCGATGTGTGCCTCCTTTTTGTGTGATTTGCTCCAGCAGCCCTGGAAGATCGGGGCTGATTTCTTCTATTACCATCTGTTGGACGCAGATCCGGCGATCAACTACACCCAGTTTCAACTCCAGGCCGGCGTCGACGGCACCAACATGCTGCGGATATACAATCCGCGAAAACAGGTGCGCGACAACGATCCCGACGGCGAGTTCATCAAAACATGGGTGCCAGAACTCGATGCGTTGCCGGTCGAGTATCTGGATCAGCCGGAGAAAACGCCGCTTCATGTCCAAGAGGAGGTCGGTGTGAGAATCGGTGAGACGTATCCATACCCGATCGTTGAGTACGAAGCAGCACGGGATGCGATCATCGAGAAAATCGAGGCTGTGCGGGAGGCGGCGACACAGGCACTGCAACACCCCGAGGTGAACCGGCGCGCATCGCTCTCCCAACGCGGCGGCACAACGCAATCGACAGCCGATGTTGCCATCGAGGCGTTGACCGAGACGGAAGAAGAGCAGAATGGGCAGTCATCGCTGGACGAGTTTACCTGAGTGAAGCGATAGCGACCACCGATTTACCGTGACAGCACGCGAGATCGTCGTCGGCCGCCTCGATCGGCTGCCGACCTGTGTCAGCGGCCGGCGTTGGTGTGAAGACCACCGAAAGTTGCTACTGCGTCTCGGCGACGACAGCGACAGCGTTTAACTGCTCGTCGTATTTCGCAAGCACCGAGCGCATCGCACTGAGCCGGCGGCGTGCTGCCGGGGTCGTGAGCACGTTGTATCCGAATTTCAACGTTCGCAGCAGCCCCTCATCCGCAATGACTCGCCGCGGGGAAAGCAGCGCCATCGGCGCGCTGTCGATCCAGGTCACAGCGAAGCCCGCGGCTTCGAGCCGGTCGATCCATTCCGATTCGGTGAGTGGGCGTGAGTTCACGCGGGTTACCTCGGCGAGATCATCGTAGATCGCGGTCTTTGTTTCCGCTGGGATGTCATCGGGAACAAGGCCGAGTTCGTGAATACCGTAGCGGCCCCCCGGACGCAGGAGCCGGGCGGCCTCATTGAGGATCTCGGTCTTTCCCTCGTCGGGTTGCAGCGTCAGCATGGCTTCACCGTAGACGACATCCGCCGAGTCGACATCCAAGTCAGTGTTGCCGGCATTGCCGACGAGAATCTCACAGCCGTCGCCGAACTGTTGCCGCAGGGCTGCTGCGGCGTCACGATCTAACTCAACGGCGGTGTATGACTGCGGGTTTCGATCAAGGGTCTGCTGGGCGGTGTAGCCGGTTCCGGGCGCGAACTCAACAACATCGTCGGTGTCGGTGATCGCAAGTTCGCTGAGCAACTCAAGTGTTAGCTGTTTCCCGCCCGGACGGAGCGACCGCTTTCCCAGTGCGGAGAGCAGTTCATGGGCGGGTCGATCTGCCATCCATTCGTTAGACATTCGTCGCCTCCGTACAGATAATAGCGGCAGCGGCGATAGCGGCGGCGGTAGTGTGTCCAGCTAGTCCGACTGAGATCGCCACAGGGGCCAGCACAGGTCGGCGCATTGTGCGCGGCTACGCTCGTGTGGGATAAATGAGTTGGCCCACATAGCGCGTCTGAGAGAACCGATAGCCACTACCGGATGGGTTCGGAACAAGCCACCAGCACATGGGCACAGCCGCGCTGCTGTTGACACCGACCGAACTCGCCGTGACTGGCTTTGCGTTCGTGACGCTGCTTGGCGATGCGTGGTTTTTGTTTGTCGGCCTCGCGCTGGGCTACTGGATCGGGCCGCGGATCGACGAGACTACCCGGCCGGCCGCGGCCACAGGGATCGCCATCGCCACGCTCGCCTTAGCGGTCGTCCTCGCGGCGAAAAGCTACACCGCGATCCCGCGACCCGCAGCGATGCCGATCGATCCCGCCGGCCTCCCGGGAACGCTCGCCAACTTCGTCGCCGGTGAACTCGACTCCGGTGGCTTCAGCTTCCCGAGTGGCCATGCCACCGGTGCGACCGTGGTGTACGGCAGTCTCGGGGTGCTGCTGACGGTTGGGCGTCGCCGATGGCGGTATCTCCTTGCCGGCGGCGCGATCAGCCTGATCAGCCTCTCACGGCTCGTCTTGCAGGTGCACTATCCCCGAGATGTGCTTGCCGGGATGGCTCTCGGTGCGATACTGATCGCCGGGTACCTGTGGGTTGTCCGCGACGGTGATCGGTGGCGAGTCGATCGTGGCTTCCTGCTGGCCGGTGTCGCCGCCGTTGTCGGCGTCGTGGTTGCCTGGCAGGGTGGCCACGCCGAGGAACTGCGGCATGGAATGATCGGCGTCGGTACCGCAGTCGGCGGGGGCGGCGTGTGGCGCCAGTATGGCGAGCGACTGGTCTTTGGGCCGGCGGTCTCGGTACCGGTTGCGGCCGGCGGACTGGCTGTCGCCGGCGGGTTGTGGATCGGTGCCTACGAGGGACTGTTTGGGTTGGTCGGTGCAGCCGTCGGCAGCGCGGCCGGCGTCGCGGTTATTCTGGGGCTGCCGCTGGTCGAATCGTGGCGAGAAAAAAGAACGTGACGAGCGTGGCCGCTTAGAACTTCTCGAGGTAGCGGTCGATCTCCCAGTCGGAGACGTTGACGAGGTAGTCGGTGAACTCCTCGTTTTTGGCTTCGACGAAGTTCTCGGCAACGTGGTCGCCGAGTCCACCGAGAATAACCTCGTCGTCTTCGAGTGCCTCAACAGCGTCGCCGAGGTTTTTCGGCAGCGTCTCGATGCCGTACTCCTCGATCTTCTCCTCGTCGAAGTCGTAGATGTTCTCGCGGATCGGATCCGGTGCGTCGAGATCGCGCTC
>Ga0209917_1000551_pt1 | contig 15569 bp, 15 predicted proteins | sample SalPon2_C_H2O_MG_FD_185710 | JGI IMG/M metagenome (GOLD analysis project Ga0209917, IMG submission 185710) | Salt pond water microbial communities from South San Francisco under conditions of wetland restoration - Salt Pond MetaG R2_C_H2O_MG... | ecosystem: Environmental > Aquatic > Non-marine... | reverse complement strand
TCGCGCGCTACGAGATCTCCGAGACCGAGTTCTCGAGCCGGGTGTTGGAGACCGTCAGCCACGAACCGGACGCGGGACCCGACTCGGAGGCCCCCGACGACGCGGACGCCGACGAGACCGACTCGGAGGGCGACCGGTGACCCGCCGGAACCCCGTCAACCGGGCGCAGCGCCGCATCGCGCGGCCGGCCCGCGAGCGGTTCGCCACCCGCGCGGTCGCGTTCGACGCCGACGGCGCGACCTGTCGCGGCACGCTGTACCTCCCGAGCGGCGACGCCGACGACCCTCCGGTCGTCGTGATGGCTCCCGGGCTCGGCGCGGAGCGGACCTTCGGCTACCCCGCCGTCGCGGAGCGGTTCGCCGACGCGGGGTACGCCGCCCTCCTCTTCGACCACCCGGAGTTCGGCGACTCGGACGGCGACTCGCAGGCGGTCGACCTCGCCCGCCAGCGCGCGGCGTACGAGGCCGCGATCGACCGCGCGGACCGCCTCGACGAGGCGGGCGACGACCTCGTCTTGTGGGGCGCGTCGCTGTCGGCCGCGCACGTGCTCACGCTCGCCGCCGAGCGCCGCGACGTCGACGCCGTCGTCGGCGTGGTCCCGATGCTCGACGGGCGGGCCATCGCGACGCGGCGCGGCGGCGGGTACCTCGTCCGCGCCGGCGTGACGGGGCTCCGCGACCTGATCGGCCACCGGATCGGTCGCGGGCGGACCGTCCCCATCGCGGGCGACGCGGCCGAGCGCGCGGCGATCACCGAGCCGGGGACGAAGCGGAAGTACATCGACCTCGTCGACCGCGAGTCGGCGTGGCGCAACGAGACGCCCGCGCGGTCGCTGCTGGGGCTCGTCGGCTACCGCCCGGTGACGCGGCTCGACGAGATCGGCGCGCCGACCCTGCTGCTGGCGGGGACCGACGACGCCATCGTCGACGCGGAGTCGGTCGCCGACGCCGGCGAGCGCCTCTCGCGCGGGACGGTCGTCACGATGCCCGCGGACCACTTCTCGGTGCTCGGCGACGACTTCGAGGGCGCGATCGGCCACCAGCTCTCCTTCCTCCGCGACGCGCTGGAGTAGGTCGCTCCGGTGAGAGTCGGATCCGGAAGTCGCCGCTCCCGCGACCGCTTAAGTGAGTCCGCGGCGCACCTCCGTCCATGACAGCCATCGCGATGCTGAGCGTCGCCCCGGTGATCGAGGAGAGCATGTCCGAGGAGGTGGCGAAGGCGGTCGCCGCGCTCGACGAGTTCGACGTGAGCTACGAGACGAACCCGATGGGGACCGTGATCGAGGCCGACGACGCCGAGACGCTGTTCGCGGCCGCCGCGGCCGCCCACGACGCCGTCGACGGCGACCGCGTCTCGACGGTGCTGAAGATCGACGACAAGCGGACGAGCGACGAGACCGCGGCGCGGAAGGTCGACGCCGTCGAGGACCACCTCGGCCGGGAGGCGAAGCGAGAGCGCTGAGGGACCGGCGGGGCGGCCGGCGCTCAGTCGTCCCCGTCCCCGCCAGTGTACCGGAGGAACAGGTCGACGTGGTCGACGTGGTTCTCGATCGTCCCGTCGGGAACCGTCGAGACCCACGCGAGCTCGGCGTCCCCCTCGGCGAACCGGCTCTCTGGCGCGACGGCGGGGTCCTCGCGGAACGACGGCGCGGGCTCCGCCAGCGAGCAGACGAAGGAGACGCCGTACGCGGAGAACGAGGCCGAGCCATCCCGTCGTTCGAACCGCAGGTCTTCGACGAGGACCGCCCCGTCGACCGCGACGGAGACGCCGGTCAACCGCTCGGCGCTCCGGCGCGCCGCGGCCGCCCAGTCCGCTTCCGGGTCGACGGTCCCGCCCGGCGGCGCCCACCCGCCCGTCCCGTTCCAGTCCTGTAGCAGCACGCGGCCGTCGCCGTCGGTCAGGCCGATCTGGACGACGCCGTCGATGTCGTCGTACCGCTCGCGCCGCGCCTCGTAGCGGTCGGCGTCGAGCGTTCTCGCGACGCGCTCGACCCGCACCGCGTCCCGGTCGAGCAGCGCCTCGGGGTCGCGCAGCGACGCCACGGGATGCGGCTCCGGAGGATCTGCCATCGCGTCGTCAGAGGGCTCGCGGAGACAAAGGCGCGGCGGGGATCGGTCGCTTCGGGTCCGCGCCCGCCTTCACCCCTTGATGTTACAGACGGGGAACGTGCGGGCGACCTTGTCGCCGATGCCGAGCTCGTCGCTCACGCGGATCACCTCGTCGATGTCCTTGTAGACGCCGGGGGCCTCCTCCGCGATGGTGGCCCCGGACTGCGCCTTCACGTAGATCTGCTGGCCGTCCTCGAGGTCGTCTTGGACGTCGCCGCCCCAGAACTCCTGTTTCGCCTGCGTGCGGCTCATCAGCCGTCCCGCGCCGTGGGCGGTCGAACCGAACGAGACGCCCATCGACTCGTCGCCGCCCCGCAGGACGTACGAGCCCGCGCCCATGCTGCCGGGGATGATGACGGGCTGGCCGACCTCGCGGTACGTCTCCGGCACGTCCTCGTTGCCGGCGGGGAACGCCCGCGTCGCGCCCTTGCGGTGGACGTACAGCTCGCGCTCGGCGCGGTCGACGGCCGCGTCGCCGACGGCGGGGCGTCCCTCGGCGTCGACGCCGACCTCGTGGGTCTCCTTCTTCGCGATGTTGTGCGCCACGTCGTACAGCAGCTCCATCCCGAGGTCGCCGATCGGGTCGGCGTCGAACACGTCGCCGAACGTCTCGCGGACCTGGTGGGTGATCAGCTGGCGGTTCACCCACGCGAAGTTGATACAGGCGCCCATCGCGCCGTAGTACTCCTCGGCCAGCTCGGAGCCGGCGGGCGCGGCCGCGAGCTCCTTGTCGGGCAGGTCGGCGAGCAGGTCGCCGTGCTCCTGCTCGATCCGGCGGAGGTAGTCGTTACAGGTCTGGTGGCCGAGCCCGCGGCTCCCGCAGTGGATCAGGACGACGATGCCGTCCTCCTCGAGGCCGTACGCCTCGGCGACGTCCCCGCGGAACACGTCGGTGACGCGCTGGACCTCGAGGAAGTGGTTGCCCGAGCCGAGCGACCCCATCTGGTTGCGCCCGCGGTCCATCGCCTTCTGGGAGACGTACTCCGGGCGCGCGTCGGGGCGTCGCCCCTCGTCCTCGCAGTGCGCGAGGTCGCTCTCGATCCCGTAGCCCGCCTCGACCGCCCACTCGACGCCGCGTTCGAGCGCGCCCTCGACGGCGTCGGCGGTTCCCTTGACGACGCCGCCGCCGCCGAGCCCGGAGGGGACCGCCTCGAACAGCGCGTCGACGAGCTCGGACTCCCGGCCGCGCACGTCGTCGTAGGTGAGATTCGTCCGCACCATCCGGACGCCGCAGTTGATGTCGTAGCCGACCGCGCCGGGCGAGATACAGCCGGTCCGGGCGTCGATCGCGCCGACGCCGCCGACGGGGAAGCCGTACCCCTGGTGGCCGTCGGGCATACAGAGCGCGGGCTCGACCATCCCGGGCAGGTGGGTGGCGTTCTTCAGCTGCTGGAGCGAGTCGTCGTCGCCGATCGCCTCGAGCAGCGACTCGCTGGCGAGGACCCGCGCCGGGACGTTCATCTCGCCCTCGCGGGGGATCTCCCAGACGTGCTCGCGCACCTTCTCCAGCCGGATCCCGTCGAACTCGCGCGTGGTCATACCCGGCGTTCGACGCGGGGAGGCAAGGGCGTTGCGTCAGCGGGCGGCGCCGCGGGCGAGTCCCTCGCGGTCGACGCCGGTCGTCCGACTGCGACCGCTCACTGGTCGAGCGGGTCGATCGGGAGCCAGTCGATCGCGCCGTCGGCGAGCGTGAACGCGGCGAAGACTCGACCGAGGACGAGCCCGTACAGCAGGTGCGCGACCGCGATGACCGCGCCGAACTCGAAGCTGGCCGTCAGGCCCGGCACCGGGAGCGTCGGCACCGGCAGCGCGGTCGCGCCCTCGATCGCGATGGCGGCCGGCAACAGCAGGCCGCCGGTGAGCACGCCGAGCAGCGCGGAGTGGACGACGCCCAAGGAGAGGCAGCCGCCGACGTCCCCGCGCAGCTCCGCGAAGAATGGGCGGTCGAAGACGGCGACGAACAGCGCGCCGAACAGGGTGCTGTTGAACAGGTGGACTCCCCAGCCGGCGCCGACCGTCTCGACGCCGACCAGCGCGCCGATCGTCGGCATGAGTCCGAGCCCGAAGTGTAACACGGCGCCCATCGCCACGCCGGCGACGAGCCCGCCGACCGCTCCGGCGCGCCACCGCCGCTTCGCGACCGTCCGCTCGCTCCCGCCGCTCCGTTCTGAGTGTGACATACGTTAGCAACGGACTCGATAAACATAATGGTTCCTCACGACTGGCTCCGGGCCGGGGTCTCACGGGCTCACACGTCGAACACGACGTACGCGCGCCACCCGTTTCCGCGGCGTTCGAGCGCCATCTCGGAGTACGTGACGGCCTTGATCTCACGGGCGGCCACCACGTCGAGCGGGACGCCGCGCGCGCTGGCCGCGAGCCGCCAGGCGTCAGGGTCGTCGGGCTCGTCTGCCCAGTCCGCCCCGCTTGGTTCGGCGACCGTACAGCGATGGTCGGCCGGGAGGACGAGGCGCACGTCGCGCTCGTAGATCAGCCGGTCGAGGTAGTCGAACAGCAGGGCCTCCCGGCTCTCGGCGGTGACTTCGACCTCGAACCGGTCCCCGCCCGTCGCCGGCACGGACTCCGCGCTCGCGGCGGTGAGCCCCTCCGCGACCGCCGCGAACAGCGCCGCGAGCGTGTCGGCCGTCGCCTCGACGGCGACGTCGGCGGTGTGGTCGCGCAGCTCGTAGCTCATCGCCCGCCGCCCCCCGCGTCGTCGCCGGTCCCGTCGCGGGGCTCCTCCGCGCTCTCCGGTCGCTCGTCGGCCGGGAACCGGGCGTCGATGGTCCGCTCCGGCGCCTCGGCGCGGAGGTCCTCCGGGTCGACGTCGTCGAGGTCGGCCGCGACCTCCTCTAGCGCCACCCCGCTCGTCACCAGCGCGCGGATCCCCTCGTCGACGGTCAGTTCGACGTCGACGACCCGGCGGTCGGGGACGAAGACGACGTGGCCGCCCATCACCGGGTTCGGGGCCATCGGCATGAACAGCGTCCGCATCCCCTCCCCCTCGCTGTCCGCGTGGTCCGCGATGACGTCGGGCGTCTCGCTCGTGACGAACGCGAGCGTGTAGGTGTCCTCCGTCGGGAACTCCACGAGGACGACCTCGCGGAAGTTGCCGCCGTCCGAGTCGAGCATCGCGTCGCTCATCTGGCGGAACCCCTGGTAGACGGAGCCGACGCCCGGGACCCGCTCGACCGCGTCGTCGACGTAGTCGACCGCGCGCTCGCCGTACCGCGAGGACTCGACGCCGGCGCCCACGAGGAGGATCGTGGCCACGAACACGACCGGCGTCGCGATCTCGATCGCGGTCTCGCGGGAGACCGCGCCGATCACCGGGAGTCCGTCCCCCGGCGTCACGGCGACCACCGCCGACGAGAACACGTCGAGGTAGTCGTACACCGCGTTGAAGGCGAACGCGAGGACGGCCAGCGTGATGACCGCGGGGACGACGACGGCGACGCCGGTGAGGAACGCCCGTCGGAGCAGTGCGACCCACGATGACTCGTCGGCCATTGATGGCGACCACGCGCGACCGCGACAAAACGTTTCCGTCGGACGCTCGCCCCGCGTCGGCGTGGATCTGCCGGCCGCGTGTAGACCCGCGGAGAGCGGGCCTCCGACCGCGCCGGCCCCGCTGGCGGTGGAGTTATATTCCGCTGGCGTGTTAGGTCATCGCAGTGAGCGTCAACGTCGAAAAGCGGACCGACCCGCCCGGCGAGTCCGACTACTCGACCGCCGCGTGGGAGCTCAAAGAGCAGATTCGGTCCGCGGAGGGCGTCCTCCGACAGCGACGCGGTTTCTTCGTCGACGCGTATCGCCGGTCCACCGCCCACCTGCTCGTCGAGAACGACCGGCTCGTCGCGTTCGCCTCGGTCCGGCGCGACGGCTACATCCTCTTCCTCGCCGTCCACCCCGACCACCGCGGCCGCGGCTACGCCGAGCGGCTCGTCGCCGACGTCGCCGAGGACCACCGGTCGGTCACCTGCCACGCGCGCACGACCAATCGGCAGGCGCTCGGCTTCTACGAACACCTCGGCTTCGAGGTGATCCGCCGCATCGACGACTACTACGAGGACGGCGGCGACGCCTACTACCTCAAGCTCGGCGGCGAGTCGCTCCGCGAGCGGCTCTCCGGCTTCGTCGGCCGGTAGGCGGTCGATTTTCCCGACGACGCGGCCTCCGAACGCCGCGGGTCCGACCGCCGAGGGCCCCGGAACCGACAGTAATTAGCGCCCGCCGCGAGGAGAGGGCGGCATGTCGCAACCGACTCCCGCGGACCTCGCGACCCGGGTCCGCGACGGCGACCTCCGCTTCCACGAGCTGGAAGACCACGCCGACGCCGACGCCGCGACCGCCGCGCGCCGGCTGCTCGTCGCGGAGGCGACCGACGCCGACCTCGACCCGCTCGGCGAGTACGCCTTCGACGCCGAGGCGGTCCACGGCTCGAACATCGAGAACACCCTCGGCGGGGTCCAGGTGCCGGTCGGCGTCGCCGGCCCGGTGACCGTCGACGGCGGCGCGGAGTCCGCCGAGCGCTACCTCCCGCTGGCGACCACCGAGGGGGCCTTGGTCGCGTCGATCAACCGCGGCTGCTCCGCCATCGAGGCCGGCGGCGGCGCGACCGCGCGGGTGACGAAGAGCGGGATGACCCGGGCCCCCGTCTTCCGGGTCGCGGACGTCGCCGAGGCCGAGGCGCTCGTCGCCTGGGTCCGCGACAACGAGCCCGCGCTCGCCGAGGCGGCGGAGTCGACGACGAGCCACGGCGAACTGCTCGACGTGACGCCGTACGTCGTCGGCAACAACGTGTTCCTGCGGTTCCGCTACGACACGAAGGACGCGATGGGGATGAACATGGCCACCATCGCGACGCGGGAGGCCTGCGACGTGGTCGAGGCGGAGACGGACGCCTCGCTCGTCGCGCTCTCGGGCAACCTGTGCTCCGACAAGAAGCCCGCCGCGATCAACGCCGTTGAGGGCCGCGGGCGCTCGGTCGTCGCGGACGCGACGATCCCCCGCGAGGTCGTCGAGGACCGCCTCCGCACGACTCCCGAAGCGGTCGCGGAGCTCAACACGCGGAAGAACCTCGTCGGCTCCGCGAAGGCGGGCGCGCTCGGCTTCAACGCCCACGTCGCCAACGCGGTCGCGGCGATGTTCCTCGCCACCGGGCAGGACGAGGCACAGGTCGTCGAGGGCGCGAACGCGATCACGACCGCCGAGACGACCGACGACGGCGACCTCTACGTCTCCGTCTCGCTGGCGAGCCTCGAGGTGGGGACCGTCGGCGGCGGGACGAAGCTCCCGACCCAGCAGGCGAGCCTGGAGATCCTCGGCGTCGCGGGCGGCGGCGACCCCGCCGGCAGCAACGCCGACGCGCTCGCGGAGTCGATCGCGGTCTGCGCGCTCGCGGGCGAGCTGAACCTGCTCGCGGCGCTCGGCTCGCGACACCTCTCGTCGGCGCACGAGGAGCTCGGCCGATAGACGGAGACGGCTCGGTGCGGCCTGCCGCTCACTACTCCTTCAGTCCGACCAGCGCGGACAGTCGTCGCGGAGCGCCGACCGCCCCGCGTCGGTGAGGCGGTAGACGGCCTCCCCGGTCACCCGCTCGACGAGCCCCGCGGCCGCGAGCGCCTCCAGCCGCGACTCGACGTGGTCGGCGTACAGCCCCGTGTTGCTCGCGACGAACGCCGGGTAGTCCGTCCCCACGTCGTCGAGGTACGCCAACAGCCGCTCGTCGGAGCGCGTGAGCGACGGCGCGTCCGGGCTCTCCCCGCGGTCGCCGCCGTCGCGCTCCCCCGACCGGTCGGCCGGCTGTGCGTCGGGTGCGGTCATCTCACACGTGGTGACGTGTGACATAATAAAGGGCGTACCGGGGGTTCTCATTCGGTGAGAGTCGCCGACGGGCGGACGGAACGTGTTCGGGGTCGAACAGATCTGTTCGGCGGAGGCGCGGCCGGCGACGCGGACTCAGTCGTCGGCGTCGGCCGGGGGTGACCCAGCCGCGCCGCCGCCGGGGCCGCGGTCCGATAGCAGCGGGGTCCCATCGGCGCGCGGGCCGAGCCGCGGGCCGTGCGGTCCGTCGTCGGGGTCGATCCGGCGGCGGGTCCGGTAGTCGGTCGAGCGCTCGACCGGGGTCCGGCCGATCGCCGTGATCATCTCGACGTAGTCGTCGAACGAGCGGTACTCGCCGTACTCGCCGCCCGCGCGGCTGGTGATCTCCTCCGAGAGGATGGTCCCCATGAAGTCGTCCGCGCCGCAGTTGAGCAGCTTGAGCCCGTGGGCGTCGCCCGACTTCACCCACGACGCCTGGACGTGGTCGACGTTGTCCAAGAAGAGCCGCGCGACCGCGACCACGAGCTCGTCCTCGGCACGAGAGGGGCCGGAGTCGACGACGCCCCGCCGGTAGAGCGGGGTGTTCTGGTGGATGAAAGAGAGGGGGACGAACTCCGTGATCCCGCCGGTGCGGTCCTGGAGGTCGCGGATCACCTTCAGGTGCTGCGCGCGGTGCGCCACCGTCTCGACGTGGCCGTACATCATCGTCGAGGTGACGTCGAGGCCGGCGGCGACCGCGCCCTCCATCGCCGCGACCCAATCGTCGGTGCGGATCTTCCCCGGGCAGATCACGTCGCGGACCTCGTCGACGAGGATCTCGGCCGCGGTGCCCGGCGCGGAGTCGAGCCCCGCGGCCGCCAGCTCGCGGTACACCTCCTCGTACTCCCAGTCGGTGCCGCGCGAGGCGTGGTACGCCTCCTCCGGGGTCATCGAGTGGAGGTGGACGCCGCCGACCGACATCGCCTCAATCTGCTCGACGTAGGTGCCCGGGTCGGTCGCGTACGTCTCCGGCGGCTTGTAGTTCACCTCGCTCGCGGGGTCGTCGCGGGCCGCGAGGACCTCGTGGTGCTCCTCGTTCAGCGCGAACGCGGGGTGGAGCCCCGAGACGGAGCACACCTCGTAGACCCCCATGTCGAGGGCGTCCTCGACGATCGCGCGCGACTCCGCGGGCGGCTTGGTGAACCCCGCGTGCTCGACGTCGCTGTCGGCCTCGAACGCGTGCGCGGAGTCCTTGAAGTTACAGAACAGGCAGCCGGTGTTGCACGCCGTGGTGACGTTGTTGTTGAGGTTGGCGACGAAGGTGACCTCGTCGCCCACCTCCTCGCGCCGCCGCCGGTCGGCGGCCTCCAACACCGCCTCCTTGCGGACGGGGTCGATCCCCTCGGACGCCGTGCCGGTCGCGAGCAGCTCGGTCGCGTCGTCGACGGTGAGGCGGACCCCGTCGCGGGCCTTCGCGAGCGCGTTCTCGAACGACTGGTCGGTCGCGGGCGCCGCGAAGTCGAACTCGTTCGCGCCGCTCTCCGGTCCGCCGTCTCCGCGCTCGTCCGGCCCGTTCGCGCCGGAACCGCCGCCCGAACTCATCCCCTAACGCTCCCGGTTCCATCCTGATAAACGGGCGGGTCGCGACAGTCGGCGAGCGAGAAGTGATCGATCGAACAACGCGGTCCGCGACGCGGCCGACCGGCCTAGCGCACGTCGCGGTCCTCGTCGGCGTGCGCGCGGACCCACAGCCGCCCGATCCGCGAGAGGCTCGTCCGGTAGGACTTGCCGTGCTCCTCGCGCTCGATGTACCCCTTGCCGCCGGGGCCGAGCCGGTCGACGTTGTAGATCACCTTCGAGCGGAACGAGTCCGTGTACTCCTCGTTGAGCTCGGCCGCGAGCGTCTCGGCCAGCTCCGAGACGGACTCGAACTCGCCGTGTTCCCCGAGCGTGAAGAGCACCAGCTCCTCGAACGGCTTGACGTTCTGGAAGGAGGCCACGGGCAGCTCGATCACGTGGCGGTCGCCGATGCGCTTCGCGCCGATGGTGGTGCCGCGCTCGTCGAACTCCGCGAGGAGGTCCGTCGTGCTCGTCAGCCGGTCCGCGACGCGCTCGGGGTCGACGCCGGCGTCCGCCAGCGCCTCGGCGTCGCTCCCGTCGTCGAGGTCGCGCAGGAGGTCCCGCGTCGCGCGCAGCTCCTCGGCGAGCTCGGTCTCCAGGTACTTCTCGGGGGCCGTGTAGTAGGTGTGGATTCGGTCGCGGTCGGTCTGCCGCTCGACCATGATCGAGTGGGCCGCGGTCGCGAACGCGAACGAGACGGGGCGGGGCATCGAACAGAGGTTCACCCACACCTCGCGCTCGTCCGGCGGGCCGTCGCCGGCGTCGTCGCCCGTGCCGCCGTCGTCGGCCGCCGCGTCGCCCCCGCCGTTCCGGTCCAGCTCGGCGTTGATGAGGTCGAACGCGCGCTCGAAGGCGGCGTCGTAGTCGTACACGTCGTCCAGCCGCTCGCGGACCGTCTCCGCGCCGAGCAGGTTCCGGAAGTCCTGTTCCAGTTTGCGCGCGATGTTCCGCGAGTACTCGACGTTGGCCTCGCTCCCGACCGTCCCCTCCAAGAGGATCACCCGGTCCACGTCGAACTGGTCCCGGATGAGGGGGGCGATCATCCGGTCGTAGTCGAACCCGACCGGAACGATGTGGGTCTGCATACCCGGACCGTGGGTGTGAGGTTTATAAAAACCACCAGATCGCTCCGGAGTCCGAGCCGGCGGTCGGCGGTTCTGTCGGTCTGCGATCTTCGCCGTTCGGTCTCGACGCGGCCTGAGTCGGACTTCACCCTTCGTCCGGCCGATCGAGGGCGACGACCGCGTTCGGCCCGAGCCGAAAACGACGAGTTCGTGTTCGAACGTAAGTTGACGACATGTGTGGTAAATTTAGCAACAGTTAATACTGACACTCCCTTGAACATATTAAACTAGATCACAACCCGATATGACGTCTATATCGACACTATGGCCTCTGCGTATCGAACGGCTCGACACCCGGTACACACACGGCGGCGGCCTCTGTGTTATTACGGCCTTGCTCGCGTTCTCCGGGGTGGAACAGGCGTTCCGACCGGTCAGCGAGCCCGGCTCCCCCGGTCTCAAAGCTGGTATCATCGCTGTCCTCGGCGCTCTCGTCTTCGGAACCGTCGGGGCTACGAACCGCCGGAGCGGGACCGACGCCCAGTTCCGAACGGCCGTGCGCGTCGGCGCGGCGTTCGGCGCGTACGGATTCGGTATCGCGGTCCTCATTTCGATGGCGCACGCGCTCGGCGCGGGAGCGGCACTGGACTGGAGCTTTACCGCCGCTATGGGCGGGCTGGCCGGACTGGCCGTCGGCATTCCGATCGGCGACGGGTACGCGAACCTACAACGCGAAAAGCGGGTCGCGAGCCGACGAAAGGTACGATTACAGCAGGGGTCGCGGCGTATGGATATCCTCTACCGCGTCGCGCGGCACAACATTCGAACGGAGGCCAACATCATCCTCGGATACACGGACCTCATCGAAGCGACGGGCGAACACGGTCCCGCCAACGAGTACATCGACACCTTACGCGTACACGCGTCCCGACTCGAAGCCATCTCGACGAACGTCCGTCGGCTCCGCCGCATCTGGGAGACGTCTGACGAGACCGTCGAAACGTCGATCCACTCGTTCACCGACCGGGCGCTGTCCCCGAGCGGGCTCCATGACGCCGAGCGCCTCACGCTGTCGTTGGACGACGACGCGATAGTCGCCTCACACCCGTTCGCCCACTGGGCGCTCGAAGAGGCCGTCGACAACGCCTTGACGCACACCGAGAGCGACGCAGCGGTCACCGTCCGAACCGAGAACCGCGACGGCCGCGTCCGTTTGATCGTCGAAGACGAGGGCGCGGGGGTCCCGTTGATCGAAGTCGAGTCGCTGGGGAACAAGACCGAATCTCAACTGACGCACGGTCAAGGGCTCGGCTTACAGGTGATCTACTGGGCCACGGAGGGCGCCGGCGCTTCGCTTTCGATCACGAACCGCGAGTCGGGCGGGACGAGGGTCGCGATGGAGTTCCCCGTGGTGCGGTCCGAGCAACCCGGGCCGGACTCGCGCTCGACGGCCGCTCCGACACCGGCGCGCTAACCGTCGCCTCCCGTCCGGAACGACAGGTCGAGCGCCGGCGCGGAGTGCGTGAGCCCGCCCATCGAGATCACGCCCACGCCCGTCGCGGCGTAGTCCGGGACGGTCTCGACGGTGATCCCGCCCGAGGCCTCGGTCAGCGCGTCGGCGTCACGGCCCCGCACGCGGTCCACTGCGGCCGCCGTCTCGGCGGGCGTCATGTTGTCGAGGAGGACGACGTCGGCGCCGGCAGCGGCGGCGCGCGCGGCGGCGTCCGGGCCCTCGACCTCGACCTCGACGTTCGTCGCGAAGGAGGCGCGCTCGCGGAAGCGCTCTATCGCCTCGGTCAGCCCCAGCTCCGCGACGTGGTTGTCCTTGACCATGACCATGTGCGAGAGGTCGAGCCGATGGGTGTCGCCGCCGGCGGCCGCGACCGCGCGCTTCTCGACCCCGCGGAGCCCGGGCGTCGTCTTGCGAGTCGCCGCGACCCGGATGTTGTCGTCGACCTCGCGAGCGGCCGCGACGGCGGCGTCGGTCCGCGTCGCCACTCCCGAAGCGTGAGCCGCGACGTTCACGACGACGCGCTCGCCGCGGAGGACCGCCGTCGCCGGACCCCGAACGCGCAACAGGGCGTCGCCGGGGGCGACGCCGGCGCCGTCCGCGACGCGCTCTGTCACGTCGACTTCGAGGTACTCGAACACCGCGGTCGCGGCGTCGACCCCCGCCGCGACGCCGGACTCCTTCGCGACGAGTCGGCCGGTCGTCTCGCCGGGCACGTCGTTGGTCACGTCGTGGTGGCCCACGTCCTCGCGCAGCCACCGCTCGACGTCGCTGTCGGTGAGCATCAGTCGTCGGCCGTCGGGCGGGGGTCCGTCGCCTCGCCCTCGTCGAGTCGGTAGTGCGTCCCGACGCTCTCGTCGTTCGCCAGCGCGTGCCGGGTCACCAACAGCCCCGTCACGGTCGCGTTGCGGAGCTCGTACAGCGAGCGGGAGGTCCGGGTCCGCACGTAGGAGTCGACCTCGCCCTTCAGTCGTCGGAGGACGCCGAGCGCGCGCCGCAGCTCGGCCGGGTCGCGCTCGATGCCGACGCACTCGTCCATCACGCGCCGCAGCCGCCGGAACTTCTGCCGGGCGAAGTCGTCCGGGAGGGCGGGGTCGCGGTCCGAGAGCGCCGGCGGGTCGACGCGTTCGGCGTCGTCGCCGCCGCGGGACGCGTCCGCGCCGGCGCGGAGCCCCCAGACGAGCCCCTCGAGGAGGCTCGTCGACGCGAGCCGGTTCGCGCCGTGGAGCCCGGTACGCGCGCACTCGCCGACGGCGTAGAGCCCGTCGAGGCTCGTCCGCCCGCGGTCGTCGACGGCGACGCCGCCGCAGAGGAAGTGCTCGGCCGGCGCGACCGGAACGCCGTCGGTCGGGTCGACGCCCCGGTCCGCGCACTTCTCGGCGAGCCCGGGGAACTCGCCGGCGAAGTCGAGCGGGCTCACGTCCAGCCGCACCTCGCCGGTGGCCCGGCGCTCGGCGGCGACCGCCCGCGAGACCACGTCGCGGGGGGCCAGCTCGGCGTCCTCGTGGTAGCCGGGCATGAACCGCTCGCCGTCGCCGTTCCGCAGGACCGCACCCTCGCCCCGGACCGCCTCGCTGACGAGGAAGCCGTCCCCGTCGGCGTCGGCCGCGTACGCCGTCGGGTGGTACTGGACGTACTCCATGTCCGTCACGTCCGCTCCGGCGAGCGCGGCCATCGCGATCCCGTCGCCGGTGGACCCCGCGGGGTTCGTCGAGCGCGGGAACAGGTCGCCGATCCCGCCGGTCGCCAGCACCGTCGCGCCGGCGTAGACGGGCTCGCGCTCGCCCCCGGACTCGACCACGGCACCGTGGATCCGCCCCTCGTGGCGGATCAGTTCCAAGGCGGCGGCGTCGGTCCGGATCTCCACGCCGTCCCGGTCGTCGAGGTGGTTCAGGAAGGGGACGTGGACGTGCTTGCCCGTCGCCGCGCCCACGTGGAGGATCCGGTCCTCGCTGTGCGCGGCCTCGCGGCCGAAGTCGAAGCCGCCGCCGGTCAGGCTCGCTCCGGTCGCTCCGGTCGCTCCGGCCGCTGCCGGCGTTCCGTCCGGGCCGTCGCTCGGGTCCGCGTCGCCGTCGAACGACACGTCCAGCGTGTCGACGAGCACGTCGGACACCGCCTCGTTCGCGTTCTCGACGAGCGTCTCGACGGCGTCGAGGTCGGCCGTGCCGTCGGAGGCCGCGACGATGTCCCGCCGAAACTGCGCCGGGTCGTCGCGGGCGACGGCGATCCCGCCCTGCGCCCACCACGACGACGCCCCCTCCGGGCGGGTCGACTTCGTGGCGACGAGGACGTCCCGGCCCTCGCGGACCGCGGCGAGCGCGGCGGCCAGCCCGCCGATTCCGGCCCCGACGACGAGCACGTCGGTGGTCTCGTGTCCCGCCATCGTCAGATCTCCAGCATCCGGTCGAGCGCGACCCGCGCGAGCTCCTTCTCCTCGGGCGCGACCTCGACGACGTTAGGCTCGCGGCCCGCGACCAGCTCCTCGAGGACCCACGTCAGGTAGTTGGGGTCGATCTGCCGCATCGCGTTACAGTCCATACAGGCGTCGCCGCAGAGCGGGACGACGTTCACCTCGGGGTGCCACCGCTGGAGGTGCTGCGCGAGGTGGATCTCCGTCCCGATCGCCCACGTGTCGCCGGGGTCGGCGTTCGCGACCGTCTCGCAGATCGTCGCCGTCGACCCGACCACGTCGGCCGCCTCGACGACCTCGCGGCGGCACTCTGGGTGGACGACGACGCTGACGTCGTCGTGCTCGTCGCGGACCTGCTCGACGTGCGAGGCCCGGAAGCGCTCGTGAACCTGACAGTAGCCGTCCCACAGGATCACGTCGCTCTCGACGACCTCGCCCGCGTCCGCCGACGCGGCGTCCCACGGGTCCCACTCGGCGACCTCGCCTTCCAGTCCCAGCCGGTGGGCGGTGTTTTCCCCGAGGTGTTTGTCGGGGAGGAACAGCACCTTGTCGCCCTCGTCGAGGGCGTACTCGAACGCGTCGTGGGCGTTCGAGGACGTGCAGACGAGCCCGCCCTGCTCCGCGCAGAACGCCTTGAGGTCGGCGTAGCTGTTCATGTACGTCACCGGCACGATGTCGGCGTCCGTCGCCGCGGTGAGCTCCGCCCACGCCGCGTCGACTTGGAGCGCTTCGGCCATCCCGGCCATCGGGCAGGACGCCTCCATGCTGGGGAGGATGACGCGCTGGTCGGGGTCCGTGATGATGTCCGCGGACTCGGCCATGAACGTCACGCCCCCGAAGATCACGTACTCCGCGTCGGCGTTCGCGGCCTCCTTGCTCAGCTGGTAGGAGTCGCCGACGAAGTCCGCGTGCTCGACGATCTCCCGCCGCTGGTAGTTGTGGCCCAAGATCACCACGTCGTCACCGAGCGTCTCCAGGGCCGCCTCGATGCGCTCCGTTCGCTCGTCCTCTTCGAGCGTTCGGTATTCTGGCGGAAGCTGTTCGAGATCGTC
>Ga0209917_1000550_pt1 | contig 15571 bp, 14 predicted proteins | sample SalPon2_C_H2O_MG_FD_185710 | JGI IMG/M metagenome (GOLD analysis project Ga0209917, IMG submission 185710) | Salt pond water microbial communities from South San Francisco under conditions of wetland restoration - Salt Pond MetaG R2_C_H2O_MG... | ecosystem: Environmental > Aquatic > Non-marine... | reverse complement strand
TCCAGCCGACCGGGCGGATCTTTACCGAGCGAGAAGCTCTACTTGAAGAGTGGACACCCAATCAGTTGGTCGGACGTGACACAGAACTCCGGACGTACCATGCTGCACTCCAACCAGTTATCGAAGGGGAGACGCCGTCGAACATCTTCCTCTATGGCAAAAGTGGCGTCGGCAAGACCGCTGCAACCAGATTTCTCTTGCGACAACTTGAACAAGACGCCCAGCATGTTAAGGGAGTCTCACTTCACACAATCGAGATCAATTGTGACGGACTGAACACCAGCTATCAGACTGCGGTTCGACTGGTGAACGAGCTTCGGCCACCTGAGTCACAGATTTCGAACACGGGATACCCACAGTCATCTGTGTACAACTTTCTCTTCGATGAATTAGACGCGCTTGGTGGAACAATTCTAATCGTTCTCGACGAGGTCGATCACATCGAGGATGACAGTTTGTTGTACAAGCTCCCTCGAGCACGGTCGAACGGTGATGTGGTGGAGGCTCGTCTGGGAATCATTGGTATCTCGAATGACCTACGATTTCGGAATCAATTGAGCTCAAAGGTTCGTTCGAGTCTGTGTGAAAAGGAGGTGTCGTTTGCGGCGTACAATGCTGATGAGCTCCGAGAAGTACTTCGACAGCGCGAGCAAGTAGCGTTTTATGACGATGTCGTGGATGACGGTGTGATCCACGCGTGTGCCGCATATGGTGCGAAAGACTCGGGTGATGCTCGACAGGCATTAGACCTGCTTCTTGAGAGCGGTGATATCGCCCGTGAAGCGAACGCAGAACAGGTTGTGGAATCGCACGTACAAACAGCGCGTCAACGACTCCAGACCGATCAAGTTGTCCAAGGCATCGCAAACTATCCCATGCACGGAAAGTTGGTCCTACTAGCACTCACCGTGTTAGCTGAACAGGATCACACACCTGCTCGCACGCGAGACGTTCGCCCAGCATACAAATCGATCTGCTCACAGGAAGGTACTGACCCAATCTCAAATCGGGCACTTCGTGAGTACCTCTCAGAGCTAGAGACACTTGGGATCGTCTCGTCTGCTGAAAAGAATAAGGGGAAAGGCGGTGGCAAGTACAAACTCCACTCATTAGCACAATCACCAGAGAGTGTTCGGCGTGGGTTAGCTGACCTACTTGTGGACTCACCCAGTGTGTGACGCTAACAGCGGAACCAGTGGGGTGGGTCACCGACGCTGAGCTGACAATCGAGATCCCAACAAAACACAATCCTTATCGGATGTTTAGATTACTTCTCAGTCATGAAGGTCTCTGTCGTCGTCTGCACATACACAATGGATCGGTATGACGTCTTCACAGAGGCCGTAGAGAGCGTTCTCGCTCAGGAATACGAGCCACTTGAGGTCGTGTTGGTGATCGACGGAAATCCTGAGGTGTACGATCGGGTGGTTGCGGACTTCGGTGATCGCGAGAACGTCGTTATCTCCGACAACGATGAGAATCAGGGCATCTCGTACACTCGGACGAAAGGCGCAGAGCTGGCGTCGGGCGAGATCGTCGCGTTCATCGACGACGATGGAGTTGCCGAAAAAGACTGGATCGCGAACCTCGTCGACGTGTACGAGGAGACGGACGCGATCGCGGTCGGGGGCGACGTGCGCCCGAACTGGCAGGGCGAGCGACCGGACTTCTTCCCCGAGGAGTTCTACTGGCTTGTCGGCTGCGTCGAACCCGGGTTCGCCGAGGACAGGGAGGAAGTCCGGAACACGTACGGATCGAACATCTCGTACCGCCGAGAGGCGTTTCTGGAAGTCGGCGGATATGACCCGAACACCGGTCGGAAGGGCGACAAGCACCTGCAGGCCCACGAGGCGCCAGTCGGAATTCGGCTACTGGAGGAGTTCGGACAGGGCATGGTGTACACCGAGGACGCCGTCGTGCACCACACCTTGTTCGAGTACCGCGGCGAGTTCCGGTGGCTGCTGTTCCGGTCGTTCTGGCAGGGATACTCCAAGCGGGTGATGGATCTGCTCTACCCGGAGGCGCCCGACGCGAAAGGCGACTACCTGAAGTGGTTACTGACGGATCGGGTTCCGCGGCGGTTAGAAGGGTTGGTTCGGTCGCCGTCGACGGCCGCGGTGACACAGCTCGGGGCGATCGGGGCGTTCACGCTAGCGGTCGGCCTGGGATACCTCTACGCGATGGCGACGCCAGAGTTAGTGGAAAAGGCGAACGCCTGACTCGATCTCACGCGAGATCGGCGTACCAGTCCGGTTCCACGTCTGATTCGTCGACGGTCTGTGTGACGATCTTATGCATTCGATCGTGGAAAGCCTCCACTGAGAAGCGATCCGCGAAGTCCGCGATTCGGTCCGGGGACCACGACACCCCCTGTGACTCGAACGTTGCCACGGAGTCGACGATAGACCGCGGCGCGCCCGCCCGTGAGTGATGATAACCGTTCTTTCCCGGGACGACCTGGTATTGTGTCATTCCCTCCTCAACACCGAGCAGCGGCGTCCCCGCTGCGAGCGCTTCCACCGGCGCGATTCCGAAGTCCTCGTCACGACCGTTGAACACGAACGCCTTCGCCCCTGCGAGCAGCTCTTGTTTTCGGTCTTCCGAAACGAAGCCGGCGAACTCCACGTTGTCGTCGGCGATCGATTCGAGCTTCTCGCGTTCCGGCCCGTCACCGGCCACGACCAGTCGGTGGCCGGACTCGTTGAACGCCCGAACGATGCCGTCGATGTCCTTGTGCCAGTCGAGTCGAGAGAGCGTCAGGTAGTAGTCGCCGGTCGAGTCGTTGGCCGGTGAGTACTCGTCGGTCGCTACCGGGGGATACACGACGGCCACCTTCTCCTCGGGGACCCCCCAGTATCTGATCACGCGCCGCTTCACGATCTCCGAGTTCACGACGAACCGGTCCGGTTTGTGGGTGTTGTGGTCGTACGCGACTCGCATCGCGTAGTACAACAAAAGTTTCAGCGGCCAAAACCGCGACGACGCCACCTCCGCGATCTGGTCGGACTGCCGACGGTTGGTGTGATGGATGTACGCCACCCAGACCTGGTCGTCCGGCGGGACGTAGAACAGCGGTTCGTTGCCCGAGGTGACCAGCACGTCGTACTCGCGGATCGGCTCGGCCAATTGCCAGCCTAACAGGTGTGCGAACTGCCGGAGTATCCCATTGCGCCCTAGCGCCCACTCCAAGAATCGACCCCTGATGAGTTGCGTCGATTCGATGTCTTCGGGTTCAATATCGGCGTCTCGGTACCCTACATAGAACGGTGCGTCGACGAACACCCGAGATAGCTCCCACGCGAGTCGGTCTCCGCCGCCGTTGGCGTGTTCGCCCCAGTGAGCGACGGCGACACGCCCGTATGAGGATTCGTTCGTTTTCTCCCCTTCACCACTCATTATGTGTCGTTCGCTCACCCGAGTACCATATCAGTCACGCATCTCGGACGCGGAATCCAACTCCAACGTCGGATTACGACCCCGATACTCGTTCGTACGCGTCGACGAACTGGGGGACGACGACATCGGGATGGTACTGTTCCCTGACGTACTGCTCGTTCGACCGACCGATCTCTTCGGCGTGGTCTGCGGCGTACTCGATCGAGTCCGCGAGGTCCTGTGGGTCCCCCGGCGCACAGAGCAACGCCTCGTTCGGGACGGTCTCTCCTGGTCCGCCGACGTCCGTCGCAACTACCGCGAGCCCGGCTTGCATCGCCTCCAGAATCGTCCTGCCGAAGGGCTCCGGCCAGATCCCCGGATGGACGAACATGTCCGCGTCGGTGTACGATCGTGCCACCGCCTCGTACGGGACGTTCCCTGTGAATTTGATTCGCTCCGCTGCCGGGCTCTCAGCTGCTCGCGCCTCAAGGCTGGTCTGTTCGGGTCCGCCTCCGACGACCGTGAGCTCGAACTTCGAGGGGAGCAACGCCATCGCATCCACGAGGTACCGCACGCCTTTCGTGTCCCGAAGGTGGCCGACGTACAGCAATCGCACACTGTCTGACGGCGCACGGGAATCGGGGACATCGAAGTCGGAGTCGAGCATATTTGGAACGACCTCGAAGTCGGCGTCCGCGAAGCCGTGCTCGCGGTACACCTCTTCAACGGCGGTGCTGAGCGGGAGAAACAGATCGATGTTTCGCATCTGCCGTTTCAGACGCGGTCGTTCCAGCCGGAGCAGGGTGCGTTCATAGAACTTCCGCTGGAGAGACGGGGTGATACCGACCTGACTCCAATCGATGAGCGGGTATGCGTTCAGCGTGGCGACGGCGGGCGTGTTCAGCTGTTCCGAAAGACGTCCCACCGCAGGGTGGAGATGCATGTTGTACGCGTGGAACAGGTCGCAGTCGGGATCCACGGCCCGGAGTTTCCGGTATGCGATCTCATTCGGAAGTGTGTACGGATACTGGGGCAGATCAGTCAAACGGCGGACTGTAACGTCACCGACCGTCTCTTCGGTCTCACCGTCAAACGAGTACACAGTCACGTCGGCGAGATTGCGTTCCGTGAGCTGTTCGGCGAGCAGTCGTGCGCTTACCTCACCACCGCCAGCGTGTGTAGGCGGATAGCGAGGTGTAATAAGGGCAATCTTCATTGGATCAATCTGTCTGACTCATCCGCGTCGCCTCAACGAAGTAGTTCTCACGCCGGTCACCGAGATACTCAAGTTCAAAATTAAGCTCCTGGAGAAGATGTTCGACATCCTCAGCAGAGCCCCCGATTTCTTCGATTTTCTCCGTGTGAATCTCACAAAACACATGATGGCACTCTGATTCTGCAAGAATCTCTCGGAAGCCGTCCAGCGCGAGATACTCTGCACCTTCGATATCTATCTTACAAATATCGGGCGGTCGTAGGTTGTGTTTCTTGATAAGTTCGTCTGCCGGACTGGTTTCGACCTCAATCGTTCCGGTGTCCTCGTTTGAAAACTGGTGGCCGGTCTGTCCTCTTACCGACCTTTGTGTTGTTCCACTAAAATTCGACAATGCAACGTTGAACAGCTCCGCATCGATACCATTCCGTCGGACATTCCGCTCCAACATAGAGAACGCCTCAGGAGTCGGTTCAAAAGCGACGACACCTCCCGAGTTGATGTGGTTTCCCACCAGACAGGAGTAAATTCCAACGTTTGCACCAATATCGTAGAACACGTCGTCAGAATCTACAATCGAAAGGATACGCTGAATCAGCTCTCGTTCCGACCGAATATCGTCTACGAAGTCGTACTTTCCTAGTCGACGGCGAGACATATCAAATTCCGCGCTTGAGGGACCGACAGAGTAGGACCTATATGCCGGCTTTAGTCGCTGATAGAGCGGATCGAAGTAGCCAAGAATTTTCTTTTTGCCGTCACGAATGATAGCTTCAGTGCCCTCGGCACGGAACAACTGGTACGCCCGACGAGGAAGGTTCATGTATTGGCTGAGAACTACCGCTGTTTTACAAGTAACTGACGTTCCGGTTTCGGTATTCGTTTCATTTATATCCGAGAGCCTGAAGCCGACCTTGTATCTCGGCGGAACTTCCGCTATCGCCCCCGATTGGCTCATCCGCGATGACTTCGCGTCGCTCGCTCGTCGGTAATTCAAGCCATGGGACTCGATACAGTGTCTCATTTCGGATATACTGGTGTGAGTGGCCGAATTTTGGGGAGGTAAGCGGTATAATTCTCTCTCCTAACATCTCCCCATGATCAGCTGAGACAACGCTTTTTCCAGGTAATCGACCAATGAGCCTCTCTACCTGATCAAGAACGATATCAAGCGTCTCACGATACGCTGACTGGGCTTTTTCGACCGGAACCTCACCGTTCTCGATTAGCTTTGAGAAGGAGACCGTAGTAGGTGCCTCGTCAGTATAAGCGAGATAGCGATTGAAGCCGCCGATGTTGTGCTGACGTTGTAACTCTTTCTCGGTCTCGCCGAGGTATGGTCGATGCGGTTGCATGAAATGAACGACGAGACGCTTGTTCGGATAGCTATCATGTGCTCTTAGCGTTGCCTCTACTACGTCTTCAGGCAGTACTGTTCCGTGTTCGTCGCTCCAAGCATCGATGTATAATGGTTCCACGGTATGGAACACGTCGTCGTCCAGCTTTCCTGTGTGCGGATTAGCAGTCACGTATACCGTATCGTGGAACTGTTGGCCGACGAAGTTTCCTTCCATGAACTCCCAACTGGACCCCCCGTGTGAAATGACAGGCGAGAGATCGCCCGAGATGGTGTTCTGATTTTTGAAGTAGTCGTAGCGGCAGGCGTCGAGGAGAAGCAAGTTGTCCCAGTCTTCACCCATCACATCGATTGCAGCCCCCCGATGTTTGAGATCAAACAATATCCGCTGGACCTCCCATCCCACGTATCCGGGACTCTCAAACACTTTTTTGATGTTCTCCAACGTATACCGTTCCATCATATGTCCGTATCGAGACGGTCAACGGTTGAAAGGTTTTGTTAGTAAAACTGGCTCGCCGTCGTCAGGGCCTCAGAGAATTATAGCGTTCTATTTAATACGTTTAGCACGAAGTGTCTTTTAATGACGAATTACGAACAGACACTCGAAAAAGTAAAAAAAGGGTTGAAAAACCCGACGCGAGTCCTTGACGAAGTTATTCTCGAGTACGCCTACCGAACGCCGGCTATTGGATTAAACGGGGTTCGGACTATCGGAACGAACGTCTTCGACCGTGAGTGGGACGTATTGATCGTGCTGGACACGGCCCGCGTTGATGCTCTTCGGGCAGTTGCTGACGAATACGATTTCATTGGGGAAGTGGATAGCATCTGGTCCGTAGGGGGAGCGTCTGCGGAGTGGCTTGCCAGAACCTTCGACGAGAAGCACATTGACGAGATCCAAAATACGGCGTTTCTCTCGGCTCAGAGTCACGTGCAGGAGATACTCGATACAAAGGTCCAGAAGACGGACAGTGGCAGGCCAATTCCGCTCAAGACACTCCGCATGATACCCTCCGTCGATATCGACCAGTTAGGCAAAGCCGAGTACCTGTTCAACTTCGAAACCATTGGGGAAGAGGGTCCGTTCGGACACAGGGAGGGAACACGACTTCGATCGACTGATGCTCCAGTATCACCAACCACACACGCCGTGGTTCTCGCAGGCACTCGAGGAGGGCCGCGACCTGAAATATCACGAATACGATTGGTGGAACTACTACTACGACACCGGTGACATCGAGAGCATCTGGGAGGCGTATATGAGTGACCTCCGCTACGTCCTCGATGATATCGAGATACTACTCGATAATCTCGATGCCGGGCGAGTCGTGATAACCGCAGACCACGGCGAAGCGTTCGGTGAATACAGTGTCCTCGGCCACAAACTCGGGAGCCTCCATCCCCAGATTCGCAAAGTACCGTGGATAGTCACCTCAGCGGTAGACAACCAGACTCATAAACCGACAGTCGAAGAACCCGGTAACTCGAAGATGTCCCGAGAAGAGCTTGACAGCCAATTGGAAGCTCTCGGATACCGAACCTAAAGCACCCTCGGTAATCAGTAGAACCACAGCATTATTATCTCAACTCAACTCCCTACCGCCATGCGCCACCACCTCCACAAAGCGCGGGAACTCTACGCCAGCGGAGGCCTCGTTCAAACCGCAAAGAGCGCGCTCCGCTACGTTCCCATCGAGGTAAACAACCTCCAGTTTCGGCTCCGTCACGGAAACGGGACCCGTGTGATGGAAGAGGACTGGGACAACCTGCTTATCCTCGACGGCTGTCGTTACGATATGTTCACAGAGCGCGTCGATCTGCCTGGCACGCTGGAATACAGAATCTCGCTCGGCTCCAGCAGCGAGGAGTTCATGGAGCGGAACTTCGTGGACGAGCAGTTCCACGACACCGTCTACGTCAGTGCGAATCCGTTCATCCCGAAACTCGGTCTCAACGAGGAGACGTTCCACATGGTCGTTGATCTGCTCGATGACTGGGACGAGGAGTTACAGACGATCCGTCCCGACATCGTTGCAGAGGCGGCCCGCGAGGCGCACAAACAGTATCCAAATAAACGCCTCATCGTTCACTTCATGCAGCCACACGCCCCATTCATCGGTGAACTGGGCCGAGAGATGGTCGGCGGCGGGTGGACGATGGACCACGACGTCGAGAACGATCCGGGAATCTGGAATCGACTTCGGGACGGCGAAGACGTGCCCCTTGAGAGGGTCTGGGAGGCGTACAAGGAGAACCTCGATATCGTTCTCGAAGAGGCTGAACCCCTCCTCAGCGAACTGAACGGCAAATCTGTTATCACTGCCGATCACGGTAATCTCGTCGGTGAACGACTGTCGCCAATCCCGACCCGTCGAAAGTATGGCCATCCATATGGCGTTCACACCGAGGAACTGGTGAAAGTGCCGTGGTTCGTCATGCAAGGGAGTGACCGCCGGGAAGTTAGCGCCGACTCGCCGGTCGAGAGCAACGATGAGAGCGTCTCTGACGAAGAACTGGAAGACAGGCTAGAAGCACTCGGTTATCGATGACTGTGGACCACTTTGGCCTAAGGAGTAGACGATGATACCAACTGAGTTCTCTGGTCGAAAATTGCGACGGAAACTCGCTGCCGATGGGCCTATAGAAACTGTGCGGGCCGCAGGCGACCTAGTGACGCGTAAACGGTTGGGTCGTCCGGTCTTCGATCCGCTCGTTAAGCGGGATATCGTGCGCACGCTTCCACGCGAGGGGCTGAGGCGGCGAGCGAAGACAGTCGACGTCCCGAATTCTGCTCCCCCCACACCGTTCACCTCGCTTATTACGAACGGCATCGTGCTGACCGAAACCGGATTGGTGCTGACTCAAGCGTTCGAAATCGTTGAGGAGAGCGCAGCTGGCCCTGAACAGGCACAACAAGCGATGATGGCGATGTTGTCGCGTGAGTTATTCTACGGGGTGTTCCCGCTTCGTGGACTACTATTCGGATCATGGGACAGCGAATTTCCCAATCCCAACTCGGGACCGATCGCACCGCTCATTCCCCGTTATCCTGATAATTACTACCACTGGATGGTAGAGACGGTACCCAAGGTACGCTACCTCCGCGCTTTTGAGGCAGAGCAGGAGCCGGTGACACTACTCATTCCGGCCGAAGCACCCCCGTTCATCGACGAAACACTGAATCTTCTCGGCTGGCCGGAATCGCGTGTCGTGCGCGCCAACCACGGGATTTACCAAGTCTCCGAACTGGTAGTGCCCTCCTTCCCCGATCGGCGTCCAACTGATTTCAATTGGCTGCGCGAAGAGATTCTTCAAAACGCCCCAGATCACATACCAGAAAGCGGGAACAACGTCTACGTCTCACGTGCGAATGGTGTCGAAAGACGGGTGGTAAACGAAGACGAAGTGATGGACGTACTCTCGGAGTATGGCTTCGAACGCTATCTGCTGGAGGAGCACTCGCTTGCGGAGAACGCACGGCTGTTTGCCGACGCCGACGTCGTTGTCGGTCCGCATGGCGCAGGGTTGACAGATATCATCTTTGCTGGCAGCGCCACGCTTATCGAGTTGTTTGGCAAAAAAGTCAAACAACCTTACAAGCTGCTTTCGGAGGCTGTAGGTGTTGATTACGAGATAATGTACTGTACGCCCGAGTCGACTGATATCGTCGTAGACGTCGAAGAGTTAAATGATCGGGTGGCGCGTACACTTGAGGAATAGCCGTAGCCTGTGTTGTTTCGCGAAGTTCAGAACGTTCTTTACATGACCAAGCAATCAGCCCCTATGCGCAATCATTTCACTTTGGAGAATTTCAGGCGGGCTCTCCGGAACCCCCGTCTTATTCAACGCGAGCTGCTCCGGCTCGGAAGTCTTCCGTTCAATCACGGCTACGGCTACTATACGGACCGTCGGCTTCCCTAGAGTACCGATGTGATGGATGAGGACTGGGATAATCTACTCATTCTGGATGCCTGCCGGTACGATTATTTCGCTAACCAGCACAATTTCGACGGGATCTCCGACCGCGTCGTCTCTCCTGGCAAGATGAGTTGGGAGTTCATGCAGAAAACGTTTCAGGGAGATCAGTTCCACGATACCATCTACATCACGAGCAATCCGTTCGCAACGAGACTCTCCGAGGACACGTTTTTCAAGACACTGTATTTGATAGACAAGTGGGACGATGAGATCGGGACGATTCATCCAGAGGATGTCGCCGAGGCGGCTAAGCGTGCTCACGCACAGCATCCAAACAAACGATTGATTCTTCATTTTATGCAGCCCCATCGTCCGTATCTCGGAGCGACAGCTGAACGACTCCGAGAGCGGGTTGATCTCGTCGGATACCGAAACGAAGGGACTGGTCTCCAGATCTGGGGTGCAGTTAAAGAAGGAAAAGTGACAATGGAGGAAGTTCGAACAGCATATTCTGAAACTCTTGATATCGTCTTAGATGTAGTTGATGATTTTCTCAAGGAGATAGGTGGGAAGTCCGTTATCACGGCGGACCACGGGGAGATGCTTGGGGAACGCGTGTTCCCGTTTACATCACGAGTCTGGGGACATTCAGAGGGCTTCAGCACCCGGACACTCAGACAAGTACCGTGGCAGGAAGTTTCGGGCGGAACCCGACGGGACGTTGCTGAATCATCGCCGATAGTGGCTGAACAGAAACTCAAAGAGGACGAAGTAGAGGACCGACTGCGCGCGCTAGGATATACTGAGTGAGTATGCGGCCGAAATTACTTCGTCAACTTCGGGATATCGGACTCCGTGGCGGATTAAAATCCGTGTATCATTCGATCCGACAAACAGGGCGACCCTCTTCATTAGTTGTGACCTCGCAGGTTATCACGGAAATCCATCCCGAAACGGAGTTCAAAATAGGAAATAGACTTACAGTCGGTACGGGTCGTAGAGGCGCAAGTCATCCTCGAATTGGACGCTCAAAGCTACACACGGAGCCCGGTAGTACCGTTCAGCATACTGGCAGGGATTTAGCAATTGTTGGTCCTGCGTCGGTACTACACGTGGAAGGAGAGTTTTCGATGGGAGATTCGTATATTAATTCTCACGCGAGAATTCTTTGCGGAAACAAGATCAATATCGGAGATGATGTTTCTATTGCATGGAATGTACAGATACTTGACGATGATCGACACGATTTGACCGTTGCCGGTAATCCAACTCAAAGGACCGGCCAAATTCATATTGACGACGATGTTTGGATCGGACACGACGTGTCAATCCATAAAGGAGTCACAGTACATTCAGGTAGCGTTGTCGCAAGTAACAGCGTCGTAACAACTGATGTACCTCCACAGACACTCGTGGCCGGAACGCCGGCCGAAGTGATCCGACGAAATGTAGACTGGGGGTGAAACCGGGGTCAGCTCGTCATTTGTATCCAAGTGTCTGTAACCGTTGCTCAACGAGTTCGTCAGGTTGGGTCCGCTGTCCAACAGTCTTTGGGGGCTCTTCAAGAATCTCGCGACGCTCGTCGTCCTGAATAATGAACCAAGGAACCTTCACTAGTTCCGTTGTGTATACCCCCCAAGGGTGCCCATAATGTTGTTTTGTCGGTAGCGGCCATTGTCTCTCACCGACCATATTACCGTGGTCTGCAGAGATCACAATCCGCCCATCAATTTCGTTCAGTAACTCAGTCACGTATTCGAACGCAATCTCAAGGTTCTCATCGTACCCTTCCCAGAATTCGTCAAGTGAAACTGGTGCCTCACCGTTCCGAAGTGGAATCCAGCCGTTCCGTTGTCCGAGTTTGTCCCGTATCTCAAGTCCCCGTGTACCGATGAATGGCAAGTGCGGTTGCATGTAATGAACGATAATCCGCTTGTTGGGATACTGTTCGTGAGCGCGCTTGGCAGCGTTGGTGACCGTCTCTGGATGTGCGATTTCAAGATCCTCGTCCCACTCGTCAAGAAGATCAATGACGGCGTGGAATGTCCCATCCTGATCTAATCCCACCTTTGGAAAGTACACGTTCGCATTCACGTAGACCGTATCGTGGAATTGAGCGTCCTCGAAGTTTTGACGGAGAAACTCCTCACTAGTAGATCCGAGTGAGATTCGGGATTCCAGTCGTCCGTCAAACGGTACTTGCCGTGCGAACATATCGTACCGGCACGCATCGAGCAGGATCAGCGTGTCCCAATCCTCTTCCATAACACGCGAACCGGTGCCGTGTCGTAGATGAAAGATAGCATTATTCACCTCGATAGGAAGGTACCCAACCGCTGTCTTTGCGAGCTCAAAGAAACCACGGTCCTCATAAACGTGTTTGGCCCGCTCGAAGTGATGTTTCATGATACGACTGAATCGGGGCTGCAGTAAGAACTTCGTGGATTTCGCCTGCGAACCGATGGAGTAAAGCAATTTCTCTAACGACTGTCAGACACTCAGGCCCTCGGGGTATTTTGATGAAACTCGGACAGACCTCTGTAATTCACTTCACCTCCAGTTTCGTCTCGTCGATTCTGGGGTTCGTCGCGACCCTCTACATCGCGAGAATGCTTGGGCCGGAGCCGCTCGGTATCTATCAGGTTGCAATCGGCCTCGTTTCGTGGTTAGCGATTCTCGGGAAAGTCGGGACGTCACGAGCCATCACGAAACGCGTCTCCGAAGGAAGCGAGCCGGGTGAGTACACCGTCGCGGGTGCCGCAATTATAGTGGGGTTGTTCGCTATCGTGGCTATCGGCGTTTTAGTGTTCCGCGAACAGGTGGGCGCGTATGTCGAGTACCCGGCAGCCGGCTACGTGGTCGCGATCCTGTTTGTAGTCTTGCTGAACGGGCTGGTGAACGCGTTGCTTGTCGGACTCAAGCTCGTTCACGTGAGCGGTATTCTTTCGCCGATCAAGACCGGTGGACGGGCAGTGTCACAGATTTTTCTTATCATTGCAGGAGCCAGCACCGCTGCCCTGTTCATCGGCCATATTTTGGGATTCATCGCAGTCATCGCGATCGGCGGTTACTACGTTCTTAGGAACCTGCCGTCTCTCGGCGTGCCGCAGCGGAGACATTTCAAACGACTCTTCGACTTTGCGAAGTTCTCGTGGCTCGGCAGTCTCCAGTCGCGCATGTTCAGCTACACCGACGTACTGGTGCTCGGCTATTTCGTGTCTTCTGGACTCATCGGCATCTATGCCGTCGCATGGAATGTCGGCCAGTTCCTAATTCTATTTAGTGGGACGCTCCAGTCGACGTTGTTTCCCGAGATGAGTTCAATGGCCGCGAACGAGGATCCACAGGCAGTCTCAAGAATCGTCGAACAGTCACTGACGTTCGGCGGGCTGTTTCTCATTCCCGGACTATTTGGGGGAGTCCTCCTCGGTGAACGGATCCTCCGAATCTACGGCCCGGAGTTCCCCGAAGGAGCCGTAGTTTTGAATATTCTCATTGTCGCGAATCTGTTCATGGGCTACCAGAACCAGTTGTTAAACGCATTGAACGCGATTGATCGGCCCGACCTTGCGTTTCGAGTGAATCTCGTGTTCGTCGTGGTCAACGTCTCACTGAACGTGATTCTCGTGTCGCTCTACGGCTGGATCGGAGCCGCCGTGGCGACGGCGACGTCGGTGGCTGTGAGCCTTCTCCTTGCGTACTGGCACGTCGACACCGTCATTGATTTCGAGATACCCATCGGCGAGATCGCGCGCCAATTAATTGCTGCGGGCGTGATGGCAGTTGTAGTTTACATTGGTCTCACAGCCGAGAACACGTACCGACTACTTGGTCACAACTTCGGGGTTGTCGTACTCCTCGTCGGTATTGGAGCTGCGAGTTACTTCACCGTCTTGCTCGGTCTCTCTCAAGAGTTCCGCGAGACCGTCCATCGAAATATCCCTATCAAATTCTCTTTCATCTCGCGGTGACCGATTCTAATCGAAATAAGGAAAGACGATTCCGCCGTGCGAGATCTCGCTCACAAAGTATTTCCCACCGCCAACAGAGTCGTAAGACATGCAAGCAGTCGTACTCGCCGCGGGCAAAGGAACACGCCTCCAACCGCTCACCGAGGACAAACCGAAGGTCCTCGTCGAGGTGAACGGCACCCCACTCATCGAAGACGTCTTCGACAACCTGATCGACGCGGGTGCGGACGACCTCGTTGTCGTCGTCGGCTACAAGGCCGAACAGATTATCGACCGCTTCGGCGACGCCTACCGCGACGTCCCGATCACCTACGCCCACCAGCGCGAACAGCTCGGCCTCGCGCACGCCATCCTTCAGGCGGAACCCCACATCGACGGCCCGTTCATGCTGATGCTCGGCGACAACATCTTTCGTGGCAACCTCGGCGACGTCACCAATCGCCAGCAGGAGGACCGTGCCGATGCCGCCTTTCTCGTCGAAGAAGTCCCCTATGAGGACGCCAGCCGATATGGCGTTCTCGACACCAACGAGTACGGCGAGGTCGTCGAAGTCGTCGAAAAGCCCGAGGACCCCCCGAGCAACCTCGTGATGACCGGCCTCTACACCTTCACGCCCGCCATCTTCCACGCCTGTCACCTCGTCCAGCCTTCTGACCGCGGCGAGTACGAACTCCCCGACGCGATCGATCTGCTCATCCAGTCCGGGCGCACCATCGACGCGATCCGACTGGACGGCTGGCGGATCGACGTGGGCTACCCCGAAGACCGTGACCGCGCCGCGGAGCGACTTGAAGAGGAGACCGCTGCGGACGCAGACGAGGCAGTCGTCGACTCCCAAAGCTGATCTCGACCGCCTTCGAGACTGATAGCATCGAGTTTGAGACCGACGGTCAACGCCAACTCTCCTCCCACAAGTCGAGGTGGTCGTATGCGAACCCAATACGTAGCGGGCTACGGATTCGCGCGGGTGCTTTCGGGGAGCTCCGAGATACGGTCTCGAAGCTCAGTAAGGCAGGTTTCAAGAATTGCCATCGGATTCGAATCTGTGAACGACGTAGATTCTCGGTGCGGTTCTGACCAGGGTTCGTGATCCACTTGGAAATGGCTCGGGCCGAGGTTCTCGTGCGTTTCGTCTTGGTGCCAACCGCATGACCATGGTGTCCCCGGTTCGGTATACTGGATACGGAACTCATCGCGCTCGGAATGTGGACGCCACTCGAATTCCAGCGTTGCGTCACCAGTATCCAGATCCTGATTGAAAAAGACCGGACGATCGAGCGTCGCCACGAGACGAATCGGACGCATCGGACTCGGATCCGCGTTCACAGCCGTGACGCCACCTTCCCGTTGAAGTCGCGTTGCGACTCGTTTGTGGATCTCGTATCGGTGGAGATGCGTATCTCCAGGGGTCGGTGAGTTTCTCATTCCTGTTACGGAGAATCAAGGAGAAAGCCTCGCGCTTCAGCGCGGGGATGAATCCGACAACTCCTCCACAGCCCACCGCTCAAAGGCATGGCTGGATATTCCACACCATCTGAATGGCTACTATTAAGTAGAATTACTGTCATAAGTTACGTATGGCAAAACAGGTCGTCACACGCACCTACACTGCTTCCATTTGGAATCAGTCACAGGTGTCTGACGATCTTGATGCCCTCGGGTTCGCAGTCTCGAAACTCTGGAATGTTGGACGGTGGACATGTAGTCGGATCTGGGGCGAGATCGGTCACATCC
>Ga0209917_1000549_pt1 | contig 15582 bp, 19 predicted proteins | sample SalPon2_C_H2O_MG_FD_185710 | JGI IMG/M metagenome (GOLD analysis project Ga0209917, IMG submission 185710) | Salt pond water microbial communities from South San Francisco under conditions of wetland restoration - Salt Pond MetaG R2_C_H2O_MG... | ecosystem: Environmental > Aquatic > Non-marine... | reverse complement strand
TATTACACTCATCTATTGTAGGGGTGGTCACTTACTAATGCGCCGCGTTAGCGGTGTAAATGCGCCATTTAACCCACAGTGATCGGTTTCAGGCACATCCTGAAACGGCGCTTGCGTAGGAGCCACCCACTAACGCCATTCAATATTATACCCTTCTGGCTAGAAGAGGGTAGTAATGAAACGACGAATGGTGCTCGCGGGAATCGGTACCGCAAGCATCGGGGTTGGAGCCGCATTCGGCTCCGGGGCGTTCACCTCAATTGAGGCTGACCGTGATGTCAAGCTCAACGTCCAGGGAGATAGCAGTGCGCAAATCATATTCAGAAAAGGAGCAGGCACAGGTGCGGGCCGACTCATAGCTACTGATGATGGTAACGCTGTGGACGTGATCAAATTTACACAGACTAATCTCAACGAGCAGTCAACAACGACGTTCAAAAACGCACTTGAGATAGAGAATAACACTGACGCAAGCGGTCCCGTGTCAACCGACGACGATGGCCTTTCTGTTGACCTCTATATTCAAGAGCGGGATACTGGGGGCATTGGTGACGATGACGGAGACGTTCTCGATTTTCGCGTCGACGATGGCGGCGACGGAACGCGGTCAATCGTTCAGGACGGACAAAACAAAAACTCGATTCGGTTGCCGGCTACTGGCAGTAATGATGAAGATATTATAGCGATTGACATTATCGTCGATCTCCGGGGTGGTGACGTAAATGACGGTCAGGAGGCAACTGACAACGACTTGGAAGCGATCGAACAGGTAACGTTCGTCGTAGAGGCTGTCGACAGCGAGTAAAACACTCTCAGGCACTCTGTGACGCACTCCCAGTACTGACCAATAAACAAGTCGACAACGTGTTCCCTGCCGAACCCCGAATCGCATGAACCGCACCGTCGCCGTCGTACTCGCCCTTATTATCCTCTGTAGCGGTGCGGTCGCCACCGCAGCGGCGTTTACTGACGGTGATGAGGTCGCGCCTGATTCTGAGGTGTATCTCGACGCCGCCGACAGTGAAAACGGTGAGCGGTACGTTCAAATCGACGAACGCGACGAGGTCCGGATTCAGTTTGATACCCTCCCACCGGGCAGTCAGACGCGGGTCGACGACCTATTCATAATCGGGTTCGCCGGCTACGAAGACAGCGATACCAGTACGACCGTTCACCTCGAAAGCACCGACGAGCGCATCACACTCAAACGGATGGACACAGGAGAGACCTTCGACGACGGAACAGTCGAACTTCAGCCCGATGAATCGGTGTTGTTCGGTGCAATCGTCTCAACTGGTGGCGGAGGGTTCTCATCTACCATTGAACTTGAGGTCGACGTCCCTGACGCCGATACCGGTGGTGGCAGCGGTGGCGGCGGCCAGGCTGGCGGTGGCGGCGGTCAAGCTGGCGGGGGTGGCGGAGCTGACACCGGTAGTGATGACGACAGTAGTGGTGACGGCGACGAGGGCGACAGCGGTAACGACGAGCCCACCGACGGAGATGGAGACGCACCGGATGGACCGACAGAAGGCGATGAAGGGGGCGAGGGGGGAACTGACAATGCCGACGACGACACAAACGCAGGCGGTGACGCTACCGATCCAAGTGTCGATCCCAACGCTGACTCCGAGAGCAGCCTGATCGAACTTGCCGGCTTCGGGAATCCGTTTTCGCTGACCGCCCTTGGCGTTATCGCGGCAATGTTGTCGCTCAGCTACGTCTACCGGGTCCGAATAGCTACTAGTGGCTTCAAGCGCAACACGGAGAAAAAATAATGACGACGACAACCGACGAAGGGGTCACCACCGAGTCTAGAGTCGAGTCACCAGCAGAGGAGTCGTTTGCCGACGCAGTACAGCGTGCCGTTCGGGGGATCGATATTATCTTGCTCCTGTTTCCCGCGGCAGTACTTCTTGCGATTGGGCTCTTCCCGTCGGAGGTTCGACGACAGTTGGCATTCTCATACGCCGACCCGAGCGTGTTGACAGCATTGACTTCCAACTTCACTCACGCCAACGGTGTCCATCTGTTCCAAAACCTTACGTCGTATCTCGTCGTCGTCCCAACTGCGTATCTCCTCTCTGTACTCGCCGATCGCAGACAACTATTTTACACTGTCTTCGTCGTCGTCTTCGTTACGTTCCCGTTCGTACTGTCCGGGTTGAACCTTGTTGTCCCTCGTGAGGCCCTTTCGCTAGGGGCATCTGGGTTGACACTCTCGTTTGTCGGCTATCTCCCGGTCGCCGTTGCTCAGTACGTCCGCCATCGGTTCAGCATCGATAATTTTGTCCGGCGTAACATCGCTGCCGGCCTGTTTTTCATAGGATTGAGTGTCGTGATTCCGCTCGCAGTTGCTGTCGTCCAACCGACTCTCACAATTGTCTTGACGTTTGTCGTGTTCCTCGCTGTCGTCGGATACGGTGTAACGTTGCGGCGTTCCGGGGTTGACCGCTCGACGCTACGTGGACCGCCGCCGGGGTTTGTTGAGTTTGGCGTCTGGTCGATCGTTGTCATCATCGCTGTGTTGATCACTGCGTTCCCGGCAGACCCGTTATCGGACGCTGGACTGGTAAACACGTACACACACTTTCTGGGATATGCGCTAGGGTTTTTGAGCAGCTATCTCGTGGTATTGCTATTCTTCGACACCGAGTAGGCTCCCCGATAATTGTGTACTTTTTACGCTGTGTTGGACTTCGTAGCCAGTGGTCAGTTCTGATCTGGGTACGGTCAGTACAGCTGGCTCTACGCCGATAGAAAATCAGATAAGATATAGTGGCTCTGTTGAAACCCTGAAATAGTGATATGTTTCTGTTTTCGTGCCGAATATAGGGGGTGTATCAACTGAAGTATCAGAGACAGCAATGAATGTCACGAGAGACGGTCTGATCGGTAACGTAGGGTAGAGCCAATCTAGAGGGCGGGTTTCGGTCGCGTGGAGAAGATTCATCTCCCCGTCGTCCGTTTCCGCAGTCTGTGTCCGAACAGCCCTCCACTACTGAGCCATCTTTCGGACTGGTCGTTCAGACGATCTTTGTTCTCGCGGCGGTAATCGCCCTCTCCACCGCGTTTCTGTTTGGTGGGCAACTCCGCTCTCTCGCTCTTGCGGGTGTAGGCGTCCTACTGCTTGTGGGCTTTCTTGTGGTCAGTTACCGTCACGCACGCCAAAGGAACTCCCTTCACCAGCACGTCGCCTTCCTAGCTGTGTGGCTCGGCGGTGTCGCTCTGGCGAATCGTCTTACTCGCGTGGCGAGCAGTTACTTTCCCGAACCAGGTCCCGACCTCATAGGGGTGGGCGTCACCCTCGGTGCGATGTGGCTCGGTTCGAGACTCGTCTACGGTGGCAAACTCACCAACGCGCTATTTGGGTCAGACTGAGACCTCACAATAGGAGTGTACAGGTCAGTATCGGCGAGACCACTCGCAACGTAATCCCTCCGTGCCGGCTCTGTTGAAATTCTATTCTTCAGATATGTTCTTGTCTGAAACAGCCGGTCGGTGGGAACTGCGAGTGGTTCGGCTTCCCTGGGATAATATTTTATCCAACGCAGATCTTTTTGATATATGCTCCCTTCGCCCTCACCCGCTACACGACAATTCCTTGTATTCGTATTTGTGGGAATATACGCTCTGTTGAGCCTTCTCCGACTCGTGGAAGGTGGTCTCATTCCGTGGGGCCCTATTGTGGGTATTGGAGTCGGTATCACACTCCTTGCCGGTCCGGTTGTCTGGGTTGCACGTAACCGATATCCGGAACAGCGCCGAGAGCGTTTGGCATTAGTAGCATTTGGTATCGCTATGATTGTCTTTCCTCTCACGCTCGGTCTTCTGCTTGCGTTCGGGGCACCCCCGTTTATACCGTCATCTGACGTTCTCATTGTTGGGGCTTACGTTGGACTGCTCTTTGCTCACATAGCAGAATACACGGTTGTGCCGGAACGGTTGCGAGCTGTCAATTAGAAATCGGACTACTGATTGTACATGTATATACTGTATTGACCGATCCGTACGTCAACTGTACTGAGCGATCCGAGAGTCACCCTGTACTGAGCGTAGAGAGGGTAATAACCACAAATTGTGGCGTGTCTGCTTCTACTGTGCTAGCAACCCACCGTCGATAACTATCGGTTGTCCCATGACATACGAAGCGTCCTCGGAACAGAGCCAGACAACGGCGTCGGCTATCTCTTGAGGATCACCAAGACGCCCAGCAGGGATACCTGCGGTGATACGGTCCATCTCCTCACTGTTGTCCTCGCCCGCCTGTTGGACCATCGGGGTGTCAATGACGCCCGGACAGACGGCGTTGAAGCGGATTCCGTCGTCGGCATAATCAACCGTCGCCCGTCGAGTCAGTCCAATAACACCGTGTTTACTGGCCGCATAGTGTGCGCTCCCGTTCGCGCTCACGCCAGCCACTGACGACGTGTTGACGATGGCTCCCCCACCGCGTTCAATCATTTCCGGGATCTCGGCTTTCAGACACCGCCAGACGCCCTTCAAGTTCACGTCGATCATCTGATCCCAGTCCGACTCCTCATACTCGGCGAGGCGAGTCCCCTCATCTGCGATGCCAGCGTTGTTGTGTGCGAAGTCGAGCCCTCCATACTCATCGAGCGCTGTCTGTACCATCGCGGCTACATCATCAGAATCGGTGACATCTGTTCTGACGAACGTCGCTTCGCCGCCATCACTCTTGATCATCTCAACCGTCTCGTGGCCGCCATCTTCGTCGATATCGGCGACAACGACGTTCGCTCCCGCCTCGGCGAACCGAAGCGACGACTGTCGACCGATCCCCGACCCACCACCAGTAACGACCGCGACTCCGTCTTGTATTCCGTTCATAATCTTAGTTGACACGCTGTTGGGCGTGTCGTGGTACCAATTCACAGACCTTCGTAATAGAGTTATCCTCGCTCATTCGTTGGAGGTTGCTGATCTCTCTCGGCGATCCTCACAGCTGCCCTGATTCGCAACTGGGAATCACCTCAACCGCTAACACCTCTGCCACAGCCACCTGCCCAGTTAGTGTAACTCGTCGATTGTGTTCACCAGCGCGGAGGGTTCCTGCGATCCGATGACGACTGACTTTGCGTTCTCTCGGTCGATCTTAATGCCACTCCCCCGCGTAGTCATGTAGGCCACCGTGTCTGGTGTCCACCTGATTCCAATCCCACCGTAGGTGAGCAGTCCGAATTCGGTACGCTCGACTCGCTCTATCTGGTCGAATGGCAGTCGCCGAAACGAACGATGGATTGGCGCGAACCGGACGTAGATCCCATCCGCACGCACCTCTGTTATGAGTTGTATCGAATAGATCAACCCCACGACTGTCAGTAAAACCCCCAAACCAACCACGGAGCCGAAGACGAGTGCAGGGACACTTGCCAGCCCAAGGAGTGCCCAGATCCATGGTTGCCGCATCTGCTGAGTCTCGCGGAACAGCACCTCTTGAGTCATACGAGAGCAATCATAATCTGAATATTTGGTTCTGTTGGCTCAATTAAAATCCTCTTTTTCGGGTACCTTCTCACCTGAAAGGCTTGGTCACTGAAGACTGCTTACACTCGGGACGCCCCCGGTGTGAGTGGCTACAGATCTAATATTAATACGAGGCATGCTATGGAACAGTTGATTGATCTTTGGGGCAAATTATTTATTCATGCCATACAAATGTGTGCCTATGTCTGTAGAAACGGATTCACACGGGCGGCTATACCTGTCCTCAGAACTGAGACAGAAGTACGGCGAGAGGTTTCACGTCGTTGAATACGAGGATCGCCTCGAACTCATCCCTATCGACGACAAACCCCTTCAGGCGATTCGTGAAGCTGCCGGTGACGCATTCGAGGGTAAGTCGATAGACGAACTCCGTAAACGTGCGAGAGAGCAGGCAAAAAAGGACGCTGAAGCAGGGTTTGCTCGAGGAAAACGCGCGGTAGAGGATAGCGACGAATGACTGCGTACGTCGAGACAGACTATCTCCTTGCGCTCGCCAAAGACGCCGACTGGCTCAAAGATCGAGCAGAAGAAGCATTGAACGAGCATGACGTCGTCACCTCCACGTATTCATATTTGGAGGTGCTGCTCATCAGCGAACGTCACGATCTCGACTACATCAAGCTGTTCTCGAATATGCTTGAGGTCGTCCCCGTTGAGACCGATACAGAACGCCAGATCGTGCTCAAGGCTGTGAAGTACTTTGAAGAAGGGATGACCGCGTTCGACTCCTTCCACGCTGCTACTGCCGAAACTCGCGGCCATCCCATCTTGAGCTCTGACAAAGCATACGAAGATGTCGATCCCGAACGTCTTCCATTAGAACCGATCGAAGACGAGTGAATATTTGCGGAGAATCGAGGAGAAAGCCTCGCGCTTCAGCGCGGGGAGGATGTCAATAAGTGTCACACTCTCAGTAACTCAGTAGCAGATCTCCCCTCCGAGCGGGCTATTTATCATCCCTCCGGCACTTTCACTAACTAAATTAATGACTGCGCCGTGGATGACGCCTATCGGTGTCGTGTATATTGCCCTGTTTTTCCTCAGTGGAGTAGTCTGTTTTTCGGTGATTCCACGGGCACGGACGCTAGATAACGCTGAACTACGCTATGGATTAGTTGGAATGCTTGCCGCGACCGGTATCTGGGGTGTACTCAAGGCGGCGTTCTTTATCATCCCAGATCCGTTTCGAGAAGCCACGTACACAGTCGGGTTGGTGTTCGGGTTCGCAACTGTGTGGGCGTGGCTGTACTTTGCGTCTGCTTACACTGGCCGTCAGTTGCATACGAATACGACACTCCGTCGACTCAGTGTCGGCGTGTTTCTCACCGTGGTGACCATCAAACTCACCAACCCGATTCACGGTCTGTATTTCACGACAACAGAACGAACCACACCGTTTCACTACCTAGCGATCGACCACGGGGTGATACACTGGGTGTCAACGAGCCTGTCCTACATGCTTGCGGCCATTGGACTGTTCATGATCCTCGAGTTGTATCTCGAGTCAGAGTACGATACGCGACCACTCGTCATCTTCACCGGCCTTCTCGGACTGCCTGTGGTTCTTGACCTCATTGCGCTCGTGACCCCGGCGTTACTCGAATTCATTTACGCACCAATCGGCGTCGCAGCGTTTGCTATCGGCGCAGTGTCTCTGTTCGGCGACCGGCTTCTGTCGGTCGGAGCAGCGACACAAACCGCGAGGATAGCGATCGTTGTCGACCGCAACGGCCGAATTCAGGATTTCTCGACCGCTGCGGTGAGTGCGTTTCCGGAGCTCGAAGACGCGGCCGGTGAGAAACTTGATACCGTACTCCCGGCGGTCGCAGCCACACGAGAGAGAGAGGAGACAGTTGTCGAACGCACCGATAATAGCCAGTCAACATACTACTTCGTTTCCTCGCGGTCGATGACGATCGGCAACTCAACAGTAGAGGTGTTCGCACTTACCGACATCACGGAGCGCGAGCGCCAACGCCGTCAACTGGTCCAACGAGAACGCGAACTCGATCAACGAAACGAACTGTATCGGGCCGTTATGGCGGCAAGCTTCTCGTTTCTCTTCCGAATTGACTTAGAGAATCGGTTCAGTTTTGTCTCGCCGTCAGTCGAACCGTTCCTGGGGTACGAGCCGGACGAGCTTACCGGGAAGCCGATTTCGATGCTTGCTTCGGACGAAGAGACGTTTAGCGAGGTTAACAAATATCTCGACGAGGTCAAAGGAGGTGAATCGGTCCAAATACGAGACCATCCGGTTGCGACTCGATCCGACCGTACTGTGTACGTCGATATGCGGGTCGTTCCGATATACGATCCGAGCGTAGACCGGGATGAACAGACACCAGCCGACATCGTTGGGTTACAGGTGATGGCACAAGATGCGAGTCAGCGACGCCAGCGGGAAGGCCTGATTAGCGTCATCAATCGCGTGTTGCGGCACAACGTTCGCAACGAGCTTACGGTGATCAGAGGGCGTGCTGAGATGCTCACAGCTGCGCTTGATAGCGATACGAAATCGAATGCCGAGACGATCGTGCAAGCGGCCGACCGGCTGTTGAGCATCACTGAGTCGGCACAAGATATCGAAGCGAACCGTGAGCTGTCACCGGAATTGGAGGCTCTCGATATCGTTCCGATCATCACCGATTCGATCGCTGAACTCGAAGGCCGGTATCCGGACACGTCAATGACAGTCGACATCCCGGAGACAGCAGGTGCTGAGACATTACCACAAATCAAGACTGCCCTGTGGGAGTTGCTTGAAAACGCGGCCGAACACGCTGGCCCACAGCCAAGTATTGAGATTACGGTCGTCAGAAGCGGTGAACTCATTGTGATCACGATCGCTGATGACGGCCCTGGTCTTCCCAAAGACGAGCGGGAAGTACTGGCCAACGGCAAAGAAGAACCACTGATTCATGGCGATGGGCTTGGTCTGTACCTTGCCTATTGGATCATTACCAATCTCGATGGAGACATTGAGATCCCCGAATCGCAGCCGGGAACGACAATCACAATCACACTTCCAACCGCTTCTAACCGCTCCTAGCGATCGCCCATACTGTAGATCATAACAAACCGCAAATATCCGCGGCGAAACTACACTCTTCGAATTGTTCTGTTGAATCCATAGAATACGGCAGGATAGCGTCGGTGTAAAGGCGATAGCGAAGCGGAAGAGTCGAATGTGCCCAACCTACTTTTCTGCCTCGCTAAGCAACCCGTGTCGCTGGCTCAAAAGCTCTGTGCCGACAGTCCAACGGCGGTGAGTGATCCGACTGCCCATGAATTTCCCGGCTGGAAGAATGTCACGCTCCACTTTTTGTGGGTTCTCATGGATGCGACGTACCGCGAGATTGTCGATTGGGCGAGTGAGATAGATCGAGTTCGTAGTCTGTTACAGGTGTCGTGGACGGCATTTGTGAGCTCGTATTGACTGCTACAGTCTACGACCTCGAACAGGCTCTCAAACAGTGATGTCCACGCGGTCATCGGATTTAACAGAGCGGTTCAGTCGGTCCCAGAAAACTGCTACGTATTTTCTGTCGATGCCTGAAGTCATTCAGGCAGGTCATAACCACATGGGTAGACACTCTTGAACGGAACAGAGCGACCTGTTGACATCTGCGATCACGGACCCAGGTCGTTCACGGAGACAACAATGGTAAACAGACGTTCAGTACTTAAGGCGGCTGGGGGGATTGGCATAGCAGGAGCAGCGAGTGGTCTCGGCGTTCTAACGATGTCAGGAGGTGGAGCGGCCGCAGAAATCAGCATTTCGGCGACCGGTCCGGCCACAGTCACAAACGATCGAGGGGATATTTCTCAAGTGACAGTGAATCCGCAGTTTGATCTCCAATGGGAGGGCCTTGACGATGCAGTCGGGAAGGTGTTCTACTTAGTCGAAGCAAAGGTCGGAGATGGCGACTACTGGCCGATTTTCCGCGCGACCCCGTGGCTGACAGAATCGGTAAATGACAGTTACCTACAGATAGAGCCGGGAACAAGTGGTCGATATCAAGTCAAACAGCCACTAGCCCAGACGCTGAACCGAGACGATCGGTTCGATGATAGTGATGGGCCGGATATTGAGGCGAGCCCGCTCGTCGTCGCGGACGAACAGGGCCGCCCGAACTACGAGGATGTAGGCGGTTTCCCGGGCGATTACGATGGTTTCCGACAGGGTAACAACATCGGAAGTGCTAGCGACTATCCCGGCACACACGAAGAAGACGGCTATCAGAATAACTACCACGACATAGACGCAGGCTACTACGGGGCTGCGGACGACACGTCAGAAATTGATAACGGCGCAGACGGAAGCGAAGAGTCGACGACGATTCAGCTCCGGTACACGTTCGAACTCCAGCGCCCGAATCTCAGTCAGCTTGGTGGTCATCCAAATGTCGATGGATTTGACAGCGATGACTCCGAGGTTCAAAAACAGACGGCAGCAGAGAATATCGATTGGGTTGAGGTGGAGGATATTGACAGCGGCAACTCAAAGATTGTCATGAATGGTGAGGACGGAAATCAAGGATTCGGTTCTCCGGACGGTATCACATATGGAACTCTCCAGAATAACGCGGAGAATCATGTAGGTATCCTCGTCAACACAGCCTCATTCGATGTCACAGCAGAGAACCTAGAGAGCGACAGCGGCGTTACTGGGTCGTCCAATACGAACGCCTCGTAGACCTATACTTCGTTATCTCGTTTTTTACAGAATCTTAATGCTTTGACAGGGGAGAGACCACAGTCACTCGATCAGGATCGAACCCAAAATCTGAAACCTCCAATTGATCTGGGAATCCTCACTCAAGTATAACCGACCACGGAACGTTGCTGAGGGCGCTCTTTTGAATTCACAGAAAGCGATGGATCTGTTCTGGTTTCGATTATACGACTAGTTGTTCTAATCGGCTCCACGACCTACCTTGTGATGAGGTTATGCCAGACAACGTGTCCTCTCCGACAAAGCCGAGTGATTGAATAACAGATTCAGGAGAACTTGGTCGACATCACGACGATACCCTCGCGGTCTCCACGGCTGCCTACAGTTCGCAAAAAAAGCTGGTTGAACACCGATTACTGCTCGGAGTTGGCGTCTCGCACCGCATTTAACGCATCTTTCAACTGCTGTACAGGATCCGTTTCAGTCGCATCCGCTGCCGTCTCTTCGTCCTCCGCATCTCCCCTACTCTCACCCGTATCCGACACGATCTCGCCAGTAGACTCCACACCGCTGTCGGCAGTCGCTTCGCCTGCCCTCGCTGCCGCGTTCCAAGGACTTGCCGTCCTGGGAGAGACGGATGTAGCCGACTGCTCGGTCACTCATCGTCAACGATCGTGAGTTCGAGTTTGTTCCCAGACTTGACCTCCCAGTCAAGCTTCTTCCCCTCCAAGTTGAACGACTCGGCGAGCGCTTTGGGAACCGTCGTCTTGTACTGTTCAATCTCGCGGCCTCCACTCTGTGACGTTGTCTTTGTGACGGTTGTTATTTTTTGTGTAGGCATACACTTCGTTATAATCTGATGTGTATCAGAAACCCACCTTTCTGAGCGATTTCAGAAGAGCCACAATCTGATCCGTTGAGTATACCTACGACACCAACAGCACCGCGCGTCTCATACACACCAGTCTGCCGGGAGCGTGTTGAGCGTTCGGATGGCGTGCTCATCGTAGCACCAACGCCCAGAGTCTGTGGGGCTCTGGTTTCGGTCGCGCAGCGCTCTCCTGCCCCAAATGACTCCAAGCGTCACCATCATCCCAGTCGTGAATCCTGTGCCGTGCGCAATGACGTTCACGAAGCGACGGCTCGCATCTAGTTCAACTTGGAATAACACAGCAATCAGGGCCACCACGACAACCCACCCGACACCCACAAGCACCCCCGCATCACGATCATGGGCCCAAGCACGTCGCATCCGTTTGAATCAGAGCTCTGTGATACCCCCGATTACGAACAGAATTGCGCTCGTCACCCCAAGGGCGATTCCCGCAGCTTTCGGCAGCACATCGGATGTGACCGACAGCACGGTGAGTGACGCAACTGTCACTGTTCCGTAACCACGCCAGCCGCATACCCGTACCACGCGGTTACTGTTCCAAGCAGTACTACGTACAACATCCCACCGAACGCACTCACCACCCCAGAAAATCCACTTGCCGTCGTTATTCCCGCAACGACTTCCCACTGAATCTGGAGTACCCAGTAATCAACGAGCTTTGTCACTGCCGGCGCAACCACAACGCAACCAGCGGTAGCGAGCCAAAACGTGCGTCGACATCCTCGCTTGGCGAGCAGTGTGTATGTCGAACCGACCACAACAGCGTACCGCGCAACGTTCGACACGAGATGCGCCAAACTGTCGTGGACCGCTGCCGCGGTCCATGCTGACACCAGCGACGGCTCCCCATACGTGAACACAAGCTCTGTCCGGAGTGACTCAGGAAACAACAGATGGATCGCAACAAGGAGGCCACCCACCCCAGCCAATATCGTCGCCTCTACCGACTGTTTGAGTGTCAATACAGGTGGGACTCCACCCATTGCCGTGGCATAGCCAAGTCAGATGGAAAAATATCAAGAACTCTGTCAGGTGTGGCTATCTGAATGCTATCCTCTGTCGGATACCACCGACACGACCCTGGGGGTTATAGTACAGACTCGTGAGAACTGTTCAGTCCTGTCTCACACGAGGTCGTATACGGGGTTACTCCGCAGTCTCCTCATCGAGTTTGTCGCCGTCGATCTCGATGATATCACCGTCACCGACATCAAGCGTATCTCGAAGCATCGTAAGCTTCTCATCTGCCTCCTCACGCAGTTCTTTGGCCGTCTCGAGTCCAACTCCACCGTCTTCAAGCGTTTCAGCGATTTCTTCAAGGCGATCAATTGTGCCGCCAATATCGACGCCGTCGTGCTGACTCATACCTGTGTGATTACCGCCCAGCCATTTCAACCCTCAGAGAACACCCACGGCGAGTGCCAGCAGCGTAAGCCCCAGCACGACAAGCAACACAATAACTGCAACCCGGAGGCGTCGCGCCTCTCGCCGACTGGCCTGTACGCGGGCGTCGGTTTTGATCTCGCGGTACCCATCCTCGATTCGAGCTTCGAGCACCCCAAGCTCACGGTCAACGCGTGCCTGATACGCCGTGTCGATCCGCAATTCAAGACCCCCTACCCGACGCTGCGCGGCCCGAGTAGTCACCGCGTCCGCCTTGACAGCATGTTCGAGGGCCTGGTACGCGTCATTCAGCTGGGTTTCGATCGCAGTCAGCCGCGACGTGACAAGCGCCTCGTACGCGACCGTGATCCGGTGTTCAAGATCAGCGGTACGTTGCCGTGTCGCCTCCCGAGCCTGCGCTCGTTGTTGAAGCGTTTGGAGCCCGGCGTCAAGCCGTTGGGTGAGTGTCGCCACACGGTCGGTGACAACCGAGGTGTAGGCACGATCCACTCGGTGTTCAATATCGGCGATGCGCTGGCGAACTGAAGCGAGGTCCGGAGCGACCGCCACACCAGCGTCGGTTGGCGTCATTGACCGGTGATCCGCTACCGCCTCCGCGAGCGTCTCGTCATCTTCGTGCCCAACCGCAACGACCGTCGGTGTCGCACAATCAGCGATCACCCGAACGACGGGTTCCTCATTGAAACACCACAGATCTGCGTCAGCACCCCCGCCACGCGTCACCACAATCACATCGATCGTCGAGTCCTGCTCTAGTCGTCGCACCGCAGTAACGAGTGAGGCGACTGCGGCCTCGCCTTGGACTGTTGCGCCACATATCGTAATCGGGACCCCCGGATTCCGGGCCCGGACTGCTTCCTCGAAGTCACGGCGAGCGGACCCAGCTAGCGACGTCACAACCCCGATATGGTGCGGGTACTCCGGGAGCGGTTGGGTCGCCGCCGCATCAAGCAACCCGTCTGCCGAGAGGTCGGCCCGAAGCGCAGCCAAATCTTCTGACCGGTCTGATTGACCGACCGGCCAGAAGTTCTTCACCGCAAGCTGTGTGCGGCCATCATCGTGATAGAAATCAACGGTTGCGCGAACAATCGTCTCAGTTCCTTCCTCCAACTCATGGGCAACTGCCTCGCGCTGGTGGGCTCATATAATACACGAAATGGTAGCGTCATCGTCTAAATCGCGTAAATCGAAGAACGTCCCGAAGTCATACCGATTCACATCTGAGACCTCACCGACGACATATGACGGAAGCCGATCCTGCGCCGCATCCAACGCAGACCCGATCTCCGCGTTCAGATCCCCAACTGACCACACATTCCCTTCCGGAACTGATGGATCCTCTGGGCGCGGATTGTGCGTATCGGCCATCTGGTCTGCGGTTTCATCTCTTACGGCTTGAGTCTGGCTCTGTTCCGTCGACATCTACCCAATCGGAATATTTACTATCAACTGAACCGTCAGGCTGTTCATGAACAGTAATTCAGTTCAGTCACCGGGAGAGTGTGATGGGACGCACGTTTGTATTCCCATCCCGGTTGGTGACCGCGACGCGTTCACACACGACGCCACGTCCGATATCCTACAGGTACTCTCCGATAATCCTGAGAAGACGTTTTCGAACCGGGAACTGCACCGTCTCACCGGAAAGGGAATGGGGAACGTCAACGGCGCAGTGGTATCGCTTGAAGAGCTCGGTGTTGTCTCTGTAGACCGTGATGGCCGAGCAAATCGCGTACAGATCAACCCGGGGAAGCTCGTTCGGAGCGACGATCGTATCACATCAATCCCGCAACCCGAATACCACGCACCGGTGCGAGCGGTTCGTGACCGGATCGGTGACCGGATCGGCGACGACGCGGGTATCGTGCTGTTCGGGAGTGTTGCCCGTGGTGACGCGGACCGAGCAAGCGATATTGACGTGTTCGTAGTCGTCGACGACGAGCGCATGACTGCCCAACGCGAAGCGCACAGTATTGAAGCCGACATTGCATCCGAACAGTTCGATGGTGACCGGTACGAAGCCCACATCGTTGTTGAGACGCGGGATTCTGCAGTAACGCACGACCGGATTCAAACTGTCCTCACTGAGGGCATCACGGTACACAACACACCTGTGTTAGACGCCGTGAAACGCGAGGTGTTCGCCGATGGGGCTTGATGACGTGGTCGACGCGGTGGACCGCGTTGAATCGTTGTTAGCGGACGGTGAGACAGGACCGGTACAGGATTCCTTGTCGTGGCAACAAACAGATGCTGACATACAACTCGGGAAGGCGTGCGCGATGCTTGGGACGTGCCGGCAGTTACGACGTGGAACGAATAATTACGTCAGCATCGTGGAGCTGTCGTTCAATGCGATTGAGCGGTCGTTCCAATTCTATCTCGTGGATCAAACTGCAGCGGAATCAGCTGATTACCGAGCACACGAACAAGTATTCGAAGATATCGAGGGACGTGGTGTGTTCTCTGATACAGGGATTCCTGGTCAGATTGATTCGTTCCGTTCGGAACATCGTGCTCGGATCTACTACGACATCGATCGACCGGGTCGTGAGTTAGCGGCTGGGATGCACGAGTTAGCTGAAGCGGTTCACGCGTACGTTGTGGAGTTCGCTGATGCTCAATCACGGTGTAACTGCGATACGTGGAATCCTGACGAGTACTGACTGTTTGCCCAGGGTGGCGTTGGGCTAATCGAGTGTGTCGAACTCGTCTTGTACGTGCTGTACCTGCTCTTCTCTCCTAACTCCTCATACCAAAAAATCCGCCTGAAAGCGGGCTACTCCTCGACGTCGTCGTCCCGCAGCGCGTCGAGTGCCTCCTCTAACAGCTGTTGGACGCCATTCGACTCAGCCGCCCCACCTATCTCTTCCTGATCCCTCTCACCCACTGGCTCACCTGTATCTGACACACTCTCCGCGGCTGGGTCCTGGCCCTCTTCAGCAGTCACCTCGCTCGCCCGCGCCGCCGCATTTCGGATCGCCTCCGCCTCGTCTGGCCCTCTCGCTGTCGACGAGTCCCTCTTACTTGACGCCTCCTTGGATACACGTGGCCGCCCGCCACGACTGAACGCGTCAATCGGGAAATCATACATCTTCGAGCG
>Ga0209917_1000545_pt1 | contig 15638 bp, 12 predicted proteins | sample SalPon2_C_H2O_MG_FD_185710 | JGI IMG/M metagenome (GOLD analysis project Ga0209917, IMG submission 185710) | Salt pond water microbial communities from South San Francisco under conditions of wetland restoration - Salt Pond MetaG R2_C_H2O_MG... | ecosystem: Environmental > Aquatic > Non-marine... | reverse complement strand
CCCCGTCGTCGGTCCCGTTCCGGTCGCGACCCGGATCGCCCCCGCCGTCGTCGTCGCCTCCCTCTCGGCCGTCCACGCAGCCGGCGACGGCGGCGAGCGTCCCGGCGGCACCGGCGAGGAACCGCCGCCGACCCGAGGCGTCTCGACTCGAGTCCATACCCGTCCGTGTAGGTACGAGTACAAAATCCCACGGGCGACCGCGTGCGACGACCGCCGACGGGCGTTCAGCCCTCCAGCGCCTCGAGAACCCGCTCGCACGCCGCCGGAACGCTGCGGGCGCGGAGGGTCGCCGTGACGTACCGGCGGATCGGGGAGTCCAGCCGCGCCGGCCGGACGGACCGCCGGTAGCGGGCCAGTTCGTCGTCGCCGTACGTGACGAGACGCGCGGCGCTGGCGAGGGGCTTCCGGGCGAGGTCCGGGCTGGGGCTCCCCTCGAGCGCCGTGCGGATCGACGCCAGCGCCGCCGCCCGTCGCTCCCGGACGTCCGCCCCGGACTCGGCGCGGAACCGCTCGCCGTCGTCGATTCGGTCGAGGAGCCGATCGTAGGCGAAATGCGCCGCGAGCGCGGCCGTCGCGTCGACGACCGTGCTGGCCGCGGGGCCGTCCGGGGCGTTCCGGGCGTGCGACTCGGCGTCGCGGCGGAGGCGGCGCCGGAGCCGATCGACCGGATCGCCGCTCGAAGCGGTCGGCTCCGGCTGGAGCGACTCCCGCTGGTCCCGGAGGTCCTCGGTCAGCGATTCGGCCGCGGCCTCGAGCGTCGGGGCCACGCCCGCCGCGTCGTCGGGGAGCGAGGCCGCAAAGCGGTCGTACAGGTAGCGGCTGTCGTCCAGCGAGGCCCGCCCCGACTCCGCGTGCCCGCCCCACTCGGCGACGCGTAGCAACGCACCCGAAGCCGCGCCCGTCGACGGCCCGCGGTCCTCGACGACGCGCCGGATCGTCCCTTCGATGGCGGCGTGGACGACGACGGCCCGGACCGGGTCGTCGCCGACGTACTCGTGGTTCGATCGGAACCGTTCGGCTTCGCGGGCGGCCGCCCGGCGCTCCTCGCGGAGCTCCGCCTCGGTCCGGCCGTCCGCGACGAACGCCCACCCCGCGGCGGCGTAGCGCGCCTCGGTTCGCGCCCGGCGCAGAGAGCGCATCGCCGACAGCCGCGTCGCCGCCGACCGGGCGTCGTCGAGGCGGTCGGTGGCCGCGTCGGCCGCCGCCAGGAGCTCCTCGCGGACGTGGCCGTTCGGGACGTCGGCCGGCCCGAGCGGCATCGGGACCGTCCCGAGCAACGCCTCGGCGCGTGCGGCCGTCTCCGCGAGACGTTCGCGCTCGATGGCGACCGGGACGTCGTCGACGACGATCGGCTCGGAGTCGCCCTCGTCGGGGACGTCCGGCAGCCGCGTCGGCGGGATCGCCCCGTCGTCGTCCGACCGCGCGCCGAGTTCGCTACAGCCCGCGAGCGCCGCCGCACCGGCCGAGAGCAGGACTTCCCGCCGCGTCGGGGCGGTGGGGTCCATCACTCCGACACCTCCTCTCGGGTGGCCACTGGCGTGGGGGCGGGCGTATCGCCGTCGGCCCCTTCGTTTCCGCGGTCGCGTCGTCCGTCCCCGCCGTCGCCGTGGCACCGGCCCTGTCCGTCGGTGCTCGACCCGTAGGAGCTGACTTCCGCTCGATCGAGGGCCGCGGGAAGCCGGATCAGCCGCGACTCGAAGACCGATTCGTCGGCCGAACAGCGCTCGTCGTAGGGGCGGAGCTCCCGCGCGTACGCCGTCCGGATCTCCTCTGCGGTCCAGGAGACCCCACAGAGCCGCAACCGGAAGCACTCCGCGACGCGTCTGGTCTCGAGGTACAGCGTCTCCGAGTCGAACGCCGTCGCCGAGCGGAACGCGGCGACCGCGTCGGCGTCGACGCCGTCGGCGACGAGGAGGCGGTCGGCCCGGGATCGGGTGTCGACGACGGCGTAGGAGAGCCGGGACGACCGTCGCTCGGGGCGCTCCGGCGTTCCGTCCTCGCCGTCGACCCGCACCGGCGGCCCGTCGGTGTCGGCCCTGAGCAAGAGCGTCTCCGGGTCGCGTTCGGTCGTTCCGCCCGGGATCGTCGAGTCGGCGTTCTCGGAGACCGACCGGGACGTGCCCGACCGTTCGCCGCCCAGTCCGCTACATCCGGCGAGGCCGGCTGCGGTCGCGGCTGTCACTGTCCGGAGGAGGCGTCGTCGCGTTGGAGGGACCATCGCTCCCGGGGTCGGGGGCGCTCGTACTAATACGTTCCCGTCCGCGGCGGTCTCCGCACGTCCGGGCGACGCGACCGGCCGTGCTCAGTAGTCGAGGTCGAACTGTTCGTTTTCCGTGACGGTGTTGAGGACGACGCTCGTGTTGGACTCGTTGATGTCGGCGTCGGTGAGCACGGCCTTGATCTGGTCGTTCATGTGCTCGGTGTCGGTGAACTTCCCGATCGCGATGACGTCGTAGTCGCCGGTCGTCTCGTACACCGTGGTGATGTGTCGCTGCTCCCGAAGCCGATCGGTGATGTCGGGCAGGGCGCTCCCCTCGACCTTGAGTTGGATGATCCCCGTCACGTCGTATCCCAACTCGTCGTAGCCGACGATCGGCGCGTACCCCTCGATGACGCCGTCGTCCTCGAGGTCCGAAATGTGGTTGGACACCGTCGTCACCGAGACGTCCAGGTCCTCCCCGAGCGAGCGCAACGAGGCCCGGCCGTCTTCGAGCAGCGCATTCACGAGCTTCTGATCGAGATTCTCGTATGCCATTGCGATTGACTACCCCGCGAAGCCGTTATAATTTTACGATTATCCAATTCCGTCGGCTCTCGCGGAGCGCGTTCCGGGGACGGCCGACGGCCGTCGCCGTGGCCGTCAGTCGCCGTCCCCGACGGCGAACTCGAGCAGATCGGCCACCGTGAAGTCGTCCTGCCCGGCGTTCGGGGCGGGAAGCGTCGGCGTCCAGTTCGGCTGGACCGTCAGGAACGAACTCGGGTCGGACTCCACGAGACCGACGAGCGTTTCGGCGACGATGCGGCTCCCGACCGGCCCGAGACGGTCGCCGCCGCTCGCCACTCGCGCCTCGGCCAGGACGTAGTACCAAAGCGGGGCCTCGGTATCCGGGTGCTGACCGTGGTCGGCGAGGATTTCGTCGAATCCGAGATCCTCGTTCGACAGCGGTTCCAGGCCCATCGCGCGCGCGATCGCCTGGCCGCTCGGAAGACCGAGACGCCGCCCGCGAACGAGGTTCCGCGAGGCCAGCGAGGCCCGCCAGTCGTCGCCGTCCACGAACGGCAGATCGAGCAGGTCGGGCGAGAGCAACGGGTCGATGGCCCTGGCTCGCTGGGGGGTGACGTCCGGATCTTTCATCTCGAAGAGATAGCGCCAGTCGACCGCATCCTCGGCCGACGCAGCCTCGAATCCCATCCCGAAGGCGTCCTCGCCGCGGCCGAACAGCGCCGCCTCGGTGTCCTCGTTGACGCGGTACCGTTCGCGGATCTGGCTGTGGCCGTAGCGGTAGGCGGCACCCGCGAATTCGACCGGGATGAACGGCTCCTCGTTCGGCCCGACGGTGTAGTGCTCGCGGTCGGACGTGACCGCCTCGACGACGTCCGGATCACAGACCGTCGGGAGGAACTCCTCGAGGACGATCCACTGGTAGTGCCAGCGAGCCAACCGGTTGGCGTGCTCGAAGGCGTCCTTGCAGTCCTCGCCGAGCCACTCCAGGATGGCGTTGTGGAACCGCAACATCGCGTACTGGAACTGCGAGAGGACGTGGTTCTCGTCGTTCCGGTGGTCGCCGGTCAGCGCCGTCCCCTCCGCGTTCCGCGGGACGTCGGGCCGGCCGTCCGGCGCAACCAACAGCCGTTCGTGGTGGCCGCCTTGCAGCGGCGACTCGTAGAGGTACGGGGACGTCTCCGGCCCGGTGCCGTAGACGGAGTCGAGGTCCAACTCCGGGGTTCGGAAGTTCCGGAGCGCGTCGGGGTCGTTTCGCCGAGCGAGACTCGACAGCGGGTCGAGCGTGATGTCGTGGTCGACGAACTGCCCGAAAAACGCCACGCCGGCCGGAACCGACGACTCGCCGACCGATCGATCGTGAGCGCTCTCGTCGAGGGGGCCACCCGGACGGCCGAGTTCCTTCAGGAACTCGACGTCGTGGTCGGCCGCCTCGAGGTACGGGAACATCCGGCCGAACCGGCCGTGACCGGGGTGAAACGGGTCCCGGGGGACGTTCCCCATCCCGCGCTGGCCGGACATCCCGTGGTGCATGTTGCACATCGCGTCCGCGATCTCCTCCATCGAGGGGCGCTCGGGGCGCTCGACCGTGACGTCGACCGTGGCTTTCGGGTCCACGTCGACGTCTTCGGCGTGGACGAGAGACCCGTCGCGGAACAGATACAGTTTGACCTCCGGCGTCCCCTCCTGGTAGCCGCCGAGGTCCGCCGCCGTCGCCGACAGTTCGAACGACCCGTCCGGTCGGACCGCCATCGCCCCCAACGGGTCGTCCGGGCCGCTGTCTATGTCGACCGCCATGGCCGTCACGCCCACCGCCGCCACCCCGTCGGGGTACGTCACGCTCCCCGATAGTGTGTATGTCTCTGACATACTTACCGGCGGAATCCGCCGATAGCTAATAAACGTTTTGACCGTTCAACGCCGAACGCGGGGCGCTCGATGCCGCGCCGGAGGTCGCGTGCCGACGTCAGTCGTCCGTCGCGGGAACGTCACCGATGGCGGCCGCGTTCGAGTCGCCGGCCGCGTCGACGGTGGGGGCCGCTTCGGCGTCCGCGTACGGGAAGTTGTCGATCGTGTCGGCGCGGAACGCCGCTTCGTCGAACTCGTACTCGCCGTCGAAGAAGTCGACGATCGTGTGGGTGTCCCGCATGGCGTTCTTGAGACACGTCGACGCGCCGGGCGAGGGGGTGATGTTGAAGATGATGTCGTCGCCGACGATCTTCGCCTCGCCCATGTCGAGGGACTTCTGCTTCGTGTCGACGATCTGCGGGCGGACGCCGCCGTAGCCCTTTGCGCGTTCGATGTCCTCTAACTCGACGCTCGGGACGACCTTTTGAACGTGCGGGAGGAACGCCTTCGGCCCGACCTTCGGGAGGTCGTAGACGAGGTTCTCGAGGACGTACGGGAGGAGGATTCGGTCCGAGAGGATGTTGGCGTAGCTGAGGAACGACGCGGCGTTCAGTCCGAACACGTCGAGGAAGTCCGTCACCGTGGAGATCCGCCCCCGCTCGAGGGCCGGGACCAGCTTCGCGGTCGGCCCGAACCGCGTGATGCTCGGGTCGTGAACGTCGGCGTCGCCGTGGACGGCGGCGAAGGGGAGCTTCTTCATCTGGAGGGTGTAGACCTTCCCGTTCAGGAGGTCGTCGGCGAGGAAGAAGCTCCCGGCGACGGGGAGCAACACCTTGTCCTCGCCGTAGCCGAGTTCCTTCGCGATCTGGAGGCTGTGGGAGCCGGCGGCGACGGTGGCGACGTCACAGTCGAACCGGCCGGCGTCCGTCTGGAGAGTGTAGCCGTCGACGGTCGGCGTGATGTCGGTGAGTTCGGTACCAGTGTGGACGTCCACGCTGGCCTCCTCCTCGGCGCGCTCGACTAAAGACCTCGTCACCGCGCCGTAGTCGACGACGTATCCGTCGGGCGTCTGGAGCGCGAGCATCTCCTCGTCGGGGTCCCGCCCCTCGACGACCTTCGGCTCGTACTCGGCGATCTCCTCGCGGCCGATCGCCCGAAGCTTCGGGAAGAGGTCGCCGAACCCCTCCTCGTCGTAGCGACGCTCGAGCGCCTCGACTTCGTCCTCGCCGACGCCGAGCACCATCTTGCTGCGCTTTGCGTGCATCTCGCGGTCGCCGTCGTAGTGTTCGAGATAGCCCGCGAGCAGTTCCGCGCCCTCCTTTACCTCTTCGGCCTTCTCGAGGGTGTAGTTGGTCTCGATGTCGCCGAAGTGAAGCGTCTGTGAGTTGTTCGTGTGGTGGCTGTTGATCGCCGCGATCTCCGACTCCTTCTCGATCAGTGCGATCGAGTCGATGTCGGTGAACTTCGCGGTCGTATATAAAAGCGATGCGCCGCTGATCCCGCCACCGACGATAATGAGGTCGTATTGTCCGGACATGGTTGATCTTTCGGATCGCTAGCCCGACCTCGGAACTCCTGCCTCATAGTTCATCTTCTTTCGATATCGTTGATCGACGAAATGCCCATCGACGATAGGCGGATACGGGCGTTTATGTACCGGGAGGCGGCCACCCGGCGTATGCTCTGAGTACCGACCGCGGTCCGCCCCGGCGGGAGCGCGGCACACGGACCGCGGCGAGGCGCGTGCCGCCTGTTCGCCACCGTCGATCCGAGAGCGGAGCCGTCAGTGTTCGACGAACTCGATCAACACGCCGCCGGTCGATTTCGGGTGGAGGAAGGCGACCCGGTGTCCCCACGCCCCCCGCCGGGGCTCCTCGTCGATCAACTCGACGCCGACCGATTCGGCGGTTCCGAGCGCGGCTTCGATGTCGTCGGTCTCCACGGCCACGTGGTGTAGCCCCGCTCCGTGTTCGTCGAGATACCGCGATATCGTCCCGTCGTCCTGCGGCTCGAGTAGCTCGAAGTACCCGTTTTCGAGCTCGAGAAAGAGGACCCGTAGCTCCCCGAAGCGCTCCTCGTGGGCGATCTCGCAGCCGAACAGGTCCTCGTACAGAAACGCCAACCCTTCGGCGTCGTCGGTCGCGACGCCGGCGTGATCGAAGTTCATGCCGGGTCCTCGTCGGGTAGGGTCAAAAACGCGGGGGATGCCCGGACGTTGGCCGAGCGCCGTTCCGGTCGGACCGCCGATCAGCCTCGGTACTCGCCGAAGACGTCCCGCATCGCGTTGCAGATCTCGCCCGTCGTCGCGTAGGCTTTCACCGCGTCGACGATGTAGGGCATGACGTTCGCCTCCCCCTCGGCGGCTTCCCGCAGTTCCGAGAGGGCGTCCTCGACGGCGTCGTTGTCGCGATTCTCCCGGAGCTGTTGAACCCGTTCGCGCTGTTTCCGCTGTTCCTCCTCGCTCACCTCCTCGATGTCGTCTTTGGGCTCCTCGTCGACCTCGAACTCGTTGACGCCGACGATGATCCGCTCGCCGGTTTCGATCTCGCGTTGCCGATCGAAGGCGACGTCCTGGATCTGTCGTTGGACCCACTGATCCTCGACGGCCTGTCGCATCCCGCCGCGCTCGTCGACCTCCTCGAGCAACTCGAACGCCTCGGCCTCGAGGTCGTCGGTCAGGCTCTCGACGTAGTACGAACCGGCGAGCGGGTCGATCGTGTCGGCTGCGCCGGACTCGTGGGCGAGGATCTGCTGGGTCCGAAGCGCCGTCCGGACCGACTGCTCGGTCGGGAGGCTGAGCGCTTCGTCCTTCCCGTTGGTGTGGAGGCTCTGGGTACCCCCGAGTACCGCGGCGAGCGCCTGGTAGGCGACGCGGACGACGTTGTTTTCGACCTGCTGGGCCGTCAGCGTCGAGCCCGCGGTCTGGGTGTGGAACTTCAGCTGCTTGGAGGCCGGCTTCTCGGCGTCGAAGCGTTCCTCCATCAGCTTGTACCACATCCGGCGGGCGGCCCGGAACTTCGCGACCTCCTCCAAGATGTTGTTGTGGGCGTTGAAGAAGAACGAGAGCTGCGGCGCGAAGTCGTCGACGTCGAGGCCGGCCTCGATCGCGGCCTCGACGTACTCGAGCCCGTCGCCGAGCGTGAACGCGAGCTCCTGGGCGGCCGTCGCCCCCGCCTCGCGGATGTGGTACCCCGAAATGGAGATCGTATTGAAGTTCGGGACCTCCTCGGCACAGAACTCGAAGATGTCCGTGATGATCCGCATCGAGGGCTCCGGCGGGAAGATGTAGGTGTTGCGCGCGATGTACTCCTTGAGGATGTCGTTTTGGATCGTCCCGCGGAGCTGTTCGCGATCGACCCCCGTCTTGTCGCCGACCGCGATGTACATCGCGAGCAGCACCGAGGCGGGGGCGTTGATCGTCATCGACGTCGAGACCTCGTCGAGGGGGATCCCCTCGAAGACGGTCTCCATGTCGTCCAGGGAGTCGATGGCGACGCCGCTCTTGCCGACCTCCCCCTGTGCCATCTCCGAGTCGGAGTCGTAGCCCATCTGCGTCGGCAGGTCGAACGCCATCGAGAGGCCGGTCTGGCCCTCGTCCATGAGGTAGTTGAACCGCTCGTTGGTCTCGGCGGCGGTCCCCATCCCGGCGTACTGCCGCATCGTCCACAGCCGCCCGCGGTACATCGTCGAGTAGACGCCGCGTGTGTAGGGCTGTTCGCCGGGATATCCGACGTCCTCGCCGTAGTCGAGATCCGAGACGTCCGCGGGCGTGTACAGCGGGTCGACCGTCTGCCCGCCCGTGTCGGTCGTGAACTCCTCGTTTCGTTCCCCGAAGCGATCGACCGTCGGGCCGTAGGTGTCGTCCGCCCAGCGGTCGTGGCCCTCCCGGATCTCCTCGAGGTCGTCGGCGTCGAACATTATCGGGTGATTCGAACCCGTCGGCTTAAGCGTTGGCGGGACGCGCCCGCCGGTCAGGCGCCCTCGATCGGCTCGGATTTCGCGTCCGCGACGCCCTCGACGGTCTCGGCGACCGCGTCGACGCCCTCGTCGTGGACGAGGTCCCCGACGACGATCGTATCGGCGTGGCGACCCATCTCGTGGGCCGACTCGTAGTCGTGGATGCCGCCGCCGTAGAAGACCGACGTCTCGTCGACGGCGTCGGTCGCGGCCTGCACCATCTCGGGGTCGCCGAACGTGCCCGAGTACTCGACGTAGACGATGCGCTGGCCGAACATCCGTTCTGCGACCTCGGCGTAGGCGGCGACCTCGTCGGCGTCGATGTCGCAGTCGGCCTCGGTGTAGCTCGCGACCGACGAGTCGGGGTTGAGAACGAGATACGCCTCCGGGAACGTCACCGTCCAGTCGATCTCGCTGTCCAGGCGCGCCCACTCCTTGTGGGCGCCGGTCACCCAGAAGACGTCGCCGGCGTTGAGGACGATGGGCACGAAGTAGCCGTCGAGTCCCTCCCGGTGGACGACCGCCCCCACGTTCGAGGGCTCGATGTACACCGGCACGTCGTAGGCCGTCGTCGCCTCGACGACTCTGGCCATCTTCTCCTCGGTCATCCCTGTGGTCCCGCCGATCTCGAGGGCGTCGGTCCCGGTGGCACAGACGTCCTCGAACGTCTCGCCCTCGACGAGCGTCTTGTCGGGATCGATCTTGACGATGTGGTCCCACGTTGCCCACGGCGCGCTCATACACCACCTGTCTCGGTGGGTAGCTAAAACCGCTTCGACATTTCAGTCCGCGACGGCGCCCGCGTTCACCTCGGCCTGCCACTCGCGGAGGCGGTCCTCCGAGACGCCCTGGACCTCGTCGGCGATCGCCGCGGCGTCGGCCCCCCGGAGGTCGTCGATCGACCCGATGCCCGCCGCCGCGAGCTTCTCGGCGGTCTTGGCCCCGACGCCGTCGAGGTCCTCGATCTCCGAGGCGGCCTGTCGCTCCCTGTACTCGGCGTAGTTACAGATCGGACAGCCGAGCGCCCAGGGCTCGTCGTCGCCGTCGTCGACGACGAGCAGGTGCGGCAGCCCGTGCTCGTCGCAGGTCTCCTCGGTCACCTCGACCTCGCCGCGCCGGGGCAGCGGCAGCGAGTACTCGCACTCGGGATAGCGCGTACACCCGACGAGCCGGGAGCCGTTCCGGAGCCGTTTGATCGCGAGGTCGCCCCCCGACTCGGCGTCCGAGGCTCCCGACGACCCGTTTTCGGACGGCTCCGTTCCCACGCCGGAGCCACACTCCGGACAGGGGCCGATGACCCGGTCGTCGGTCTCGTCCGCCTCGTCGGCCTTGCACTGCGGACAGCCGTGGACGAACGTGCTCCGTCCCGCGAGCATCTTCACGTGCTTGAGGCCGTGTTCCTCGCAGGTCTCCTCTGTCACCGTCGGCTCGCCCTTGTTCGGCAACGGCAGCGTGTAACGACACTCCGGGAACCCGTCGCAGCCGACGAAGTACGACCCCTGGCGCGAACGCCGGACGAGCAGGCTCTCGCCGCAGTCGGGACACGCCCCGAGCGTCCGGTCGGCCTTCATCGACTCCCTGAGGTGCTCGCCGATCTCCTCGCGGGAGTCGTGGAGTTCCTCGAAGATGCGCCCGAGGATTGCCCTGGATTCGTCGGTCACGTCCTCGAGGTCCGTCTCGCCGTCGGCGATGGCGTTCATGTCCGCCTCGAGTTTCGCGGTCATCCCCTCGTCGACGATCCGGTCGGCGAACTTCTCGGCGGCCTCGACGACGGCCATCGCGAGTTTCGTCGGGCGCGGCGGGTCGCCCTCGATGTAGCCGCGATCGTAGAGCTTCTCGATGGTGTGGTGACGCGTCGACTTCGTCCCGAGACTGCGGGACTCGAGCTCCTCGATGAGCCGCGATTGGCCGCGGCGGCGCGGCGGCTGGGTCTGTTTGGCCTCGATGCGGGCGTCGTCGACGTCGAGGATCTCGCCCTCGTCGACGTCGGGAACGTGGTTCTCGGCGGTCGAGCGGTACGGGTACACCTCGTGATAGCCCGGCTCGATGAGCCGCTTGCCGTTGGCCTTCAGCGAGCAGCCGTTGGCGTCGGCGACGACCTTCAGGTGCTCCCACTCGGCGGGGTCGGCCACCGTCGCGAAGAAGTGCCGAACGACGAGTTCGTACACCTCCCACTCGTCCTCGGAGAGGTCGTCCCTGGCGGGTATCTCGCCCGTCGGGTGGATCGGGGGGTGGTCTGTCGTCTCCTCGTCACCCGCCGTCGGTTCGATGGCGTCCGCCGAGAGCAGCGACTCGGCGTCGTCGCCGAACAGGTAGTGCTCGGTGAACTCGCCGAGGAGCGCCTCGGGATCGAGGTCGTCGGGATAGACCGTGTTGTCCGTCCGGGGGTAGGTGATGTAGCCCGCGGTGTAGAGCTCCTCCGCGACGCTCATCGCCTTCTGTGCCGAGAGCCCGACCGAACTCGCCGAACTGATGTACTGGGTGGTGTTGAACGGCTCCGGCGGCTCGTCGGTTCGCCGGCGACGCCGAACCGATTCGACGATCGCCTCGCGGGCGCCCCGCAACTGCTCGAACGCCTCCGTCGCGTCGGCCTCCTCCCAGACGCGTTCGGCCTCGTTGCCCTCCTCGAGGTAGAAGTACTGGGCCTCGAAGGCGTCGCCGTCCTTCAGCAGGTCGGCGAACAGCTCCCAGTAGTCGTCGGGATCGAACGCCTGGATCTCGCGTTCGCGGTCGACGATGAGCTTCAGCGTCGGCGACTGGACGCGCCCGACGGAGATGAAGTCCTCGCCCAACTGCTTGGCGGACAGCGAGAGAAACCGGGTCAGCGCCGCCCCCCAAAGCAGGTCGATCACCTGTCTGGCCTCGCCGGCGGCCGCCAGATCGAAGTCCAACTCGTCGGGGTTCGAGAACGCCCCCCGGACCTCGTTTTCGGTGATCGAGGAGAACCTGACGCGGTCGATGGGCGCGTCGGTCTCCTCGCGGGCGAGTTCGTAGGCTTCCTTGCCGATCAACTCGCCCTCGCGGTCGTAGTCCGTCGCGATCGTGATCCGATCCGCGTCGGCGGCCAACCCCTGTAACGTCCGAACGATGTTCTCCTGGGTCGGCGTCTTGACCACGTCGGCCTCGACCAACTCCGCGGGCTGGACGTCGCGCCAGTCGGCGTACTCGGGCGGGAAGTCGACGCCGACGACGTGCCCGGAGAGCCCGACACACCGCGTGTCGCCCCACCGATAGACGTTGACCCCGAACTGGCGATCCGTCGACGCGCTCCCGTCGGAGAGGATCTCGGCGATCCGGCGCGCCGCGTTGTCCTTTTCGGTGACGATGAGTTCCACTGTTGGGCGTGGATACGCCGACTCCGGATTTCAACCTTTCGTCGAAACGGAGTAAAACCGCTCGAGAGCGCGCCTACGGGCGCGCGACGGGCCGGGCGTGGGCGCGCGGACGGCTCGCGCCGACCCGATCGGCTCCTGCCGACCCGACGGTCTCCCCTCGACTCACGACTCCAGTCGCTCCCGGAGCAGCTCGTTGACCGTCCCGGGATCGGCCGACCCGCCGGTCGCCGCCATCACCTGCCCGACGAGGTAGTTCAACGCGCCGTCCTCGCCGGCGTGGTAGTCCTCGACGGCCTCGGGATTGTCGTCGATGGCGTCGCCGACGGCCGCGGCGACCGACTCGCCGTCCGTCTTGCCGAGGTCCTCGGCCTCGACGACCGCGTCGGGGTCGAGGCCGTCGTCGAGCATCCGCCGGAGGACGACCTCCTCGGCGTTCTTGACGGTGATCTCGTCCGTGTCGACCAACTCGACCAGGCGGGCGAACTCGTCGAGGCGATCCGAGACGTCGGTGATCGCCATGTCGCGGTAGTTGAGCTCCCCGAGCAGGTTGTCGGCGACCCACGTCGCGGCGAGGTCGGGATCGAAGCGGTCGGCGACCCGCTCGTAGAAGTCCGCGACCTGCTTCGTCGACGTGAGCTTCGAGGCCGTCTCCGAATCGAGGCCGTAGGCCTCGCGGAAGCGCTCCCGGCGGGCGTCCGGAAGCTCCGGGATGTCGATTTTCCCCGTCCACTCGGAGACCCGAAGCGGCGGCAGGTCGGCCTCCCGGAAGTAGCGGTAGTCCTTCTCGGCTTCCTTCGATCGCATCGAGACGGTGATGCCGCGGGACTCGTCCCAGTGCCGCGTCTCCTGTTCGATCTCGCGGCCGCGCTGGATGGCGTTTTTCTGTCGCGTCTCCTCGTAGGCGAGCGCCTTCTCCGCGCCCTTGTGGCTGGAGATGTTCTTCACTTCGGTCCGGTTGGCCGCCTCGAGCGTCGCCGCGTCGATGTCGCCCTCGGCGCCGACCTCGGCCGCGTCGATCATCGAGAGGTTGGCGTCGACGCGGAGGCTGCCGTCCCTGGTGGTGTCGAAGACCCCGAGGTACTCGAGCACCTCGGTCAGCTTCGCGAGGAACGCCCGCGCCTCGGCGGCGCTCCGGAAGTCCGGCTCCGTGACGATCTCCATGAGCGGCGTCCCGGCGCGGTTGTAGTCGATCAGCGTGTACTCGGCGGTGTCGATCGACCCGCCGGCGTGGGAGAGACTGCCCGGGTCCTCCTCGAGGTGGGCGCGCTCGATCCCGACCGTGCGTCGCTCCCCGTCGACCGAGAACTCGATCTCGCCGCCGTCGCAGATCGGCGCGTCGTACTGGGTGATCTGAAAGTTCTTCGGCAGGTCGGGGTAGTAGTAGTTCTTCCGGTGAAACCGGGTCTCCTCGGGGATCTCCGAGCCGAGCGCCTTCCCGACCTTGACGGCCGCCTCGACGGCTCCCTCGTTGAGCACCGGCAGCGCGCCCGGCAGCCCGAGACAGACGGGGCAGGTCCGGGTGTTCGGCTCCTCGTCGTCGTCGGATCGCGTCGAACAGCCACAGAAGATCTTCGTCTCCGTTTCGAGTTGGACGTGGACCTCGAGGCCGATGACGGCGGTGAGGTCCCGTTGCTCGGCGGTCTGGGCGGTCATTGTGACGTCCTTCTCGCGCGGCGGCTTAGACCTAACCCTTCGGGCGGGGGCGGACACTCGGATCCCCCCGCCCGGCTCCGGAGCGGTCGATACGGGTCAGTTCCGGACGGACAGCGTCGGGTCGTTCGACGCGACGACCGACGGCGTCCCGTTCGTTCGCTCGACGTCGAGGCGGTGCCGCGAGAGGTACGGCGAGAGGGTCTCCGCCGACACGACCCCCCGATACGCGTCGCCGTCCACGACCGGCAGATGCCGGACGCCGCGCTCGCGCATCCGCTCGGCGGCGTCGACGACGGTCTCCGTCGGCGAAACGGTCGACACCGGTCCCGACATGATCTCCCGAGTCGTTCTCGAGCGGTCGCCGCCGGCAACCATCGAGACGACGTCCGACGCGGCGACCAGACCGACGACGGAGTCGTCCTCGAGGACGACGACCGCCGAGGTTTCGGCCCCATCGAGCGCCGCCGCCGCGTCGCCGACGGGCGTCTCCGGCCGGACGGTCGGGGCGAACTCGGTGTCGACGTCGGCGATGCGCAGATCGATCATGGTCAGTGGGTACGACGCCCCGTCGCCACGTAAAATTTATCGAATATATCTATTTTACCCGGATATAAATTTAGTAACAGCTATTATGTGCCGTAAAAGCAACCGATGCGGTATTTATACGCCGCCTCCGGCGGGACTACCGATTCCGGGTTTCCTCGGCGACCCCGACGGGGTCGGCCCGCGAGCCGTCCCACTCGATTCGGCCCTCGTGGTGCAGTTTGTCGAGGTGCGCCCGGACGGTCATTCCGGCCAGATTCCGGACGCCGGCGAGGTCCTTGTCGTACGCCGCATCCAGGATGTCGGTCACGGCTCTGTTGCCCGCTTTCACGGCCGCCGTGCAGTTTGTCGAGGTGCGCTCGGACGGTCATTCCGGCCAGATTCCGGACGCCGGCGAGGTCCTTGTCGTACGCCGCATCCAGGATGTCGGTCACGGCTCTGTTGCCCGCTTTCACGGCCGCCAGGACGCGTGCCTCGCGGTTGAGCCGGTGCCGGAGCAGGCGCTCGCAGACCGACCGCGGATCCTCGACGACCGGGCCGTGGCCGGGGTAGAGTCGGTCGGGGGCCATCGCCCGAACCCGGCGCAGGGAGCTGAGATACGAGCGCACGTCGCCCTCGGGCGCGCCGACCACGACGCTGCCCTCGGCGACGGCGAGGTCGCCGACGAGGAGGTCGCCGTCGGCGGCGAAGGCGACGTGCTCGGGGGCGTGTCCCGGCGTCTCGCGGACGGTGACCGCCCCGTCGCCGGCGGGGATCCCCTCGCCCTCCCGAAACGTCCGATCGGGGTCGATGCCGGTCGCGTCGGCGAACGCCGCCTCCCGGCCGTACCGACACCACACCGTCGCGTCGGCGGCCTCGGCGCAGGCCCGGACGCCCCCGACGTGGTCGGCGTGGTGGTGGGTGACGGCGACGCCCGCGACGCGGTCGAGGTCGGCGTCGAGGCGGCTATCGGGTGCGGCCGGATCGACGAGCAGGGCGTCCTCGCCGCCCACGAGGTACGCCGCGGTCCGGCCGGTCGGCGCGCGGGTCGACACCTCGATCGGGACGCGTTCGATCCGCATGGTGACGGATCGGTCTCCCGGCCGTTTAAACCTACGCGGCCGGCCGCCGCCGGCACCGAACCCCTTAAACCGGCGAGCGGCCTATCGACAGCCGGCAGAGGAAGCCCGGTTCCCGTGGGCGCGGCGACGCCGCGCCCATGAGGAAAGTCCCCCCACCCTCCGGGCAGGTGACCGGACGCAAGTCCGGGGCGGGAGACCGCCGGCGCTGGAACAGAAACGGGACCACCCGCTCCGACCGATGAGGCGCGCTCGGCCGTGCGAGCGGCCGGCGGCGTTCGCGGGACCGCCCGCGAACGCGCGAACCGACCCGCAAGGGAAGGGAGTTAACCCGCCGAGGGGCGGCGGTCGTCACCGACGGCCGCCACGCGCGAACGGCGCGAGCCGACGGGCGGGAACGGATGGAACGGCGAATCCTCACCGGTGCAAGTCCGCCGCAATTGGTAGCCCGGAGGCGCGGCGGACGCTCAGCCGAATGCCGGGCCGAACAGAAGGGGGCTTACTCTCCTCAGCCGCTCTCGA
>Ga0209917_1000540_pt1 | contig 15760 bp, 11 predicted proteins | sample SalPon2_C_H2O_MG_FD_185710 | JGI IMG/M metagenome (GOLD analysis project Ga0209917, IMG submission 185710) | Salt pond water microbial communities from South San Francisco under conditions of wetland restoration - Salt Pond MetaG R2_C_H2O_MG... | ecosystem: Environmental > Aquatic > Non-marine... | reverse complement strand
ACCGGCTTCTTTCCGTCAGCCGTTCCAAGTTGATCTTGGAGCTCTTCAATTTCAATTCCGTCCAATCTGCTCATCTTGCAAAATCTATCACAGCCGAGATTTGAAAAGACTTTGAATTACCCGTATATGATAACAGAATTTACATCGAGTCAGCTAACACGCTTCCTCCTGCCGTGTGGGCGTATTGTAGAAAGAATCTCATGGCCAACTCATTGAGTGATATCCCGCCAATTCCTTTAGCCATCCGTTCGATCAATCGCGGCGATGGGTAGCCGAGATACTGGCTGAGCTTGTACAGAATGAGTTAGGCGCGCGACTGGTATATTTCTTTATTAGCCTATAGGTTTAGATAAAACGAAATATTTAATAAGAGATGTTATTCATACTGTGTCAAATGTACTGCCAAAATAACAAAACTGTTTGTAACAAGTCAAATAATAATTCATGACATACTTATTTGTCGGGGCGGGACAAGCAGGAAGCGCAATCGTTGATTCGATATTTGATTATACAAATGATTCGTTATTAGGATTTTTTGAATCAACAGATATCTCCACGTTGGCGACTCCTTTGGTGTTCAATTCAACAATAAGAGATTTGGAAAACTTGTCAAATATACCAACAGATAATCAGTATGGTATAGCAGAACAGCATGGTGTGATTCCAGCTACAGAACCCGGATTTGAAGAGAAAGTTACTGGTGGATTTGGCCGAAAGCCCAACAATGCTTATGACGTATTAGAAAACCATCTTGAAGAGTTAGAGAATGTGTTCGAACGAAGGTTCTCCAGTGGAAGGGCCGGTCGAAATAATGCTGGTCAGGATGATGAACAAAATGACACTGTCTCATCAGCAAGACAACAAGGAGAAGAAATTCAGTTTGCTTTCCTATTCTTTGGACTAGGTGGAGGTACTGGATGTGGCATCTCGTCACATCTGGCAAGACAAATAAAAAATTTCACTAATAGTAAAACTAGTGTAATCACTGTTCCTATCTTGCCAAACACAAGCGGTGGCATGGGAACGGGGGATGATAAAGGAGCAACGGCTGGTAGACAAGCATGGAACGCTAGATTTGGACTAAACAAAATACATGACGTCTCAGATGGAGTTATTCTGGTAGACAATCAGCGAATATCTTATTTAGATTCTGCAGGTGGAGAATTTAGCGATTACAATGATTTCATAGCTTCGGCCTTCCACGATATCGTAGCTGGCCCGGTATTAAATAGTATTGACGCAAGCGAGGTTGATAGTGTAGATACACCTGATATCGACGTTCAAGACATTGTTACCTCACTTTCATTCGGGGTTGGGGAAGATTCAGAGCCTGGTTATGGAGCAATAGGACGGTCGGTAACGATGACTAAGAATTTATCTGGATATCTGCTTCCTCTTATAGGAAATAAAAAGATAGATAGTTCTACATTACTTAGATTATCTACATCAAAGCTCAGTCTAGATGGAATGGAAGTTTCAGATGCTGAAAAGGCAATCTCTCTGGTGAGAGCACCCAGTTCAAACATAGGCAGTGGTAGTAATAGTATAAAATCTGGCACAATCAAGGAATACTTAGAAAGAGGGGTTCAACAAGGAGAGGTTAATATCGGTGTAGCCCTTAGTGACCGTAATTTGGCTTCTGTGACGACGATTCTCACCTTCCGACGTGAAAATATAGACCGGATTGACGAAATTTTTGAAGCTGCTGAAAAGTATGAACGTGAGACTCAAGAGGTGGTTTCACAATGATAATCAAGAGAAATACAACAAAACTCAGATCGTTGTATACCTTTAGTTTAATTGTGGGTCTATTTGCTGCTACTGGAATTGTAGTAAGTCAAAGTTCTCAATCTGTTCTTGAATTAATGGAAATGATACAGACGATTCTAATTGGTAGAGACTTGTTGTCTGACATTTATCTTGTTGTGATTTCTGGTGGGGCACTTGGATCAGGGATTGGTATTGTTGTAGGCTCAACATTATTGTATAGGCGCAAAAGAGCGAAGATCGAAAGTAAACTTAGCTAAATACAATGATTAGAAAGTCGATAATATTCTCGTTAGTAATTTTGGTGGGTGTACTTAGCATAGTAACCGGCTCAGTGAGTGCTTCATCACACGGGATTTGTGACGCAGAAAATCAAATTAAACTAGATCAAGATCTGGATTTTAACGATATCAAAGAAGATTACTGTGACAAAGTCGATGATGTACAGGACTCAAAATCAGCTGTCGAGAACGACTTGGAAAATTTTGAGGAGAATCAAGATAACCTCAACGAGGTGAACCAAAGTTTGGCTCAATTAAAAACTGATCAACAAGAAATGATGGAACTTGAAGAAAAATTAATACAAGCGGTTGTGAAAGCTACAGCAGACGGTTCAATCAAAGGTGGATTCAGTGTGATAAATACTATTCAACAAGGAGCTAACGAAGAATATAACGAAATAGAGACCATCGTAAATGCCGGAAATCAAGCAATAGAGACAGAATATACTAGTGTAAAAAATACTCTTCGGGCTACACTATTCGGCTCTTTGACTGGTGGAGTGTTGCTTGGTGGAATTTTGGGAGCCGCAGTTCCAGTGGTAGCTGCTAAAAAAGCGGAAAATAAAATGAGGTTAAGTAGCGATATATCATTTGATAAGAAAATAGCGATTATACCAAGTATCATCGGTGTCGTTTTGATTATCGTGGGATTAGCGATTATCACAACCCAACTCGGATTGGAGAACCTCTTTGAGGTGCTAATATGAACGTTAACAGAAAAACGGCTGGACTACTAGGCGGATTGGTACTACTCTCATCTTTGATTGCAACGGCTATCTTCCTCTTATCGGGTTCACAAGGTGTGATATATTTCGCAATGGTTGGCACTCCGCTTATAGTGGTTATTGGAGTGGGAGCTTATGTGAAAGGTGTGATCGCACAGAGTGGAACGAGTGAAGAACAATTTGTCAGCAAAAGAGCTAGAGCCGTTGCACAAAACTACCAAGATACGCTTAGACAATTGAACGATCTCAAAACAACGTATCCCAACTGGAATTCAGGGGTGGATGCTCAAGTAAAATCAATAGCTGGTGACTTTGATAATCAAGGGGTGAAATTTGATAAGGAATCCGGTTCCTTTGAAATTTCAGATAGTGTAAAGAATTCGGATATACAAGAGTTTGAACGTCTATCAGGTGAAGTCACCTCGCTTGAAGAGAATTTGCAAGAGGATTTCACTCAATTTGCTTCCTCACAACTCTCGGAAATGAATAATGTTCTAAGGAAATTAAATGAAGTTAATCTTATCAGATCTGCTGAGACTATCCCGACCAACCCTGGTAATAACTTAACTGAAGCGACTAATACTATAGATGATGCACGCAACACGTGTCGCAATTCTATTGATACCGCTATTGAGACAGTTCGAAATATGAGTAGAGGGGAAACCAGAGCAGATGATGTTGAATCAATCGACCGTGAACTTGAAAATGCGAATTCATTCGCCCAACAAAATCAATTTGATTCTAGTCTTAATTCCGTTTTAGAAGCCCGAGATAAGTTGCGAGACCAGTTCTCTGGTTCATTCGAAGAAAAAATGGATGACATTAAAAATCTCATACAGGCAATCAACCAATCCAATGTTGAGAAATATGTAGATCCGGATTCCGTTGATGAATTGAGTTCAATAGAAGATTCCGTATCGAATGTCGATTCTGCTCTCGAACTGGGTGAATTATCACAGATCGAAAGAAGGGCTCGCCGGGTTGCAGAAGATATGATAGCATCGATAGAACATGAGTTGGATAAAAAAGCTACTAAATTGGAACAAGTTGATTTACCTACTGGATATTATTCTAAGCCAAATGCTCTCGAAGAACGATATTTATCACAGCTTGAGGAGACCGATTCACTTGAGCAATTCACCCAAATTTGGATCAACGGCATTACAGATTTGACAGATGAACTCAATATTGCACAAATGAAATATTCTGTAGTTGATGCCTACGATGATGTTGAAAATACTATCACAGAAAAGCTCAATTCCTCAGGTAAAGTAACTGCAAAAGACCTTCCGATGAAAAATGCGGATCAATTCTTGGGTCTCTACTACCGCTATGAAGATGGTGTCGAATTAGTCCAAGATGGAACAGTACTTCGCCGTGGCGACGTGGAAACATATGAAATTAATATCCAAATTTCGTATGAAAAGGGTAGTGAAGAACAGAGAACTGCAACTATTGTGTTAGATGGTGGTGGATATAATAAAAGTAAATCGATTACTACTCGGGTGGCAGGCTCTATTACATTCGAAGAAGTCCCACAAGGCGAAATCACACTCTCAGCCGATCCCGGTGATGACGAATTTGGTACGATTACGCGAAACATGATGGTTAATAATGACAATGAAATTGATTTGTCCTTCTCAGAACGGGGACTCGAAGAGCAACTGTGTGAGAATATAGATGCGGATTTAGAAGCAGTACTCTCAGATATGCAGGGTGAACTAAATGATCTCTTTGCTGAAAATGGGTATTTATCTACCGAAATGAGTCTTCCTATCCAAGATCGTTACCAACCATGCCTCTTCGCTATGTGGGGCAAAGAGACCGGCAATTCTATTTGTCGAGATGGCGACGATATTCTGATCTACGATGCCTCTAACATTAGATCACAACTTGAAAATGTTCTTCAATACAATGCCGAGCCAGGTGAAGTATTGGAGTACGGTCAGATCCGAAGAAACTTCCTATCAGCCCCACTTCCAGATAGTGTGATAAAAACTGAAATTATGGATCTCCACAGTGAGCACGATTTGGAACCAATTAACGGAGGAATCGAGGTGAAATAGTAATGGCTAGTTCATCTCAATACACACGGTGGGGTATTGTCGCATCTGGAGAAGGAGGTGGTCGTATCGCATCTCAGTTTTTTGATCGAACAGAGAACCCTGGTATCGATGATCGGGTTCTGATTATGAATACAAATCGAGCAGACCTCAGGAATACAATAAATAGGATCAAAGACAATATTTCTCAAATCGATGATGAGGAAGTCGGACAGAGATATACACTTACATTTGGCACCCAACAAGGTGCAGGTAATTTCTTTCCAAACGGTGAAGCCTGTGCTAGGGAAGATATTGATCGGATTGTTGATAATGTAACCCAGTTTGGTGTTACAGATGCTTTCATGTATTTGGCTACTCTTGGCGGTGGAACCGGAAACGGATCGATTCCTTATATTGTGGAACAGATCCAATCTGACTTTGCTGATATCGAGAATCAATCTATCGAGTCTACAGAGTGGTTGGATAGTACAATCCACACTACGTTTGGTGTCTGGCCTCACTACTATGAGCAACCGCAACGCCATTTCAATGCAGTCTGCGGACTTTCACGGCTCCTTAGAAGTTCAGACGGACAACAAAACGCTGATTTAGTGCTTTTAGCTGCAAATTCTCACATTGAGGATGATGATAGCGGTCATCAAGAACAGTACAGTAAAATCAATCAATCAGTAATAGACGCTATCGATATGATGATCGGGGCTGGTCGAGAGACTAGAAGTGTTATTGATGTCAAAGATTATGTGACTATTCCCTCTCAGATGGGCGCGTACCATTTTACACCAGCCGTTGCTACTGATTTGAATGGAGATGTTTATGAACTTGAGTTTATGTTGAACAAAGCAGCCGAAAATGCATATGTTCCTATGGATATCGAATCTACTAGTGTTGCCTATCTAATTGTAAGGGCTCCCGAAGGAATGATAGAGGACAATGAAATCAGCGAGCCTGAAGTATATAATGCCTTTCGTGAGTGGACAAGCGGTCATGGTATCGATGCTGCAGGCCAAGCCAGCCTCACACCCAAGCGCGGCAGGGGCACTGATGTAGATGTGATGTTATTGTTAGGTGGATTTGATTTAAATCCACTTCTCGATCATTCTTGGGATCAATTTGAAACGTGGGGAGATAATTTGACCGGCAATGGTGCCAATCGAGGTGGGGAAGAATTGACAGAAAAAGAATTTGATCGAATAACTAGAAACCTAAATGAGTATGTGGATCAAAATGCAAATTAAAGGTGATTTACAAATGAATGTAACTCCCAGTAGCTTTCCCGTGCGACGGTTATATATATTGATGTTCGTTGTCTTACTACTCACAGTATGTGGTATTGTTTCTGCAGATACAGCAGCTGCCCAATCAGCAGAAAGAGATGGAGATCTCTTAGTTATTAATGAACTAAATCAATCTGCAGAATTTGTAGAAGTAGAATTAGAAAACCCTGAATTTGGTTACCGTGCACCTGTTCAAAATGGGGGACAAGTAACACTTAAAACCCCCAATAGGTCACAAATAGGAGATAAATCATTGATTAATGAGAGCATTCAAATTACACAATATGACGATTATGAAAACAGATCGGTGGTCGAAAGAACTCGTGAGCGCATTGATCTTCATACGATCACGTTTTCACCACAATCGCCAATATGGATAGATTCTAATGATAATATTCGACTTCCTCTTGATAAAGGGGAAACTGCAGGTATCAGTGATGGAGATTCAATTAATCTAACTGGAACGCAAGGAGAAGTTATTAATAGAGAGAATCAAATCAAAGTTTCTCGGAGCGATGTAGAAGCCAGTTTTGAGGACATGGACAGTGTACAAATCAACGCATTTGCTACCAACGGGATCGGATCGGTAGCCGAAAATCCCATCCGAATTAATCCTCAAGTTCGTGATAACGGTAACAATCGTATTCTTTGGCATCCCCTGATATCACAAGGGACAGAACTTGATATACAGTTACAGGATGCTAATGAGATTACCTCCACAGCTGAAACTCATGGTAAAGTCTCTCTGAGTGGTGCAACAGAATCTGAAATAAGTATACTGAGAGTCACTGATTCAAGTGGAGAAACCCTTCTTAACAGGTCGAATCAAGATGGTGTTGAGTTCCAGGGTCATCCAAAAATAACCGCCGGTAGAATCGAAGGTAATGGCAATTTGATGTTTGATAGGGCTATCGTAGATTACCCAATCAAAAAATCAGCTTTCATCATAGAGTCAGGAGAAGAAGTAACGTTTGAAACCAATACCATCAGAAGAAGTGAATCCATATCAACTGAGGCTCAACTGACTCAAAATAATTCGATACTAGTTCAATCCAGTAGCGGTGTACTCGAAATACAGATAGAATCAGTAGATTCGGGTAGTAACGGTGGTCTCCTTGGGATAGTTGGTACCGTGATTATATTTGTTGGATTACTATCAACGCCAGTCTTAATAGGCGGTGTCTCAGGTGTAGCTTACCCGAAGACGGTCAACTCGGCTGGAAAAAAATTCGACTATGTTCTTAATCTATTTTTCGTATTGTCTCTCTCAGTTGCTATATTCTTCGTCTTAGACAAATTCACTCAGATAACATTGGTAGAGGTAGAAATTCCTCCCTTGATTTCACAAATTGCGGCTATATTTGGAATACTCCTCGCTCCTGTTGTGACAATATTGCTTCAAAAGAGATTTTCCGGAAATAAAAGTGAAAATACGCAAGCAGCTACCAAAACTGCCCAAAGTAATACTTTCGACGCTACTGTAACGGTGAAGGGATTGAATTCATATTCTGATGGGGTTAAGATTGAGCTCACACCAAATAATAATGATTTCTTCGCTGAAAAAATAGAGAATAAACAATATGAAAATACTGAGACATATACAGGCTTAATGAAAGATGTTAGCTATGATGTTAATGTAAAAGGAATAAGAGGAAGCAAGATCAAATCAGGACGAGCTAAAATCACCGACTCAGACCGTGAAGCGTCGGTTGAAATTGAAGTGCCAACTCAAATTTCAGTTGTAAATCCTGAAACGGAGCCAATCCCTGACGTACAAATTAGTTCGAGTGATTTCCTTACTGGATCAACAGACACCACTGGAAACATTTCGGCATCTACCCGACCACGCAATGACCAGATAAATTGTACTCTATCTCACCCGAAATATCAAAACAAGTCTGTTACCATCTCTACCGGTGGAAAGAACCAGTTTGAATTGGAACCGAAAAGAGGGGATATCGAGATTACAGCAAAAATAGATCAGGAGCCTTCTTCAAAAATCCCAATCCAAATGACTCCTGTCCCCGAATCTGATACAGTAAATCGCTCTTCAGATAGCTTAGTATCAACTGGTGAACGAAATGTATTGTCAGATATAGCAATTGGAGATTATACGATTGAGTCAAATATAAAACAGCCCCACTTCGAAAATGACTCAACGACAGTAACGGTCAAACATGGAAGAACTGAGCAGTGCCACCTCGATATTAGATTCACGTGGGATTTAGATTCTGTCCATCGTAACCGTATTAATGATCTCAGAGATCGAATTAATGATTTCAGTCAACAACGAGGTCAAGATACTGTCATTCATGGCTATTATGGAACAGTCATTGAGGAGTTTTTGCTGGCTGTTGAGTCCATTCCGAATAAGGGAATATTATTTATTGAATCAAACATTCACCCAGAGGAGGTTGCTGATCAGCTACTAACAACTGCAGACAGAATCCTTGACATATTTGAGGAGTCACTCTCGACGAAACGGAATGTTGATCTCTTCGCCGCCTGTTCTGATATGCCACAACAAAATGTTCGATGGAACGGGGAAGTAAAAATATCGGAGGCAATCGATAGACTAGAATCGAACTCTTCAGATAGCCGGAGGGAGGCTCAAGAAAGATACACAGAAATTGAAGAAGGGGTAATAAAACAATACAAAAAAGAGTTAACAGAGATTGAACCTATCTCTGAGGTTCATAAAAGATCTTTAGAATTAATTAATAATACGAACAATAATAATGATTTAAGTATATCGGCTTATGGTAATTTGATAGTACTGAGAGCTGTAGAACAGGCATTTGAACACAGTGCTATTAAAAACCGCTTATCAAAAACGGTGTTTTAAAATGAGTAAAATAAGCTTACGAACTAGACTTACCGTGGTTACGATCATAATTAGCACAATGCTATTGATTGGAATGCCGATGACCGTCCAAGCTGACAGTCCCTCTACCGCGAACGAATTTTTTGAGGAATTCAGAAGCTTGGATGGCTCAGCTTCGTTTCAAGATTACGAAGAGTATGGAGCAGTTCAAACCTTTGCTACGACCAGAATCCAAGAAGTGGGCACATTGAGTGGTACGGAACAGCAGGAAATGAACTCTCTGCTACAAACGATGCAAGCATTTGACTCAGCATATAGTGAGTATCAAAACGGAAATTATGAAGAAAGCATTGAGTCCGCCAATCAAGCAGCAGATAATATTGAAACTCTTCGACAATATAACGCTGATCAAGCTTCATTGGCTGAGCTAGGGTTAAATCGATTGTACGAGGATATTGCACAAGCAACCCGATCTGAAGCAGAAGAAGTAGACAACTCTCCTGAACAAATCGATCTGCTATTGCTAACTGCCGAGGCACACAAAGGCGGAGACAATACTGACCAGGCAGCGCAATTTAGATTAGAAGCTGAGAGTCTTCAAAACGAATTAAACTCCGCTAAAACACGAATTGATCAAACTGAGGAAGAAGCAAATACGTACATAAACAGTTGCCAAGAGTGTAATACCGTTACCGGAGTAGTTTCGAATATAGTAAATCCAATTGCGATTTTTTCAGAGTACCAAAATAGTCAACAAGCAGTTTCTAATTTACAAGCTGCTCAAGAAGCCATAGCAACTCATGGATTAGAGGATCGTGGCAATAATATTGAGTCTGTTAGTAGCGAAATACGTGACATTTGGATGTCCTTATTAATCGTTTCTTCAGCAATTATGCTTACTTATGGTGTGGTAATTGCTGGGATAAGTTCAATCCTATTTGATAGGATATTTGCTTGGAGGAATACCTTTGTTGAGTCTCGCGTGGACTCAGTAGTTCAGATGGGAGGTAACAATGTCTAAACGCACAATTGTAATGACTGCAGTCGTTTTATTGACTGTGTTAGGATCGGTTCCTGGAGCGTATGCACAGCCTGATATATCAGATGTAGATGTAGATGATGTGTCTGTAGATGGAGGTGACTCAATAAATCATGATATTCAAGTTTCTGGTGATAATGTGTCTGAGGCAAGTGTCAATATAGATAGTACTCCAGCCGGTGTAACAGTAAATCCGAGTTCTATCGACTCTGGAGGAGATGCCACATTACAAATCTCTACGGATAGTGATGCCGATAGCGGTCAGGTATCTGGCGATGTCGATGGTGAAAGATTTAGTTTTGACCTTACCGTGAGAGTCCCTACACCAGGTTTTGATCAGCAGCCACTAGATACAGGCGATATTCTTGTTGGTGAATCAAAGACGGGGACAGTTGAGGTTGAAGATGTTAGTGGAAACAATAACTTGGATGGAGTCAACTGGGAGGTTGTAAGCGATGATCCAAATGGTGATCTATCATTTAGTGGCATGGGTGGTATAACGGGCTCGGGAGGTACCGCTGACTGGACTGTTGACGTAGATAATGGCGTTGATCAGCACGAGGAACTATCGTGGACCGTAGAACTAGAAGATCAGAGTAGTGGGCGAACAAACGAAGTTGATGTAGAGGCCAGAGTGATTTATCCGGGATATATCGAAAATCTCGACTTCTCTGGTAACGTAGTTTTCGATGAACCACGTGAGGATACAGATACAATCGATAAGACTATTGAACTAAATGTTGAGAACGGTGGCGATTTACCACTCGACTTAACAAGTTCTTCTGTGTCAACGTCCGATCCAGGTATCTCTGCTGATATAACCGAGCAGCCAGATGAAGTTGGGGCGACCTCGGATGAGGAAATATCTGTGGGGATTTCTGCTAGTACAGATCTTTCAGAAGGCGACTATGATATCTCAGGTAGCGTTTCTGCAGAGGGAGACGATGATAGTGTTGATGATACGTTCAGCATCCGACATGGGACTGAAATTGCTGCTGGTGCTGCTTCAATTGGTGATGTGCCAATTGGAGAATCTAGAACTGGATCGACACAGATTGAAGAAACTCTTGGATATAATAACCTTGATAATATCCAAATATCTCAGGTTGAAGGTCCCAACCAGTGGATCTCACAGCAAGGTTCATTCGACTCATTAGAAGCCCAAGGATCTGAATCAGCAGAATTCGCAGTAGAGTTTGACACCGCTGCCGAAATTGGAGAAACCTATGAATGGGTATTTGAAGTCGAGGGTGAAGTCGATAATAAGAACGCACCCGTGACAGAAAGATTCACTGTTAGTGCGACGCCAATTCCGTTAAATCTTGAGCCTATTAAAGAAGATTTAGGCGGCTATGATAGTGAAATTGCTTCTCAGACAATCGACGTAATTGATGACACTGATGAGAGGGTAAGAGAGGGATCTGCCTCCGATGGTGAAATTTCCTCTGCCCTTGCATTCGGTGATTCTGCTGATCTATATTTAGAATCTAGTAATAACGCCGAGAGTTTATTGGCAGAGGATGATCACGAGGAGGCTCAAGATGATATCATCAGAGCAGCTTCCAGTTATAATACTATGGTTATACATGCCGAAAGTCTCAATTCGCCTGGAACTAGCCAGGTCTTATCTAATGCAGAAGCAGACGTAGATGATCTAGTATCTCAACAAACTCAATACTATGAGACTCAATTAACTGAGACTAATCCTACTCTCCTTGAAGAAGCATCAATTAAAACTCAGTTGGCGCAACTAGAGAGGTTAGCTGGCAACACTGGTGAAGCTAACCGCTTAGAGGATGAATCAGACGAAGCCTTTGATGAGTACACTGAAACTGTTTCTGAGGCCGAACAGAGTGTTCAGAATGGAGATGACATATGGACGGAAATGAACCAGAATGAATTTACTGTTGTCATCGGGCAACCACTTCTGTTGAACCCAATTAGATTTGGGTCGGTACGCGCTCAAATCAACGAATTTGACGCATCGTACACAGAAGCAATATCCTCTCTGGAAACCGCAGGTGCTGATAGTCGTGCTGACTCTGTATCATCTGAGTATAACAGCAGATCGACCAGTCTTCTGATAGCTCAAATCTCCCTATTTGTGCTATTCCTCACTCTTATCGGAAGTATTGTGGGCGTTATTTGGTGGACAACCCGTCAAATGTACCGATATGCTGAAGATACCGAAGAAACAGTCAGTGGGGATTTCTTGCTTTCTTAGTGTAGCTTCAGATACAGTCTCACTAGTTCACGGGCTCAACTGGGTAAATCTGATGTAATTTGATACGAGCTTCATCGGTGGTGAAATGCCAGTCAATAGGCCGATCAACTGCATTGTGACGGTGCTACCACGCAGCGACCTCCGCCCGGAGGGTTGCTGCGTCGTATGCGTTTAGCCCCAGTTGATTTCGCCAGTCTCTCGTAGTCAGGGCCTGATCAGCTTGGCAACCGATGAATCGGGCGAGTCAATGCGCTTCTGAGGGGTGGTCTCCGCGGAGACCATCCTACCTCGCCTGGACATGACTTCTTCAGAGGCCCCCCAAAGAGATAATTAAGCGTATGGCCGCGGTGCAAGAGGAAAATGAGAAGCTTCGGGAAGAAAACGAGGATCTTCGGGAGGAATACAAGGAGATTCAAGAAGAGAACAGGCGATTGTGAGCGAAGCTCCGGTGGTACGAAGGCCCATATACACCACCAAGCAAGGAACAGTCAGATAGCGATGAGTCGTCCTCGTCGAGAGAAGACGAAGACGACGAACCACGCACTGACGGTGGAACTCCCGGCCGAAATTCCGGACATAAGCCTGAGTGGAGAGACGCACCTGAGACCCAGATCAAGAGCTGGAGGTTACCTGTGACTGTTGTCCTGAGTGCGGGGAGGAGTTTCACGAGTCGGCGGGCGTCAGCCCCCGACTCGTAGAAGAAACCCCAGATCCCCAGCCACCGGAGGTCACGCAATACAACCGCCATCACTACGAGTGCCACTCTTGTGGAACGAAGACTGTCGCTTCGCCCCCGACTGACCCGATGAGGGACACTTCGGAGTGAACGTCATCGGCCAAGCAGCACTGTCTCGGTACGATCACCGGCTGCCGTATCAAAAGATTAGCGACCGCTTCAAGCAACTACAAGAACTGGAGCTTTCGGGCGCGGCCACATGGCACGCGACCGAATGCGCTGCGCGCGCCGGTCGCTGTGAGTACGAGTGGATTCGACGACAGATTCAGCAAGCCGACGTGGTTCACATCGACGAGACAGGAATGAAACGCGAGGGTGAACAGGCTTGGATCTGGACGTTCACAACCGAGGAGCATACGCTATATGCGATCAGAGAGAGCCTCGATAGCGATTTTCCTAAAGAAGTCCTCGGAGAGGACTTCGAGGGAACAGTCGTGTGTGATGGATGGACGGCGCATCAGCCTTCAGCAGTAATCTCCAGCGGTGCGGGCACATATTCTTCGAAAGGCCGAAGACGCCGCCGAACATTATGACTCGGCTCTGCACGTTTAAGTTAGGCCGCGATATACACAGCCTCGACAGCTGATGCTGCCGATCACAGACTTTCTCTCGTGTACTGACCCGTTGGATGGGTTCGACTCGCTGTCGTATCATCAGACGCAGCATGCCAAAACGTATGTGACAGGTCTTGCTGCCGCCAGCAGCAAGACCGTCACTGGCATCGCACGAGAAGTCCTTCCAGCCGGAAGCGACCGGGCACTCAACAAGTTCATCACCGAGTACGATTGGGACGAAGACCAACTCAATCACGAGCGGTTAGAGGAACTGCAAAATCACGGTGAGACGCGGTGGTCAAAGGACGGTTACATTGTCATTGACGACTCAGTAATCCAGCGAACCGGGAAGGAACTTCCCGGTGCCGACAAGTTCTATGATCACAGTGAGGGTGAGCTTGTCTGGGGACAAGATATCGTCTATGCGTTCTATACTGACCACAAAACGTCTTATCCACTGGCGTTTCGTCAGTACGAGAAAGCTGACGACGACGAGAAGGACGTAGAAGCGACGAAGTACGAGCTTGCACAGGACATAATCATGGAACTCGAAGAAGAGATAGGTGTGCCTGCGGCCACCTATCTCTTTGATTCGTGGTTCGCACACGATTCTGACCTGATCAGGCATGTCGAATCCCACGGAAAGGACTGGATTGGGCCACTCCGGAGCAATCGGAAGGTAACACACGATGGCGAGGAGAAACGGGTCGATGCGCTCGAAGAGAGCATCGACACCGAGGAACGGGAGATTGATGATGAGGTGTACAACATCTGGACGAAGACGCTACCTGTTTCAAAATTGGGTGAGGTACGGCTGGTGATCGCGGAGAAAGAAGTTGAGGAGGATGAAGAGAATCCAGTCAAGTACCTCGCGACGAACAAGATTGACGCTCCGTCAGCTCACATCATTCGGAGCTACTCCAAGCGGTGGCGAATTGAGACCTTCTTCGAGGACTCGAAAGAGGATCTTGGCTTGGGAGGCTGCGAGGTACGTGATTCTGCCGGTGCCAGTCGGCACTGGCACCTGCAGATGTTGACCTACAGTCTGCTTCGGCTTGGTTCTCCGTCGAGCGTCTCGGAGCGACTCGTCTCAAAAGCCTCGTCGCTCCGAGCCCAACTTGAACACGGCCTGAAGGAGGCGATCTATAACATGTTTGCGTGGGTGCGTGAGCAGCCAGACCGTGATCTCGATGGACTGATGGAAGATATTGACCATCTCTTTCTCCATTCCGATGGTTCTGAGGACTGTTTATAAACGTGCAGAGTCGAGCATTATGAGAAAAGCGGTGGGATCTATTGTTCCCTCGTGCAGCTATATGCCACTCTCCAGACCCGACTGGAGAGCGACTTGACTGTGCGTGATCTAGCGGAGTTACAGCGTGTCGCACAGAGAGAGCTAGAATCACTGACTGAGCTATCAATGCCACACGGGACAATGGCATCACTCCTTGGGAAGATCGAAAGAGGTCTTGACCACTGGCTCACTTTCGTTGGCGAGCCAGCTGTCTTCCTGACGAACAATGCGGTAGAAAGTGCGCTTCGTGAACCGGCTGCTCTCCGATAAATTATCGGAACGCTTCAGAACGACTGTCGCATGTTTGTCCACGAGATGCTGCTGTTCTTGCTGGTAACATGGAGCCAGCAGGGACATAATACGTACGAGAAATTCAGACGAGTTGCCCGCGACAACAAGATGATTTCACGAGCTCATGTGGTACCAACTGTTGCTTCCTCGGTGTAAATGAGTGCGTTTTTATGGAACTATCTCGCCACGATTTATTTTCTCAGCACGGTTCTTTGCGTCAATTATTTGCCAAATTTGAAAAACTGCTGTAACAAGGAGAATGGGGATACCGACTATAATTGCAAGAGTTAGAAATCCTATAAAATAACCAATAAATACACCTATCATTATACCAATACCTCTTCCTGCTTCACCATTTATAATCTGGCCTAGCCCGGGCCACAAAAATGAAAGAAGAGCCGCTGTAGTTGGGTCTTTTTGTTGACTCTGTCCTTGTCTTGGTTGTTGAGGTTGGTTCTGAGGTGGTTGTTGAGGTTGGTTCTGAGGTGGTTGTTGAGGTTGGTTCTGAGGTGGTTGTTGAGGTTGGTTCTGAGGTGGTTGTTGAGGTTGGTTCTGAGGTGGTTGTTGAGGTTGGTTCTGAGGTGGTTGTTGAGGTTGGTTCTGAGGTGGTTGTTGAGGTTGGTTCTGAGGTGGTTGTTGAGGTTGGTTCTGAGGTGGTTGTTGAGGTTGGTTCTGAGGTGGTTGT
>Ga0209917_1000538_pt1 | contig 15826 bp, 14 predicted proteins | sample SalPon2_C_H2O_MG_FD_185710 | JGI IMG/M metagenome (GOLD analysis project Ga0209917, IMG submission 185710) | Salt pond water microbial communities from South San Francisco under conditions of wetland restoration - Salt Pond MetaG R2_C_H2O_MG... | ecosystem: Environmental > Aquatic > Non-marine... | reverse complement strand
CGTGACCGGGGCCGGCGACAGTGGGTATGGAAAAGAGACGTACGAGAACGCGCCCATGAGCGCGGCGAACAGCGCAGCGCGCGCGATGTTGCCGGCGGTTTCGTCGCCAACGAGGTCCACGTCGCCCGCCGTCGAGTTGCTCATACGGTGGCATCCTCGTCAACGTTATTTAGTGTGCCGGTTGACGGCTCGCCGGGGCGGCTCCCGGCTCTCAGAACAGCAGTCCCGAGCGCAACACGAACAGAAGCAGCGTCAGGGTGCCGACGCTCCCGACCGTCGACAGCAGGATCGCCGTGCTCACGTACTCGGGGCCGGTTATCCCCTCGCCGCCGGTGTCGTACTCGACGGTCAAAAGCAGCGGCGTCACGGCGGCGGGCATCGCACACGCCAGAACGAACACCCGGCCGACGTCCCCGCCGAGGCCGAGGCCGAGCGCGACCGTGACCGCGAGGACGGGCGAGACGGCGAGTTTGAGCACGAGCGCGGGGATCGTCCGGCGGACGGCGCTGCCGTAGGTCGTGTTCGCCAACTGGATCCCGAGCAGGAGCAACATCACCGGGATCGCGGCGTCCCCGGTCAGCCGCAACACCGCCATCGTCGGGGTTCCCGCCTCGGGGACGACGCCCGCCAACCGGGCCAGCGGCGCGGCGACGACCGCATAGACCAGCGGAAGCCGGAATATCTCGACGACGGCGTCCCGAACCGACGTCGAGGCACCCTCGGAGGCGATCGACACCCCAGCGGTGTACATCAGCACACTCTGGAAGACGATGTAGAGGACCGCCGTCGAGCGCCCGACCGCCCCGAAGGCGAACGCCGCCAACGGGATGCCGTAGTTGCCGGCGTTCGGGAACGAACTCGAGAGAAGCAACCCCCCGTATGTCGCCCCGGACTCGCCGAGCGCCGACCCGACACCCGCAGCGATCGCGAGCATCCCGAGGGTGTACGCCACCACGCCGGCGCCGAGGACGAACGCCGTCGCCTCCCCGATCGGCGTCGTCACGAGGCTGTGAAACACCAGCGCGGGCGTCAGCACGTATATCGTGACCGTCGCGATCCCGTCGACGTCGACGTCGCGACCCCGGCCGAGGGCGTACCCGACCGCGGCGATCGAGAGCACGGGGAGGATCGCATCGGTGAGCGCGGCGACCAGCGACACGGTCGACGCTCGGTCGGCCCGCTACTAGAACGTGCCGTCTGCCGACGGCCGTCGCTGTCGGGCGTGGGATCGGAAGATCGGGATCGAACGGCTCAGCCGCTAATAAACTTGTTGTCGCGCCAGTTGACGGTGTTTTCGGACTCGCGTTCCTGTGGGTCGTCGACGACCTCGACGTTCGCGGATCGCTCCTCGCCGTCGACGATCCGAACCGCCTTGAGCTCGTCGTCGACGGCGGCGATCGCCGTCAGTGTTCCCTTCTCCGCGAACTTCGCGAGGTCGCGGAGGACCTCGAACATCGGGTACTGCAGCGCCGTGTTCTGGAGTACGGTCTCGCGGTCGCCCTTGAAGCAGGCGTACTCGACGAGTTTCGAGTTGATCTCGGGTTCTTCTTCCTGTACTTGGGTGCCGTCGCTGAAGTTCCCCCACTGTGGGCTGTCGTCGTCGTCGCCGATCGAGGCGCCGGTGTCCGGCTCCGGCGGCGTCTCCTGCCAGCCCTCCTCGGTTTCGTAGAGCCGGTTTTCGGTGATGCTCGCCTTCAGCTGTGCCGTCGGGGTGTACTTCGAGATGTTGTCCTCGGCGGCGACAGCGCTGACGATGAGCGTGTTGTTTCGTCTCGTCACGTCGACATCCTCGATTTCGACCGGGAGATCGTACCCGTCGAAGAACTCGTGGACGTCTTCGAGTTGCAGTTCCAGCGTCGAGTGAAGTCTGTATACGCGACTGGTCATAGTATCCCTGTCCCACAGCGGGGGTAGCGTGGTCCCCTGGCGCGAGTGGTCCACTCTAATATACGAGTTCATCACTTATATCACCTGTCCTTCGATAGGTGTGTCAGTGACACGCGCTCCCGTCCGACGATATCCGGCGATCACCGGACGATCGGCGGTCGGCGCTCCCCGGCCCCGGTCGTTCGTCGGCAGGGCACACCGGCCGGAAAGTTAAGCAGCCCGGGGGTGTACTACACACCGATGACAGACGATTATCAGGTGACAGTCGTCGGTGGCGGCCCGGCCGGGCTGACGGCGGCGCTGTACGCGACCCGACTCGGACACGACACCGCGGTCATCAACCGCGGCGGCGGTCGCGCGGCGATGATGCTCGACACGCACAACGTCATCGGCGTCACCGAGGACGTCTCCGGCAACGAGTTCCTCGCGACGGCGATCGAGCAGGTCCAGGAGTACGGCGGCGACTACGTCCAGGACTTCGTCACCGACGTCGAGCCGCTCGACGACGGCGAGGGGTTCCGCGTCACCGCCGGCAACACCGAGGTGACCACCGACCACGTCGTCCTCGCGACCGGCTTTTCGGACGAGCGGCCGGACCCGCCGCTGCCCCGAACCGGGATGGGGCTCCACTACTGTCTGCACTGCGACGCCTACATGTTCGTCGACGAACCGGTGTACGTGATGGGGACGGGCGATTCGGCCGCCCACGTCGCCATGATCATGCTGAACTTCACGCCCGACGTCGACATCCTCACCCGCGGCGACGAAATCGAGTGGTCCGAGGAGACCGCCGAGACCCTCGAGAACCACCCGATCGACGTGATCCACGAGGACGTGGTCGGCATGGAGAAGCGCGACGACGGCTGGCTCTCGGCCTTCGAGTTCGAGGACGGCACCGTCCGGGAGTACCGCGGCGGCTTCCCGATGTACGGTTCCCAGTACAACACCGACCTCGCGGAATCGCTGGGCGTCGAGTTGAACGACGACGGCAGCATCGCGGTCGACGACCACGGCCGCACGAACGTCGACGGCGTCTACGCCGTCGGCGACGTGACGCCCGGACACAACCAGATCCCGACCGCGATGGGTGAGGGCGCTCGCTGTGGAATCGGCAACCACTACGACCTCCGGGCGTTCCCCCGCGACCTCGAGGAGATCGCCGAGCGCGGCCCCGTCACCGAGGCGGACGTGCCGGCGATCTCCGAGGAACTGTTGGCACATGCCGTCGCCCACGAGGGCCACCCCGGCGGGCCGCGCGAGGAGCCCTCGGTCGCCAGCGACGACTGATACTGGTGGACGAGCTCACATGACACCGACGCACGAGTGATCCGACGGTCGCGCCGTCGGACGGCGTGCGCCTCCTGCGTCGTGTGTACATTCGTTTGTCCGTCAGCATGAGGTCCCGCCGGATCGCCACATCCGACGGGCGGGAACGTCACAGCGCTCGCCGAACGGTGCGGTCGACGCCGGGCAGCCGGCGGTGTCGGCTACCGATCCGAGCCGTCGGTCCCCCAGTCATCGAGGTATCCGGCGATCTCCTCGACCGCGTCGAAGCCGTGGACCTCCCCCTGTAGCTCCGGCACGACCGTCAGCGGCGGCGACAGCCGCTCGTGTGCGCTCTCGATCCGGTCGCGGTGGCGTCGGTGCCGGGATCGACACCGCTCGCAGTCCGGGGAGGGGTCCTCGAGAACCCTGTTGACGACGGCCCCGCCGACCGGAACGCCGTAGGCGTCGAGGTCCGACAGGAGGCGCTCGCTCTCGAGGATCGCCATCTCCTCCGGGACGAGCACGACCCGGAACTCGGTGCGGTCGGGATCCCGGAGCGTCGTCCCGACGCGGGCCATCCGTTCCTGTACCGCCCCGAGATCGAGGTCAGGGCCGTCGTCGTCCGGGGCGTCTCCGTCGCCGTCACCGGTCCCGAGGAACCCCTGGACGGACTCAGCGAGGCTCGACACCTGCGATTTGACGGTGAGGAGCTTTCCCGTGGCCGACTCCATCACGTCCGGCAGTTTCAACAGCCGAAGCGTGTGGCCCGTCGGCGCGGTGTCGAAGACGATACACTCGTATCGGGGGTCGTCCATGAAGTCGACGAAGAGGTCCATCGCCGCCGCCTCGTCGGTTCCGGGGGCGACGCCGGCCTCGACGACGTCGTCGAGGTCGTCCCCGCCGAGGGTGATACCGAGGTCCTCGAGGTCCTCGAGGGCAGCGCCGACCTGTCCCCGGTACCGGTCGATCCGGTCCTCGGGGTCGACCTCGACGGCCCACAGGTCGAGCCCCTCGCGGACCCGCGTCGGGTCGGCCCCGATCGGCGCGTCGAAGACGTCCGACAGCGAGTGGGCCGGATCGGTCGACACGACGAGCGTCGGGGTCCCTGCCCGAGCGCGACCGAGCGCGGTCGCGGCCGCGCAAGTCGTCTTGCCGACGCCGCCCTTCCCGCCGTAGAGTACGTACTCGCTCACGGTCGTACTGGGGCGCTCGACGACAAAAGCCTCCCGTCGAACCGGGGCGTTTGTAGTGAGGGCACCCGAACCCGGGGTATGAGCGATCCGGACACAGCGGCCGACGCCGGGCGCGTCGTCGTCTCGGGCGGCGGCGTCGCCGGACTGACCGCCGGCACCTTCCTCGCCCGCGCGGGGTTCGATACGGTCGTGTTGGGCGGCGGCGAGTCGATCCTCCGGCGGAACGCACACCTCGAGAACGTCCCGGGTTTTCCGGCGGGCGTCAACCCCCGTCTGTTCGCCGACCTGCTCGAACGCGGGGCCGAGCGGAACGGCTGTCTCCTCGAGGAGGGACGCGTCGTCGGGCTCCGCCCGGACGGGAGCGGGTTTCGGGTTCGGATCGACCCCGGCACCGGCAGTGGAAGCGCCGACGATAGCGACGCTTCGACGCTCGTCGCGGACTACGTGCTCGCGGCGTCGTGGAGCGACCCCGGGTACCTGCGCGGGCTCGGTTCGGTCGATCTCGTCGAGCGCGGATCGAAGACCTACGTCGACGTCGACGCGGGCGGCCGGACGGGCGTCGAGGGGCTGTACGCCGCCGGCCGGATCGCCGGCAAGGCCCACCAGGCGGTCGTCTGTGCGGGCCACGGCGCCGAAGTCGCGTTGGCGCTGATCGAGGACTCCGAGGTCCCCTTCTATCACGATTGGGTCGCCCCGGAGGGGTACTTCACCGATCGGGGACGCGAGGTACCGCCCGGCTGCGAGGAGATCGACGCCGAGGAGCGCCACCGCCGCGAGCGCGAGTCGATGGCGGTGATGGCCGAGGCGTTCGAGACGCCGCACGGCGACGGCCCGACGACACACCCGAGTCTCCGCGGGGACGACGAGGAGTAGCGACAGCGGGCCGGCGCGATCGGCCTACTTGATGGTGACGTGCTCGCTGTCCTTGTTCAGCGCGAGGTTCGTCGCGATCTCGGCGTTCCGGACGGCGTACTGGGCGGTCTGGCCGAGGCTGACGAGCACTTCCCGCACGCGGAGGAGGTCCTCGTTCGGCATCTCCTCTAGGTCGTCGAGGATCTCGACCTCGCGGTTTCTGATCTCCGCGAAGAGGTTCCGGGTCTCGATCGCCATGTCGTAATCGCGGTGGACCGCGGCCCCGACGCCGAGTTCGGTGATCTCGTTGACCTGATCCGTGAACTCCCGGATGCGCCGCATCGTGGCGCTGTCGACGTTGAGCGTGTGGCCCTCGGTCTCGAGGACGATCTCGGCGATGTCCTCGGCGTTGTCGGCGGTCAACTCGAGGTTTTTCGCGATCGAGCGGTAGCCGATGAGCGGAAAGCCCGAGTCGAGGCCGACTGCGCGCGCGAGGTTGGGGTTCTGGTAGGCGGTGAAGATGAGCCGCAACAGGAGGACGAAGATCTTGTTCGCCTGCCGTTCGCGGTTCAGCGCCCGCTGTGCGAGGTCGGGGTTGCCGTGGGCGAGCGCCTTGATCCCCTCGTTTCGCATGGTCGAGCCGGTGGATTCGAGCCGCTCGAGGAGGTTATCCAGCGTGAAGTCCTCCGGGTCGACCGAACACCGGATGGCGATCCGCTCGGGCGTCTCCTCGATGACGCCGAGGCCCATCAGTTGCGTCTCGGCGTTGTAGACGGCGTTGATCTGTGCGGAGTCGAGGGTCCCGCCGCTTTCGACCTCGACGTGGATGATCCGGCGACCGAGCACGTACTGGGCGACGATGGCGCGCTCGACGGAGTCGGCGTCGAGGTTCTGGGCGTGAATGACCGCCTCGCTCTCCTCTTTCTGCACCGATTCGGGCATGACGGTCAGGGTCCCCTTGCTCCCCATCCGGAGCGACACCTCGTCGCCCTTCTCGACGCTCTGGTCGCTCGCCCACTCCGCGGGCAGCGTCATCGCGAGCGTCGACGGCCCCAGCCGCTGTACCTTGCGTGTCTCCATATATCTCTAAATGTTTTGCTAGAACTTAATATTCACTATACATTTAACATAATCGTCGGATATAGTTATACACGTTGGGGGAGGACCGACGACCGGGGGAGCCACGATCCGGGGACGGCGGACGGGCGTCCTGGTGGACCGGAAGGGACGCATTCTCGGGCGTCCCGCTCGGCCCCGTCCGTCCAGAGTACATATATACGCGCCCGTACAACCCCCTCGCGTGTCAGACCACTTCGACGGCGGGGGGCTCGAGGCGGACGACATCGACGACACGCCGACGGTGACGTGTAGCCGGTGCGGCGAGGAGTGGGACCTCGAGTACGAACTCGACACGCTTCGGGTCGGCAACCGGGCGGTCGAGCGGTTCGCGCTCGACCACAAGCGCCACGCCGGGCACTTCCCCGACGAGGTCCAGCCGTGGTGTGTCGCCTGCCAACAGTGTCCGGACGCCGACGAGTTCCTCACCGAGCGGCCGGCGCGCCGCTGGGCGGAGACCCACGCCCGCCACACCGGCCACGAGGTGTCGCTCCGTCACGCCGACGGCGGGTCGACCACTGTCGACGCCGAGCCTGATTTATAAGGATCGCGCGCGCTCGCCTCCGACAGCGCCCGAGCGGCGGTTTGAGAGCCGTTTCGGCCAGTACATTTTTATATCAATGAGACGTCGATCGACGTGCAACCGGACGTGTCGCCCGGCCAACGCCGGCACGCAGTCCGGAGATGGGAAGGAGCGCGCCCGAACGCGTGCCCGGCGGCGGCGACCGGCCGTTTTCGACATCTCGAGTACACAGCCCCACGGCCGCCCGCGACGCGGTGGTCCGCCTCGAGGCGTCGGCTCACCGTTCCCGGAACCCCTCGAGGGCGTACTCCAGCATCTCCGTGCCGACCGGCCGGAACTCCTCGCGTTCGGCCTCGCCGAGCAGACTGCGGACGCTGTTCCAGGACTCCTTCGCGTAGCGCTCGTCGCAGAGCACCCGGACCCCGCGCTCGTCGGGGCCGCGGATGACCCGTCCGACGGCCTGTCTGGCCTTCCGGACGGCCGGCACCGCCAGAGCGTACTTGAACCCGGCGTCGGACGCCGACGCGCCCGAGGCGCCGTCCGGGCTCCCCCCGGAGGTGCCCCCGAAGGCCCGATCGTAGGCGGTCCGGACCGCACGCGTCCGGGGGCTGGCGGTGTTGATGATCGGGACGCCGCAGACGATCGCGGCCGAGAGCCGGTCGCCGCGGTAGTCGACGCCCTCCGTGAGCGTCCCGCGGAGGCTCGTCACCAGCACCTTCGGCTCCCCCTCGAAGAACTCGCGTTTCAGCCGCTCGGTCGCCACGTCGTCGGTCGCCTCGTCGACCAGGACCGGCTTGTCGAGCCCCGAGAGCGTCTCGGCGGCCCACTCGGCCTCCCGGTAGGAGGGCATCCCGACCAACACGTTGCCCGGCGACGCCGCGACCTGCCGGATCGCCCGGGCGTGGGCCCGCCGCGTCGGCGTCGTTTCGTCGACGTCGCCGCGGTTCTCGTAGGTGAACTTCGGGGCGGCCAGCGCGAAGGAGGCGCGGTTCTCCTCGGGGAACTCGAGGCCGTAGGTCCGCTCGACGACGGGGCGGCCGGCCTCGGATTCGAGGTGCTCGAGCCCCGTCACCTCGGTGAACACCTCGAGGGGCTCGAGGGTCGCGCTCATCAACACCCCGCCGCCGAACTCGTCGAGCCGGTCGCCGATCGCGCCCGCGGGCAGGCAGTTGTGGAGGCTGTAGGTCGCGGTGTAGGCCCGCCTCCACGACCCCGCGGGCCGGGTGTCGTCCCAGGTCCGTTCCAGTTCGATCTCCCGGAAGTAGTCGGTGTGATCCGCCGCGTGCCACCGCGTGAGCGTCCGCCCCACCGGCGGCGCGGCGCGGCGTTTGTCCTCCTCTTCGAGCGTGTCGAGGACCCGCCCCGCGACCGCACAGACGCTCTCGGCGCGGCTCCAGACCCGCGCGTCGAAGCCGTTGCGCTCGGCCCACCGCGTCAGCTCGTCCGTCCGCGGCCGCTCGGGATCGCGGAGCGGGATCTCGCGGTCCTCGAGGTCGGGGAGGCTTTCGCCCCATCCGGGACGTTCCTCGTCGAGGTGCCCGGTCACGCGGTCGTCGAGGCGGTCGAGCAGCGCCGTCAGGAACCGCCGCGTGTCCCGGAGTTCGCCGACGGTCACGTCCGACTCCGAGAGCGCCTCCCGGATCGTTTCGGCCCCCTCCTTCGCCTCGTCGCCGTACTGCGTTCCGGCGCCGGCCTCCTCGACCGCCGCCACCGGCTCGATCACGCGGGAGAGTTCGGTTTCGGCGTCCGAGAGCGCCCGGTCGGAGACGCCGTCGCCGACGAGGTCCCTGACCCGCGGTTCGAGCATGTGGGCCTCGTCGCAGACCACGAACGTCTCCTCGTCGATGAGGCCGCCGGTGAACGAGTCGACCGTCGTCGGATCGAAGGCGTGGTAGTAGTTGCCGACGAGCACCTCGACGCTCGGCAGGAGCGCGCCCATCACCGAGTGCGGACAACTGCCGCGGCCGGCCGAGAGCCGGATCAGGTCGTCGGTCCCGATGAGGCCGCGGTCGGTCGGATCGAACGGGACGGCCTCGATCGGGTCGCCATCCTCCGGCAGGTCCTCGAGAAAGCCCGCATAGAAGGGGCAGTACTCGGTGCCCCCCTCCGACTCGGGGGTCTCCCTCGGGTACGGCGTCGGCTCGCCGGCGGCCTCGAGGAAGTCGGCCCCGCCGCCCGAATCGGCCAGCCCGACCTGCTGGCTCCTCGCGGCCCCCGCGAGCGAGGCGGCGGTCGTCTCGCCGTCGGCCAGCCCCCGGGTCCGCTCGCGGAGGCCCTCGCAACGCTCGTAGACGTTCGCGTCGTCGATGCCGCCCGCCCCAGCGACGTTGTACGGACAGACGTCGGCTTTCCCCACGAGCGTCATCGCCGAGACCGGCCGCCAGTCCTCGGGGAGGTTCGCGTTGATCGTCCGGAGGTCGGCCTCGAACTGTTTGAGCTGCTGTTTGACGCTCGTCAGCACGAAGACGCGCTCGAACGACGAGTCGGGATCCCTGACCAGCGAGATCCCCGCGGTGAGCGCGAGCATCGTCTTGCCGGTGCCGCAGGCGCCCTCCAGCGCCAGGAAGCCGGACTCGCCGGCGGTGTCGATCGCGGTCTCGATGCCGTCGACCTGGTCGTCGTAGGGCTCGTCGTGGCCGAAGATCGTCCGCCACTCGGGGTCCGGGGACACGGACGGAACTGACTCGGCTTCGCTTAAAGACGTATCGACCGCCCCCCTCGTCGACCGGGGTAGGAAGCCGACCGGCGACCCACAGCGACGGCCCGTCCCGGTTGGCTTATCGGGCGCCGTCACCAACCGAGCGTATGGAGTTCGACGTCGATTCCTGGCGGGAGGAACTCGTATCGTACCGCGAACAGAAGGACGAGCAGTTCGAGGTGCCGCACTCCTCGCCGCTCGGCCCGGAGGGACGCAAGGAGTTCGACGGACTCGAGTACTTCGAGCCCGACCCCGACTACCGCGTCGAGACGACGGTCGAACTCGACGGGAGCGACGAGACGGTCGCGATGGAGACGACGGCCGACGGCGAACAGCTCTACGAACGGACGGCGCGGCTGCACTTCGAAGTGCCGAACGCCAGCGGCGAGCCGACCGAAGGGACCCTCGTCGGCTACACCCGCGTCGACCAGGACGAGGGGTCGCTTTTCGTCCCGTTCCGCGACAAGACGACGGGCCAACAGACCTACCCGGCGGGCCGGTACATCGAACTGCACTACGAGGGGGAACTCGAGGACGGCGAGACGTTCCCGCTGGATTTCAACCTCGCGTACAACCCCTTCTGTGCGTACACCGCCGCCTACGAGTGCCCGCTGCCGCCACGGGAGAACTGGCTCGAGATGGCGATCCCGGCCGGCGAGCGCTACGAGGAGTGACCGGGGGTCCCGCCCGCGTCGAACGCGGGCGGGTCCGGCGAACGCGGGACGCGGTCGACCGGCAGGGGGCCGGTGGCCGCGACGGGGAGAAACGCGTATGCCGCCGCGGCCTCACGGTTCGGTATGGAACTGGTGTCGGTCGCCGCGGTCGCCGGGAACGGCGTGATCGGCCGCGACGGCGAACTCCCCTGGGACTCGATCCCCGCGGACAAACGGCAGTACCGCGAACGGGTCGCCGACGCCCCGGTGATCCTCGGCCGGCGGACCTTCGAGTCGATGCGCGAGGACCTGCCGGGGCGGGCCCAAGTCGTCTTGAGCCGGATCGAACGGTCCTACGACGCCGGGAGCGCCCGCCACGCCGGCAGCGTCGCCGAAGCGCTCGAGGTCGCGGCGTCGCTCGGCTACCCGAGCGCATACGTCTTGGGTGGGGCTGAGGTGTACGAGTTGCTTCAGCCACACCTCGACCGGATGGTGCTGAGCCGCGTCCACGGCAGCTACGACGGCGACAGCTACTACCCGGAGTGGGACGCCGACGAGTGGGAGCGCGAACGCGAGACGCCGTACGACCGGTTCACGCTGGAGGAGTGGCGGCGGGTCGGGCGGTGACCGCGCGCGGAACGGCCCGACCGTGACAGCGTCGGAGCGGAGCGAACCGGGCGCCAGCGGGGCGACCGGGCCGACCTACGGGACGACGCCGACCGTCAGAAGCGTCCCGTACTCGCGGTAGCGTTCGACCATGTCCGACCGGCGCTCCCAGTCGTCGGTCGGGAACTCGCTCTCCGGAGGGATCTCCGTCTCGCGGTCGGGGATCGTGTCCTGTTCGGCGACGTGGAAGCCGGCCTCGCGGAACGCCTCGCGGTACTCCCCGTGGTCCCACCGGGTCATCTCGATCTGGATGTTCTCCTGCCACCCGTGGGTGTGGACGTTCTCCTCGAAGTAGTTCACCGCACAGTAGAAGGTGCCGCCGGACCGGAGGACGCGCTGGAGCTCACGCAGCGTGTTGTGGGGATCGGGCGCGTAGTAGAACGCCTCCATCGAGAACGCGTGGTCGACGCTGTCGTCGGCGAAGGGCAGCGAATCGAAGTCGCCGACGACGTAGCCCACCGCCGGGTCGTCGGTGTAGCTCCGGGCGTTGCGCGCCATCTCGGGCGCGCCGTCGAGGCCGTAGACGCGACCGGCGCCCGTCGCCTCCCGGAGCGCCCGGCCGGCGTAACCGCTGCCACAACCCAGATCGAGGACCGTCTCACCCGCCTCGACCGGCATCCGGGCGAGGGCGTGTTTCGCCGTGTGCCAGTGTCGCTGTTCCATCCCTCGGTCGCGGCCGTCGGCCGCCCACGCGTCGAACTCCGCACGAACGCTCATGGTCGAGTCACGGCCCGCGGGGATTAAACGGCCCCGATCGGTCGGGAGCCGTCGCGGTGGCTGGGTCGGGGGCGGCCCCCGCGACAGCCGTCCCGGGCGGTAGAGTTACTACGAACCGTGTACATCCCCTCAGCATGGGGGACAGACAGACGCGGCGGCGATACCTGTGTACGCTCGGGACCGTCGGGGTCGCCGGCCTCGCGGGCTGCGGCGATGGAAACGGGAACGCATCGAGCGGTAACGGGGACGGCGGAACCGACACCCCCGGGGTCGCGACCGAGAGCGACCAGCCGACCGAGGAAGCGGAGCCGACGCCGGACGACCCCGACGACGGGGCCGGGTCGGAGACGGACGTGCCGATGCTGGGGTACGATCCCGCACGGACGAGCGCGCCGCCCGGGGCGACCGGCCCGACCGAGCCGGTCGTCGAGCGGTGGCAGACCGAGTTGGATGGACAACTCGTCTCGTCGCCGGTGGTGGTCGACGGGACGGTGTACACCGGGGGCTCCGACCAGGAGGTCCGGGCTCTCGACGCCGACGAGGGGACCGAAGCCTGGAGCCTCGGAACCGACGGCGAGGTACGCTCGACCCCGGCGGTCGTCGACGGGACAATGTACGTCGGCAGCGACGGCGGCAACGTCTACGCGGTCGACGCCACGGACGGCACCGAGACGTGGGCCTTCGAGACGAGCGACCGGGTCCGAAGTTCGCCGGCTGTCGTCGACGGGACGGTGTACGTCGGCGGCGACGACGGGACGCTGTACGCGATCGACGCCGCCGACGGTACCGACGAGTGGCGCTTCGAAGTCGGCCTCGCCGTCCGGTCGTCGCCGGCGGTCGCCGACGAGACAGTCTACGTCGGCAGCCGGAGCCGGAGAGTCCACGCCGTCGACAGCGCCACGGGCGAGCAACGCTGGGCGGTGCGGGTCGACGGGACGGTCACGTCGGCACCGACGGTCGTCGACGGGACGGTGTACGTCGGCACCGACAGCGGCTCGGTGACGGCTCTGGAGGCGGGCGACGGGGCCGAAGCCTGGAGCCGTTCGCTGGGCGAGGACGTGGCGGCCTCGCCGGCGATCACCGGGGGGCGGCTCTACGCTTGCGGCGTGAACGGCCGGGTCGTATCGTTGGACGCCGAAACCGGTGATCAGAACTGGTCGACCGAGATTTCCGGTCCCATCACTACTGCGCCCGCCGTCGCCAGCGGGACCGTCTACGTCGGCAACCAGGGGTCGCGCGTCCACGCGCTGGCGACCGACGACGGGCGGGGGCGGTGGACACACGAACTCGACGGCGCGGTGCGGTCCACCCCCGCGGTCGTCGGCGGGAGCGTGTACGTCGGCAGCTTCGACGGGTCGGTGTACGCACTCGAAGCGGAGGCGGAGGAATGACATCCTCCCCGGCGTGAACGCCGGGGTTTCCTCGCGCTGGGGGTATCGACTACCGACCCACGGAGGCAACTTGCGGGTTCGTGCGCTCCTCGTTGGAACAAGAGCGTGTTGACTCTGACCATTCGTGGTCGTTCCACTTGAGGCGCACAGGCCGTGCCATCGGCCGTGCTACGTCCGTCTGCCGTCTCAGGAACGTTTCGCTGGCGGTGAGGTCCGCGTGCCCCTCGAAGCCGCACGGGCACGTTAGCGTGTCTCGGTGGCGCGTCGTTCGTTCCGTGGACCCGCACTGGGGGCACTCTTGAGAAGTCCACGCTTCCGAGCGAACCTCCACCGAGATACCGTACTCCTCGGCGGTACACGCGAGTCGGTCGATGAACGCCCGGAACGCCCAGAAGTTGTGCGTCTTGGCGTTCGCTTCGACCGACCAGTGCGTGTCGAGTACGTCCGTCAACGCCCCGACGTACACCGTGGAAACGCCCTCGCTGTGTAACCGTTCGATGAGGTCGCGGGCGAGCGCGTCTTGGGCGTGGTCGCGTCGGCGCGTCCGGCGTTGGTACAGTGAGCGTATCCGGTGACTGCTGTACCGGCCGTCGTCCAAGAGCGCCTGCAATCGCCCGATTTCTCGTGTCGTCTCGCGGAAGCGGTCGAACAGGCCGCGTCCCTCGTACAGCAGTTGCGTTCCGGTCGTGGTCGTGCAGGCGACGAGGTTGTTCGCACCAATATCCAGCGCGGCGGTTTCGTCCGCCAGTAGTTGTGCCAGCCGAGAATTGTCGATTGTGACTGGCTGAAAGGCCCTGAATGTCTGTGCGTTCTCGTCCCAGAACAACTCCAACCGGCCCTGCTTGTCGTACTCTTTCCAGTTGGGTTCGCCCCGGACTTCGAGCCGGAGACGTTCGCAGCGTCCCAGCCCGTACTCGTCTTTCAGGTCTTGGCCGACGAGGATTTCGAGTCGGGAGTATTCGCCCCACTCGACAGAGTACGAGGTGTTGCGGATGTACGTGCGGAGTTCGCGCCCGTCGTCTTGGTTGCCCCAGTATCCGGGCTTGCCGTTGGCTTCACCCTTCTTTTGGAGTGCGAAGAACGACTTCCACGCTTCGCGGTTCTTCCGTTCGATTTGCTGAACGGTCGAAGCCCCGAGCGTGCCGCCGTAGCGGCCGCGATACTCGCTGATGTCCCATACGTCGGCGTCCGGGTCGGCGTACTGTTCGCGGCGCTCGTAGTTTATTTCGTTCCAGAGAGCGGCAGAAGCGTCCAACAAGCGTCGAAGCAACTCCTCGTCCTTCTCGGACTGAGGAACCACGTCAAACGTGTTGGCCCGCTTCATCAACTACTCCTACGAGATGGCAAAACATAAATCTATGGTTATTCATAGACTGGGCTGTGACGAACATCCACATCGAAGTTCCGGACGAAGAACAGTACGAGCGGTTGAAAGACGTGAAGAACAAATATGGGCTAACGTGGCGCGGGATGCTTGTCCACGCGGCCGACGACTTGGATACCCCGGACTGAGCGGTGTCGGCGGCTGTTCGGCTGTTGTCGGATTCACGCCCGCCGTAAACGGCGGGACTCTCTCCTTGAGTTAGGTAGCGCCGCGGCGCGCTCACTCCGGAATCCGCTCGCTGCGGGCCGTGACGCTGAACGTCACGTACACCTCGTGGCCGGATCTACACACGATCTTTCGGGTCTTCGTTCGCCGGGGACCGCTCCGATCACCGGCGGGTCGGCGCGCGACAGCCTCGACCGTCGCGTCGTTCGGCAGTCCCATGACCAGCGGTTTCGCACACGTCGGACACTCGAGGTCGTCGTCCGAGGAGTGTGTAACGGGCGGGTCGTCGAGACTGTACATATTAATAATTATGGGAACCGGAAACATAAGCGTGGCGCCGAACCGGCGCTCGAGAGGGCTCTCCTCCGGATACGCTCCGCGGGAGCCGGACTGTGCGTTTCATTCTGAACCCCCCCGACGGCCGGGATGCGCTCGGGCGGCGCCTCAGATGTTTTCGCCCTGGTAGGAGCCGTCGTAGGTCCCCTCGTGGTCGGCCTCGGCGAGGACGAACTGCGCGATCCGCGCGCCCGATTCGAGCTCGACGTCGTGGTACACCTCGAGGAGCCCCTCGCCTTTCCCCTCGTAGCCGGCGTCCCACACCGCGGTCTCGAGCATACAGGCGTTCCGCAACAGCGACGAGCGGGGGTAGATGAACCCGACGTGGCCCTCGGGGATCGCGACCGTCTCGCCGTAGCGGACGACGTAGCCGCCCGGCGGAAGGCGATAGACGGCGGTCCCGCCGTCGCCGTCGGCGTCGGCGTCCACCGCGCCGGAGGCGGAGTCGTCGGCGACCGGATCGATCGCCTCTCGGTCGGCGATACGCTTGCCGTCGCGACCGATCCGCCCCGGTTCGGTCGGCTGGAAGACCGCCTCGATCGTCAGGTCGACGCCGTTCGGCTGTCGCTGTGCGTCGGCCGTCGGGTCGACGTGCTCGGCGACGAACGCCCCACTCCGGTACATACCGGCCGCTGCGTCCGAAGCGTCAAAGCCGTTGCGCTCGGCGGCCCGACGGTCCGTCGGCGATCTGCCGGCGGTCCGCCCGTTCGGGCGTGCGTCGACGGTCCGCCGGCCGGGTCCGACCCGCTTTTGGTGGTCGATGCCCAACCGCCGGCCATGGACGCCGAGACCTTCGACGAGCAGAAGTACGTCGACCTCTTTCCACAGCTTCAGCAGGCGTACAAGAACGTCTTCAACCGGATGAACGACGAGTACGACTCGACGCTGATCCACGGCATCGACCAGAACGTGCTCAACGAGTCCGAGCCGTTCTACGACGAGACGGAGGGGTTCTACCTCGAAGTCCCCGAGGAGCCCT
>Ga0209917_1000537_pt1 | contig 15835 bp, 16 predicted proteins | sample SalPon2_C_H2O_MG_FD_185710 | JGI IMG/M metagenome (GOLD analysis project Ga0209917, IMG submission 185710) | Salt pond water microbial communities from South San Francisco under conditions of wetland restoration - Salt Pond MetaG R2_C_H2O_MG... | ecosystem: Environmental > Aquatic > Non-marine... | reverse complement strand
CCGGGCGATGAGGTAGTTGTCCCAGGGTATCGTGTACGCCAGCGCGACGGCGGTGATGATGGCGACGCCCGTCCAGTACGTCCGCCCGACGCCGAGGGGGCGGACGGCGGCGCTCATCCGCGACCGACTCACGAACGCCGTGGCGATCATGAGCATCGCGGCCGGGAGCAGGAAGGCAAGGTGGAACTGCAGGTACGTTGGTCCGGTCATCGGTATGTGGTGTCGTCGTGGAGTCGAGCGCCGATTCGTCGTCCGTTACTAAAACCCACCGGACCCCGTTATCGCGAACGGGAATTCCGACGGGTGATCCCGCCCGGCCGCCGGCGTCGAGCGCGGCGCGCCGAGTGCCGCCACCGCGGCGGCGAGGATCGACTGCGAGCAGACGGATCGTCGTCCGTCAGTCCCGGTGTGTCACCGACACAGTGTGGCGACACACCGGGATACCGTTACAGCCCGTGTCGGCTCGTACGCCGTCTCAGTCGTCGGCCGGTTCGGCCGTCGGCGACGTCGTGCCGGCGGCGTCGAGCACTTCGCGGCTCGACAGCAGGATGATACCGAAGCCGACCTTCGCCACCAAGTCGAGCACCATGAACCCGGCCGTCTCGATGTACAGCGAGATGACCCCGAGGCCCTCGGTGCCGACGATCCACCACACCGGGTAGACGAGCCAGACGACGACGATCAGCGTCCGCAAGGTGCTGAACGTCGACGCCGCGTCACCCGAGAGTCGGCTCGCCTTCTCGTCGAGCGAGCCGTACAGCATGTACAGCAGGACGAGCAGGAAGCCCGTCGAGACGCCCCACCAGACCAGTCGCCGCGCGCCCTCGGTGAGCACGCCGGGGCCGGCCGAGAGCGTCGCCACGACGCCCGTCCCGATCATCAGCATGTCCAGACCGACGAGCGACGACAGCTCGTTCCGGCTCGCCCCGGCCAGCAGGCCGAGGTCGATCAGCAGCAACGGAGTGGTGAAGAACCAGTCCGTGTACCGGGCCCAGTAGATCGGTAGCTCCTCGCCACCGACCGTCACCATCGTCAACCCGAATCCAAGCGCCATCGCGAGATAGTTCACGAACGCGATGGCGGTGATGAATATGGTGACGATGTAGAACTCCTGCCGCCGTTCGTCAGTTTCGCCCCAGCCCCTGGCGATGAAATACAACATCCCCAGGAACATGCCGAGCGTGCCGATCCACAGCCAAATTCCCTCGCTACCAGGTTGTGGCATGATGCAGGCAATATTTGACCGGCGATCGGCCTAAGCAGCGTCCACAACTAGTTTGGCTAGCGGTCCAGAATCGCGCCGATGAGCTTCCGCTGGGCCGCCCGCAGATGTTCGTGAAAGGTCGACCGGCAGACTCCCATCGCCTCGGCGAGGTCGTCGCCCGTCGCCTCGTGGGGCCACTCGAAGAACCCGCCGGTGTACGCCCGCACCAGCGCCGCGTGCTGGCGGTCGGTCAACTCCTCGCGCAGGCGGGCGACGAACTCCTGACGGGTCTCGACGCGGCTGTCGCCGTGGCGGTAACTGACCAGATCGCCCCCCTCGTACCGCTCCATCACGGCGTCGGTCATCGACCGCGCCAGCGACTCCCGGGCCACCTCGACGGTGAACCGCGCGACGCTACCCTCGACGACTACGTCCCGGAGTTCGGCACCGTAGTCCGCGAGCAGGGACCGAAAGTCGTCGTCCGTGACCGACAGTTCGACGAGACAGCCCGCCTCGCCCTCGAAGAGCACGGCATGAATCTCGATGCCCGTCCCGTCGGCTGCGGTCCGAACCGCCTCGCCCGTCGCGTCCGACAGTTCGAAGAGGCCCGTCGGCCGGTCGCGGTCGGCCACGCTCCCCCGGTACGACAGCCGACAGTCGAGCGCGTCGGCCAGGTCGACCAGCGGGTGCCGCATGACGGTGAACTGCAGTTCGATGGTCTCCTCGCCGCGAAGCGTCCGCTGGCTCTCGAGCGTGTTGAGTCCCGTCGCAATCGTCCGGCCCAGTGCCGTCAGGACGGCGCGTTCGTGTTCGTCGAACTCGCTATTGTTCTCGGTGTACACCCCGACGACGCCGTAGAGCGCGTCGCCGTAGTGAAGCGGAACCGCCGCGACGGCCGTCGGTGGAAACGTCCCGTCGGTACACGCCCGGATCGTCACCCGACGGTCGGTGATGGCCTGGGCGACGGCCGTTTCGAGGATGTCGTCGCGGTCGCCGTCGACGGGGATCGACTCGTCGGCCGTCCCCTCCCCGTCGCCATCTGGCCATCCCGCGGCGGCCCGCCGGACCACCGCCTCCGCCGCGGGTTCGTACGACCCGATCCACGCGCCGGCGTACGTCGCCGCCAACCCGTCGACGACGCTCCGTTCGAGATCCGACCGCGACCGGGCCTCCGCCACCGCGCCCGTCACCTCGGCGACGACGCCGTCGAGTCGCTCCAGCAGCAGTTCCTGGGCCGCCCGCTCCCGTTCGATCCGAGCCGATCGACGGGCCACCGCCCGCTCCGCTCGCTTGCGCCGGGTCACGTCCTGCTGGAACCCGACGTAGTGGGTGATACGCCCCTCGTCGTCGCGGAGCGGCGCGATGGTCACCTCGTTCCAGAACAGGTCGCCGTTCCGCCGGTAGTTGCGGAGTTCGACCGTCGTCGCCGCCTCGTTCTCGATGGCCTCGCGCATCTTCGCCACCGGCTCGTCCCGGGTTGCTTCACCCTGTAGAAACCGGCAGTTGCGTCCGACCGCGTACTCCGGTGGGTACCCCGTGATCCGTTCGAAGGCGGCGTTGGCATACACCAGCGGCATATCCGGCATCGTCGCGTCGGCGATGGTGATGCCCACCGGCGCCTCGTCCATCGTCCGCGTTTTCAGCGCCTCGTCGACGGCGTCCGCACTCGCCGCCGTCGGTGTCGACTCGGCCGATTCCGCCCCCGACTCTACGCCCGGCCCGGTGTCGGAGGGTAGGCCTTCTGTCATGGCGGAGAATGAGAGCGAGCGCACAAATCAGTTTGGGCGTGCCCGTTCGAGCGGCGAAATCGGTGGCAAAACCGCGGGGTGGGGGCCGAAACCGAGTCCGAACTAGTCGGCCGTCGCCTCTTCTTCGACCGCGTCCTCGCGGTAGTAGGTCGCGATAAGCTCCTCGTCGATCCGGTTGAGTTCCTCTTTCGGGAAGTTCGAGAGGAGATCCCAGCCGATGTCGAGGGTCTCGCCGATGTCGCGGTTCGTGTCGAAACCTTGGTCGACGAAGTCGCGTTCGAACTCGTCGGCGAAGTCGAGATACTTGTTGTCCCGTTCGCTCAGGGCTTCCCGACCGACGATGTTCACCAAGTCGCGCAGGTCCTCACCCTCCGCGTACGCGGCGTACATCTGGTCGGAGACGTCGGCGTGGTCCTCGCGGGTGAGGCCCTCGCCGATCCCGTCGTCCATCAGGCGCGACAGGGATGGAAGCACGTTGACCGGGGGCTGGACGCCCTGACTGTTGAGGTCACGGTCGACGTAGATCTGCCCCTCGGTGATGTAGCCCGTCAGGTCCGGGATCGGGTGCGTGTCGTCGTCGCCGGGCATCGTGAGGATCGGGATCTGCGTCACGGAGCCATCCCGACCCTGAATCCGACCGGCACGCTCGTAGAGCTGGGCCAGGTCGGTGTACATGTAGCCGGGGTAGCCACGGCGACCCGGCACCTCCTCGCGGGCGGCACCGATCTCACGGAGCGCCTCACAGTAGTTCGTCATGTCCGTCAGGATCACCAGCACGTGGTAATCCTTGTCGAACGCGAGGTATTCGGCGGTCGTCAGGGCCATCCGCGGCGTGACCGTCCGCTCGACGGCGGGGTCGTCCGCGAGGTTCATGAAGACGACCGAGCGTTCCAGCGCACCGGTGCGCTCGAAGTCGTCCATGAACTCGTTGGCCTCCTCGGCCGTGATACCCATCGCGCCGAAGATGACGGCGAACTCGGATCCCTCGCCGCCTTCCTCCTCTTCGGGCACGCTCGCCTGTCGCGCAATCTGGAGCGCGAGTTCGTTGTGCGGCAGGCCCGATCCGGAGAAGATGGGGAGCTTCTGGCCGCGAACGAGGGTGTTCATGCCGTCGATGGCGGAGACGCCGGTCTGGATGAACTCCTCGGGGTACTCGCGGGCGTACGGATTGATCGCCGCGCCGACGATGTCACGCCGCTCTTCGGGTTCGATGGCCGGCCCGTCGTCGATGGGTTCGCCCGACCCGGAGAGGACGCGACCGAGGAGGTCCTCGGTCAGCTTCATCTTCAGCGTCTCGCCCTGGAAGCGGACGAACGCGTTCTTGTCGATGCCCGAGGTGCCTTCGAACACCTGGATGGCGACGAGGCCGTCCTCGGATTCGAGCACCTGCCCCCGGCGAATCTCGCCGTCGGCAGTCTCGATTTCCACCATCTCGTCGTAGCCGATGGGTTTGTCCACCTCGGCGAACACCAGCGGGCCGCTGATCTCGGTGATCGTTTTGTACTCTTTCATCTCAGTACAGCTCCCGAATCTGCTCGGTAATCGAGTCTTTCAGTTCGTCCATGTACGCCTCGTACTCCTCCTGCACGCCGATGCGGTTGATCCGCGGCAGGGCCTCGACGGCCGTGATTTCCTCGACGGGGACGCCCGCATCGAGCGCGTCGAACGCCTCGTCGTTGAATTTCTTGATCGTCGTGAGGATGAGGTACGTCTTGTCGGGTTCGCAGTAGGTGTCGACGTCGTGGAACGCGTTCTGCTGGAGCCACGCCTCGCGGATGTACCGCGCGATTTCGAGTGTGAGCTGCTGGTCCTCCGGCAGCGCGTCCTTGCCGACGAGCTGAACGATTTCCTGCAGTTCGCCCTCCTCGTCGAGCACGTCGATCGCCCACTGACGAACCTCCGGGTAGTCCTCCGCGACGTTGTCCACGAACCACGGATCGAGTTGGTCCCGGTAGAGGGAGTAGGACTCGTTCCAGTTGATCGAGGGGAAGTGCCGGCGCTCGGCCAGGTCGGCGTCGAGCGCCCAGAAACACTTCACGATACGGAGCGTGTTCTGCGTGACCGGCTCGGAGAAGTCGCCGCCCGGCGGCGAGACGGCGCCGACGACCGAGATGGATCCTTCCGTGCCGTTGATGTTGTCGAAGTAACCCGCGCGCTCGTAGAACTGGGAGAGCCGCGCGGCGAGGTAGGCGGGATAACCCTCCTCGCCGGGCATCTCTTCCAGACGCGAACTGATCTCGCGCATGGCCTCCGCCCACCGCGAAGTGGAGTCGGCCATCAGCGCCACGTCGTACCCCATGTCGCGGTAGTACTCCGCGATGGTGATGCCCGTATACACGCAGGACTCGCGTGCCGCGACGGGCATGTTCGACGTGTTGGCGATGAGCGTCGTCCGGGCCATCAGCGGGTTGCCGGTCTGCGGGTCGGGCAGTTCCGGGAAGTCCTCGATGACCTCGGTCATCTCGTTACCGCGCTCGCCACAGCCGATGTAGACGACGATGTCCGCGTCGGACCACTTCGCCAACTGCTGCTGGGTGACGGTCTTGCCGGAGCCGAAGGGACCCGGGATCGCTGCCGTCCCGCCCTTGGCGATGGGGAACAGGCCGTCCTGCACCCGCTGACCGGTCAGGAGCGGCTCCGTCGGCGTCTGCTTCTCGCCGGCGGGGCGCGCCTCACGCACCGGCCACTCCTGGCGCATCCGAATCTCCTCGCCGTTGTCGAGTTCGGCCACCGTCTCCTCGACGGTGAACTCGCCGGATTCGACCGAGACGATTTCCGCCGTCTCGCCCTCGTCGAGGGCGTCCGGCGGGACGAGCACCTTGTGCTCGATGGTCACCGTCTCGTCGACGGTGCCGATGATGTCGCCGCGGCCGACTTCGTCGCCCGCCTCGACCTCGGGGGTGAACTCCCACTCCTTTTCGAGGTCGATGCCGGGTGCGTCGACCCCGCGGTCGAGGAACGCACTGTTCATTTTGCTCTGGAGCACGTCGAGGGGGCGCTGGACGCCGTCGTAGATGGTGTCCAGCAGCCCCGGCCCGAGGTCGACGGTCAGCGGGTCGCCCGTGTTCTCGACGGGTTCGCCCGGACCGACGCCCGAGGTCTCTTCGTACACCTGGATGGTCGTGATGTCGCCTTCGATTTCGATGACCTCGCCCATCAGCCCTTCGTCGCCCACGTAGACGACGTCGTTCATTCGGGCGTCGAGATCGACGGCGGTCACGACCGGACCACTCACGCTGTTGATGATGCCGTCCTCTCGGACGGTCGTGTCTGCCTGACTCATGTTAGTCTTCCTCCATCAGATCGATACCGATGGCTCGTTTGATCTGCTCGCGCAGGCCGCCGCTGCCGGCGCCGCCACCGAGGGTAACCAGCACCGGCTCGATGCTGCCCTCGACGGCCTCCCGGGCCGACCGGGAGAGATGCGCCATGTCCTCGTCGTGCATCACGACGATGCCGACGTCGTCGTCGTCGAGTGTCCGCATGACGGCGTCGTCGAGCGCCTCGTCTTTCTCCTCGTCCGGTACGTTCTCGAACTTCCGTACGCCCGCGAGTCGGAAGCCCGTCGTGAAATCCGGGCTGCCGATGACGGCGATTTCCTGGCTCATAGGATCACCAGTTCCTCCTCGATTTCCTCCTCGGACAGGCCGGCCTCGCGGCCGCGGGCGATGGCGCGGATGTTGTCCACCTCGCGCTCCTTGGCGAGGATGTAGGAGATGACCGGCGCCACCGACAGCGGGTGGACGAAGCCGAGCCGGTCCGAGTATTCGAGCAGTGCCGCGTCGAGCGCGCGTTCGAGCGAGATGAGGCTGTTCGCCTCCTCGAACTCCGCCAGCGCGTCGTCGAGGTTGTCACCGTACGTGCTCTCGCGGATGACCGCGACGAGTTCGTCGACGTTCGACGCCAGCGCGTTCAACTGTCCCGCAGTGAAGAGCCGACCGCCCTCGATGAAGTACTCCGAGGGGTCGATGTCGGCCCCGCTTCGGGCCAGACGGAGCGCGTTCCGGGCGTTCCGGAAGTCGATCTCCGCCTGCAGGAACTCGCGGTACGTCTCGGTCGCCTCGTTGACGACCAGTCCCGACAGGAGCCGTTCGTAGAACACGCGGTCGACCGCGTTCTCCAGCGGAACGAGCACGCCGCTGTCCTCGTAGTCGTCGAACGCCTCACTGAGCGGGTCCGCGAAGGTCGTCCGGTCGAGCAGGTCGATGGCCTCCTCGATGGTGCCTGCGTCGAGCAAGCGGTCGAGCAGGCGGTCGTCCAGTTCGCCCGCCCGGATGAGGTCCGTCTCCACGTCGTCGCGGTCCGCGTCGGAGTAGATTCCGCGCAGAACCGTCTTGACGTTCCACGCGTCGAACTTCCGGAGGTAGCGGGCGATCAGGTCGTAGAGGCGGCCGTCCGCCCACGCCAGCAGGTCGTTGAAATGTTTCGCCAGGTTCCGGTTGAGCGCGTACTCGATGAGGTCGACCCCCGAGTGGCGCGCTCCGAGCGCGTTGATCTCGCGTTCGTACTCCGACTCCTCCATGAAGCGGGCGATTTCGGCCGGCCCCATGCGGACGAGCTTCCGGTAGTCGTCGTCGCTAAAGAGCGCCGCACGGCGCGACCGCACGCGGGCGGTGACGTACTCCGGGTTCGAACTGCCGGGGCTCGCGCTCATCGCTCGAACAGTCGGTTACTCAGTTCCTTCAAGTTGTCCTCCCAGACCGTCTCGAGGAGGGAGTCGAAGGTGTTGTTCACGCGGACCCGCGACTCCTCGCTCTCGACGACGACGCCGCCGAGGCAGTCGTGTTCCCCCGCGACGCTGAAGCCCTCGTACTCCTCGAGCAGGTCTTCGAGCAGTTCTTGATCGTCCGCGCGACCGTAGACGGAGACCGACTCTTCGTCCTCGAACTCCTCGGCGGCCGCGTCGAGGAGCGTCTCGGTCAGCGAGCGGCGGCGTTCGCCGTCGATGTCGGTGATGGCCGCCTCGACTTCCTCGCGGACCTCCGCCAGGGCGTCGCGGCGGGCCTCCAGTCGAGCCTGCTTGGCCTCGAGTTTCGCGCTGGAGACCGCCTGTTCACGCCGCTGTTCGACCTCGCGCTCGACCTCTGCCTCGCGGTCCTCGCGGATCGACTCCGCGTCGGCCTCGGCGTCGTCGATGATCTCCTCGGCGCGCGCTTCGCCCTCTTCGCGGATTTCCTCCGCACGCGCGCGGGCCTCGTCTCGAATGTCCTCGGCAACTGTGTCCAAACTCATGATAAGCGAGAGGGGGTGTTCAGACCAGGAACACGACGACCAGCGCGAGGATCACGAGGGTCTCCGGCAGGACTGTGAAAATCAGACCCTGCACGAAGAGGTCCTGGTCCTCGGCGACGGCGCCGACGGCGGCCGCGCCGATGCCACGTTCGGCGTACCCCGCGCCGAATGCGGCCAGACCGACGGCCAGTGCCGCGGCGGCTGTGGGCGGAATGGCCGGTGCCGCTGCCCCTTCTGCCTGCAGTACGACGGATGCCAGCTGCGTTGCGAGTTCGTACATTGTGTGTAGTGGTGTGGAGTCCGTTTAGTCTCCGAACAGTGCGTAGTTGCCCCGAGGATTGTCATAAAGCTTCCCAAACCGATCCGTGAAAATTGCCGAATACCGGAGTGAAACCCGGGTCTACTGGGTCGTCGTCCGTTACGGCGTGACACGGGGGTGCAAGGGGGAGACCCCGTGGCGCTCATACGAATTACTGTAAGTCAGTACCGGCGGTTCGCCGAGATGGCCCGGCGAACAACCGGTAACCAGTTACAATACTTCGTATCAGTCTTCCGTGGTGTACCGCCGCTCGTACCCGAACGGCTCGTACTCCTTGCCGCCGCCGCCGTAGAACTTCCCGAAGAACTCCACGTACTCGAGACGCACCGCCTGCAGGCCGGCGCTCGTCACGCCGAGCGCGAGGACGAGCGCGTGGCCTAGCACGAGCACGAGGAGACCGACGATCAGCATCGCCGGGCCGGAGTGAACCAGCCCGCCGAACATGATCTCCGTCACCTCGTGGCCGTGGGCCATATCGCCCACGTGTGGCATATGTCCGAGGCCGAAGTGGAACGCCGCTTCCGAACCCTCGCCGGTGACGTACACGCCGAAGAACAGCAGGTTGACCGTGAAGGCCATGCCCGCCTTCGCCAGCAACACGGCGGCGATCCGAGTGTACGACAGCGCGTTCACCAGCACGTTCAGGAACTCGATGGCTTCGACGGGTTCACCCACGACGAGCAGGACGAGCCCCACGAAAAACGCCGCGAGGCCGAGGAACCCAATGAGCTGCGGGAAGCCGTTGAACCCGAGCGCGTAGGTGGCGTGAATCGCTTCGACGCCCTCGGGCGCGACGCCCGATCCGTCGAAGATGGTGAACATGAAGTCGGGCGTGGCGCTGATGACGTCGGGCGAGAGGATGGCGACCCAGAGCCCGTTGAGCATCAGAATCCACGAGCCGCTCTCGTAGAGGGCGTGTTTCGCGTCGTGGAGTTCGAGGTTCTCGACGAAGTCGAAGACGTAGCCCACGTTGAGGTGGAGGATGCCCACCAGGATGCTCACGACGAGCCACGTCAGGGCGTAGGACTGCCCCGCGGGCGAGAGGCCTTTCTCCATCGGCGGGTGCGCCAGACCGAGCGCGCCCTCCCAGAAGTACGTCGCGATCAGGTGCAGGCCGAAAATCTCGCCGTAGAGGATGCCAAAGAGCATCGTAAAGAGTCCGGCAAAGATCGTGACACCGCCCATACTCTTGAACGCGTCACTGTCGAAGTTCGAGTAGAGGTAGTACCCGATCAGGGTATAGAGCGCCCCGTAACCGAGGTCACCGATCATGAACCCGAAGAAAGCCGGGAAGGTGAGGAAGAGAACGACCGTCGGGTCGAACTCGTCGTACTTCGGCCGGCTCACGGCCTGGGTGAGAATCTCGAACGGCTTGACGACGCCCGGATTGTTCGCGATGACCGGCGGCGAGTCGTCGCGCATGACGACGTTGCCGCCGCCGTCGGCGCGGACTTCCTCGTCGCCACCGTCGGCGGCCGCGGCGCCCTCGGGGGTCCCGGCGGAGACGTCTTCGTGGACCTCGCTCCCGTCGGATTTGAACGCCGCACGCTCCAGCTCTTCGACTTCCGCGTGGTCGCCGACGGCGTCCGTGATCGCCGCCGCGAAGTCGGTGTACTCCTCTGTCGGGATCCATCCCTCCGCGACGAAGGCGTTGTCGGTCGTCGCGAAGGAGAGCGGTGCCTCCCGCTTCTGGACGTCGATCGAGAGTTTCTCCTCGGCGGCCAGCAGGAAGCCGGCCGCGTCGAGTTTCTCCTCGTCCAGTTCGTCGTCGACGGTCCGAAGCCGGGATTCGAGCTGCTGTTGCCGGTGTTCGAGCTCCGCGACGTACTCCTCGGGGGAGCCCTCGGCGTCGGGCACCTCGACGGCGGTGAAGTCGACGCCCACTAGGGCGTCGGTGAGCACGTCGTCGTCGGCGCCCTCGGTCGGGCGGGCGAACACGGCGACGACGTCACCCTCGGCGAAGGTTTCGACGGCGTCGATGCCGTCGGCGTCGACGACCGCACGCTTCACGTCCTCGATGTCGCCCTCGCCGACGATCACGTCGAGGCTGTCGTAACCCGAGAGCAGGTCGAGGTCGATGCCGAGCGTGGCGAACGGCTCGACGGCCGCGAGGTTCTCCTCGACGCTCCCGAGCTCCGTCCGGATCTCGTCGCGTCGGTCCTCGAGTTCGTTGACGCGCTCGCGGAGCTCGTCGAGTTCCGCCTCGAGCGCCTCGTCGGTGACGATGCGGGTCGGCCCCGCGTCCTCGGCGTCGACGTCGAGGATGCTCTCGATGGAGCGGACCGTCACCAGCTTCTCCGAGGCGTCCTCGGCACCGTCGATCGGGTTGCCCGGTTGGAACCCCTGCCAGGACCCGTCGTAGTCGGTGACGTGAAGCAGGTTGCAGTCGTGGACTGCCTCGACGACGTCGTCCATGACGCCCTTCGATCCCGTCACCGAGACCTTGCTCATTTGCTCAGGTCTGAGCATGCACCGCCTCCTCGAACTGTGTGATGGCGTACTCGACCGCCTCGTCCATCTGTGCTTCGGCCTGGGCGATGAGTTCCTCGCGGGCCGCCTGGCCCGCCTCCCGAATCTCAGTCGCCTCGGCCTCGATCTCCGATTCGGCTTCTTCGAGGCGGCGTTCGGCCATCTCCTCGGCCTCCTCCTCGGCCTCGGCGCGAATCTCGTCGGCGCGCTCTCGCGCCTCGGCGATCCGATCGTCGCGGTCCTGTTCCGCCTCCGCGACGATCTCTTCGGCCTCCTCCTCGGCCGCCTTGATCCGTTCGAGAACCTCTGGTCTCGGCATAACTACTGATCGTTGGGAACTTGCGCAATCGGCGTATAAGGTGTTTGCGGAACGGGGCCGCACCTGACGACGGCGCGGGCGGCGCTCAGCCGGACTGACGGCAGCCCGTCTCACTCCGTCAGCGGGAGGAGGACACCGAACACGATGGGAGAGAACAGGAAGAGAGCCACGCCGAGGACTTCGGCGTCGAACAGGAGCGTCGCCTCCCACGCCGGAATCGGGGTCCCGAGGGCGTGAACGGCGAGTTCGCCGGCTGCACCGAGCGCGAAGAGGCACAGGCCGAGGAGCGTGCCGCGTTTCGCCAGCGTCGGATAGTCGAGATTACCGTAGCGTCCGGTCATAGTCGGCTCCGACTCCGCCCAGTCGCCCAAAGAACGTTTCGCTTCGGCGGACCGAAAGAGCCACAACGGGCACCCGCCTGTCCCGAGACATGAGCACCGCACTCCTCGGACTCCTCCCCGAACTCCTCGAACTCATGCTGTTCGGCGTCGGGAGCGTCGGCCTCTCCGTGGCCGGCCTCTACATCGAGCAGTTCGCGCTCACCACCATCGAGAGCGGCAACGTCAAACTCGGTGCGTGGCTCGGGTTCATGGGCGCGATGGCGTTCTACTTCGCGTATCTGATGAGCACCGACAAGTTCCGGCCGAAACTGGCGGCGGTTCGCCAGCGACTCGCCGAGCAGTAACACTTCCGACGCCAACGGCTCCCCCACGGCCCCACCCGTACTCCGTCGCTCCGCTCGCTCGCAGAAGCCGGATCGACACCTACGCCAACGGCGTCCGCTCCACCACGGTGCCGTCGACCGTCGGATACTGCTCGACGATTTCGCCCTCGCCCACGTCGCCCTCGTCGACCATCTCCTCCAGTAGCCACCACGCGAGTTCGACGTGATCGGACTTGACGGTGTAGAACTCCTCGGGAACGCCGAGTTCGCGCAGGCGCTCCTCGGTCACCCACGTCTTGCCGTAGACGAGCGTGCCGTCGTCGGTCACCTCGTCGAACTCCCGGCGAATCTTCCGGGCCATCCGCTTCAGCCGACGGCGGTGCTGGGCGGCGTCCTTGAACACCGAGGTGCAGAAGTACACCCGGTCGTGGTCGCCCATCACGGAGAGAATCTCCTCTTTGGGCGAGTCGACGGCGCTCATGTGCCCCTCACGGAGGTCGTAGCCTTCCGCCTGCATCCGCCGGTAGTTGCCGTCGGACATCTCGAATTCGTTGATGTTACAGAAGTCGGCGGCGCCCTCGTCTAGGAAGTCGAGGAACTCCGGTTCGGCGCGGATACCGGGAATCTCGAACGCGGGTGTCAGCCCCTCTTCGCGGGCGATGTGGAGGATCTCCTCCCACTCGGTGCCGTGGAGGTCGCCCCACAGGTCGAGCGGCGGGTGGAAACGAATCTCGTCTAGTCCCGCCTCGGAGAGGCGGCGCATGTTCTCGCGGCCGCCCGTGATCCCCGTATAGAGGTGGGTGTGGTGGTCCTCGCCGAACTCGTCTTTCAGGAGGGAGAGGTAGTGACAGGTCCGGTCGAGGGCTTCCTGCGGTTCGCCGCCGGTGATCGAGGTGCCCAGCGCGTCCATTCGGTGCGCCTCGGTCAACACGTCCTCGTCGCTCTCGACCGTTCGCTCGTTGGCGTAGACGGTGTCGACGTTCTTGCGGTTCTCGCCGAGCGGGCAGTAGAAACAGTCGCGCTGGTCGCAGTAGCCGTAGACGAACAGCACCATCTTCCCGCCCTTGGCACACTGTTCACAGCCCTTCGAGATCATTCGTTGTCGGGAAGTCGTCCCCGAGGCGTGAAAAGCCGTCGGTACGGATCGAAGGGCACTGTTCAGATTAGCGTGATTGGATTACAGACACCTCGAAAGCCCCGCCTTTCAGTCCCACCCGCATCGGCTGGCCAATCGGCCGTCGCCGGGTGGGACTGAAAGGGGCCGGTGTCTCGGCGTACCCGGACGACGCAAGCACCGCAACGGAGTGAGGAGCGCAGCGAGTCCCGGGAGCCGAGACGACGGGGGCTTTCGAGGTGGTCACAGTTTCGCTGGCTTATCTGAACACTACCGATCGAAGCGACCGTTTACTTACCTCGCTCCCATACCGGCGCCCATGCCGTACGATCCCGACACCACGGCGCTCGTCGTCGTCGACATGCAGAACGGGTTCTGTCACCCGGACGGCAGCCTCTACGCCCCGGCGAGCGAGGCGGCCGTCGACGACGTGGCGGCGCTCGTCGACCGTGCCCACGACGCCGGTGCTCGCGTCGTCTACACCCGCGACGTTCATCCACCCGAGCAGTTCGAGAACAACCACTACTACGACGAGTTCGGCCGGTGGGGCGAACACGTCCTCGAAGGCTCGTGGGAGAGCCGTCTCGTCGACGGCCTTTCCGTCGAACCGGGCGATCACGTCGTCGAGAAACACACCTACGACGCCTTCCACGGGACGGAACTCGACGGCTGGCTCTCCGCCCGTGGGGTCGACGACCTGCTCATCTGTGGCACGCTCGCCAACGTCTGCGTCCTCCACACCGCCGGCAGCGCGGGGCTCCGTGACTACCGCCCCGTCCTCGTCGAGGACGCTATCGGCTACCTCGAAGAGGCGGACCGCGAGTACGCCCTCGACCACGCCGACTGGCTGTTCGGGGAGACGACGACCCGGGACGCGGTGGATTTCCTTCCAACCTGCTGATCACTTTAGTAAGGATTAATATCTGAACGCGGATGAGTTAATACATGACCGTCGTCAGTATCTCGATGCCCGAGGAGTTGGTCGAGCGAATCGACGCGTTCGCGTCGGAGCACGGCTACACCGGCCGGAGCGAGGTCGTTCGCGAGGCCTCACGGAACCTTCTCGGCGAGTTCGAGGACAAGCGACTGGAGGACCGCGAACTGATGGCCGTCGTGACCGTCATCTTCGACTACGAGACGACGAGCGTCGAAGAGCGGATGATGGGCCTTCGGCACGACTACGAGGGCCTCGTCGTCGCCAACTTCCACAGCCACGTCGGCTCCCACTACTGCATGGAGCTGTTCGTCCTCGAAGGGCGTTTAGAGACCATCTCGACGTTCGTCGGCAAGATTCGGGCGACGAAAGACACCCTCAGCGTCGATTACTCGGTGATGCCGGTCGACGAGTTCGGACCGTTCGCGTCGCCGGAGTAGGCGACGCTACTCCACGACGATGGCCCCTTTCGCCCCCAGCGACTGATGCGGGGCGCAGGCGTACCGATAGACGCCCGTCTCATCGAACGTGTACTCGAACCCAACGCCCGGTTCCGTCCGCACGTCGCTCCCGACATCGGCGTTCTCGAACGTGACGGTGTGGGGGCCGCCCGTCCACACCCAGCGGACGGTCGTTCCCGTCGAGACACGGGCCGCGGGCGGCGAGAACGTGAACTCGCTTTCGCCTTCGGCGGAGCCGACGGTGACGATGGGCGAAGGGTGGTCCCGCCAGTCCTCGACGGTTCCATCGTACACCTCCACGTCGGCCAGCCACTCGTCGACGGCCGGGTAGTCGCTCGACGGCGGGTCAGCGACGACGACGGCGCCGCGCATCCCGGCGGCGCGTGACGGCTCCGAGACGTACCGGTACGTGCCGCGCTCCGCGAACGTGTGCTCGAACGTCGCCCCCTCGTCGGCCGTGGGGTCGCCGCTGTCGAACGCGCCGTCGAGAGCGACGACGTTCGCGGGGTCACCGTGGCCGCTCCACCGCCACGTCAGTGTCGTCCCCGGCGGAACGCGAATCCCCGCCGGGCCGAACGCCGCGGTGCCGTGTCCGGCGCCGAGATGCTCGCCGACGGTGACCGTGGGGTCGTCGTCGTGACCGTGCCGCTCGATCACCCCGTCGTAGCCGTTCGCGGTCGCCAGCCAGTCGTCGAGACAGCCGGTCGACTCCGCATTCGTTTCGGTGGTTCCCGTCCCCTCGCCACGCGCCAGACAGCCGGCGGTTGCGCCGGTGCCGAGGAGGGCGGTTGCCACGAATTCACGCCGGGACCAATCGGACGGATCGTGCATAGCTAACACACCTCCCCTTCGGGTGAATCGCACTGACACATTCATCCCCTGCCGCGTTCCCGGAGTTCTGGAACCGCCGAAACGGCCCTCGGTCGGTTTTTGTGTGCCCACGCCCATCGACCCCGTATGACCGACCTCCGCTATCTCCCCGACGCCGACGACGTGACCGAGTTCGAGGCGACCGTCACGGAGACGGGCGACGACTACGTGATCCTCGACGGGACGTACTTCTACCCCGGCGGTGGTGGACAACCCGCCGACCGCGGGACGCTCTCGTGGCCGGGCGGCGAAGCGACCGTCGTCGACGCGCGGAAGAATCACGGCGACGTGCGCCACTACGTCGGCGCGGCGGCGCCGCTCCCCGACGACGGCACGACGGTCACCGGCCGGATCGACGCCGAGCGACGCGACCGGCTCACCCGCCTCCACACCGCCCAGCACGTCCTCTCGCGGGTCGCGCTCGACGAGTTCGGGGCGGCGACGGTCGACAACGGCCTGACCGTCGACGGCGGCTGGGTCGAGTTCGAGGGCGCCGATCTA
>Ga0209917_1000535_pt1 | contig 15863 bp, 16 predicted proteins | sample SalPon2_C_H2O_MG_FD_185710 | JGI IMG/M metagenome (GOLD analysis project Ga0209917, IMG submission 185710) | Salt pond water microbial communities from South San Francisco under conditions of wetland restoration - Salt Pond MetaG R2_C_H2O_MG... | ecosystem: Environmental > Aquatic > Non-marine... | reverse complement strand
GGGCGGGAGTGACCGGACGGGCCACGGCGAACGCAGCACGGGAGCCCGAGACGGCCGCGACGCTCCGGGTGTGAGAATAAAACGACAGAGTAGAGCGCCTTACAGGTCGCGGGGCTGGACCGTCTTCCGGTCGTTGGCCTCGGCGCGGCGGGCGGCGTCTTCGAGCAGCTCGGTCACTTCGTCGTCCAGCGCATCGTAGAAGTCCGACGCGACGTTCTTGTCCTCCAGCGCTTCCTTGACTGCCGCTTTGACAATGAGGTCTGCCATGCGCTCTCGACTACCCGGCCATAGTTAATAAGCGTTCCTGAATTCTGCCGCGAGGGGGCCCGTGCCGGCAGATAACGGGAGGGGTGGAGACGGATCGTAGCACAGACCTGTCGGGGGTGTGTCGCGTCGTCAGTCGGCGCGGGCAGAAACGCTCCCCCAGACGACACATCAGAGAGCAGATCGACGGCTACGAGGCCGTGGACCGCAAAGAACTGGTCATGCACGCGCCAGACGGTACCGACGAGGAGGAGACTGGACGTGGGCCGACGGAGACGGACGGGACGCCAGCCCGGGAGACGCTCGAGGCCCTCGCGGTGGGCGACATCGGCGTCGAAGAAGCAGAGGCACGGCTCACGGGATACGCGACGACGGCGGCGGGGCGGTTCGACGCCGATCGCGACCGGCGACGCGGGATTCCGGAGGCGGTGCTCGCCGAGGGCAAGCGTCCGGTCGAGGCCGCGTCGCTTGCGAAAACGGCGCTCGAGACCACCGGCCGGGCGATCGTGACGCGGGCGACGGCCGAGCACGCGGCGGCGATCCGCGAGACCGTCGACGCCGACGCCCCCGACGCGACCGTCGAGCACGACGAGGTGACGCGGACCGTCGTGGTCCACGCGGCGGCGTACGAGCCGCCGTCACTCGACGTAGGGGTCGCGGTGGTGGCCGCGGGGACGGCCGACGCGTCGGTGGCAGGCGAGGCCGCGGTGGTCGCTCGCGAGGTCGGCGCCGACGTGGACCGGATACGCGACGTCGGCGTGGCGAACCTCGACCGGTTGCTCGACCAGCTCGGGCGAATCCGCGAGGCCGGCGTCGTGGTCGTCGCGGCCGGCCGGGAGGGGGCGTTACCGACGGTGGTCGCCGGGCTCGTCGCCGCACCCGTGATCGCGGTGCCCGTGGCTTCGGGGTACGGCGAGGGGGGCGACGGCTCCGCGGCGCTCGCCGGCGCGCTCCAGTCGTGTACCGTCCTCACGACGGTGAACGTTGGGGCTGGATTCGTCGCTGGCGCGCAGGCAGGGCTGATCGCTCGGGCGATCGCGGGAGAGGACGGGTCGTGAGCGACCACCACGTGTACGTGATCGAGTGTGCCGACGGGAGCCTGTACACCGGGTACACGACCGACGTAGAGCGACGGGTGGCCGAGCACGACGCGGGCGAGGGCGCAAAGTACACCCGCGGGCGAACGCCGGTGACGCTGCGACACGTCGAGTCGTTCGACTCGCGCTCTGTGGCACTGTCGCGAGAGCACGCGATCAAGTCGCTGTCACGCGCCGAAAAAGAGCGGCTGGTAAAAGAAAGCGACCGAGACGGCACCAGCGACTGACCACGGTGCTGGCGCGAGGAACCGAACACGCGCCGAGCCGCTCACTCGACGAGGCGTTCGATTTCCGTGACGAGGATTCCGCTGGCACCGACCGTCTGCAGCTCGGCTATCGTCGCGAAGACGTCGTCGGCCTCGACGACGGCGTGGACCGCGACCATCCCGTTGCCGTGCTCGTCGGCCTCGACGTCCATCACGGTCGGGCCGCCGAGTCCGGGGATCACAGATTTCACCTCCGCGAGGCGTGCCTTCGGCGCGTTCATCATGAGGTACCGTCGTCCGTCCGCCGCGAGCACCGACTCGAAGGCGGTACGGACCTGCTCGACTTTCGGGTCGGTCGTGACGTCCGGGCGGGCGAACAGCCGTACCGACGAGTCGAGGACCTCGTCGACGACCGCGAGCCGGTTCACCTGCAGGGTCGTCCCCGTCGAGGTGATGTCGACGATAGCATCGGCCATGTCGACGTGTGGCGTCAGCTCCGTCGCGCCGGTGACCGTGACGACGTCGGCGTCGACGCCGACTCGGTCTAAGTAGTCGCGCGTGACGGTCGGGAACTCGGTGGCGATAGTCGCGCCCGCGAGGTCGGCGGGGGTCGTCACCGCGTCGCCCTCGGGGGCCGCGAGCACGAGTCGGCAGGAGCCGTACTCGAGGTCGAGCAGGTCGACGAGGTCGTCTGCGTCCGCCGCGGCCGGCGTGGGCGCGACCCCGCCCGATTCGGCGGCCTGGTCGAGGCCGGTGACGCCGAGGTCGGCTGCCCCGTCGCGAACGTACTCCGGGATGTCGGCTGCCCGCGCGAAGAGGATCGTCACGTCGGGATCGACCGTGTCGGCGTACAGCTGGCGGTCGGCGGTCTCCTCGACGTGGAGCCCCGCGCGCTCGAGCAGCGAGACCGTCGGATCGTGTAAGCGGCCCTTGTTGGGGACGGCGATGCGCATAGTCGGGGAGTCGCAGGGGGACGTGGAAACGCTTTCGTCCGGGGACGCGGAGACGGGGTCCACCGAGTGGTGCGGTGGCGCGTGCCTGCGAGCGGCCGGCGAGGGCGGCCGCGAGTCAGCACGCGCGAGGGACGCCGCGAACGCCCGCAGGGCGTGAGCGGCGAGGCTGGGGAGGCGTGAGGTGCGGTCGCTGTGCGGGATGGAACGATACGGTCGCTGTGTGGGACGAGACGAAACGAGGCGATCCGAAACGAGGCGATCCGAAGCGAGGCAGGACACGGATCCCGGGCGCCGTGAGTGAGTACGAGGACGGCGCCACGACACGAGCACCTCCCGCTTCGATAGCGCCGCGCCCCTCAAGTGCCTCGCCGCCCAACGACGCGTATCGTGAGCGACGCCGACTCACCCCTCTCTGAAGACCGCCCGACCGTCGACCGCTCGCTCCGGGTCGACGCCCCGTTCGAGCCCGCGGGCGACCAACCCGAGGCGATCGAGGAGCTGGTCGCAGGGTTCGACTCGGGCGCCGACGAACAAACCTTGCTCGGCGTCACCGGCTCCGGGAAGACGAACACCGTCTCGTGGGTCGCCGAGGCGCTCGATCAACCGACCCTCGTCCTCGCACACAACAAGACGCTCGCCGCCCAGCTGTACGAGGAATTCCGAGAGCTGTACCCGGACAACGCCGTCGAGTACTTCGTCTCCTACTACGACTACTACCAGCCGGAGGCGTACGTCGAACAAACGGACACGTTCATCGACAAGGAAATGTCGATAAACGAAGAGATCGACCGACTGCGACACTCCGCAACGCGCTCGCTTCTCACCCGCGACGACGTGATCGTCGTCGCCTCCGTCTCTGCGATCTACGGGCTCGGCGACCCGGGGAACTACAGAGAGATGGCCTTAGAGCTCGCGGTCGGCGACCAGGTGGGCCGCGAGACGCTGCTCGCCCGGCTCGTCGACCTGAACTACGAGCGCAACGACGTCGACTTTACTCAGGGGACCTTCCGCGTCCGCGGGGACACCGTCGAGATCTACCCGATGTACGGCCGGTACGCGGTGCGCGTCGAGCTGTGGGGCGATGAGATCGACCGGATGCGGAAGGTCGACCCGATGAAAGGCGAAGTCGTAAGCGAGGAGCCGGCGGTCATGCTCCACCCCGCAGAACACTACTCGATCCCCGACGAGCAGCTGGAGCAGGCGATAGCGGAGATCGAGACGCTGATGGACGAACGCGTGCGGTACTTCGAACGACAGGGCGACCTCGTCGCCGCCCAGCGGATAGAAGAACGCACCACCTTCGACGTCGAGATGCTGCGCGAGGCGGGGTACTGCTCGGGGATAGAAAACTACTCCGTTCACATGGACGACCGCGACCCAGGCGACGCGCCGTACACGCTGCTCGATTACTTCCCCGACGACTTCCTCACCGTGATCGACGAGTCACACCAGACGCTCCCGCAGATCCGCGGACAGTTCGCCGGCGACAAGTCCCGGAAGGACTCGCTCGTCGAGAACGGCTTCCGGCTGCCGACCGCCTACGACAACCGCCCGCTCACCTTCGAGGAGTTCGAAGCGAAGACCGACCGGACGCTGTACGTCTCGGCGACGCCCGGCGAGTACGAGCGCGAGCAGTCGGCGAACGTCGTCGAACAGATCGTTCGGCCGACGCACCTCGTCGACCCGAGAGTGGAGATCACCGAGGCGACGGGCCAGGTCGACGACCTCCTCGACCGGGTCGACGAGCGGATCGACCGCGACGAGCGCGTGCTCGTCACCACGCTCACGAAACGAATGGCAGAGGACCTGACCGAGTACTTCGAGGAGGCCGGCGTCGACGTCGCGTACATGCACGACGAGACCGACACCTTAGAGCGCCACGAGATCATCCGTGACCTCCGGCTCGGGACCATCGACGTGCTCGTCGGGATCAACCTCCTTCGGGAGGGGCTCGACATCCCGGAGGTGAGCCTCGTCGCGATCCTCGATGCCGACCAGGAGGGGTTCCTCCGCTCGACGACGACGCTCGTCCAGACGATGGGGCGGGCCGCCCGCAACGTCAACGGCGAGGTCGTGTTGTACGCCGACCGCGTGACCGACTCGATGCAGGCGGCGATCGACGAGACCCAGCGGCGGCGTGAGATCCAACTCGAGTACAACGACGAGCACGGCCACGAGGCGACGACGATCGACAAGCCGGTCGGCGAGACGAACCTGCCGGGCTCGAAGACCGACACCTCGTCGGTACGCGTCGGCGACGTCGAGAGCGAAGCCGAGGCGAGTGCGCAGATCGAGACGCTCGAAGACCGGATGAACGAAGCCGCGAGCAACCTCGAGTTCGAGCTCGCCGCAGACATCCGCGACCGGATTCGGGAGCTCCGTCAGGCGTTCGAGCTCGAGGCGGACGACGGCGTCCCCGCGCCCGTCGGTGAGGAGTGAACACGGCGGTCACGAGCGATCGCTGGAGCTCCAACGTGAGTTCTATTCGACCACAACCGCGTCGTGTCGAGTGCGTCGTAGCCGCCGCTCACCGACCGGGGCGCTCGCTCTCCGTTTCCAACTCCACGTCGCGGTCCGCCTCGCGCTCGAGTTCGTCGCCGTCGGCGTCGGGGACGGCCGCGTCTGTGACGGCCGCCTCGTCGTCGCCGACCGTCTCGAGCTCCTCGAGCATCTCGTCGATGTCGTCGAGCCCGAGCATGGCGCGGGTGTCGTCGTCGAACTCGAGCCCCTCGAGCCCCTCCATCTGTTGGGCGTCCGACCCAGAGAGTCCCTTCCCGTAGCGACCAACCAGACTCGTGAGCTCCTGTGGCACGACGAAGGTGGTCGAGTCGCCCTGACCGATCTCGGCGAGCGTCTCCATCCCTCGCTCGATGATTGCGCGCTCGCCCATCGACTCGGCAGAGCGCGCGCGCAACACCGTCGAGATGGCGTCTCCTTGTGCTTCGAGGATCTGGCTTTGTTTTTCACCCTGTGCGCGGATGATGTTGGATTGTTTGTCACCCTCCGCCTGCTCGACCGCCGAGCGTCGTTCACCCTGCGCTTCGAGGATCATCGCGCGACGGCGTCGCTCCGCGGACGTCTGTTGTTCCATCGCCTGTTGGACGTCCTTCGAGGGGTTCACCTCCCGGACCTCGACGCTCTCGACGCGGATCCCCCACTCGTCGGTCGGCTCGTCGAGCTCACGGCGGATCTTCGCGTTGATTTCTTGGCGTTTGTTGAGCGTGTCGTCGAGCTCCATGTCGCCGAGGACGGCTCGAAGCGTCGTCTGTGCGAGGTTCGAGACGGCCTTCTTGTAGTCGTCGACCTCTAAGAACGCTTTTTTTGCATCCATCACCTTGATGTAGACGACCGCGTCGGCAGTCACCGGCGAGTTGTCCCGGGTTATCGCCTCTTGACGCGGCACGTCGAGCGTCTGTGTCCGCATGTCGAACGCGTACGTCCGCGAGACGAACGGCGGGATGAAGCTGATTCCCGGTTCGAGCAGCTTTCGGAACTCACCGAAGACGGTGAGCGCCTCCTTGTCGTACGCGTCGACGATCGCGACGGACTGCCAGATCGTGACGACCGTGAGGAGGAGCACGAGGAGCCCGACACCGGCCAGTCCGAACCCGGCCTGCAGGAGGAACGATACCATGCGTTCGTTTGGGCCATCGGCGGTTTAACTGTTCGCCTGCGGACCACTCGGTGTCACTCGCCGTCGGCCGCAAAGCGAGCCGCGACGTTGTCGAGCGTCGTTCGTAGCTGCCGCGCGTTGAACCGTCGGATCACCGGCGCGCCGGCAGCCGTCAGCGTCGACTCGGGTAGCCGGTAGGCCGCCTCGTACTCGAGGACCGTCTCGTCGTCGACCGCCTCGAAGGTGAGGTCGATCGTCCCTGTGAGCCGCCCCCGAAGCTCGAAATACATCCGTTCGCCCGGCTCGTGAACCGTTTGGACGATCTCGCCGTCGACGCCGATCCCCGCCATCCGGTAGGTGTACGTCAGCCGTTTCCCGCCGGTATCGAGCCGCTCGACGTCCCTGACTTCGGTGAGCCCGGGTGTTACTGCCGCGTGGTTGTGTGGGTCGTCGAGGAAGGCGAACACCGTCTCGACGTCGGCCGCGATCTGACGGCTGTCTGCCGCGGTGATCGTTCGGCTCACGGGTCGACGTACGCCTCGACGAGTTTGCGTTCGGCCGCCCTAAGGTGTTGGTGGAACGTCTGGCGGGTGATTCCCATCTGTGAGGCGATCTCGTCGCCGTCGACCGGTCGTGGCCACTCGAAGTAGCCGTTCAACGCCGCGGTCTTGAGCGCCGACCGCTGTCTGTCGGTGAGCCGGCCGTCGACCGCGGCGGCGAACTCGGTGAGGCTGCGGTCGCGGTTCTCACGCTCGACGCGCGAGTGCAGCGTGACACCGTCGTACTCGCCGCGGAACACGTCGAGGATCGACCGGACGTTCTGTTCTGGCGGCACCTCGACCGTCAGACTCGCCGTACTCGCCTCTGCTGTCGCCGCGTCGACGACGCCGCCGTGTTCGGCGAGCCGGGCGAACGGTGGTGACTCGGTCGTCGTCACCGCGAAGGTGACGTCGTCGTCGGTCTCCGAGACGACGCGAAGCGACGCAACGAACGGCAGCTGTTCGACCGGATCGCGGTCGAAGTGGGTTACGTGGGTCGTAAAGTAGAGCTCACAGCCGTCGTCGTCGAGCCGTGTGGTCCCCAAGTGGGTGATCCGTCCACCGATCGCGTCGGCGATCTGCGAGAACGTGAACTCCTCGTCGGCGATGTCGACACAGAGTTCGATCACACGGTCGGTGGTCAACATCCGGGTCGTCTCGAGTGAGTGGAGCCCGTTCGCGATCATCTTCCCGAGCGACTCACACACCTTCTGTTCGCGTCGATCCAGTGCGTCGGCTTCGCTGCTGTAGATGCCGAGCAGGCCGTACCGATGGTGGCCGTACGTGATCGGGACGACGAGGAGCTTTCTGGCGTCGATGGCGTCGGGGGCCAACGATCGACCGGTCGCCTCACCTGGCGCACAGCCCCTGACTTCGTCGGTCTCCTCGGCTCGCTCGACCGCTGCCGGCACCGACCCGAGCTCGAACGACGCCTCACCGTCGACATCGACCCCGTTCGAGGCGGTGATCTCGAGCCGACCGGTGCTCTTTGACACCTCACCGATCCACCCGCCGGCGTACCCTGGCTCCTCGGCGATCTTCTCACAGATGCGTCGCGAGGCCGTCTCGCCGTCTTCGCCCTCGACGAGAATGCGACTGATCTCGTTGAGGAGACCGTTCACGCGTCCGAGCACGCGGTCGAGCGCCTCCCGCTCGGCAGCGATCTGCTCGGCACGCTCTTCGGCGAGCTGTTCTGCCATCTTCCGGTCGGTCACGTCGTTTTGAAAGCCGACGTAGTGGACCAACTCGCCGTCGTCGTACACGGGAGCGATCGTGAGTTCGTTCCAGAACGGCGTCCCGTCTCGCCGGTAGTTCCGTATCTCGACGGTGATCGGCTCCTCCTGGCCGATCGCCTCGCCGAGCCGATCGATCGCCTCCGGGTCGGTCTCTGGCCCCTGGAGGAACCGCGGGTTTCGACCGAGCACCTCCTCGCGCTCGTAGCCGGTGTGTCGCTCCCAGGCGCCGTTCACGTACACGAGCGGGTAGTCTTGAATATCCGGATCACAGAGGCTGATCCCGATCGGCGACTCGCTTATCGCCCGCTCGATCTCCGCGGAGGTCGGCTCGTGTCCGCTCACGTCCTGTTGTGGCTGTGCGATCCCATCACGTGCACTCACCGTGGCCGCCTCGCTCGCCAATCGATCGGCGGTCGCCGCGCCGTCGCGCCGGACGACCCGATCTGCGCCGAGGTCGTACGCGGTCGCAGAGACGCCCGCCTCGTCGGCTACCATCACCGTCGGCAGGTCGACGCGCGACTCCGCGAGGGCGTCGAGCAGCGCGATGCCGTCGTCGCCCGGCAGGTCGTATGCGGCGATCAGACAGTCGAACGCGCCGGAGACGGCCTTCGCGACGCCGGCCGCGGCCGTGTGTGCCGCCGTTACGTCGAACCCTTCGGTCTCGAGCGCCGACACGACCCGGTCGATCCCGTCAGCTCCGTGGACGACGAGCACCCGCGAATCCGACATTGCCCTCACTTCGGGCTCGGGTACATTAACGATTGGTAGTCACGTCGCCGAGTCACCGGTCGGTCGTCGTCGCACTCGGTGTCACGAATCGGTCCCGTATGCCGGCCGCAGAACCGGTGACCCAGCACGATGGAGCTGTACACGTGAGCCGCGTTGTGCACGTGTGTACAGACGCGACCGTCGATCGACACCGTCGCCAGACGGCGAGGCCTCTTTGACGCTCCCGCTCGTAGCTGGCGACATGTTGGCTTCACCCGGTCGATCGGGACACACCGACCACCACCCGCGGCTCGCCGTCGCCGCGCCGACGGTCGAGAGACCGGTGAGACTATGAGCACCCGGGTCGCCGTCGTCGAGCCGCCGGCGTCGCTGCCGCCCCGCCGTATCGGCGTCCCTCCGTCGGTGTGTGCAGCACTCGGCGTCGACACGGGGGACCTGCTCTCGGTAACGGGCGAGGACCGGACCGCGGCCGTCGTCGAACGTGTCAGTGCGGACCACCAGGGCGTCTGTCTCGGCTCGTCGCTATGCGAGGGTGCAGACGTATCCGTCGGCGACAGCGTCGCACTCGAGCGTGAACCGCCCGTCACCGCCGAGGCCGTCCGGCTCCGACTCGACCGTTCCCTCTCGCTCACCCGCGTCGAGGAGTCCCTGCGCCGTCGACTCACGGAGACGGCCGTCACCGTCGACGACGTCGTCACGGTCAGCCACCTCGACGGGGCGCTGACGCTTCGGTTCGTCGTGGACGCCGTCGAGCCGTCGTCGCCGGCGATCGTCGAGTCCTCGACCGACCTCGACGTGGTGACCGACGAGGAACCCGACGCGGTCGCCGTAGAGACGAGCGTCGTCGACCCCGACCGGACCGTCCCGCGGTCGACGTACCGACGCCTCCGCGACATCGTGGCGACGCGACTCGACGAGGCCCCGACGTTCACGGCCGCCGGCCGCCCGGCGTCGGTCGGGATTCTGCTTTCCGGGCCGCGGGGGGCCGGAAAGACGTCGCTCGTCGAGGCCGTCGCCGCGGCGACCGCCGCCGAGTTCGTCCCCGTCTCGACGGCGGCTCTCCGGGCCGCGTCGAGCACCGACCGGCGCGACCGACTCGACCGCGTCGTCGCCACGGCGCGAGAGGCGGACCGGTGTGTCGTTCTGTTCGACGACCTGGAGGTGCTCGGGAACCACGGCACCGGGTCGTCGCTCGGCGGCCAGCTCCGCGAGCCGGTCGACGAGCTCCGCGCGACCGACGGAACGGTCGTCGTCGGGGCGACGACCGACCCCGGATCGGTCCCCGAGGCGCTGCGTCGTGGCGGTCGATTCGACCGTGAGATCGCGCTCGACCACCTCACCGGCGCGGACCGGCGTGACGCGCTCGAGCTACTCACCAGAGACGTCCCGCTCGCGGCCGACGTCGACCTCGAGGCGACGGCGATCCGCATCAGCGGCTTCGTCCTCGCCGACGTCGCTGCCGTCGTCGACGCGGCCCTCGAACGCGCGGTTCGGCGGACCGGTGAGTCGACCGTCGCGCAGGCGGACCTCGACCACGCCATCGACGAGATCGAACCGACCGGCCTCCGGACCGTTTCGCTGGAACTTCCCTCGGTGTCACTGGATGACGTCGGTGGGCTCTCGGCCGCCAAACGCGAGATCGTGCGAACGGTGTACTGGCCACTCGCGTACGCCGACCGCTTCGAGCGTGCCGGGATCGAGCCGCCATCTGGCGTGCTGTTGTACGGCCCGCCAGGGACTGGGAAGACGCTCCTCGCGCGCGCCGCGGCCGGCCTCAGCGACGCGAACTTCATCTCGGTGAACGGTCCCGAGCTACTCGACCGCTACGTCGGCGAGAGTGAGCGCGCGATCAGAGAACTGTTTGCGACCGCCCGCGAGAGCGCTCCTGCCGTGGTCTTTTTCGACGAGGTCGACGCGATCTCCTCGGCCCGTCGCGGCGACGACACCGGCGTCGGCGAGCGTGTCGTCTCACAGCTGTTGACCGAGCTCGACGGGCTCGAGCCGCTCACGGACGTCGTGGTCGTCGCGGCGACGAATCGCCCCGAGACGATCGACGAGGCGCTGTTGCGGCCGGGCCGCATCGAGACGGCCGTCGAGACTCCGTTGCCGGACCGTACGGCTCGTCGCGAGATACTGGCCATCCACACGCGGGAGACGCCGCTGTCTCCCGACGTCGACCTTGACGACGTGGCCCGACGAACCGCCGGGTACAGCGGCGGTGACCTCGCCGCGCTGGTTCGGGAGGCGGCGATGCTCGCGATCGAGACGACGCTGACCGACGGTACCGCGGCCGCCGATCCGGCCGCCGACGTCACCGTCGGTCGCGCGGACGTCGAGCGTGCACTCGAAGAAACCGAACCGTCGGTGTCGGCCGACGGTCGGTGGGACGTCCCGGCGGAGTAACGCTGGTACGGCGTCGACTCACCCGCGCGTTTCGTGCAGGTTGAGCACGAAGTACGCGATGGCGAGCGCCGTCACCAGCTCGACCGCCGAGACGAGCCAGAAGGCGGTGTTGAACCCGATTCCGGTGTTCTGTAGCGTTGGCAGCGCGAACAGCGCCCCGGCCGCGATGACGAAGCTAACGCCGATGCCGACGGCGGATCGAACGTTCAGTACCGCGACTTCGGTCTCTGGTGTGTCTGACATTGCGTGATAAAATACGTCGGCAGCGGGTCGGTTCGTCGGTCGGTGTCTCAGTCGGCGGTCGCCGCCTCACCGGCGGACGGCTCGGGTGCGTCGCTGTCCGGGAGGATGGCGCGGCTGCTGAGCAGCACGAAGCCGAAGCCGACCTTCGCGGTCACGTCGAGCACCATGAAGCCGAGCGTCTCGAGCCCGAGGCCGACGACGCCGGCACCCTCGGTGCCGATGATCCACAGGATCGGATATGCGGTCCACAGTACCGCGGTTATCACAGTGAGCGTGTTGAACGTGCTCTGAACCTCAGCAGAACGCCGCTTTGCGGCGCTCCGAAGACTCGTGAGCAGGTAGTACAGCACGAAGATGAACGCGATCGTGCTGACGAGCCACCAGCTGTACCGTGCGAGCATCGTCTGTGAGAGCGCGCCGATGAGACCGGTGACGATCATCAGGGCGTCGACGCCGATGAGCGTCCCGATCGTGACGCGGTCGACCTTCGCGAGCAGTGCGAGGTCGAGCAGCAGCAGCGGCGTGGTGAAGAGCCAGTCCGCGTACCGGGCGTAGTAGATGTCGAGTGTCCCACGTCCGGCCACTTCGACCTCAGTCAACCCGATGCCGAAGAACATCGACAGATACGCAGCCGTCGCGATTCCCGGCACCAGGATCGTGATCGCGTAGTACTCACGGGCCTCCTCGTCGGTGACACCCCATCCCTTCGCGATGAAGTAGAAGGTCCCGATGAGCATCAGTAGCGTTCCGATTCCCAGCCACAACGTTTCTGGTCGACCATCCCCCAGGATGTCGAACCCTGCCTGCATCACTGTCGGATCCATGTTGCAACTCGATATATACACTATTAGGTAATGAACGATAGGCCGACATAGTAAGGATCACCGCACAGTCCAGTGAGGAGTGCTCACGACACCATCGTCAGGCATCCCGCACGTTCGCTCGGCCGCAGTCGGGGGCGAATCGACCGGATGTGACATCGATCCGGTAGTAATCGGCGACGCTTCGACGTCGTCGACCCTTACTAGTAACCCAAAATCACATCTCCGAGGCACCCCATGTACCGACATGGCAGAGGAAAACGCCGAGGAGGAGCTGACGGAGGCCGAATCGACCGCCGAGGAGCAGACGACGGAGGAGACGGGGGACGCGATGGCGCTCGACGTCGAAGCGCTCGAGACGTACGAGTCGCGCGTAGACGAACTCACCGACGCGCTCGAGGACCGCGAGGAGACTATCGAGGAACTCGAGTCGGTCGTCGAGGCCCAGTCCGAACAACTCGACCGGCTCGAAAGTCAGTTCCTCGACCTCTCTGCTCGTGTGGCCGACGGCCGAAACCTTGGCGTGTGCCCGGAGTGTAACGGACCGACCGAAAAGAAAGAGCGGCTCTTCCGAAGTGACACGATCGAATGTAACCGGTGTGGACACGTGGTTCACACGTACTGAGCCGGCCGCACCCTACCCCGGGCGCCGTCGATATAACAAGCCCTAAGAGCGGTGTCGTCGACCTTCTCGCATGCCTATGCGGGCCGTCGATCGGCTGGGGCTCGCCGACGCGGTCACGGTGGCCAACGCCGCGGTCGGATTTCTGGCCGTGCTCGCCGCCACCGTCGACCTCGCGCTCGCCGCCAGGTTGATCCTCGTCGCTGCTATCGCCGACGGTCTCGACGGCGTCGTCGCCCGTCGCCGCGGATCGACGCCCGCGGGTCCGTATCTCGACTCGCTGGCCGACGTTGCCTCCTTCGGCGTCGCGCCCGCGACCATCGTCGCCGTCGCCGCGCTCGCGGCGTCGACACCCCGGGCGTCCTGGGTCGTCGCCGCGGGCGTCGGCGTCGCCGCGCTGTTCGTCGCGATGGCCGTCGCCCGACTCGGCATGTACACCGCGTACGACAGCGAGTGTGGCGAGACCGTCGGGGTGCCGACGACCCTCGCGGCGACGGTACTTGCGGCTGCCGTCCTCGCCGGGTACACCGACCCGATCTTACTCGTCGCCGGTGCCGCGGTCTTCGCGCTCCTCATGGGGTCGTCGGTCCGGTACCCGGACCTCCACGCGCAGGACGCGCTCGTGATGGGACTGGTGCAGGCGGCCGTGGTCGTGACGCCCGCCGTCCGTGCGGTCGCGGGCGCACTCCCGGCGTGGATCGGGGAGGGATTCGCGTTCGCGTTGTTGTTTCTCGCGACCGGGTACCTCCTGTTGGGGCCGTGGCTGTACTGGGGCGACGAGACGCGCCGACGCGAGGCGGACGTCGACCGACTGTGAATCGACGGGCACCGTCGCCAAACATCGGTAGCTCGTGGTGAGCGTGCGCGAGAACGAGGAAGATTCGTCGTTTCGCTTACAGTAACGCGTCGACGTCGTCGTGCCGGGTGATGTCGACGCCCTCCTCCGTGACGACGGCGACGTTGATGCCGTTTCCGGACGCGAGGTCACGCTCGACGGCCGACTGAATCGCCTTCGCGGCGACGGTCGTGGCCTCGTCGATCGAGAGGTCCTCGTCGTACTCCTGTTCTAACACGCCGAGTGCGTACTGTGAGCCGGAGCCGGTGACGGTGTACTCCTCTTCTGTGGTGCCACCGAGTGCGTCGATCGAGTACACGTGCGGTCCCTCGTCGTCGACGCCGCCCAGGATCGGCTGGACGATGAAGAACGCGCCCGTCCGCAGGAGGTTCCCCGTGAGCGTCGAGAGCGCCTCCATCGACATGTCGTCACCACGACGGGTCTCGTAGAGGCTCGTCTCGGCTTTGAGCGTGGAAATGAGGTTCTGAGCGGCGGAGACCGAGCCGGCGATCGTGAGCGCGCCGCGCGGGTGAATCTCCTCGACCTTCTGGACGTCCTTCGAAGAGACCATTCCGCCGAGAGACGCCCGCATGTCCGTCGCCATGACGACGCCGTCGGCCGTCTTGAGCCCGACCGTCGTCGTCCCGGTCTTTGTCTCGCCTTCGCCGTCCGCCTGTGCGGCACGGCGCTCCGTGTGTTCGAACTCGCCGAGCTCCGGTCCGAAGACCGGCTGGTCGCGGCCGAGATCGGCGGACAGCCCGTTCGAGAAGTCGTCGGTCGGTGTTCGCATTAACAGACAGTTCGCTCCTCGCGTTCATAAAGGCAACCCTTCGTAGACCGGACGCCGGTTCCGACGGGTCTTTGTGTGACGGTGGTCCGCCGTCGTGTCACCTGCCTACGTACCTCACGATTCCGTTCGGTCGTACGCCTCGCCGGTAGCCTCGACGAGCCGCCGGATCGGGAGCGTGATCCCGAGTCGTCGACGAGCGACCACGGCCACCGGGAACGCCGATATCCCGACGGCGACGGCCGCCTGATGTGCGCCGAAGAGCACCGCGGTGTGGATGCGATCGAACATGACTGCTCTGTCGTGGCCAGTGTGGGTCTATATATAAACCTTCCGGGAGCGTAGATCGTTGGATCCGGCTGCGGTCTGTCGGTTTTGTCGATGCGCGGTCTCGTGGCTGCCTCCCGAGCCCGACGGCGACAGATGACGTATCAGCGTGCCAGTAGATGCGCGTCGTCGGCATAACGTATAGAAATATTCGAGCGCACGTCCGCCTCGCATCCGTCTGCTGTGGCTCGTCGCTGCCCTCGTCGCCTCATCGCTGACCTCGTTGCTCACCTCGTCGCGTGCCGTCCGCTACCGAACCGGCTATTATTACTCGCGTTCGTGTTCCGATCGTGAAAAACGTCACCGATCGCACGCACAACCCGTTCGGGATGCAGCCTGACTGCGCGTCGTTCGTGCCCGGGTACGGCGACGCCAACGCCGACTTCCACGTCGTCGGCGACCACCCCGGCGTGCACGGCGGCCTCGAGGCGTCGATACCGTTCACCGGCGAACCGTGGTCTCCGACCCTCTTCGACGCGCTCGCCGAGGCCGAGCTCGTGACCGACGTCGACCCGGTCACCGCCGACCGTACCTTCTTTTCGTACCTCCACATGTGTCTCCCGGACGGCGACCCCACGCCGTCGTCGTACGACGACATGGAGCGGTTCTTCGACGCGGAGCTCCGCGCCATCGCTGCACACGTCCTGTTGCCCGTTGGCGCACGCGCGACCGAGCACGTCCTCGAAACGTACACGGCCCGCGCCTGGAAGACGACGGTCGACATGGAGGCACTCCACGCTACCGAACTCCTCGGCTCCGGCTGGCTCGTCGTCCCGATCCGCGACCCTGCCGCCTGGGAGGCCGACGAGGGGACCCGGTTGGTCGAGGCCCTGCGTGACATCCAGTCGACGGACTTCCGCCGCGAGAGCGACCTCGGCCGGTTCTTCGCCGGCAACGACCCGTACCTCGTCCGGTGAATCGGTACCGGCAACCGCGCGACCAGCCGAGATGTCGATCGACCCGCGTCGATCGGAACCGTCGAATTCTGACCCTCGTCTGGCGACGCTACCTGACGTTCGAACTGAAACAGCGCCTACTTTGTTACGATCGCTCGGAGTCGCCCGGTTTCGGGGGTCATATTTGTCGCGAGACCGCGGATTTTATACGACACCTCTCTTCCGGACAGACGACGCCCGGAGCGATCGGGCGTCGGCCGCAGGACTGGTACTCCACACGCGGCTTGGTCAGG
>Ga0209917_1000531_pt1 | contig 15908 bp, 21 predicted proteins | sample SalPon2_C_H2O_MG_FD_185710 | JGI IMG/M metagenome (GOLD analysis project Ga0209917, IMG submission 185710) | Salt pond water microbial communities from South San Francisco under conditions of wetland restoration - Salt Pond MetaG R2_C_H2O_MG... | ecosystem: Environmental > Aquatic > Non-marine... | reverse complement strand
AGCGTACTCGCGGCTTCTGTATCAACTCTCACGAGCTGGTGCAAATGACGACCTAAGTGCGTTTATTTCAGTCGTGGCAATCTCAAATGACACGAAGATGATGGAGTCTGTCGGGAGTCGAGCACTGAGTTCGTTCACTCCAGAAGATGTTCACTTTGATGACTACGACGCGAACCAACTTCAAGCAATTCTTCGACGACGACAGGACGCCTTCCACGACGACGTCGTCGACACCGATGTTCTTCCACTTGCAGCGGCCTTCGCAGCCCAAACGCATGGTGACGCCCGAAAAGCGATAGATCTCATGCGGGTTGCTGGCGAGCTTGCTGAGCGCGAAGGAGATGACCGTGTTCGCGAGGAACACGTCCGAGAAGCACAGGAGAAAGTCGAAAAGAACCGTGTCCTTGAGGTCGTTCGTGGTATTAGTACCCAAAAGAAGCTGTGTCTCTATGCGACAGCAGCGGTTGCTGCCCAAAGCGAGGACGGATCTGCTCGAAGTACGACCGGCTATCGGATCTATCAGTTCCTCACAAAATCGATTGATGCTGACCAGTACCATCAAGAAACGTACGTCAATAAAATGAAAGAGCTAACGACGTACTCACTTGTCGACTTTGAGCGACGAAGCCACGGTCCTAGTTCTGGAATGTTCCTAGAATTCCAGTTTGGTGAAAGACCCGAGACGATACTTGAGACGCTTCGCGAAGACTCTCGAATCAATATGGTCTCACCTGATGAGATCGAGGCAGTTGTGAAGGCCCAAATTCGAAATCAAACATAGTGTTCTGTTTTTTTACGGCAATCTATTTGATATTTGGAGACACACCTCTATCGATGTGTATCGAGAAGACATCTGTGGTACACCTCCAGTGATTATTGGTTTTCTATTTTGTCTGTGATTTGTGTACTATTGTTAATGTCTGACGCTCGTCACACACCTCTATCGATGTGTGATTGGTCGATAGAGCCGTGTTGGATGCTGAAAACGACCGAACCTAAATTAAACACACCCCTCTATCGATGTGTTCGACTTGTCGTCTTCAAATCCGGGCACCCCCCTATCGATGTGTTCGACTTGTCGTCTTCAAATCCGGGCACCCCCCTATCGATGTGTTCACCTTGTCGTCTTCAAATTCGGATACCCCTCTATCGATGTGTTAAATTCCAGTTGAGCCTATATGCGGTCGGGCAGGGTGCGTTCTCGTATTCGAGGTAACTGCGACCTTGATCTGTGAGGCCGTAGAACTTCTAGGGGTGCCCTGTCGACGTATCTGATAGAGTTCGCTTTTCTGGGGAGTGCTGTTTCCGGAATCTTCGAGTCGACCTCGAAACAGGCGAGTGCAGTCAGTTCGAGGCGTAGCTACTCACCGCCCTTTTTGTCGACTGACAGCACAACGACCGGTGGTAACTGCTCCGTATTCGACCGCACCGATACTTCTGAGCCAATATTTGTATTGGCTGTATATCGTCTCTAGTGCCTGAAAACAGTATATTTACACTTGGACTGTGGGGTGTGTCATGGATGGGTGATATATTGTCGTTGGTGCTATACTCGGTGACAGTTTCACTCATCCGAATTGACTGGTCCTTTGTACTTTGATTTGACTCGGTCGCCTTCTCGCCACTGCCAGTAATAGTAGCGGTTGCCGTTGATTTCCTTGATCGTGATTGTCGCCTTCGATGGGACATCATCCGGGAGATCGTCAGGTCGTTCTTCGGCGTCGCTTTGGCTATCTTTCTCCTCAAGACGTGCTTCGCGCTCGCGGTATTCAGCTAACTCCTCGGCGTAGCTAGCGACGTCTCGAAGGAGGTCAGCTGAATAGTCGTCGAGTATGTCGACGACGCCATCGGGGAGATCGGTGGGTGGTGTCGGTGGCTCGTAGGACATAGCTCCGGCCCTTTTAACCAACAGTATCCCCCGAATCTTAGCTTTGTTGGTTAAGCAGGTGTCGTTACATCGCATCGGCCAAATCTGCTCAAACGATCTCCCCTTCTTGCCGCTGTAGTCGTGTTTTGATGGCCGTCTCAAACCCGTTGTCGACCATCTGGATTTGGACGAGGCAATCGAGAGGTGAGTTGGATGGCAACCTCTGTGGGATGTCTTGCCTACGACGTTGGTTGTTGGTTAGGTGTAGGTCGACTATGTTAACCAACAAGGCTGTTGTTGCTCTATTCTGTTGGTTAACTCTATGCTCATTTCATGCGCTCAAATCAAGTCAGCAATTCCTACCACATTTGATATATGGTCACTGCCTGCCGGACCAGTGCGTCGACGGCCTCGTTGAACTGTGCTCGATTGTTTTGTGGATCGTCAGTAAGCGGGACCTGCCTCACTGACACCGACTCCGGAAACCCGGTGTCGGGAGGGCTGTGGGTCAAGGAAACGACCGTCTCGATTCCGTGATTCTCTAGGAGTGGTCCCGTACCAGCGTCTTCGATCGTGCCGACGAATAGCGACTCAGCGACGCGATCCATGTGTCAGGTCCTCCGTAGCAGCGTCAATCGGCACTTGGATGGGTCGTCGAATGTCGCTTGGCCGGTGACGATTTCCGGAGTCTCGAACTGGGCTTCGAGTGTTTCTGCGTTCCTCAGCGTGAATTCGGTGCCAACTTCCACGTAGCCCAGTACCACGTTTTCGGGACCACCACAATCGTCGATGAGTGCAGGTAGTTCCTCACGAGCGCCAACGCTCCTGGACAGCGAAAGTACGCCTGCGTCTCGCAAGTTTGAATTAATCTGACCGTAGTCCGTAGCAGCATCGGCTGAGAAAACAGGGTGCACATGTCTGTCGCGAGTTCTCAGATTCGCTGCTCTTGCTGGATCGTAACGACCACCCCGAAGGAATCTTCAAACCGGGTTAGATCGGCTACGGTTGGATCACCGGTGACGAGGGCTATCGTGACGGCATCACTGGCCCATGTCTCGGCTACACGAACTGCAATGTCGACCGTCCCGTCTGCTGCGGTGCTACCTGTTGTGACGACGACGTCGAACTCGGCGAACTAGTCATCGGTGATAGATGCCGTACAGTCAACGACGGCGTCAACTGGGTACGGAGCTTCGTCTGGAACCATCTCTGACCTAAATTTTATACGTGCTGTGCCCCAAGTGCCAGATATGAGTACCGCCGTCGACCCGACGATTACTCTCACAAAAGACGACGGTTGGTGGATTGCCAGGGATACTGAGACTGGAGTCGTCAGCCAGGGCGAGGATCGAGGTGAGGCGCTAGAGAACCTCGATGAGGCTCTGAGTGGTTACCACGGTGAAGGACGAACACCCACTGATGAAGACCTCCGTGCGGCTGGTATAGACCCTGAGCGTAACGTTTCTGGCGAACCGGAACCAGATTCAGAAACCTTCGATCTTTCCTAGTTGATGGTCCGCCGGACGTATTCGGGTGAAGACGTCCGGAGGGTGTTGGTGAATAACGGTCCTTTCTATATAGACCGGATACGGGGCGATCACTATATACTTCGTTGGGACCCTCCCGAAGGCCATGACGCTGATGCGCGCACTGTCCCCGTACCAGACCACGATGAGCTCCGACACGGTACACTCAAAGGCATAGGAAAGCAGGCTGGGATGAAAGATTTCGACAAGTTCCTTGACTGGCTAGATCGCAATCTGTGAATCACAATCCAACTGGAGAAATCAGTTACTTCAGCCGATAGCCTCGATTATCGGTTGGGATGAACTTATTTTACAGAATTCTTGGAAGGTGGTCGTATTTATTCACTGTCCAATAGCCATAGGCGTGCATTTCCAATATTTTTAGAAGAGATCACACCATCCTCTTCCAGTTCCACTAATTTTTGATAGGCTGTTCGATAAGCGCATCCAACTTCATCTGTAATCTCTTGTGTACTTGCCTGACCAGAAAGAGATTCGAGAGACTGGAGAAATTCTCGGTGTGAATATGTTTCCGTGAACTCCCCTGTGTCCTCGTCTCTCTTATCGTACGGCATTATCTCTTAGTTCAAATTTGACCCATTCAAATATATGCATCGGTGACTTACCCATGCAGATATCTGCATGCGTAAAATTTAATACCCATGCAGATAGATGTGTGGGTAGAAGGTCAGTTCCATGGGATGCTCGTCCAGGAATGAAAGCATCCGGGTGCTGGAACACCCGAACTGGGCTTCTAACCTCGCAGAAACCCATGCTAAGAAAAGAAGCCGTCGGACTTGAGAATTCCGGCATCGACAGACAGTATAGACTACAGATTACATCTCGAAAACGAGTGGTCGGACTGTGAGTTCGACCTCACAGCCAGTCGACGGACCGCAGCGGACCGTGCCCATTCCGTCACTTCTGACGAACTCATTTCGAGCGGTTCTGGATGCGTTCGGTGATCAGATCATCCAGCTGAGAGCGAAGGGAAGTGTCACAACGACTAACCGGACGACCGTCGAGGAGCTCGTAGAGTACGGCTTCACCCGTGAGCAGGAGACAAACCACCGACTCACGATTGATTACACGCAATTACAGAACCCGAACGGAACGGGGGTCGCAAACCCGCTCGACGCTGATGCCCAGGAATCGATTATCGAACACGTCGACGCCAACCTTGCTGTTGATTCCCACAGCGTCGACCCAGACCTTGGAGTCACGTCGGTTACCATCCGGGTTACTGATGAGCGACTCCAGGAGGTCACACCGGCTCAGACACCAGAATTCGACCTGAAGTTTGTTGCCGATCCAGCAGAAGAACCACTACGCGACAAAACACGTCGGCTCAACAGCGACCGGGGCCTCTACAGCGAACTCGGATTTAACATTCAGAATCTCAATCTGCGCTCGGTCATCGAGACACAGACGAAGTTCACCCAGCAGTCGGACGGCCAATATCTAAGCTGGCGAGGACCAGAAGACATTCGTCCACGGTCGCCCGAACGGTTGGCGATCCGTATCAACAAACACGTTCTTCCGGATCAGTACGGCACACTCAAACCCTACCGAGTAGCTGACGACACGATCCTTGAATTGGCCGAAGACGAGGTTGAGACGCTCGCCGATCGTCTCAACTCTGGATTAACTCGAGGTGACAACTGATGGACGGTGTGCAGTTCAGCGTCGACCCAGCGGAAGATGAGGGGTTCTACGTCACTGTAGGTGAGGAGCTGACCGTCTACGAGCAGTATGATGCAGCGGTTGCAGAAGTCCAACAAAAAGTCTCGACAGAGACGGACAGCTTCCTCGCAGAAGTCACAATCGACAACAACGGCAGTGATGATGTAGCGATCAGCCTTGAGCAGGTTGGCTGGCAGCAGATAATTCAGGACATGGCCGAGTTGGAGGGATCTGACGACCTATGATAGAGCGAGTCGAACTCCCAGTCGAAGCGTTGAGACTCGATCCGATGCAGTCCAGAGAGCGCGCCTGGAGTGGTGATGAACCTGATCAGCGGTTAGCCAAATCCATCGACGAGGATGGACTGTTTCACGACGTTATTGTGCGGCCGCTCGAGGATGTGGACGTTGGTGACAATGTAGATACGGGGGTAACTACAGACACTGACACCGACTCTACCTCTGCTACCGTCGTCGACGGCGACAAGCACCGTGAGCAATCAGTCGATCAAGCAGAATACACCATCATCGCTGGATCACGGCGGTACTACGCCGCAATGGAAGCCGGCTATGAGACGTTGCCGTGCAAAATCCTGCAGGCGGACGATTTGGATGCAGCGTGGACTTCGCTGCTGGAAAACACAGATCGTCGCGAGCTCTCTGAACAAGAGATTGCCCAGCAGCTCAATCTCATCTACCAGCTCATTCGCCCACGAGAGCACAGTGGTGGTAATGAACACAGGACCGCGCCAATCGCTCTCGACTTAGATATTGATCATGAACACTTCGAGACCGATGAGGAAGCTCTTACTTACATAGCCGAGCGGTATTGCGGTCGCTCCGATCAGAGTGCGATTAGCCATATCCAAGAGCATCTACAGACGGCTGCACTCCCACCGGTGCTGCAATCGCTGTTCAAGAATCCCGAGGAACGAACAGCCAGCGAACGCACAGCCTTAGAGAACTATGGGATTGATACCCGTGCGAAACTCGGGAGTGGAGAGGGTAAATCCGGAACCTCACGAGCGGTCGTCGCACTGCACGACACACTGGATTCGGAACTGGATAGTGACAGCATCGATCCAGTCAACGCAGTTTTGGAGGCTGTCGGATCGCTCCGTTTCGATGAGATGTCGGAACTCGAACTGCGCCAGTCGCTTCGAGAGTTCCGAAAAGATGTCTCGACAGCTCTCGATTTGGAAACAGCAACAGACCAGCGGGAAGCGTTTAGTGAGACGCTGCAACGCTATACTGAGGAGTTACAAGAACTGCATGAAGAAATCGAACCGAATCGACCGTTCAAGCGGGTTGATTTACAGGGGCCAGATACCCAACGTCACAGTCGCTGGCATGTCCAGGCGATGCGCTCTCGGGGGGCTAACACCCACACAGAACTGGCACGAGAGCTGTATTTAGAACGACTCGAATCATTGGCCGACGAGCACGGGTGGGACTGACTGATGGCTCAAACAACCGAGACGGCAGTCCCTGATCCAGAGCTGCTTCCAGATGAAGATCACACACTGGTGCCTGTCGAGAAATTACTCCATGGTCAATATAATCCTCGTCGAGTCCAGCCGAAAAGGAGGCTCAAACAGTCAATAAAGGGTTCAGGGATCAATCGCCCATTGATCGTTCGTCCTGACCCTACAGAGGATATCTACCACATTATCGATGGCTGGCAGCGGTATCAGGCAGCGACAGATTGTGGTTGGGAAGTCTTGCCGGTGAAAATTTGTGAGACGTTGCTCGAAGCGTTCGAGGAGACGAACATGGCGAGCATGGGCCGACGTGAGTGGACGATCTACGACCGGGCACAGTTTTGCTGGTCTTTGTACGAAGAAATGAAGACAGACGAGGATTCGAAGATGGCGGTAGCTCGAAAAGTTGGTAACCGACTGGATCGCGATCCGAATGCGATTCGCCGGTATGTGAACGTGCTGTCGCTACCGGATGTGATCCATCCGCTGTTGAACAACGGTCCGGAGGGGACAGAAAAGCAGTGGGCGATGCTGAAGAATCACAACTCGGACGTACGCCAGTACAGTAGGCTTCGATGGGAAGTAGCAGATATATTAGCGACACGGCAGTCTGATGTTTCAGAGGACCGTCTGATCGCCATTGCAGCACGTGCAGTTGCGTTCAAGGATCCGACTGATGCCAAGGAGTTCATCAAAACGGCAGTAGCTGAAGAGCACCGACGCTTGGACATGATTCGTCGGGAGGTGCTCACAGGTGGTGATCACGAAAAGTATTTGATCATTCCACGAAAGGCGGTAAGACTCCCGGCTGAAGAAAAGCGAGCGATGATGGACCATTGCCATCAGAATCGAATCTCACTGTCAGAAGTTGTAACTGAAGCAATCGAATCACTCGCCAAGCAAGCCAGAGATGATCGTTTGGAGGAGGTTTAATTTGACTCTCCCTCAGTTCACCCCGTACTGGGTAATAAATCTCGAACAGGTATCGACAGATTCGATCGTAAACAAGGCCGTTTCACAAGTTACAATCTACGGGTGTACCTCAGTCGAAAGGCCTGATAATCACTATTGTGCTGATGAAGAAGTTCCACGCTGCCGGAGAAGGTATAACAATGAGTGATGCCAATGCCTCAGCTCCTGGTAGCTGCTCTATCTGTGACGGACAAGCAGTTGAAGCAGATATATATGGGTTAAATGGGATCTGCACCGATTGTGGCTTCGTTCTGCAGGCCAATACGGATGCGATTCCGGAGTGGGCTATCGCAAATAGCGACCCTGAATCATCCAGTCAGGAAGACTGGGAAATCTTCTGTCGAGTCGAAAACGCGACCGAACAGCAACTTGCAGAATCCTTCGGCGTGATCGAATCGATATCTGCTCAATTTGGGCTGCCTACAGAAATCCGTGCCAAAACAGCAGAAATCTATGGGCGTGCCTTTCGAGCCGAAGTGACAGATGGACGTGAGACTGCAAGTATGGTTGCAGCATGTCTTCGTATTGCCTCACTACAGGCAACGAAGCCTATCCCTACAGGTCGACTCACTGAATTAGACATGGTCGATGGATCATTATTTCGACAGAGTTGTTCGGTGCTGCAATCTGCTGTGGATATCACAGCACCACTGGCAGAGCCAGCATCGTATCTCTGGTTTTTGAAACAGGTCCTAACGATAGATTCACAGATTGTTTCGACGACAAGTGAACTCCTGCAGTCAGTCAGTGAGACGGATGCACTGGTAGGGAAAGATCCAGCTGGGATAGCTGCTGGTGGGCTCTACTGCACCGCTGACCCGTTCACCCAGCAGACTGTTGCTGATGCGGTCGGTGTTTCAACTGAGACAATCAGATTGCGGGCCGCAGATATCCGGGAGGTCACAGCATGATCAGAGAGGGATCAATCCGTCAGCGTGTAACTGATGGATCTGATGACCAATCACTTAGGGCTGCAATCTACGCCCGAACCTCCAGTACAACTCGAAAACAGGGGTATTCGTTAGACGCTCAGGTGAATCGTAGTCTCGATCATTGTGACACGCTGGGCTGGGAAGTGACCTTTGTCTATCGTGATGAAGCGATCAGCGGGGCAGATACCGATCGCCCGATGTTCCAGCAGATGATCGAGATGGCCAAGCAAGGTGGCTTCGACGTGATCGTCTTCTGGAAGCTCGACCGGTTCTCGCGGAGCCTCATGCATGCGGTCCAACTTGAGGAAGAACTGCGTGCCTTCGATGTGTATCTCTACAGTGTGACCGAACAGATCGATACTACCTCGGCGACAGGACGGTTCAATTTTCGGAATCTCGCTAGCGCTGCTGAGTTTGAGCGTGATATGATTAAACAGCGAACACAGCTAGGGATGCAAACGGTCGCCGAAAATCACCAGTGGCCTAATAAAAACCCACCATTGGGTTACAACCTCACCGAAGACAATCAGTTGGCAACCGATAACACTGAACGCCAACTCGTAGAACGTATTTTCGAATCGTATATAGAGGTCAAATCGATGCCGGCTGTCGCGAGCCGACTGAACGAAGACAGGATCGAAACACAGACTGGTGACTCATGGACACCACGTGCGGTTGGCGACATTCTGCGCAATGAGATCTATCGTGGGTGGTATGAACTCAGCGACATTGCCGAACACGTCTTTGAGTATCAGATCATCGACGACGAAACCTTCCAGCAGGTGACTGATATCCGACACCGCTTCCAAGGGGATTCAGCCGAGCGACCAGCAATGCCAACCTCTCGGAAGGATGCCATTGTTGAGCATATGCGAGAGATGTATATCTCGTATCTTGATCGCTGTCGCTCACCGGAATAGCGACGCAATATAATGTTCGTTATTCGCTGTCAGACTCGGTCTCTTTGTCAGAATTTGAATCGCCGGCTGACTTGCCAAAGATCTCATCACCGTTGAGGAGATCGTTCATAATCTCCATCTTCTCAGCTTCAAATTGTAGTGGCCACTTGCGGTAGTAATCGTCAAGACTTTCGACCGCCTCACATTTTGGACATTTGTACCGATGAGTCCTAATATCGTATTTTCCTCCAAGGTCAACTTGACCATCTTTGACAAGGGGCTCCCCACAGTGATGTACCAGTTTAACCGGTATTGACGATTCAACCGTAGCAAAAAGTCCGAACTCCTCGATGAAGTCCTCTATCGTGTGGGTTTCTTCGTCAGTCGAGCCAACCTGATCCTTTTTCTTGATCACTGCTTGCACCTTTTCGAAGATTTCCTCGCCTCGGTTGTTATCCTCAGACCCAAGCAGACATAATTCAGACTCATACAGATCGTTCTCAAAGGGCATCCCTTCAAGCCAGTCTTCAGGCACTTTTGGGCGACCGATGTATGCCGATTCTTGTAGAACAGTCTTCACTGAATGGCCCTCGATAGATTTAGAACCGAATTCGGCTTCGATGTGTCGCTTGGTTGCAGCGTAGTTTTCACATTCGATGAATTTCTCAAATATTTCTTGAATAATCGGCTTTTCGTCGGGATCGACTTTGAGCCAGCCGTCTTCGGTTTCAGAATACCCCAATGGTACTGTCGGCGATTTGCAGTTCCAATTTTTCTTTTCAAGGAATCCTCGGATTCGTTCTTTCGTGGCTTTCTTAGTTCGGATCGTATTCTGAACTTCTGCCATCAATGACATAAGGGTCGTATGCATCAACCCTTTGACCTCTTCGATATCTTGTTCTCCTTTGGGAGTGATTAACGTAACACCACATTCCCGCTGGAGCTGAGATATGAAGTAAAGGGTTTCTGGAGCATTCCGACCGATCCGGTCGATTTTTTCGACAAGGAGATAATCGATGTCTTTCTGCTTGCAAACCTCAAAGACTCGTTGGATTGCCTCTCGGTCGAAGTTGGTGCCTGTTTTTGCTTCGTCGATGAATGGGTCATATGGCAGTTCAATTCCTTCATCGTGGGCAATTTCTACGAGTTCCGAAATCTGTCCCTGGATACTCCCCTCATCTGGGTTTTCATCATCCATATTGTCGTTATCATCTGAGGTTTGCCCATCGCTGCTCACTCGGGCATAGATGATTCCTACTTTCCCGTTGTCTTCGTAGGCCTGCTCCGGGTTATCGTCGCCGTCATCGTCAGGATCGGGATCACTATCTGGGCGAGCCTGACCCTCCACCGTTATCTGATCTTTTTTATCAGTGGATGTCGATACCTTTGACCCTTCAGTATAACTCATCACATCGGTTTGACTAACCGTAATTTCGAGAGGGTAGTTTCGAGCCTTGATTTCGAGTGTTTTTATCTCCTGTCTTAAGTTATGGGCCAGATTTGAAGTAAGACCTAAGATACGGTGGGTCAAGAGTGACCGTATCTTACGTTTTACTTCAATGTTGGGCCAAAATCGACCGAGATGTCCCATGTGGCTGCTGAGTGGTCGTGTCGTGAGATCGTAGATCTCAAACCACCCTTCAGCCGAACCGGGCAAATGCTTGACTGCTTTTGAGATACGTGACCGGCAATCGTTCTCAAGCACATCTTCTGTTCCTTCTATGATTCCGCTACAATGGAAAACGTAGTCACTGCTATTATTCATTGGTTTGTTTGATTTTGCTGACTAACGAATGTCAGTTTATGAGCACTCTGGATCTCGTTCTACACAATCTATCCATGGATCACACTCAACCACAGAGCGCTCACCACAACCGCGGGATAAAAACAACGTAGAACCAACACCCTAACATAATCACATACATGTTTTCTGTTTATCTATAACCATATTCTTGGTTATCTTCGCTATTATTTTCTAAAGCACTCAATTTTCACGTGGTATAAAAACAATAATCAAACGCTTGCCCAACTAACCACATTAGAACCTAATTATCAATTATACAGATGACGAAACACTAGGCAGCGTATTCATGAACTAGTCTTTCATGATATCTTTTATTTTCTTACAGGCGCTCCATCCTTCAACATCATGCAGCTCACAGATTGCTTCAAACGATTCAGATCCAACAATTCGATCATCAATTTCTTTTGCATCGACCTCACCAATATATGCAATTGCACCGAGTACTAGGGCCTCGATGCCTCCGATTTGATTAAATCGTCGACCGTTGGTGTTAGTGACAATATCAACGACACGGCGCTTTTGGAAAGCAGAGAGATGCAGTGAATCTGCGAGAGCATGACTCAGGTGAACCTTGTCTTGGTGCTCTCGTCGGCCAGTATCATCAGAATTCCATTCGTGTTGGTGCTTCCAAAGCCGATTCCACTTGTCAGTATCCTTTGCACTCTCCGCATAGAATGTCGTTCGAGCAGTCTCGAACTGAATAAGCCGCTTTTTATTCTCGACAATGCGGTCACGCTTCACAGCAAGAGCGGATCGTTGACCATCACCAGATTCAGCGACGACAGGCTGTCCAGAACGCGTAACTCCGACAACGTACTCAGATTCAGAACCGTACGACACAGGACGACCCCATAATAAGTCTACTGTGCACGTACTACTTAAATAGACCCGGTTAATACTACGAAATACTACGCTTAGTTCAGAACTAACGGTTTGTCGTGGTTAGGACGCTTCTCAATTCACGCATTATTAGTGTGGGACTACTCTAACAGCCGTTCAAAGTTAATTAAGTGCCGACAGTCCTCACTTATATTTCAACTCAAATCATCGGGATAGAGTACATTTAGGCCGTCAATATTCTCGAAATCACGATCCATAGCAACGATATCTGCATCATAATCCAGAGCGACGGCAGCGATGAGAACATCAACCGCATTAATTTGTTGACCCTGATCGAACAGTTGAGCCCGTATCCGGGCACCCTCCTGAGCTGCACTTCGGTTGAATCCAATCACACCAATCCAATCGAGTGAGTCATCAATCGCTGCAATCGAGTCTCCCTGCTTGTTGGATCGTTCGGCCCCAGTATAGAGCTCCCACAATGCCAAGGTCGGGACCACGTACTCAGCATTTGGTCGCGCCTCCAGAAACGACAGTGCATGATCTCGACCGTGGAGATAGTCGATAAGAAAGCTACTGTCCAAACAAAGCATCTTGTCGCTCCTCAACCCCCTTCTCGAACTCTTCACTTGCCTTCTCTACCTGGGCTTCGAGATCGGTTTCAGCGAATGACCCAAACCCGCTCTTGAAATCGGGTGTCTCGTCATCTTCGTCGACGATCCACCAGACGACTGAGCGGGCCCCAACGTCCTTTCGCTCGACGGCCTTACGTTCGTGAAGATCAACGAGTCGCTTTCGAACAGCACTCCGACCAATCGGGAGCTCATCTGCAATCTCAGTTGCAGTCATCACTGGGGCTGACGCTCGCTCAAGAATCCCAAGAATATCGGCGTCTGTAACCGATGGTGTGTATCGTCCCCCACCGTCTCGATCTGATCCAGACATACACGGCTATTTTTACTACTCCGTATTAGCTATTACTCTCGTGAAAACTTGATTTATAAATCCAAGCTTCACGAAACGAGCGGGTCCAGAAGGCCAGATCACATCATCGACCAGTATTTGTACGTTTGTATATAAAAGCGCAACTGCGAGGTCTGTCCTGCAACTCACATCACGCAGTTCATCGGTGAATATGTCTGCACTGGCACGATGATCTGTGGGTGCCAATAGATTGACAGTGCTACCGACTGGCGTGCAAGATGCAGCGCGCAAGTCGGTCAGGCGAGATTGATTACAGACGAACCTGTTGGATGGTTCGATGGAGGTAGATATATAATCGGATGTACTGTATTTGTGTAATATGCTTGAATCATCATTTGCTCGTTTTGTGACGACTGTTCTGGGTGTCCTTTTCTTTGCACAGTTGATAGACGGGCTGTTCATCCCACCTGACCCGTTCTCACAGTTACTCTTCATCGGCCTAATGATTATTGTGGCTCTCTTGGTTGCGTACTACCTGAGTTACCGAGGCGGGTACGAGCGACTGGCAACACGTGTTGGTTGGTGAGTTTCGCACCTTCAATCTCGGGTGAGTAAGCCAACCAATGTGAATACAAGAGCAGAAGGTTGCTGAACTGACCCTCTACATTCAGCAGTCGCTGATTTGATTGGTCAGGGATATGCAGCCTTTCACTTCGCTGGATTACCGTTATGACTGTGGATGACAGACGATTATCAGCAATCGAGCGAATGGGCCCAACAGCATCGAGAGTCATTGACTACGCGACATACCCACGAGGATGTCCTCACAGATAGAGAGTTCGAATTACTGTTAGAGGCATGCAGTTCGCTGCCGGAGCCGCAGGATCTCCAAACACGGTTCGTGTGTCTGGCAGCTGGTCGGCTTGGACTTCGTGCCGGTGAGATCGCTCACTTCCACGCAGAGTGGCTTGATTGGGATCGGATGCTCCTCCGGATTCCACAACACGAACCCTGCGAGTGTGGGTACTGTCGGCGGCAGGCAACACAAGAGACGACACATAATGAGGATCTCACACACGAGGAAGCGATGGAAGCGAGGTGGCATCCCAAGACAGTCGCCTCCGCGCGATCCATCCCAATCGATCTCTCGCTTCGGTTGGAACTGTGTCTGGAACGGTTCACCGACCAGTACGAAGCATTTCCACGGTCACGGAGTGCTGTGAACAGACGAGTGACGGCCGCCGCCGAAGCAGCAGACATCGACGGCCGAGTGTATCCGCACGCTCTCCGAGCGACTGCAGCCAGCTATCACGCATATCAGGGGGTCGCACCGGTTCCCCTCCAAGCACTGATGGGCTGGAACGATTTGGCAACGGCACAAAAGTACATCCGCATCTCAGGCAGGGCGACAGCCGACGCTCTTCGGCAGGTTCACCACCGATAACGTCAGTCGTATATCTATCATTTCTCAACGTGGCTGCTGAATAGAACGCGCGTATCCCGCACAAGGGCATCATTTAATTTGGACAATCGGTGATTACAGAGCGTATATCCTCCGTAAGAGACATTATGCGTTCGTGATACTACAGATATATGAATGGTGATCAAGGGTACAGCAGAGGCGTCGTGGGTGCTATTGTAGGAATTGTCGGTGGTCTTGTTGCCGCAGGAGGAGCAATGGCCGCATCAAATGATATTGTTATTAACAATACTACTGAAATGATCTTTGTTCTTGTATTCAGTGCCGGATTAGTAATCACCGGCGGATTGCTTCAATTATCCACTGTTGTGAAGTCTGTGGAGTCACCGTGGAGGAGGTAATCACCGGTAGGTTGTTTTAATCATACAACCAATTATCATGATCGGTTCATCCTCTGTATCTTACACATCTCGACCTCGCAATTTCAAAACAGATGCCACTGTTTCACTGTTTCCGGTGAGAGTCATTGACAAAAGTCACTGTAGAACAGGGTAGTATTTCCTCTGACCCAATCGGATAGCACGATAGCTTTAGCTTGCCGACCGTTCGATCCGCCGCGAATCCACCGCCGATATCGCCCCCGCGGATGGCCAGCAAACCGAATAACACATTTCGATCATTTTATACGACTCAGCTGTAACCACGAGACGTGTCACAGTCACCGTGGTGGTACGGGATTCTTCTCTTCCCGATAGTGGTTTTGATGACGTTGATCTCTGATTTCGCGCTGAGGTGGTTTCTCCTTACGACTCGATCACCGGACGCAACTACCGGTATGGCTCCTGTCTGGTTCCTTCTCCAAGCACTCTCGTTTTGGATCGGGCTTCTCGTCGCAGTCATTATTCTCGTTTGTTTACTCGCAGACCTGTGGGCACTCAACACGGATAGTGCACGGTTACTGAGCCTCCTCTGGGGCGTTTCAGGCATCGTTCACTTGGGAGGAATTCTCTTCACAGAACTGTTTCTTATTTCAGTTCCAGTACTCTCATACTATGTGTATCAACGCCGCACTGGCGACGAACTCCCCCGTCTTCACACACCGATTTGAGAACCGTTCCGACAGTGTGCGTTAATCTGTGGCATCGCCTAATGCGAATGAATGAAGCTCACCGACTCGAAAAAACACGACATATTCGGCTCGTGCACCGGGAGTTCGACGGCGAACACCGAGGCGGTCGGTTCGGTGCATTTAAATACTAATTTCCAAAGTAAAGATAATCGCAGGTTTGCAGCGATTCTCTGTATTGGCCACTCGGCTGTGTGTCAACTACTGGATAGAATGATCCGCCAGTGATGAATACAGGGCGCGAGTCAGTCATCTAAGTGGGTAGATAGAATGGCTAAAACAGGTTGCGAGGAGAAGTATAGAGACCGATTGAACCACGTCAAAATAGGTATGAGATGCCCGTGATGACGAGACAGGCACCGATAAATCGATAAATCCACATCATTACGGTAGACGGTTGAGACGGCTCAGACTGTGTGTCACGCAAAGAGTCAA
>Ga0209917_1000530_pt1 | contig 15915 bp, 17 predicted proteins | sample SalPon2_C_H2O_MG_FD_185710 | JGI IMG/M metagenome (GOLD analysis project Ga0209917, IMG submission 185710) | Salt pond water microbial communities from South San Francisco under conditions of wetland restoration - Salt Pond MetaG R2_C_H2O_MG... | ecosystem: Environmental > Aquatic > Non-marine... | reverse complement strand
CGAGGTCGTCCCGGAGGTCGTCCGCCCGCCCGTAGTTGCCGGCTTCCCGTTCGTCCTCGCGGAGGTCGAGGACCAACTCGACGAGTTCGCCGGCGAGCGTCGCCTCGCCCTCGGCGTCGCCGCCGAAATCGAAGCCCAACACGCCCTCGCCGAACTCCTCGAACGTCTCGAGGGTACGCCTGAGCCCCCGGTAGTCGTATGCGTCGGAACCGTCGAGGTGGCGGTTCGCCGCCCCGGCGAGTTCGAGGAGCGCGGCGAGCGCCTCGCGGGTGTTGAAGTCGTCGTTCATCGCGTCGGTGAACGCCGCACGCGCGTCCTCGGCCGCCTCCCGGAGCGGGGATTCGACCTTCGTCCGGGCGTCGGGGCCGTCGGCCGCCGATTCGACCCGGTCGTAGGCCGCCTCGAGGCGCTCCCAGCGCTCGATCGCCTCCTCGATCGCCGCCTCGCTGTAGGTCTGCGTCGAGTTGTACGACGCCGACGCGAAGAACATCCGGAGCGCGTTGACCCCGAACCGATCGACCGCCTCCGAGACGGGGATGAAGTTGCCGAGGCTGGAGGACATCTTCTCGTCGTCCATCTCGAAGAGGTCGGCGTGGAGCCAATAGCGGGCGAACCGCTCGCCGGTCGCCGCCTCGCTCTGGGCGATCTCGTTTTCGTGGTGCGGGAAGACGAGGTCGCGGCCGCCCATGTGGATGTCGATGGAGTCGTCGAGATGGGTCATCGACATCGCCGAGCACTCGATGTGCCAGCCCGGACGCCCCTCGCCCCACGGCGAGTCCCACGTCTCGCCCGTCGGGACGTCGGCGTCGTACTCGCGGTCCCCGTGTCGGTGTTCCTCGACGGCGGCCTCCGAGACGCCGCCGGCCTTCCACAGCGCGAAGTCGGCCGGATTGTGCTTCTCGGAGCGTTCGTCCTCGACGCCCTGGGCTTCGACGTCCTCGATCGACTGGTTCGAGAGCTTTCCGTAGTCGGGGAACTCGGTCACGTCGAAGTACACGGAGCCGTTGGATTCGTAGGCGTACCCCTTCTCGATCAGCGTTCCGACGAGGTCGATGATCTCGGGGACGTGCTCGGAGACCCGGGGGTACACCTCGGCGCGCTCGAGGTTGAGCGCGCGCATGTCGGCGAGCAGTTGCCCGATGAAGCCGCGAGCCACGTCGGGTTCGTCCTCGCCGAGGGTCCCGTCGCCGGCGCGCTCGCCGACGCGGGCGACGATCTTCTCGTTGACGTCGGTGATGTTCTCGACGTGGCGGACGCCGTAGCCGAGGTGTTCGAGCCACCGGTGGATCACGTCGACGTGGACCCACGTCCGGGCGTGGCCGAGGTGGGCCGCGTCCGACACCGTCAGCCCACAGTAGTACAACAGGACGTCGTCGGGATCGGCCGGTTCGAACGCCTCGCGCTCGCCCGAGAGCGTGTTCGACAGACGGAGCGTCATTGCCGGAGCCTCGCTCGGCGGCGATTTCAATGCGTCGCTTGTCAGTCCCCGAGCGCGTCCTCGACGGCTCTGATGGCGTCGGGACCGGCCCGCCGGCCGACGACGACTGCGAGGTGGCCCTCCGTTCCGGCGGCCGCGACGACCGAGATGTCGGCCGTTCGGAGCCGCCCGAGTACCGCTTCGAGCGACCGGGCATCGACCTCGCCGGTCGCCACGACGGCCGTCAGATCGCCGCCGTCGGCCGCAAACGCGTCCGCGCCGACCCGTAGGATCCCGTCCTCGTCGCCCCCGACGACGCCGACGTTCGAGCGCATCGAGACGCTGACGCGGCGCTCCGTGGGGTCGTACTCGTCGAGCTTCCCGGCGTACCGGCGGAGCGCGGCCACGACGGCGTCGGTATCGCCGACGTCGAGGAAGTCGGCGGCGGCGGTGTAGTTGAGGACGCCCGCCCGGAGTGCGGTGTGGAGGAAGGGATGCGCCCGGACGGCGGCGCGTGTGTCTGCGGCGACGGTCATGGACGGGGGCTCGCCCGGCCCGAACAAGGACGTGTCGATCGGTTCCGAACCGGCGTCGCGGCCGCGATCGGTATTCGGGCGTCGCGTCCGATGGGACGTCCCGAAGCCCATAAGACCGCCGTCGCCCAACACAATCGTATGCAAGCGCTCGTCATCGTCGCCCACGGGTCACATCTCAATCCCGACGCGAGCACCCCGACGTACGACCACGCCGACACGATACGCGAGGCCGGGGTCTTCGACGAAGTGAGGACCGGCTTCTGGAAGGAGGAGCCCTCCTTCCGCGAGGTGCTCCGGACGGTCGAGAGCGACGAGGTGTACGTCGTGCCGCTGTTCATCTCGGAGGGGTACTTCACCGAGGAGGTCATCCCGCGGGAGCTCCGCCTCGAGGGGTGGGACCTCGAGGCGTGGGACTCCGACGGGACGAGCGCGACACACGCCACCTTCGAGGCGGCCGACGTCGAAAAGACGGTCCACTACTGCGGCCCCGTCGGGACCCACGACGCGATGAGCGACGTCATCGTCCGGCGGGCCGAGAGCGTCACCGGCGACCCCGAAGTCGGCGAGGGGGTCGCCCTGGCCGTCGTCGGCCACGGGACCGAGCGCAACGAGAACTCGGCGAAGGCCGTCGAGCTCCACGCCGACCGGATCGACGCGATGGACCGCTTCGAGGAGGTCGAGGCGCTGTTCATGGACGAAGACCCCGAGGTCGACGACGTGACGGAGTTCTTCGAAACCGAGGATATCGTCGTCGTCCCGCTGTTCGTCGCCGACGGGTACCACACCCAGGAGGACATCCCGGAGGACATGGGACTGACGGAGGACTACCGGACCGGTTGGGAGACGCCCGCCGAGGTCGAGGGTCACCGGATCTGGTACGCCGGCGCGGTCGGCACCGAGGCGCTCACCGCCGACGTGCTCATCGAACGGGCGGCCGACGCCGGGGCCGACGTCGGCGACGCGATCGAGGAGGTCAGACGGAAGACCCGAAACGTCGGGACGGCCGGCGACGCCGGGACGGATGCGGACGCCGGGGCCGGCGCGGAGGCGGGTGACTGACGTGAACGACGCCCAACTCGACGCGTTGGTTTCGGCGGCGGCCGAGGGGATCGAGTGCGACGGCCTCTCCGTCGGCCACACCGGCGACGGGTACCGGTTCGAGACGCCCGACGACACCCACACCGGGCTCTCCGAATCGGAACTCCGCTCGGTCGCCGCCGAGAGCCCGTGGTTCGTCTCGAACTGGTATCACTGGGACCGGAGCGACCGCCCGGACACCGAGCGGGCCTTTCTCCGGTGGCTCGAGGGCGCCGAGGAGCGGTCGGTCCCCGAGCGCTACGAGGCGCTCGTCGAGAGCGGCATCGACGCCTCGTGGGGGCAACTCCGGATCGACGTCGCCCCCGGCGACGACGGGACGCGGCTCTACACGGTCAGACACGAGGCCGACGGCGACGTCGCACCGGCGGAACTCGACGTCCTGACGGACCCCCTCGACGCTCGGGAACTCGTCAAACACGACGACCGGGGGCGGTACCGGCCGCTGAAGACCGCGCCGACGCTGCCGACCGGGTGGGCGTTCGTCGACCTCGACGGCCCCGCACTCGCCGAGACCGTCGAGTACGTCTACCCGGCGACGATCGCGAACTGGTACCTCGAACGGCAGGGCGACCTCGACGTGAACCACTGGCGCGAGACGATGGAGCGTCAAAGCGGCATCTACGGCGTCATCAAGACGTGGGACCGCGGCGAGGGTCACGAACACGTCGACTGGGTGGCCGAGGCCTGCTGTGACGACAGCCAGTGTCTGAAGCGCCGCGAGTGGGAGTACGACGACGACACCGACCTGGCGGTCGACGGCGGCGACGGGGTCTTTCCCTGCCGGGAGCCCTGCTCGCTCGTCGTGACGGCGGCGCGCAAGTGGACGAAACTCGAGGGCGAGCGCTCGCGGACCTACGAGTTCGAGTTGACGCCCAGCGAGAAAGAACAGATCGAGACCATCGTCGACGCCGTCGCGGACGGCGAGGCCGACGACATCCGGGAGGCGGACATCTACGAGGGGGCGAACCGCTATCGGGCGCGGTTCCTGCGGGCCAAGCGCTTCGACGAGGAGGGACGGCTGTGTGGCGTCGCGACCGACGAGAACGCGGAATGAGTCGCGTCCACGCGCGGTAAGACGGCCGGGTCACCGCAACAGGTAGTACGCGGCCACGGCGCACAACCCGGCGGCGACGGTCGCGAGTCCGCCGACCGTCGCGTCGACGCCATCGCCCGTGAACACTGCGGCGACGGCGAGCAGTACGGCCACGCTCCCGAGCACCACCACGGGGAGCACTCTGAGTACGGGCGGCGTCTCCGACTTCGTGCGCTCCGCGGGCGTCGCGAGGTCGGGATCGACTTGGACCTCGTTTCGGCCGTACTCGGAGTCGAACGTGACGTCTGCGTACTGGGTCTCCTGTCCGTGGCCGACGACGACCTTGAGTTTGCCGCGAACCGGATCGTCGGGCCACACCGACGGGTCGCGGGTCTCGACCTGGATCCGCCGGCTCTCGCCCGTCTCGACGTAGTGGTTCGTGGCCCCGATGCGGGCGACCGTCGAGAGCCGATCGTCCAGGTTGAGATAGACGTGGGCGGCTTCGCCGTGGTTGTGGAGTTCGACGACGAAGGGGCCGCCGGCCTCGAACTCCGTCGGGACGGCGAGCGTGTGCAGTCCGTCACGGTTGACCGCGACGGCGAGCGAATCCGTCACGTCGTGACACACACCCGGTACGGTTAAAAAATATACCGGTCGTGCTACGCCGCCGCCTCCTCGCGCATGTCCGGCGGCAGGAGGTTCGGGATGCCGTCCTCGATCGGGTACTCCTCGCCGCACTCCGTGCAGACGAGTCGCCCCTCGAGGATCTCGTCGTCGTCCTCGCGGATCACCTCGAGTTCGAGCTCGGATTTGTCGAGCGGGCAACACAGGATGTCCAAGAGCGTCTCCTTCATACTGCCGAGTCCGGGGGCTGACGGCAAAAATATGCCGGGTCGTCCCGTGTGTGGCCGCCGGCGGCGACGGGCAACGCTCGGACGCCCGAACGGGCTCCGACACCCGTCGTCCGGGCGGCTCCGTCGGCCGCCCCGCAGCCGTCGATGTCCGTCAGTTACTACACCGCCGCGAAACGACGATCCGGTATGACCGGCGGCACGTACACCCTCCTGATCGGGCTGGCTCGCCCCGCCGATATAACGGTCGGCGCGCTCGGCGAACACCGGTTCCCCGCCGGTGCGTACGCCTACACCGGCAGCGCGTTCGGGCCGGGCGGGTTCGGCCGGGTGGATCGTCACTACGAACTCGCGGCCGGGGAGCGCGGGACCCGCCACTGGCACGTCGATTACCTGCTCGGCCACGGCGACGCCTCGATCCGCGGGGACGTCCGGACGACGGACGCCGACGTCGAGTGTGCGGTCGCGGCCGCCCTCCCCGAGGCCCCGGTCGCGGGGTTCGGGGCCTCGGATTGCGGCTGTCGCTCGCATCTCGCCTACGACGAGGACGGCGATCGGCTCCGCGCGGCGGTGAGCCGCGCCCACCGCGACGCCGACGGGGAGTGATATTCCGGGACGGTCGAGTTCCGGAACCGGTTTGTCGGCCGGCGTAGTGCGGCGCGTATGGACGAGACGCGCCTCGGTGCCCTCCTCGTGTTGTGCTCCGCCGCGGGGTTCGGCACGCTGGGCGTGTTGGGGATCGTCGCCGGCGACGCCGGGCTCTCCATCCCGACGATCCTCTCGTGGCGGTTCGGACTGGCGACGGTGCTCGTCTGGACGGTGTTCGGGCTCCGGGGGGAGGTCCGGCCGCTGCGCGGGCGGCCACTCGCCGTCGCCGTGGGGCTCGGGTCCGCCGGCTACGCGGCGGTGAGCGGCCTCTACTTCGTCGGGCTCGAGTTCATGACCGCCGGGATGGCCGGGATCGTCCTGTACACCTACCCGGCGTTCGTGCTCGTCCTCGCGGCGGCGTTTCTCGGCGAGTCGATCGGGCGGCGACAACTCGTCGCGCTCGCGGTCACCCTCGGCGGCATCGCGTTGATCACGGGCGCTGATCCCGCCGCCGCCGACCCGCGCGGAATCGCCGTCGTGCTCCTCGCCGCGGTCCTCTACGCCGGGTACATCACGACGAGCCGGACGGCGCTGGAGGACGTGCCGCCGGCCACGCTCACCGCCCACGTCATGCCGGCGGCGACCGGGACGTTTCTCGTCGTCGGGGCGGCGACCGACACGCTCGGCGTTCCCTCCGGAGCCCTGGCGTGGGGGTCCGTCGTCGCCATCGCGGTGTTCGCGACCGCGTTCCCGATCTTCGCGTTTTTCGCCGGCCTCTCGCGGATCGACGCCGGCCCGGCGTCGATACTCAGCACGGTCGAACCGGCCGCGACGGTCGTCCTCGGGGCGGTGTTCCTCGACGAACCGGTGGGCCTCGCCGTCGTGGCCGGGGGATCGCTCGTGATCGTCGGCGTCGCGCTCGTCGCACGGCAGTAGCCAGCGTCGACCCCTACCGACCGCTGTCGGCCTCGAGTACCTCCTTCGTCGTCCGGTGTCGGCCGCGGAACATCGGTTCCAGTCCGATCCGGCCGAGCGGCGACACCGCGCGCCCGAGCGCCCCGCCCGGGAGGTCGTACCGGACGTGATCGACCAGCCGCGTCCCGTCGCCGTCGGCGAAGAACCGATGGGTGTGTTCCCACTCGGCGAACGGCCCGGACTCCATGACGTCCCGGAACATCCCCGCCCCGTCCCCGTACTCGCGGGCCGCGATCACCGACACCACGCGCTGTCTCGGCCCGATGCCGAACGGTCGCACCGAGAGTTCGATCCGCGAGCCGGCGTCGAGTTCCTCGGGATCGGCGTCGCCGTCGGGGCCGACGACGGACTCGACCCGTAGGTTCACGAACCCTGGCGTCAACGCCTCGAGGCCCGCCGTCGTCGAGTGAAACGCCCAGACGTCCTCGAACGGCGCGTCGACGTGCGTCTCGCGGCGGTAGGTAGCCATACGCCGACTAGGCGCTCCGGGGTAAAAACCGCGCGGGTGTCGGACAGCCGTCGGTGCCGCCGACGGCGGGGTTCGGAGGAACGGCGTGGAGAGAACGGAGCGGTGCGGAGGGGTAACTCCGAGGTTATTTCAGGCGTTCCTGGAGAAATGAGGGGTGTGCGGCCTCGACGCCGTCGATCGAGAGGATCTCGTCCTGGATGATCTCGCCGACCTCGTCGCCGTCGGCCGCTCTCACTTCGGCCATCAACATGTGGTCGCCGCTGGAGGTGTACAGCGACTCCACCGCATTGAGGTGCTTCAGCTTCCGGGTGACTTCGACGTAGCGTTCGCTCGCGACGTCGACGCCGACCATCGCGATGGACTTCCCGGAGAGTTTCTTCGGGTCGATGTCGGCCGAGTAGCCGACGATGACGCCCTCGGACTCGAGTTTGTCTATGTACTTCCGGACGGTCGGTTTCGACACGTCGGCACGATCCGCGATCTCGGTGTAGGAGGCTTGGGCGTCGTCCTCGAGGACGGCCAAAATCCTATCCTCCGTCTCCGCGCTCATACAGTATGTTTTACGTCCGCGAAAAAATATCTTCCGAAGCGGAAAACAGGGAATCGGGAGACGGGTCGACGCCGGACACCGAACAATATGGCCAGATAAAGCGTATATTTTTAACTGATTGTAATTTAATAAGGTCCATATTTAATATATCGGTCGTTAGCATCCCTGCGATCTCGTGGCATGTACCGTCGACTGAGATGCATCGGGCCCTAACAGGACATCCGGTCGATCGACGCGGATCACAACCGACAGAGGGCCCTTTGGACGCGCAGGTGCCTGCCCACGGCGCTCGGCCTCAGTACTCCTCGTAGGCGAGCGTCATGACCCACTGTGAGAAGGCGTCGTCCTGCGGGTCGATGTCCTCGTCCCCGACGAACGGCGAGAGCTGGTCGCCGGCCATCAGGAGCGAGAAGTCCAACTCGCTCGGGTCGAGAATCGGCGTCACGAGATACGTGTTGTGACCCTGATAAACCGCGTCGGTCCGCTCGACCAGCTCCAACTCCTCGAGTTTGTCGATGATCCGGCTGCCCTTCCTCGAATCGACGCCGAGTTCCTTCCAGAAGTCGCTCTGGTGGATGCCACCGGTGGTCCGAATCAGTTCAAGCCCTTCGCGCTCTATCTCCGAGAGGTCGGCTTCGGCGGCGGTGCTCATCGCCTCGTATTCGGCCAGCGAGCGGTTTAAATCATTGCTTTGTCGGCGGGGCAGCGTTCGTCGCCGCCGTTCGGTGTCTCAAACGCTCGACCCGACCCGACGGAAAGGCGTCTCGCACGGCGGCCCGTCGGCGTACTGGAAGGCCCGCTCGGTCCCGAGGCGTACGAGCGACGAGGATCGCGTCCCGAAGCCGTCGCCGTGGACACAGACGCCGTACTCGTGGTCGCCGAGGACGGTCCCGGCCCGGTCGGTCCACGTCGAGGCCTCCTCGTCGGATTCGGCTCGGAGCGCCTCGCGCACGCGTTCGGCGTTGTCGGCCTGCCTGCGCCCGAACGACCGCCGACGGTCGGGGACGAACCACTCGCCGTCGAAGCCGACGTTGACCACGACGTGGACGCCCGGGTCGAGCCGGCGGACGTTCGGGCGGTCGCCGCCGTCGTGGACCGCGAGCAGGCAGTCCTCGGCGTCGGCGACGAGCAGGTGACACGGGGCGTACTCGCGCTCGCGGAGTTCGGCTTCGATCCGATCGGCCGCCCGACGGGCCGAGCGTTCGCCGAGGGCGTCGCCGACGAGCAGCCCCCGTGAACGCTCGCCCTCGCCCGGTTTCCAGCGGTTGGTGATCGCCGCGAGGACCCCCTCGGCGTTGTACCCGAGCCACGTTCCGCCCGCCCGCTCGTCGCGGGGGGCGACGACCGGCGGATCGGTGTCCCACCGGCGCGGCGGCACCGACGGGCGGTCGGCCGCCTCGTCGCGGTTCGCGGCGACGCAGACGGGCGCTTCCTCGAAGACCCGCCAGGCGACGATAAGCGTGCACACGGTTGGAGTTGTGGAAACACCGCAATAAAACGGTCGCGGTCCTACTCGCCGTCGGCGAGGCGGTCGACGACGGCCGCCCGGTCGACGGTCCCCGACGCCGTTCGCGGGAGGTCGGCGGCGAACCCGACCGTCCTCGGGGTTTTATATCCGGCCAGCCGGTCCCGGCAGTGCGCCTCGAGCGCGGCCGTCGACGGGTCGGCGTCGTCGGCCGGGACGACGAGCGCCGCGACGCGTTCGCCCCACTCGTCGTCGGGGAGGCCGACGACGGCGCAGTCCTCGACGCCGGAATGCGAGCGGAGCACCGACGCCACCTCCGTCGGGTCGACGTTCTCCCCGCCCGTGAGGATCGTTTCGTCGGCGCGTCCGGTCACGTACACCCGACCCGCCTCGTCGCGGTACCCGCGGTCGCCGGTCCGCAGCCCGCCATTTATAAAGCGTTCGTCGGTCTCCCCGTCCAGGTAGCCGGGGGTGACCATCGGCCCGGAGACGACGATCTCGCCCGTCTCGCCCGCCTCGCGGGGAACGCCGGCCTCGTCGACGATCGCTACCTCGGCGAACATGAGGGGATGGCCGACGGCGGTCGGGTGCGAGCGGGCCTCCTCCGGGCGGGCGGTAGCGATCTGGGAGGCGGTTTCGGTCATCCCGTAGGTCGGCGCGACCGGGACGTCCCGCCGCTGGGCGCGCTTCAACAGCGCCGGCGGGCAGGGCGCGCCGCCGAGGAGGACGAACCGCACGGGCGGCACCGGTCCCGAATCGAGCACCCGCTCCAGCATCGTCGGCACGAGCGAGACGGCGCTCGCTCCCGCCAGCGCCTCGCGGGTCGTTCCGGGATCGAACCCCCGCTGGATCGACAGCGCCGTCCCGTACAGCACCGACCGGTACACCGGCGCGAGGCCGCCCATGTGGTACATCGCGAGCGGGACGTGCCAGCAGTCGTCGCCGCGGAGTCCGAGCCGGAACGCGGAGGCGGTCGCGCTCGCGAGGACGTTCCCGAGGGTCAGGATGACGCCCTTGGGATCGCCCGTCGTCCCGGAGGTAAAGAGGACGGCGAGCGGGTCGTCGAGCTCCCACTCGGGGAGGTCGAACCGCCGCGGCGAGACGTCCGAGAGCGGTTTCGCTTCCCCGGACGCCTCGAGCGAGAGCACGTCGGCGTCGGCGGCCTCGAGCACAGCGGCTTCGGTATCGCGCTCGCAGACGACCGCCGACGGCGCGACGCGGTCGAGTTGGCGCTCGATTTCGGGGGGCGTCTGTCGGGCGTTGATCGGGACGAGCGCCGCGCCCAACCGCTGGGCCGCGTGGACGATTTCGACGTACTCCGGGCGGGTGTCGGCACAGATCGCGACGGCGTCGTCGACGCCGACGCCGACCCCCGCGAGACGGCCCGCGAGCGTCTCGACGCGGTCGTCCAACTCGGCGTAGCTCCGGTCGGCCTCGATCGGGCCGAACGCTCGCAACGCCGTCGCTGTCGGCGTCGCGTCCGCCCGGACGGCCAGCCAGTCCCGCATCGGTCCGTCCGCCAGTTCAGCGGGGTGGAATATTTCCTTTTCCCTGTGGGACGGCGGCGGCTCCGTCGGCGACCGGTGCGACGCCACTCCGGAGGTCCGTCCCGAGCAGGTCGCCGGTCGCGAGGCCGCAGGGCCGCAGTCCGGGGAGCGAGGCGACGAGGTGGACCGCCCCGGCCCGGGCGACCGCGCCGTCGACCGTCGTCGTCACGACGGCGTCGACGCCGGCGATCCGGGCCGACCGGACGACGTTCCGAGCGACGTCGATCCCGCCGAGCGCCATCGGCTTGCAGACGAGAACGTCGGCGGCGTCGGCCGCGAGGACGGCGTCGAAGCCGCGCTCGAGGACCCCCTCGTCGAGGGCGACGTCGACGCCCCGGCCCCGGAGCCGCGCGTGGGCCTCGAGAGAGCCGGCCGAAAGCGGCTGCTCGAGGACCGACACCTCGTAGTCGGCGAGTGTCGGGAGTAGCCGTTCGGCCGTCGCCTCGCTCCAGGCCCCGTTGGCGTCGAGCCGCAACTCGACGTCGGCGGCCCTCGACCGGGCCGCCGCCACCCGATCGAGGTCGGCTTCGGGGTCCCGCGATCCCACCTTCAGTTTGACCGCGGGGTACCCCTCCCGGACGGCGCGTTCAACGGCGTCGGCGGTCGTCTCCGGCTCGCCGTCGCCGACAGTCGCGTTGACCGGGACCGCCTCGACGCGGCCGTCGCCGCCGAGGTATCGATAGAGCGGCCGGCCGGCGGCCCGCGCTCGAGCGTCCAGCGTCGCAAGCGAGACGGCGTGGCGGGCGGCCGGGGTGTCGGCCAACCGGTCGTCCGTAAGCGCCGACGCGGGGTCGTCGACCGCCCGTAACGCGTCCTCGCACGCCGTGAGGGACTCGGTCCAGCCCGGAAGCGGGGTCGCCTCCCCGAGCCCCGGCGTCCCCCCGATATCGACGCGGACGAGGAATCCACGTCGGGTCTCGATGGTCCCGGCGGCGGTTTCGAGCGGCTTCGAAAGCGGGAGCGAGAACGGTTCGATCTCCACGCTCACACCACCGCCGGGGCGGCGAGGCCAGCGGCGAACAGCGCCGAGTGCGCAAAGAGCAGTTTGCCGGTTCGTTCGAGGGCGGGGTTGAGCGCGTCGCCGTCCCGTCGCCGCCAGACCGTCGCCCCGATCCCGAGGGCCAGCGGTACGGTCAAAAGCGGGGCCAGAACCGCCGGGCCGTAGCCGTCGAGGAAGAACACGACCGGAACGGCGTAGGCGAGCCCGACCAGCGCGCTCCACTCGATCCGGCTGGCGCGGTAGCCGAGCGCGACCGCGAGCGTCCGCTTGCCCGACGCCGCGTCGGTCTCGCGGTCGCGGACGTTGTTGATCACGAGGATCGCCGTCGAGAGCCCGGCGGCCGGCAGCGCCGCGACGACCGCCGCCGCGGGGACCGTCCCCGCCGGGACCCACAGCGGAAACGGGTCGGCGACGCCGCCGACGGCCTGGACGTAATACGTGCCGGCGACCGCGACGAGGCCGAAGAAGACGAACACGAAGACGTCCCCCAGCCCGCGGTAGCCGTACGGGAGCGGGCCGCCGGTGTAGGTGATCCCGGCGACGACGCTCGCGAGGCCGACGACGAGAATCGGAACGCCGCCGACGTAGACGAGGGAGGTGCCCACGAGGATCGAGAGGCCGAACGTGGCGTACATCGCACGCTTGACCGCCCCCGGTTCGATGAGTCCGCCGGCGGTCACGCGGGTGAACCCCTCCCGCTCCTCGGTGTCGGCTCCGCGGACGGCGTCGTAGTAGTCGTTGGCGAAGTTGGTCCCGACCTGCAACAGCAGCGCCCCGACGAGCGCGACGACCGCCGGGAGCGGATCGAAGACGCCGGTTCTGACCGCGAGCCCAGTCCCGACGAGGACGGGAGCCGCGGCCGCTGGGAGCGTCTGAGGGCGGGCCGCCATCAGCCACGCCTTCCGGGTCGAAACCGCCGCTGTCATTACCGACGTCTCGGGGCGGCGGCGGCATAAGTGCGCCGTGTCGGCCGGGCCGGCGGCCGGGGGCGCGTGCCGGCCGACTCCGCTTCGATCAGTAGTGCCACTCGAACTCGCCGAACTCGGGGTCGCGCCCCTCGACGAAGGCGTCGCGGCCCTCCTTTGCCTCCTCCGTCATGTAGCCGAGTCGCGTCGCCTCGCCGGCAAACACCTGCTGGCCGACGAGGCCGTCCGAGTCCATGTTGAACGCGTACTTGAGCATCCGGATCGCCATCGGCGACTTCGAACAGATCGCCTCCGCCCACTCGTGGGCCGTCGCCTCGAGATCCTCGTGGGGGACGACCTCGTTCACCATCCCCATCTCGGCGGCCTCGGCGGCGTCGTAGGTCTTTCCGAGGAAGAACACCTCGCGGGCCTTCTTGTGACCGACCTGTCGGGCCAGGTACGCCGACCCGAAGCCGGCGTCGAAGGAGGCCACGTCGGGGTCGGTCTGGAGGAACTTCGCGTGCTCGGCGGAGGCCAGCGTCATGTCGCAGACGACGTGCAGCGAGTGGCCGCCCCCGACGGCCCACCCGGGGACGACGGCGACGACGGGTTTCGGAACGTGGCGGATGAGCCGCTGGACCTCGAGGATGTGGAGCCGTGGGGCGCTCCGGCTCTCGCCACGTTCGGTACCCCCGTTGTCCTCCTCGAGCGTCGCTCGCGGCTCGCGTCGCTCCCCGCTCGCGTCTTCCGAGGCGCGTTGCGCCTCGCTGTCCTCGTACTCGTAGCCCGCCTCGCCGCGGATGCGCTGGTCGCCGCCGGAGCAGAACGCCCAGCCGCCGTCCTTCGGCGAGGGGCCGTTGCCGGTCAGGAGGATACAGCCCACGTCGGTCTGTCGCTTGGCGTGATCGAGGGCCGTGTGGAGTTCGTCCACCGTCTCGGGGCGGAAGGCGTTCCGGACCTCCGGGCGGTCGAAGGCGATCCGGACCGCGCCCGTCTCCGTCGAGCGATGGTAGGTGAGGTCCTCGAGTTCGTCGGTGATCGGCTCCCAACGCTCCGCGTCGAACAGTTCCGAGACCATTGATGACGGTGCGAGTCCGGCGATAAAAAAGGTATGTAGTCAGACTGTTCGAGCGGACGACATCAGCAGTCCCGGCGCGCTACCGCTATGCGGAGCCGCGGCCGGACCGCGAGCACGTATCGACGCCGAGGATCGAGTACAGCCCACACGTCCCCGTCAGCGCGGTTCCAAGCATCATGATCGCCACCACGCCGAGAACGGGCGAGAGGATGGTCGGAAGCGGGACCGATCCCGCGAGAATCGCGAGCGACACGACGCCCGCGACCGCACCGACGAGTGTTCGAAGCTTTTTGTCCATCGAACCGACGTTTTGATTCATATCTCCAGATACGGGCTCTACGATAATATAGGTTGGTACTGGAACGAAGTCACAATATTATCCGCGCCCGCGGAACGGACGCCGTCGGTCGCGGACGTCTACTCCGTCGACGGGGTAGGTATCCGGCCGACAGGACGCCTCCCGGACGCGTCGACCGTCTAGCCCGTTGACATCCTCCCGCGCCTGAAGACGCGGGAATCCCACGGTACCGCACCGCTGGGTTGGGATATTAGGGTTTGCAGTCTACCACCTCTGTCCGAGGTTGGAATCCTCGGGAGAGGTCATGAAGGTAGACTCCGGGCTGTGCCAACCAGCCGGTACTCCTATCTTCGTCCAAACTGGCCGAAGACTCGGAGTTACTTTGATTGATGTCGAGACGGATGTTCTCCGCCCCGTTCACGTCAGCGTTGAACGCCGCGTCACACGAATCGCAGACGTACAAGCCGCGTTCGACGCGCTGACTCTCGTCTTCTCTACCGCACACACAACACGTCTTGCTCGTGTTGCGCTCTGAAACTTCTACGACTTCGATACCCTCGACTTTCGCCTTGTAGGTGAGTATCGACGTGAAGCGGTCGAACGCCCAACCGTGCAGGTCGAGGTTGCCATGCTTGCCCCAATTCTTCGACTCGCCGTTGTCATCTTCACGGACACCAGCGAGCTTCCCTATGTTGATACGCCCAACACTGTTCTCGATACACGTCTCAACAATGTGTTTGGCGAGGCTGTGGAAGAAGTGGGTTCGGCGCTCCGACCACTTCTTGTGAAGACGAGTGGCTTCTTGACCACCCGAATCGTCGCAGTTAGCGATTTCTTTCGGGAAGTAGTACCCGTCCTGTTTCAGGCGATTGCCGGGGTACAGGTCGGCTTCCTCGGTACTGTACGCAACAGCGGCGAAGTTGCAGATACCGAGGTCAACACCAGCCGTCTCGTTACCGGGTGCGGTGGGTGTCTCGATTTCGTCCTTGCAGACGAGGTGCAGTTCCCACCGCTGTTTCGCCTTGTCGTAGACGGCTCTGACCTGTTGTAAGCTCTCGACGGTGACGCCGGGGCGAGTTTCGTACTCGACAAGGATGTATTCCCACGCTTTCGGGTGTTCCTTGTGATTTGCGCCCTTTGAGAGACGAACACGGTTGTTCTTCGTGTCGTGTTTGATGCCGTTCTGTTTCCACGTCACGGTGGAACGCGGATGTTCCTCGTGAACGCGGTTTCCATCGTCGTCGTAGTAGTTTTTCTTGCGGTAGCCGGGCGGATTCGCTCGACTGTCGGACTTCCGCTTGCCGTACCACGAGTTGAAGGCTTCAGCGAGTTCCTCCAGAACGCGCTGACTGGACTGCGAATGCAATCCTTTGTAGTTGGTGTGACCTTTCAACTCGTCTTTGAGGTCGCCGTGGTCGGGAATCTCGCCCGTGTCTTCCCACACGTTGCGGGAGTGGTAGTTTGCGACGTTCCAGAGTTTGCTGGCCGACCACCCGTGTACGTCGAGCGGTTCCTCTACCTGACTGTAGTTGAGGATGTTCGCTCGGTGGGTGCGGTGGATTTCCAGCATTCTAAACGTCTGTATAATCTCTTATACTTGCGTAGGTGTATAGTTTCGGGTTTGAGAACGGTGGAATATCCAGCCGTGCTATCGACGGTGGGTTATGGAGGAGTTGTCGGATTCATCCCGCGCCTAAAGGCGCGGGTATTCTCCTCGCATTTCTATAACACACGAACCGCCAACGCCCCGCGAGTGAGCAAAACGACAGTCGCCCCCGATCAGGACCCGAGACGTTCGGCGACGCGCCCTTCGAGTTCGCGGCGGTCGTCGTGGTTCTGCCGGCTGTCCGTGCGGTACTCGATCACCCGCGTCCCGTCGGCCCGGACCGACTCGGTGTACAGCTCCCGAAAGCGGCTCCGGTCGTCCGTCCGGGCGAACGCGAGGTCGTAGAGGGCCGCCGAGTGCTCGAACTCGAGACCGTGCGGCGTCCGGAACCACCCCTCGAAGCTGTCGTGATCCTCGATCGGCAGGAGGTGGAAGATCCCGCCGCCGTCGTTGTTGAGACAGACGATCGTCGCGTCGACGCCGGCGCGCGCGACCGCGA
>Ga0209917_1000528_pt1 | contig 15936 bp, 13 predicted proteins | sample SalPon2_C_H2O_MG_FD_185710 | JGI IMG/M metagenome (GOLD analysis project Ga0209917, IMG submission 185710) | Salt pond water microbial communities from South San Francisco under conditions of wetland restoration - Salt Pond MetaG R2_C_H2O_MG... | ecosystem: Environmental > Aquatic > Non-marine... | reverse complement strand
CCTCGGCCACGTCCACGTCGCCGGCCCGGATGCCGGCGTCGGCGTAGGCCTCTTGGGCGGCCTTGTCTGCGGCGGGCGTCCGGGCGAGGTGGGGGCGGTCCTGTAAGGCGAGGTTGTCCCCGCCCTGGCCCGTCCCGCTGATAGCGACCGGCGCGTCGAGACCGTGGTCCTCGGCGTATGCCTCGGTCGTCAGCACTGCCGCGGCGGCGCCGTCGGTGATGGGACAGGAGTCATAGAGACCAAGCGGCGCGGCGATGGTCGGTGCCTCCATCGCGTCCTCGACCGTGATCGCCTTCTGAATCTGGGCGTGGTCGTTGACCAGCGCGTGCTCGTGGTTTTTCACGGCGACGTGGGCGAGGTCCTCGTGAGAGCCCCCGAACTCCTCGAAGTAGGCCCGCGCCATCAGCGCGTAGGCCCCGGGGAAGGTCATCCCGGCGCGAATCTCGTAGAGGTCGTCGGCGGCGATGGCCAGCGCGTCCGTCGCCGCCGCGGTGCCGATGTTGGTCATGCGCTCGGCGCCGCCGACGACGACGACATCGCTCTCCCCGTTTCGCAGCGTCTTTACGGCCTCTCGCACCGCGGCCCCGGCGGAGGCGCAGGCGGCCTCCAGTCGCGTCGCGGGCGCGTCGATACCGATAGCCTCGGCCATCAGCGGCCCCTGGTGGCCCTGGTGTTCGGCCAGTTCGCCCATGAAATTCCCGTAGTACAGTGCGTCGACGTCGTCGGGGTCGACGCCCGATTGATCGAGCGCTTCGAGTCCGGCGTCGGCGAAAAGGTCGCGACCGGTCCGCTCGGGGTGCTTCCCGAACTGTGTGACACCGGCCCCCGCGATACGTGGGTCTGTCATTACCACGGGGTGCGTTCTGAGTACTTAAATGCTTGCCGCCAGTGTGAGTTTTTGCCACGATTCATCGAGGGAAAAACCGCAGTACTGCGCCGCTTTGGTCGAAACCCCGATAGTTGCCTTTGTGCGCTCTATTCCCTTCGTGGGTATTTAACTCAGTCGACAATCTCAGCGATACGGCGCGGTTCGCCGGACAGCGACGGATCGGGTTCGACGATCTGGAGCACTTCGTGATCGGTCACGTCGGGATAGGACTTCTCGACAGCGTCCTCGATGAGCGACTTCTCCAGTCTGAACTCCGTGCCGTCGTAGACCACGTCGACGCCCTGGTCGTCAAAGGAAAGAACAGTCATGACTGAAAATATGCGATGTGCGGATAAAAGGGTACTCGCTTACAGGAGATTCGCCACGGGTTCGCATGCACACGACAGGCGCTCGCTCCGATTATCGCGTGGGAATCCGGAGCGCTCGTCACTCCCTCGCACAGCGTTGTCAGACATCCGTCAGACGCCCGTCATGCGAGGCCTCAGGCTTTAAGCCGGTCGAAACGCGTATTGGTGCTGTGCAATTGGGCTCCGACCCGCTCTCCGAACTCGCGATTCCAGACGGCACGACTGTCGAGGAACACGACCTCGTGACAGACGGAGACGTGGTGGTCGGCGGCCGGAGCACGGTTGAGTTCGGTGTCCGCGGCCGGTCGGTGATTGCGGACGAGCGCGTGCGCTTTGGCGGCCATATCGAGGCCGAGGGTGACTGCCGACTCGACATGTGGTGTGACGTCACCGACAACGTGCTCGTCGGCGAGGACGCCTACATCGGCGAGCGCGTCCACATCGGGGGCGAACTACGCGTCGCCGGCGATCTCGACATCGGCGACGACGTCGACATCGAGGACGGGTTCGAGGCCAACGGCTGGATCGTCATCCGCAACCCGATGCCGACCATCGTCTTTCTGTTCGTCTACCTCTCGCAACTGTTACGAATCGGCGAGGACGAGGCCGCCGAGGAGGTACTCTCGGAGCTGCTCGGCGAGGACGACGAGTACGAACCTCTGTTGATCCCCCGCGGCGCGAGCGTGTCGGACGACGCCTGGCGCGTCTCGACGCCGGCCGTCATCGGCGACGACTGCCGGCTACACGGGAACATCCGCGCGGAGTCGCTGGAAGTCGGCCGGGATAACGTCGTCTTCGGCAGCCTTCGCGCCCGCGAGGGTGTCGTCCTCGGCAAGGGCAGCGAAATAAAGGGCGACGTGACGACCCGCGACGGTGACGTCCGCATCGGTCCCGGCGTGAAAGTGTGGGGCGATATCTCCGCCGACACTGTCGAGCTCCACGAGAACGCCACCATCGACGGGAAGATCCGCGCAAGCGAGGAGATGCGGATGCACACCGACGAGGTGCTCGACCGGCCGGACGAGGACGCCGAGGCGATGGCAGAGATGGCCGAAGAGCTCGAAGACGACGGGACAGGGGACGACACTGACGCCACGGAACAAGCTGACGCTGACACTACGGAGACGGACCACGCAGACGACGTAACCACGGACGAGAGTCCCGACTCGGCAGGCGACACGACCGGCGACAAAGCGGACTCGGCCGACGACGAGGAGCAGGCCACGGCGGAATAGACCGAAACCCCCTTCTCGCGGAGTGCGGTAGCTGGTAGCATGCTCTCTATCGCGCTCGCCGGCAAGCCCAACGCCGGGAAGTCTACGTTTTACAAGGCCGCGACGATGGCCGAGGTCGACGTCGGTAATTACCCCTTTACCACCATCGACGCCAACCGCGGCGTGAGCCACGTCCGGACGGAGTGTCCTTGCCTGTCCCGCGAGGAGCGCTGTGGCGACGAGAACTGCCGCGACGGGAAACGCTACGTCCCGGTGGAGCTCATCGACGTGGCCGGACTGGTCCCGGGCGCCCACGAGGGACGCGGACTGGGCAACCAGTTCCTCGACGAACTCACGAACGCCGACGTGATTCTGAACGTCGTCGACGCCTCCGGGGGAACGGACGCCGAGGGCGAACCCGTAGAGGTGGGTGAACACGACCCCGTCGAGGACGTGGACTTCGTCGAGGCGGAGATGGACCTCTGGCTGGCCAGTATCGTCTCCCGCAACTGGGAGTCGATCGAACGCCAGTCGCGCTCGCCCGACTTCGCGCTGGACGAGTCGCTGGTGGATCTCCTGGCCGGCGTCGGCGCGAGCGAACTCGACGTGGCCCGGACGTTGCGGGAACTGGACTACCCCGAGGACCCCATCGCATGGACCGACGCGGACCGCGAGGCGCTGGCTCGTGAGATACGCGAGCGGACGAAACCCATCGTCGTCGTGGCGAACAAGGCGGACATCGCCCCCGAGGGCAACGTCGAACGCCTGCGCGAGGCCGCCGATATTGTGGTCCCCGCGACCGCCGACGGCGAGCTCGCCCTGCGCAACGCGGCCAAAGCGGGCATCGTCGACTACGACCCCGGCGACGACGACTTCGACATCGTCGGCGACGTGAGCGACCAGCAGCGGCAGGGACTGGACAAGATACGGGACGTGATGACGGCGTTCGGCGGGACTGGCGTCCAGCAAGCGATGGACACCGCTGTCTACGACCTGCTCGACCACATCACGGCCTACCCCGTCCAGAACGACACGAAGTGGACCGACGGGCAGGGCAACGTCCTCCCGGACGCCCACCTGCTTCCCCGCGGGTCGACGCCGAAGGACCTCGCCTACGCCGTCCACTCGGACATCGGCGACGGCTACACCCACGCCGTCGACGCCAGCGCGGAGCGACGCGTCAGTGACGAGACAGAGCTGGAGGAAGGGGCCGTCATCAAGATCATCTCGGAAGCGAACTGAGCGCTACAGCCGTCGCACGTCCAGACCAACGTCGTGCCAAGACTCGTCAGTCAGGCCGCGTGCGTCGACGACGACGTCGTCGGCCATCTTCTCGGCCACAGTTTCCGGATCCAGTTCGGTGAACTCGTCGTGGTCGGTCATGAACACCAGCGCGTCGGCCCCCTCTAGGGCAGCCGATTCGCTCCAGAGGCTGACTCCGGCCTCTGTGACGTGGGGGTCGTGGACGCGCACGTCGACAGTGGACTCGCCGCCGTCGGTGGCAACCTTCGTGGTCGGTTCGTCGATTGCCTCCACGAAGCGCTTGGCCGGGCTGTTCCGGGTGTCGGCGACGTTCCCCTTGTATGCCAGCCCGAAGACGGCGACGTGTTTCTCGGCGAGCGAGCCGAGGCCGTCTTCGAGCAAGTCACGGACGTAATGAACCATCCCATCGTTGACGGCGCGGGCTTGTTCGATGAGTTCGACGTGGTCGGAGTGTTGGCCGAGATAGAGCGGGTCGACGGGGAGACAGTGCCCGCCGACGCCCGGCCCCGGGTTGAGGAGGTCTACCCGCGGGTGTTCGTTGGCGAGTTCGAACGCCGGGCGCGGAACGACGCCGTGATCGCGGGCCACCTTCGCGAGTTCGTTGGCGATGGCGATCTCCGCATCGCGGTGGGTGTTCTGGGCCAGTTTGGCGAACTCGGCCGTCGCGGCGTCGGGGGCGGTGTGGATGTCACCGTCGACGACGCCCGCAAAGAGGTCGCGGGCGGCGGTCGTGGCCTCGTCGTCGACACCGCCGACGATGCGGTCGTTGCCCCGGAGCTCGTCGAGTATCGACCCCGGAAGCACCGTCTCGGGACAGAACGCGAGGTTGAACGTCTCCCGGAGGAGGTCGCCGTTGCGTTCGAGTGTCTCTCCGACGACGTTCGCGGTGGTTCCCGGTGGCACCGTCGACTCGACGACAACGGTGTCGCCCGGCCGAAGCTTCGGGGCGATCCCTTCGGCGGCGGCCCTGACGTAGGAGAGGTCGGCGGCGTCCCGTTCGTGGTCGAACGGCGTCGGGACACAGATGAGGTGGTAGTCGCTTTCGACAGGTCGCTCGCGGAGTCGGAGTGCGTCCGTCCCGACCACGCGGTCGACGTAGTCGTTGAGATCGGCCTCCCGGAAGTCCGCGCCGTCGGTCCGGAGCCGTTCGAGCTTCTCTGGCTGGGTGTCGATACCGTAGACTGTGAAGCCGTTGTTGGCGAACAGCGCTGCCGTCGGCAGGCCGACGTAGCCCAGTCCGTGGACGGAGACGGTTGTGTTACCGTCCCCGCTATCGACGGAGACGGTCGTCATACCGGCACCTCCCCTGACAGCGCCGACACGTCGACCCCGAGCGTCTCGAGGATGCGCTCAGCAGCGTGCCCGTCGCCGAAGGGGGCGTCCCAGTCGTCGCGTCCGCGTCTGACCTCCTCAGCGGCGTCGGCGATGCTTGCGGGGGTCGGTTCCGCGAGCACGTTCGACCCCACGCTCACGGTTTCGGGTCGCTCCGTGCTCTCGCGGACAGTGACACAAGGTGTCCCGAGTACGCAGGTCTCCTCCTGGACGCCGCCAGAGTCGGTAAAGACGACCGCCGCCTCGCTCTCCAGCCGGAGGAAATCGAGGAAGTTCAGCGGCTCGACGCAGTTGATGGCGTCGGGCACGTCGAGATCGAACTCGTCGAGTTTCTCGCGTGAGCGCGGGTGAACTGGGTAGACGACCGAGAGATCCAGCTCGGCGGCGTACCGGCCGACGCCGTCGAGCAACCCCTGGAACCGCTCGGCGTCGTCCACGTTGCCGGGCCGGTGGGCGGTCAACAGCGCGAACGACTCCCCGCGGAGCTCCAGCTCGGCGAGCACGTCGCTTTTCTCCCGGGCGAGTTTGACGTGTTGGGTTACCGCGTCGACGACGGTGTTGCCGGTGACCTCGATTCGGCGGTCGGGAATCGCCTCCGTGCGGAGCTGGTCGGCTGCCTCGTCTGTAGGGGCAAAGAGATACTCTGCGGCGTGGTCGATGAGTACCCGGTTGAGTTCTTCGGGCATATCGCGGTCGAAACTCCGGAGTCCGGCCTCGACATGGGCCAGGGCCGCGTCGCGCTTGCTCGCGACGATACCGCCCGCGAAGGCCGAGTTCGTGTCGCCTTGGACGACGACGACGTCGGGGGACTCGCGCTCGAACACGTCACCCAGGCGTGCGACCATCTCTCCGGTCTGGGCCGCGTGGTCGCCGGAGCCGACTTCGAGATTATACTCAGGTGCGGGTAGCTCCAAGTCATCGAAGAAGACCCCGTCCAGGCGCTCGGAGTAGTGCTGTCCCGTGTGTACCACGCTGTAGTCGACCCCAGCGTGGCCACAGGCCCTGATTATCGGCGCGAGTTTGACGATCTCGGGACGCGTTCCGAGCACGAAGACGATTCGGGGCGTCATGGGAGAACCAGATCATCCTCTTTATAATTGTAATACGCTCTATAGCATGGTCAGCAGTTGGCGCTACGGAAACCGACGGAGAGGACACCAGTGTGATACGCGTTACACAATGACTTATCATTTTCAGTTATACGTTAGTGTGAGCTGTGTACCACTTCGACCTGTACTCGGACGGACAGAGAGCAGTTCAATGTCAGATTGTCCGCAGGTTACACACCCGAACGTACGCGAAAACGAATTAAAACAGACCGCCAGTTACTCTCGGGATGGGGCCAGTGGACCGAACGCCAAGGCGGCCCCGACTAGCCCGCTGCCGGTCAGCAACAGCAAGGTGACTAGCACCGGAACGAACGCCGACAGCAGGGCCAGCCCGTTGATTGAGACGCGCGTGAGCAGCCCCCCAAACACCAGACAGATCGAGCCAGGGACGCCCAGCACTCGACCCGGCCGGTCCGAGAGGACCCGACCGAAGATATTTGAGACGAGAACGATGCCGTGGACGACGGGGTTGTGGGTGTTGGCTTCGGCCACGTCGTAGGTCACGTCGACCGGCGTCTCGGTGAAGCTGAAGTCCTGGTCGGCAGCGTGAAACAGGATGTCGAGGCTCGCATCCATCCCGTCGCTCAGATCCGCACGACAGGCGAGCAACTCGATGGCATCGGCGTTGTACGCCCGAAAGCCGCTCTGCGTGTCGGCGACCCGCTCCGAGGAGTAACCAAGCCGCAACGCGGTGCCGGTGAGCCCGTTGACAACTCCCAGTCCGGCCCGGCGGTACAGCGGCATATCCGTCTCTGCCCCCTCGACGAATCTGCTCCCGATGACAATCTCAGCGTCCGAGGATCGCTGCGCGTCGACGAGGCCAAGCACATCGGTAGGGTCGTGCTGTCCGTCGGCATCGATGACGACGAGGTGGTCGACGTCAGCTTCGTACGCGGTGGTAAACAGCGTCCCCAACGCGGCTCCGTAGCCGCAGTTCTCGTCGTGTTGAAGCACCGTTGCACCGGCCTCGGCGGCCGCCGCGGCGGTCCGGTCGTCGCTCCCGTCGTCGACGACCAGCACGTCCACGGCCGATGCACGCGCAGCGCGAACGACATCGCCGACAGTATCGGCTTCGTTGTACGCGGGAATCCCGATTACCACGTCACTCGTGAGCCGGCGTCCGGTCGGATTGGAGGCTGTCGTACTCATGGCAGTTGGCATAGCGACCGACGGCACGGCCGTGGTGAAACTGACACCGTAGTAAGACATTGTTACGAGCTTCCTGCGGACTGACGGCCATAAGTGACAACCAGCCGGTCTCTCGACAGATCCGACCAGCTAACTTAGCGAGTCGCAAACTGTGTATTCCGTGGTTGTTTACGACGAAAAATGCTGAGCGGCCGCTACGGGATATGCGCCAGTTACGGCACACGTGGGACATAAGATACTGCTACTGGAATAAACGATAACAGAAACTAAGATTCACCAGACACGTCGGGAAGGTAGCCGCTTACCAACTAACAGTTCCAGAGCTCACGATAGCGACTGGTGCCACGTGGGGCAGTGTTGGTGACGGGCAGGACCACCGAGGTGCGGGGTCAGCACAGCCAGATATCTCGCGACGACCGTGCTCATACTGTCGGCTATATGCTCACAGAAGCGTTCGCCACTCTGGAGTGAAAGTATCTCCACATACGCACAGCCAACAGTATCACTATCAGTCGCTCTCGTCCGTGTCCCCAGCGAAGTGGCCGTCTCCTCCACCACCGGCAAGATAACTGACGTACCCCCTGAGCATCCCGATGTCGGCCACGAGTTGCCCCAGCGACCGGAGTGCCGTCGCGGTCGCAGTCGGGCCGGTGTAGTGACTCGGGACGAATATGAACCGAAGCATCCGCCGGGTGACGTTCTCGTTTCGGATGACGTAGTAGGGGACGGCCTCGCGTCCATGTCGATACTTCTTCTCTAGGTAGTCACGCAGCGATTCGGCAAAGGGATGATCGACGACCAGATCCGGGCAGTACCAGACGTCGTAGTTCGTACGGAGCCGGTCGATGAGCTCCGTCTCTTCGTGGCCGTAGGGGAGTCGCTCGTCGAACCCCCCGATGTCTTCGATGACTTGACGGCGGACCGCCATATTACAGCCCACGACCCTCTCAGTGACGTGGCCAGTGTCGCCTTGGTCGTAGTCGCTGGAGGACACCGGGCGGAGATAGTCCGCGCCGGTGTCCCGAATCCGGCCCGTCACCGCCTGGTGCTCGTCAAGCAGTGCAGAGACACGCTGAAAGTAGTCCCCTCGTGGCTCCGAGTCGTCGTCGAGAAAGACCAGTTTGTCCACGGTGGCCTCGCGAATCCCCGCATTTCGCGCCGCCGAGGCGCTCGCATCGTCCCGGACGATGAGTTCGGCATCGACGGGCGACGCGCGGAGTTTCGGCTCCCACTGGAAGCTCCTGTCGGCGTCGAGGGTCGGGATGATGATCGCGATAGCCGGCATGGTTCTATCTCATGGGCCAGGTCGACTACCGCACTGAGAACGTCTGGTTCGGCGCGCACAACGAGAATCACGGTCTGGCGACCTGGGCGTACGAAGACGGCACTCGCGGGCTGGCAATGACCGGCGAGGGAAGTGACTTCGTCGACTGTTATCTCCGCCTCCGCGGGAGCGACGGCTGCATCGAAATCGGTCCGGCTGACGGACCACCGCTCCGCCTCCGCCGGGGCAGCGGATGGAAGCGGATCGACACGGATCGGGAGGGAATCCACAGCACGTCGCCGGGTCGGCTCGGACGCGCTCGAAATATCCTCGTCGCGAAGCTCCCGCTCGTCGAACGCGAGGATGGACCTAACGCGACCTATACCGAGCGCGCGATCGCCGAAGTCGTCGCCGCCCTGGACGAGGGTCGACCGCCAGAGATCGGCGGCCGGGCCGCGCTGCGATCGACTGAACTCATCTTCGCGAGCTGGGAGTCGGCGCGCCGACGCGCCCGTATCGACCTGCCGCTCGACATCGATGACAACCCGCTGGAGAGTATGGTCGATACAGGCGAGCTTCGCCCCCGGACACCGACCACCGACGGTGGGTAGTAACGGCTTACTACCGCCGTAACCGCGCGGACCCCGGAACTGCGCCGTAGCCGAGATGGGTTGTACATGTCAGCGAAATCTGCCGATTTGGTGATTAAACGAATGCACTGTATTAGCACTCGGCATTCACTCGATGATTCTTGGTAGTGAAAAGTGCCTATGGCAGTGATAGCTGGTAATAATCGTTAATTAAGACTATACTAACGGTCGAGTCGCGCATGGACGACAATAGCGAACGGAAGAAGAAGGGACTTACCGCACTGCTCGATCGTGGTAATCAGATCGTAACCCGGGACACGGAGGACGAGGAGACGACTGGGGAGGGTGGGTTACTGATGGATCGACGGACCTATTTGGCGGCGGCCGGCCTGACGACCGCGGCGATGGCCGGCTGCACGGGCCGCGACCGTGGCGAGACGGTCCGTCCGATGTCGGCGTTTGGCTACGGTGGCTCACCGGTGCTACAGCAGACATCCTCACTGACAGTCTCGGAGTCGGAGCCCAACGACCGCGAGGGAAACGCCGACGCGATCAGCCTCGGGGCGACTGTCAGCGGGACGCTCGCGGTCAACGACAGCGACTGGTTCCTCGTTGACCTCTCGGCGGGCAGTGATGTCACTGTCGAGTTCTCGCGGAACGCGTCGAGCGGCGTCACCGCCGTGATACTGTACCATCCCGACGGAACGTTCAGCAATCTCCGGTACGTGTCGACCGACGATCCGGTCGCTATGACCCAGACAATCGAGACGGCGGGGACCTACTTCGTCCAGATTGTCGACACCCAGGACAGCGACGGCGGCTACACGTTGACTGTTAGCGACGGGACGACGACGGTCACCCCGACACCGACGGAAACTGCCACGCCCGAACAGACCGAGACGGCGACACCAGTCATCACGGAAACCGCGACGCCGACGGAGACTGCAACGCCCGCTGAGGACGACTACGGTGAGCAGGGCTACGGCGACTACGGCTACGGCGGTATTGCTACGTAAGAGAGAGACATGAGCGATAGATACACCACTCCGAACGAAGGGACGCTGGACTGGCACGTGCCGTTGAACGAGAACTTCGAGCAGCTCGACCGCGACGTCGAACTACGAGACCAGGAAACGAACATCGACCAGTACGAGCCAGCGGTCGGCGCGAAGTTTTTCGCGACGGACTCGGGCGCCATTTACAGTGGAGACGGCTCGGCTTGGACACTCGTCGGCTACGCGACGCGAGCGGTCGGCGGCGATATCGGCCACTACGTCAACTATGCCGACGGTCTCGTCGACGAACCCGTCAACGACTTCCTGTTCGGTGACACCGAGTCGCTGGAAGTGACCCGGGCGGCGTTCCCGATAAAGGGTATCGCGAGCGACCAGTCCGTCACCGGCGCGACGCTTCGCGTCTACGAGGGCGAGACGCTGCTAGTCGAACTCGAGGGCAACACCTACCAGACGGCCACCGAAGCCGACTCCGGACCCTGGGTGGCGGAGACCGGCCCAGTCACCGTCACGGTCACGAACCAGACGGGATCGTCCATCGCGGCGATTCCGAAAGTGTGGGCCAACATCAGGAGATAAGAGATGGCGACACTCAACGTCCAGGACTACGGTGCCGTCGGGGACGGAAACACGGACGACACGGCCGCGATTAACGACGCTATCGGCGCCGCCGGGGCGGGCGACACCGTCGTGATACCGGCGACGGCCGACCACTACCTCGTCAGCGCCAGCAACCGCGCGGCGGTCGATTTCACCGGCGTCGCCGACGACGTGACCATCACTGGCGAGGGCCCCGGATCCATCCTGAAGATGGACGACGTGACCGACGGAAAGAACCAGTGGGTACTCGGCGCCGAAGCCAACAGCGGAACCCTCTCTGGCATCACCATCCGAAAGCTCACGCTCGACGGGAGCCGCGAGGTCAACGGGTCCAAATCAACCGCGGGCTTCAACCTCTATCCGGGTGGAGGCGGCCACACCATCCGAATCGAGGACGTCATCAGCGAGAACTGCGCCGGGACCGGGTTCAGCAACCGGGGTGCGAGCGAACTGACGCTGCGCCGGGTCACGTCCCGAGACAACGGACAGCACGGCTTCGACTTCACCGGCGACGAACAGGGCCAGGCCACCGACGCGCGGTCGCTGAAGGCTGTCAACAACGACGGCACCGGCCTCGACTTCCACAACGGCGACCACGTCGCTGAGGACGTCTACTGTGACAGCAACCGCAGCGGGACGAAAATGGGAGCCACCGGTGGCAGCGCCGACTCCGTCGTTCTCCGGAACGCGAACCTCCGGAACGCCCGAGAGAACAGCGGGTTCCGGGAGACGATGCCCGACGGCGCGGGCACTGACGTCACGCTCGACAGCGTGCAGGTCATCGACGCCGATCTGCACGGCTTCCGCCTCTCGAACTCGGCGAACTACACAATCACGGAGATACTCACAGACGGGACCGGGTACGGACCGCAGAACCGCGCGCCGATCTACATCACGGACTCGGCATCCATCGACGCTGACGTCGTCCGGTCACAGAACGCGAGATACGGGCCGGGCATCCGGAACGACTCGCCCGAACCGAGCTCGATCAGCGAGTACTACCACTACAACAACCCGGGGGGAGCCGTCGACGGTGATGTCGATATTGGAACCCGGTACAACGAGGAATCGGCGGAACTGGACGTGCCGGGCGCTAACGACGTGGGCGCGTTCACGACGACGACCATCGACCCGGTCGACGACGAGACCGAGTCGACGACCGAGGAGCCGGCGACCTACCGGACAAACTTCTCGGCGTACGAGATGGGGGCGGTCCCGAACGACTGGACGCCGGAGCACGCGTCCGGCAGCGACGGCTGGGCGACAGTCGCCGAGTCGTCACCGGCCGGTAGCGCCGTGTTGCGGTTCGACTCGGACACCAGCGCTCGCCACGCGCTGTCGTACGACGCGGCCGGCACCGCCTCGGACGTCGAGGTGCTCGGTCTCTTCCGGGTGAGCGAGCTCTCACAGAGTCCGACGGCCGGCGGCCGGCTGTTCCTGCGGGGTTCGGGGAGTTCCGGCTCCGAGAGCGGCTATTTGATCAACGTCCGCGACAGTCGCTTCGGTATCTGGCGGTACGACGGCGGAAGCTCCGCGCGGCTCGTCGAGTGGGGCCAGCCGACCGACGGTCAGTGGTACTTCGCCCGGTTTCGTGCGGTCGGCGACCGGCTTCGGGCGCGTGTCTGGCCCGCAGACACCGACGAACCGGCTGACTGGGACGCGGACGTCAGCGACGGAGCGCTCACCTCGGGCTGGGTCGGCGTCGGTTCCTACAGCGAGTTCGCCGACGACTGGGGCTACCTCTCGGTCGGTATCGGCGGTGAGAGCGCCCCGATGCCGGATCTGTCGACGACCGATCCGAGCCTCAACGCCGTCATCCAGACCATCGACGGGACGATACAGACCGGGTAACCACACCGACGGCAGCGAGACGTCTGTCAGTTCAGTGCACCGCTGAAGGCGCCGACCGACGACGCCCCGGGCGTCCCGAAGATGTTCCGCCCCGGGTCCGCGTTCTCTATTTTGTCGAAGTTTAGCTCGCCGGATTCGGCGATATACGGCCCCTCTTCGTTCCTGTGGTGGTCGAACGTTCCGACGTTCAGGACGGCGTCGCTCCCGACGTAGACGCCCCCGCCGTTGTCGGTCCCGACGACCACGACGTGCCCGTCCCGCTCCTCGTCGGTGTGGGCGTTGCGGGAGAACACGATGCCGGCGCGGGAGTTTTGCACCTCCGTCTGCCTGACCTCAACGTTGTCGAAGGCACAGGCGATTTCCGTGCTGTCGCCGGAGACTCGAATCCCGCTTATTTTGGGCTGTTCGACGAGGATGTTCCGAAAGACGATGCGCTGGACATCGGGGACGTCGTCGGTCCCGGTATGGTTCGAGCGCCAGCCGCGGTTACGGTCCCTGACCGAGTGGTGGTTACGGACCTCCAGGCGCTTGACGTGGTGTTTCCACTTGTTGCCCGAGCGGTTGTTCTCGGTGTAGACGTGCTCCAGCCTCGCCGTCCCTCGGCGGTGGTCGATACCTGTCCCGCCGTTGTTGACCGAACTGATGGACTCGCCGACGAAGCCGGGGTCGACCGCGGTGTCGTCGGCCACCGGGTTGAACCCGTGGCGGCCGGCCCGGCGGGCGGTGACGTTGCGACAGGTGACGCCGCTTTCCTCGAAGCGCATCGCCGAGGCCGAGCAGTCCTGGACGACGCAGTTTTCGAAGGTGACGCTGTGACCGCCGCCGGCCGACCCACGGCGCAGGAGAACGCCGGTGACCGCGTCCTCACCGCCCCTCCCAGCGGCGCTGTCGTTCGACGGCCGCGACCCGTCGATCGTGAGGTTTCGGAACGTGAGGTTCTGGAAGCGCTGGGCGGCCACCAGTTTCAGCACCCAGTTCGGTGCCGACGTGTCGTACGACCCCGGCTCGACGCGGAGGGTCTGAGCGCCGACCGCCGGCCGCTGTCCGACGACAGTGACGTCGCTGAGATCGGTCTGCGTGCCCAGTTCGATAGCTGTCTCCTCGCCACGCCCATCGAACGACAGGAGATACGACTGCTTCGTCTCCGGCACGTAGACAGTCTCGCCGGAGTCGGCGGCCCGAATCGCCGCCGTGATCGCGCCCGAGTCGTCGGCCACCCCGTCGCCGACGGCCCCGAAGTCGCGGACGTCGACCACGTCGTTCCGGTCGGCGAACTCGTCGTCGAGTCCCGATTCGGTCCCGTCGGGTGAACGGACACCTGGTGTCCCGTTGCGCTCGGGTGGCAACGGTGTATTCCCTGTGTCGTCTCGGGAGAGAAGATACCCCAGAAACCCGACAGATGCGACCCCTGAGGCTGTGGCTATGAGTTGCCGTCGCGTGACCATTGTCCTGACTCACACCGCACAACAGTATAATTATGCTCCGACTACGGCTGAGGAAACCGGACGCCTGAGAAAAATTTTGCCACGCCCGCTGTGATGGCAGCGGGTGATTGTCAGATCATCACAGACAGAGGACGCCGCTCTGCGATGGCCCGGCAACTGCGCCGAGTCCGCTACCCGAGTGGGAGACACGAGCCGGCAGGCAGATGGAACGGACACAGCGAGTAGAGACAGTATAACAAGCACTCGACTTTCGCATGGGAGAACCGATGGAAAACCTCAGCGACGTGGGGCCCCGTGAGTGGGTGATCCTCGAATGAGTGGTCGGCTCGACCGGTTGCGTGAGTGGCTGGTTCCGTCGGGGTCTGTGTTGCAGCGGGCGGTCAAGAGCGGCATCTGGGTCGGCATCACGAAGGTCGCGATGCGGTCCTCACAGCTGATTATGCTGGTCGTCCTGGCCCGACTGCTCTCGCCGACGCAGTTCGGACTGATGGGCATCAGCCTGTTGTTGCTGTCGGGCACGCGGAAGTTCAGCCGGTTCGGGCTCGATGCCGCGCTCATCCAAAAAAAGGAGTCGAACGTCGACAGCTACCTCAACACGACGTGGTGTCTGGAAATCGCTCGCGGACTCCTCCTGTTCAGCGTCCTGTATCTCGGTGCGCCGTTCGCCGCGACGCAGTTCGGGGAACCCGCCGCCCAGCCACTCATCAGGACGCTGGGACTGGTGCCGCTCCTCCACGGCCTTCGTAACCCCGCCGTCGTCTACTTCGAAAAGGATCTCGCGTTCCACAAGAGCTTCATCTACCAGGCCAGCGGTGGGCTGGCACAGCTCGTCGTCGGCATCGGATACGCACTGTACTCGCCGACGGTGTGGGCGCTCGTGGCAGCCTCGCTCGCGAAGCCGGCAGTCAGGACCGGGATGTCGTATCTGCTCGATGACTTCCGCCCGTGGCCGGCCCCGGACCTCGGAGCCGCAAGAGAGCTCATCCAGTTCGGGAAGTGGATGACCGGCGGCTCGATACTGGGCTTTCTCTACAGCGAGGGCGACGACGCCTTCGTCGGCTGGTTCCTCTCGGCGACGGCGCTTGGATTCTACCAGTACGCCTACCGGATGGCCGACATGCCGGCGACCCAGATGTCGGGCGTGCTCTCGCAGGTGACCTTTCCGACGTACTCGGCGCTCCAGCAGGACATCACCGAGGTGAGAGACGCGGTGTTACAGACGACTCGTCTGACCGCGTTCTTCGCGTTCCCCATGGCCTTTGGCATCGCGCTGGTCGCGCCAAGCTTCGTCCCGGTTGTGCTCGGTGAGCAGTGGACCCAGATGATTGTCCCGATGCAGATACTGGCGTTTTACGGTCTCTTTCACGCTATCACCAGGAACTTCGGCGAACTGTGGAAATCGCAGAATCGACCGGACTTACAGGTGAAGCTCGGGCTCGTCCGTATCGCCTGTCTCGCGGTCTGCATCTGGCCCGCCACGGCCGCGTGGGGTATCGAAGGGACCGCACTCGCCGTCACCGGCGTCTACCTGTTCCCGATGCTCCCGCTGGACGTCTACATTACCGCGAATATGCTTGAGACTACGTCCGCCAGGCTCTACCACGAGTTCGGCTATCCGCTGGTCGCCGCGGCGGCGATGTTCGGGAGCCTCTGGTACGTCCGGTCGGTGACGGAGTGGTCATCGCTCGTTGAGCTCGTTGTCCTCGTCCCGGCCGGTGCAGCCGTCTACACCGTCGTCTCGCTGCTACTGGAAGCGCAGTTCGAGTGGGGAATAACACAGCTCTTTGGCATGGTCGTCCGGGGCATCAAGTAACCCGTTTCCGGCCCGTCAGGACTCGCTGACCTGCGATCGAAACTGGTCTCCGTCGAC